>Ga0181601_10005974_pt1 | contig 10113 bp, 6 predicted proteins | sample 041ome_8_FD_133020 | JGI IMG/M metagenome (GOLD analysis project Ga0181601, IMG submission 133020) | Coastal salt marsh microbial communities from the Groves Creek Marsh, Skidaway Island, Georgia - 041407BS metaG (megahit assembly) | ecosystem: Environmental > Aquatic > Marine > Intertidal zone... | reverse complement strand
GCACGCCGAAAAACACACTCACCTCACACGGCGTGGCGTCCGCTCCAATGATTTCTTGCGCCTTTTTGACGAGATCTACGTCAATCTTATCGTCCCACGGTTGGCGGATCTTCGCTGATGGGCTATCCGTCGAAGGCTGACCGCACGGCGCGCACATCGGAGCGTCCCGCTGAAAACTCGTATACTCGGCGCTGCGATACCAGCAATCATCAGAACACGGCTGATCTGGTCCGTATGTCGGTAGCGTAGACTTCTTCTCACCCTTGCGCAAGTGTGCATACTCGAGGCGTCTTTCCGTGGCGAGTTTACGCCCGGCGGATCTCGGCTGCATCGATCCGTGGAGTCGGCAATCATACACAAAGCATCTTGGACAAAAGGCGTCGGCGAGTTGATTCGTCGCGTCTTCGAGCGTTTCAAAGCTCGCGACAGGTTTCAAACGATTCGCGACGTTCGCCACGCGGAACACGTGTCGACACACGCCTGCCCAAAATAATTCTTGAACGTGCAGCTTGTTGAGAAGTTCGATGAGTTTCCAGACGGTGGCCGGTTTCGACACCTGGGGCAACCTCTCGATGTGCGCCGAGACGAGGCACGCGTGCGAAAGCGTTATCAACCACACCACACTCAGCGCATCGTCACCCTTGGCGGAATCCGTCAGCCAGTTTCGAATGTGATCTTCAGCGACTCTCAAGATTTGCTTAGTTGCCGCAACGATGCATTCAAAGCGCTTCGCCATGCGCTCGTCCTCGTGCGCCATCGTGATGACGTCGTAGTAAGTCGCCGCAACCATGGCCAAGACGATTTGTTGTTCGCGCGAAAACTCAACGGCTTGCTCGTCGACGCGGGCTAAATCTATAGGGTCTGATTCCACGAATTCGCCGTCTTCATCCATGAAGAGCAAACGAGCCATGTTGTCCTCGTCCTCGTAGGAGTTGCAATTTGTTGAGTACGCAAAGTACGTGTACGCCGGCACAGGCGCCGCTTTACCGATCGACACGCGCCGCACCTTGGCGCGATCAACCGTTTTACCGAATTTCCAGCTCTTGACGTCACGAACGAACAATCTTTCAACCATTTGCATTGAAATCTCGGTTTGTTTTCCCGAAGAAGCATCCGCTCCCGTCGCCTCCTCCTCCTCCGTCTTCTTCCACACCGGCGCAATCAACCGCCGTTTGGAAGCCCCACGGAGCGACATTCTATCGCGATGATGCTGCACATCCAACGCCGCCATCGCCCATTGTTTCCTCTCCGTATTTGAGATCCGCTTCGCGTTCGCCGCGCATTTCTTAACCAGTCTCGTCACCATGTCCTCCTCCGTCTCGTTCCATTTCCCTTCCGCCAAACTCAACGACTCCTTCAGCCTGGAAATCTTCTGGTTCGTCTTCAACACCGTCCCGGGATTTTTCTCCTCCATCTCCGCGATCGCATCGAGCAGTTCCCGGGATAAGGACAACGCTCTTTGATCCGTTTCCGCCAGAGAAAACGCTCTCCCCTTGGACGGCACCACTCGTCTCGCCCCGCCTATCGCCTCCTCATCCCCGTCCTCCTCCTCCTCATCGCTACTACTCGACGACGCCGCGTTCTCCCGCGCTTCATTTTCACCATCCGCATCCCTCTTTCGTGGCGCGTGCGCCGCCGCCGGCGTCACGCTCGCGGGACTCCCGCTCGCCGAAGCCTCCACTCCGCTCTCCCTTCGACGCCGCGTCTCGACGTCCGCGTCGCGCGCCCCACCGTCCGCTGTCGTTTTCGTCCCTAACGCACCGGTCGCCCCGCGGTGGTGCTGCGCCGCATTCGCCGTGTCCTCTCCCGTGTTGATCGTCGTCGTCGCCGGCGCGGACGTCGTCGTCGTTTTCAATCGCGTCGCGGCAACCGAGCTGTCCTCGGTCCCACCGACACTCGCGTCGCTCCCGACCGGGAACCCCAGCGTCCCGGCGGTGGTTTCTCCGTCCTCCATCGAGAACGACGCGGGACGACGCGTCGCGTTCACCGCTCCGTTTCACGGTTCGGGCGTTCGCGCGCGCGCGTCCGTCGACGTCTGTCGCGAGCGTCGCTCGAACTCTTCTGTTTGCTTTGACCACTTTCGACGGGTTATGAACCGTCAAATATGATGAGACTCGATGCCCTGAAACGGAATTCAATTTCAGTGCGCGACAGACGATGCCGCGCGACGCCGCGCGGCCGAGGAGCGGTGCGGCGCGCCATGGGTGCGGGCGTTCGAACCCGAGGACAAAAGCGAACGCGTCGTAAAACGACGCGGTACGATGGAACTCCCGCGACGATGGATGATGGGTGCGCGTCGGCAAAGCGAAAGAGTGGACATTTGACATCGGCGCGTAGAGGGAAAGGGAAAGGCGACGACGACGATGCGGGCGGAAAGAAGAAACGCGGACGACCGAGGAAAGGGGAAGGGGTGGTTACGAATCCGGTGCGTGTGATTTTTTTGTTTTGTTCTTTGTGATGCGCGAGGCGCGGGTGTCGTCGAGGAGAAGGAGTTTTCAGGTTGTTAAATTTGGTTTCGCAACCGAACCGTCGAGTCGGGTCGACTTTGCGCGCGCGCACTTTGCGTATTCCCATCGATGATGAAACGCGCGTTGGACTGACACGTTGTGTCGTTATTTGTTTTTGTCGCCACCAGTTTTCGGCGGTGCGTTCGAGGATACAATCGCAGTTTCAAACGATTCGTCAAAACCAAGCCATGCTGGACGCGTACGCGCAAGACGGTTGGAGAGGCGCGGCCAAGGCGAAACCGAAACCGATGGAAGAGCTGCGACGTGCGCGGGAGAAGATATTTAAGAGTAAATTGAAAATTCGAGAGCTATTTAAATCGATCGAGTTTGACCCGAACGAACGGGAAATTACGACGGTGGAGGATGAACTCGGGGAGACGGATGCGAACGACATTTTTTGTAGCAAGTGCGGCATGGCGGATGATAGAGCGGATGACGATATTTTGCTGTGCGATGGGTTTTGCGATAGGGCGTATCACCAGTCGTGCGTCGTACCCCCGGTAAGGGATGAGGATATTCCGCCGGAGGATGAGGGCTGGTTGTGCCCGCTCTGCGACGCGCGGGTGGATATCATTTACGTCTTGAATGATGAATACGAACACGACTTGTCGCAAAAGTGCGTCGCCGAAGACGTCTTTCGAGAAGAGAAACGAATGGAAGACGAAGGGATTATTCCGGGAACGATGAAGTTTGAGCACGCGCACGAAGAGGAGTGGCCGAGCGACGAAAGCGACGACGAGGATTTCGACAAGGCGACTTTTAGCGACGATGGGAGAGACGACGAGAATGAAGCGTTGAGCGGAAGCGCTCGGTCGTCCAGCGAAGAGACGGATAGCAGCGAATCAGAGTCAGATTTGATCATAGAAGGGCCACGCAAGCGAACAAAGGTTGATTACGTCAAACTCAATAGCGACATGTTCGGCGATGACGAGGCTTACGAAGGAGAGGCGCAGGAGATGGGATGGAGGCGTTCAACGAAATCAAAGATGGAAATGCTCGCCGAACTCCAACAGAAGGCGGGCAAGACAAGGAAAAATTCAAATTCAAAGTCGCCAGCATCCAAGAATGACGATAAGTTGGCACCGAAATCGTCGAAATCGCCCAAGACCAAGTTCAGCGACGCTCAAAAGGGTGAACTTGAGCGATTATTCACATCCAAGCCCAACCCGACGAAATCCGAGTGCGACGTCGTCGCTCGAAACCTTCGCATCAGCGGCGGCGCGCAAACGGTGAAAATTTGGTTCATGAACCGCAGAAGAAAAGAGCGACTCATCCGGGATTCTGCGTGAAGACGACGACGACACGACAATATTTAATCTCACTCACTCACTCACTTAATTCTTAAGTACAAAAAATCCGCGCGTGCAGTCAGGTCGCTTCAGGTTTTGTCAGCGTCAGCAACTGCATCGTCTACACTCTCCGCCCCGCGCGCGACGACGCCGCCGAGATGGCGACGAGGGGAGGATCGTCAAAAATGGTCCCACACTTGCACTACATGTCGGCGTGGTTTTGCCCGTTCGCACACCGCGCGACGCTCGCCCTCGAACACCACGCAGCGGATGGACACATCACCTACGACTGGATCGAATCGCTCGGTTGGGAGAAACGCAAGGCGACAGATGCGTGCGTCGAGACGGCGCACGAAAACTGGTACCACTACAAGGCGCCCGAGTTGATGAAACACAACCCGTTGGGGATGGTGCCGACGCTGGTGCCACCAGAAACGTTTCACGCGAAGGACGGGGACCCGAAGAAGAACGTGGTGACGGAGAGCTTGGTGTGCGTGCAGTTTATCGACGAAGTGACCAACGGCGGAACGACGCCAATCATGTCGAGCTGTCCGTACGAGCGCGCGCGGGCGCGAGTAGATGCGGATTGGGTGAATAAGAATGTGTGTTCCAAGTATTACCACGTGCTTGTGCGACAGGATCCGGCGGAGCAGCGAGAGGCGTTTGAAGCCATTTTGTCTGGGTTGGCGACGTTTGCCGAGTGGTGCGAAGAGGGCGAAGGGACGTTTTACGCCGGGAAACAAACGCCAGGTTTGGTGGATTACGCGCTGTTCCCGTGGGCGTGGAGATTGCCAGTGTTTGAGCACTATCGCGGGGCAGATTATAAAATTCCGCGAACGGCCGCGTTGGAATCGTACCACAAGTGGATGGACGCCATGCTCGCGCGTGAGCAGGTAAAAAAGACGCTCCCACCATGGGAGGACTACCTCACGCACATCGGACGTTACGCGGATGGAAGCGCGCGGTCAAAGGTTGCCAACGCGGTGCGAGCCGGTCGTGCGGCTCATGATTACAACGACACCACCGACAACACAGACAAGTAGGTTTCCAATTCCTCTCCGAAGTGTACAGTTTAATAATTAAAGTTTGATTCGTATTGTTTGACTGCAACTTGTTACTCGCTAATTCTTTTCGTTCCATCTATCGCCCCGGTAACAGTCTCGACGGGATCAAAACATTGCCCCGCGAACAGTCTGCCGCCAACACTTTGCCCCCGTTGAGCGGATCAGGTGCCGTGAACACGTCGTGTAATCCCTCAAACCACTCAATCATCATTCTAGATATCTCAACGACGTTCTTCTCGGTTTCTTTTCCCTGTTCGAGACGCTCCGTCGCGCGTTCTGTAAAAGCCGAGTGCGCAGCGGTAGCGGTTTCTCCGTTGACTGCGCTCACCGAACACGCGTCGCACTCCTTCGCGTTCCATCGCGCTTCAAACGCCCCCTCGGCGCGTACACACACGATGTCACCATCTCCACATTCGCCGTCAACAATCTCAACGGACACCGCGCCGCGTTCGTTAAACGGTGCGCTCAACTCTTCCAACTCGCGTCTCACTCCCAAATCCGTAGACCTCTTCCGTCCACCACCCTTCCGTCGAAACGTCTCCCCTTCCTCGGCATCCAGAATCCCACACGCGCGCGCCTCGCTGATCACCAACTCGACCGCCGCGTCCACGCGCACCGCCCGTTCGCGTTGCGAGCGAATGTAAGTTTCGATCTGTGCGCGAACGTTTGGTGCAAGTTCAGCGCTCGCATCACCGTCCGTCTCACCCGCGCGCGTGAGTTCGCGGACGAGCGCCACGGCTGTTTCCCGCGATGCGTCGATCGCGCGTAAACACGCGTCGATTTCCGAAATCGTTCGCATGTTGCAGACGAGGCGGAAAGTGTGGATTAATCATGATTTTTGTGAACACTCGAAGGAACGGGGCGTTTGTTCGTGAATACGTGAATACGCATTGTGACTTAAGAACGCAGATAGAACATGAGAATTTTATACGACTAGTACGGAATATTCTAGAAACTACCCGAAACGGGGATATGGCTACCGCTCGACGTCTTTCCCGCGCGCCTGGATGTCTTGCAGACGCTCGAAACCGGGATGGGAAAAGAAGATGCGAGCGTACTCGGCGGTGGCCACGACCGCGGAAGCCGCCGTGGCGTATTCGAGCGTCGTTTTCACGCCGTCATCGGCAACTATCTCGAGTATAGGTTGCGTTAACCCCGGTGCGGTCCCGGCGGCCGCGACTGGCTCACATAAAACGGCGGTGATGAGTACCATTTGAAGCGCCGTGTTCACCTTGCCGATGAAGAGCGGCCGAAGCGCGCCTCTTCGCGAACCCAACTGTTCAATCTCATCGAGATCAAAATCGAATCCTGCTAATGCCGCCGCGCCGGTGGGTTTAGGTTTGTCTCTAGCGTCGTCGTCTATGCCGAAAAACTCACCCATCGACCGCCATTCCCAATGAAGTGCCCCGGCGCGGCGCCACGCGCCACCCATCACGTGAATCACGTCTCTGCTCACCAACAGCGCGACCAGCCACACCGGAAGCGCCCCTTTTATCGCCAGCGCCGTTCCGACGAACCCGACGAACACTTTGTCCGCGATGGGGTCGAGATAACTCCCCAGTATTGTCCCTTGATTCCACCTCCGCGCGAGGTATCCGTCTAAAAAATCTGTCGCCGCCGCCGTCGCGGCGCCTGCGAGCGCCAGCTCGGGCGAAATCGCACTCGTCAACGTTCCGTAGGCGAGCGCAGGTCCTGCAAGTATGCGTCCCACACACAGCGCGTTCGGGACGTTGAAGTTTCGCTCGAGACGAATCATGTCCCGGCGCGAGCTCGAGTCAGTCGTCGTCCCTTTGCGTTCTTCACTTGACAAAGAAGCAAAACTTCTCCTTCCGATGTCGATGCCGACGACACGATCGTCGATGCGACCGCGGACGAACGCCGGGTATATGGTGCCCCACGCGCGTCCGCGCGCGCGAAGCGTCTGACCCGATGACGACGTTGCCGTCGTCGATATAGAGGAAGAAGCGCGCCTCGCGACATAATCCTCTTCGACACAAAGGAACGCGCGCGCGGAAACCGACGACGCGAACTCGCGCGCGATGAACGACGATCGCGTTGTGCGCTCGATCGCGCGACGCATCGCCGCGCGTGCTGAACGATCGGATCGCAACGCGTTGGTGTGTGGTGTGGCGAACTCGACGCAGCGAAAGTGAATAACAAACAAACGCAGACTGGCAAGCACGCTGAAAAGTGAATGCCCGCGACGCGCGCGCACGTTTATCGTTAAACGAAAATACAATGTTACAAATCGGTCGTCACGTCTTCTTTCGACGTTTGGATGACGACTGGACGGCGGCTCGTTCTTCTTCCTCTTCTTCTTCTACTTCTTCGTCTGACTTGTCATTCGGCATCATCGGCGCGTACCACCATCCAAAGATTGAATGCCGTTTCTTCATCCTCGACGTCACCTCTCGCACCGCGTGTACGCGAGGCACTTTAAAAATCACCAACCGATTAAATTTAGGCTCGATGATTCTCCCTCGACCTCCTCGTTCGACGTCGTTCAAGTCCTCAAACGCTCCGCCATCGACTTCGACGGACCAATCGTCCGGCGTTAAATAATACGCCAATGCGTACCGCCGTTCCTGCCACTCCACGCCCTCATCCGCGAGCTCCACCGGTACCACGGCGCAATCGTCGTGCGGGTCAATCTTATGCCCAAAGCTATACCTCCCCGCGGTGAAACTCGGGTACAACGCAGACCAATTTTCACCCGCAAGTGCTTGCAACGCGAATCCTACTCGCGTGAACAAATTCACGGCGTCGATCGACGTCGACGCGTCGAACGCGTGATCAACCTCCTCCTCCGCGTCCGCGTCGTCATCGTAAGACGTCTCCGCGAGGTCCCAGTCTTCCGTCGGGGCGCGTTCGAGCCGGTTACGAAGGAAAACTGCGGCGTCGAGCGGTAAAAAGTTGTCCACCACGACCACGACGGCGGCGTCTTCAGCGTCATCGTCGTCGTCGACCGGTCGCGACGCCGCGATGAGGGGGTTTTCGCCCGCGGCGTTGCGCGAGAGCCAACCGCGAATGGCGTCTTGGTCGTAAAAGAAATCATTCTCGGGATCGGTGGCACGCGGGGAGGGCATCGTCGCGCACTGAGGCTGAAGACGGACTGAGAAAGTTAGTTGGAATGGAGAGCGTTCTTTGGGAGTCTGGAGATTGCTAGAACAATGCGTGCAAAGAGCCTACCGTAGAAATAAATACAGCGCGTGTTAAATGCGCAGTTTATTACTGAACGGGTAGCATGTGTGGAAGATTCTCGATCTAGGATGGGGCTCTTCCTTGACGTTTTCGGCAAATGTCGGACGCTTTCTAAAGCGTTGTAGACGACCGGTTTGTCTGTTGTAACCCGTTTTCGGGGCGTGGCACACGAGCTTGTTGACGCCCGGGATGACCATGAGTATGAATGGAAACGCTAAAAGGTTGTAGAGCGTCTGGCCCCAGTAGGTGACGAGGAAGAGTTGCCACCTTGCTCCGTTGCCCCAGTCGATCCACTCGATGAATTGCAACGTGATGGCGAGCGTGACGCAAAAGGTCAACAATTCGTATCCCCAAAGGAATCGCTGGATGCGCCGCGGTTGAAGGTGCTTGAGCTTCATGACGGTGTACGTCATTGAGGATAAGTCAACGTCGTGCAGGGTTCGCTCCTTGTCGTCCTTGTAGTAAATAGTGTGAAGCCCGGTGGCGGGGTCGTAATCCTTCACCTTTGCCCTGCGCTGCACGTAGTGAAACTTACCGAGGCCTGCGCGTCGCTCAGTGCCACCACGAAGACCTTTACTGGCGTAGATGAAGTCTATCTGTGTTCTCACGATCCGCCTGAATCGATCGAGTGGTTCTTCTTCAACTGGTTTCTTGGAGCGCCACGCAAGCTTTGCGCAGCAAGCTTGTATGAGTTTTGATGTCTTTCGTGCGCCCGGCTTGACGAAAACGACGAGAATCTTGCCTCCAATAAGCCGGTGATCCCCTGCGATCGCCTTGCCGAAAGCAAACGATTTTTTGAGTTTGGCAAAAGCATACCAGCACATCAAAATGCGTACGAGGTAAGCGCCCCCGTTCAGTAAGGCGCACACTTGCGGATTGAAGACGCAAGTGTTCATCTCGTCTACCCACGGGCCTTCGCTGTCACATGTGTGCGCTAAGCCGGCGTCGATAATTCCGGCGCACTTGATGAAAGACCAAGCGCCGGAAAATACGGAGATTGTGCCTGAAACGAACTGAATCCCCTTGAAGACTGCGATGAACTCAAACATTTGCCACTCGTCGCGTTTATCGACGAGGCAAAGTCGAATGAAGAAGACAATCGCCTGCAAACCGAGACCAAAGTAAATCTTTGTGCCCAACGACACCCACCACCAAGGGTTTCTGACTTTACCGAAAATAGTCATGTCACACGGTACCTCGTTGTACAGGTACCAACAGCGCATCGAGTTGAACATCCGCTTGATGGAAAATGGGCTGCGCTCCTTCGCCTTCCACGATTTCGGCTCAGAGTCTTTTGCCACTTTGGCACCTTCGGTGATTTTCATACGCATGCTGATGCTGGACATGAGCTCACTTTGGATATCGGAGAGGTAGACGTTGATCAATCCACCGAGATATTGCTTGATGACGATCGGCATATCCCGATCCGCAACTGCCAAAGCTGACACTTTCGTCTTCTTTTCCTCGATCGTCGTGTCGATCACCTTGAGAGCGCGCCGTTTACCCACGTCAACCGCCTGTTCAACCTTTGCGTTAAACCAGTTTCCGACGCTAGAGCTGGCGATACCTTTTCCAAAGTTGCGCGGATCGACAAGTTCCTTGGCGAACACGAGCATAGCCTTCGCCTCTTGCAGGAGAAATATCTCTTGGCTCGGTTTTTCGAGCTTCAAATGAACATTCATCTCGCACTCATGTGACAAGACAAAATATCCATTCTTGAACGCAACTCTTTCGCCGTGTGCGTCCGCCTTTTCAGATTTTAGTTCATCAGTTGTTTCGCTCAATTTGAGGGCAATTTGCGACGGCTCTCCAGAGAGCTTGCCCGACACGGCTGGAGCGAGTGATTGCGATGTTTCGAGCTGTTTCAACGATTTTCTCTCTCTCTTATCCGCCGTTTTCCGCTTCCGCTTGCTCGTATTTACATATTTTGCAAAGTGTGTCAACGGAAGCACCGCCTGTCCCATGGCGTCGTCCGAAGACATGATGTCAAAATCATACACATCAAACTTCAACGAATAATCCTTGAACGAGAGTTTTTCATCCCCCATATAG
>Ga0181601_10005968_pt1 | contig 10117 bp, 6 predicted proteins | sample 041ome_8_FD_133020 | JGI IMG/M metagenome (GOLD analysis project Ga0181601, IMG submission 133020) | Coastal salt marsh microbial communities from the Groves Creek Marsh, Skidaway Island, Georgia - 041407BS metaG (megahit assembly) | ecosystem: Environmental > Aquatic > Marine > Intertidal zone... | reverse complement strand
TCACCGGTATCTACATGGGGAGTGTACTCGGCTTTATGTTTGCCACGCAGACGATGGGCTATCTCAGCCGCCATGCGGCCCAGAATTTTTCCTTCTGCATCAACGACATACCAGTCATTCTGTGCAGTTTCCTTATTTGCTGAAATCGTCTTCATTGCTTAACCTGAATTTACTTGTTATTGGCTGTTATGTTGCAGCTGTGGTCAAAAGAATATTATTTAAAAACTCTTCTCACCTGGCTTACCTGAATCCCTGTTTTTTGTAATACGGGACCTTCCCCAAATGAAGGAGCGCGAATTCTACCGATGCAGCACTCTGGATTCAAGTATTCATTGGCTTTTTTTAACTAAATCACCAATGTTTGTCATCTGCCGGAAAATAGAGCCCGATCAGCGTTCAATTCAGGGGGGGTAATTATGGATTTGGATGGTGTTCATGACCAAGATATTCCAGAGACTGCATTTCCAGCAATCGGGATCGGGTTCTTTCAAAAGGAAATGCCAGTTCAGTACCCACATAGATTGATTCCAGTGGCACGGCGGCAGAAATCACCAGTTTCACATTCTGATCATAAAACTCATCTACCATGGAAATAAACCGCCTTGCCTGATCATCACTATGTGCATCAAAGACAGGAATATTGGATATTATGACGGTATGGAAAAGCTGGGATATCTCTATATAGTCAGCAGCACTGCGCGGTCCATCGCAAAGCGCGGCAAACTCAAACCAGGCAACGCCCTCTGACCAGAAACGCGTCGCTATATCCCTGCCCAGAATTTCCAGCACCCGGTTTTCTGATGTCATCATGCCACGGGTCAGATTGTTGAAGCAGTCTTGCAGTGATTTTTCTGCCTGCTCACCCAGGGGAGTGATATAAATGCCTGCATTTTCAAGTGTACGAAGCCGATAATCGGTACCGCCATCGACATTCAGCACCTGGGTATGCTTTTCAAGCAACGCGATTGCGGGAAGGAATTTCTGCCTCTGCAAGCCTCTTTCATAAAGCTTCGCAGGAATTATATTGGAGGTTGTTATAAGAACCAGGCCATTATCAAATAATGCCTCAAGCAGGTTCCCCAGTAACATGGCATCCGCGATATCACTGACAAAGAATTCATCAAAGCAAATCACATCTGCCTTGCTACTGATTTCCTTTGCTACCAGCTTCAGAGGATCCTTGTTTCCCCGATTGCTATAAAGCCCCCTGTGCACCATCTGCATAAAGCGATGAAAATGCATCCTGAGCTTTTTCTCCCCGGGAAGGCACTGATAAAAGACATCCATCAGATACGTTTTACCGCGCCCTACCCCACCCCACAGGTAGAGTCCCTTGATATTCAATTCCTTTTGGCCGAATAATCGGCGCAGCAAGCCCGGGGAGCTTTGCCAGTGATTCACCAGCTGCTGGTAAATCAGGTCAAGCTCCCGGATGGCCTCTTCCTGGGCACGATCTGGCTGAACTTTACCCTCAGCCAGGTCACGGGAATAATGTTGGGCGGGTGATTCGGAGTTTCTCAAGGAAAAATTTTCGCCTGGATTCAATCAAAGCAGAACTGGAAAGTAATTATAGGTATAATCTACGGCATGTTATCAAGTTTTCTCTCCTCACTTTTTCCCAGTAAACTATATCTTTGAAAGTGAAACAAATCTGGACACTGAATAAATATAATATTGAAATCGTTTTGAGACAGTTCCTGGAAAGCTCATGGATAGCTTTAATGATTACAAATAGCATTCAAACTATCGAGTCTGGCAAATCAAAAGCTGGTGTTTATACGGAATTAATACATTATCTATAAATCTTTAATACACTATCAATAAATCATAGAACAAAGGATATTTTTCATGACCTGGTTTATCGGTCTTATCGGTTTCATCATCGGCATAATAGCAGGAGCTATGACCTACAAACTGCTTAAATCAGACGAGGCGAAAGTAAAATCCCTCGAAGAGCAACTGGACAAGCTGCAGCGTGAGTTTGATAGCTATAAAGATAATGTTCATTCACATTTTAATAATTCGGCGCAATTACTAACGAGACTTACGGAAAGCTATCGTGAAGTCTACCGGCATATGGCATCCGGCGCGCAGGCCTTATGCCCTGAATATATTTCTGAACAACTTTCCCATTCCGCACGTGCCCAGGAATCACTGACCAGAGATAGTTTTGCACAAGCCCCGGAGCAGGACACTGCTGAGGAGTTAACAGCACCGCGCGACTACGCGGCAAAAACCAGCCCTGATCAAAAAGGCAACCTGTCTGAAGATTTTGGTCTCGACAAGGTCTCTGCCGGGGAAAAGGAAAGCCCCTGAATACGTCCTGTGTCGGGCTATATTAAATCAGTTCAGACAAATCTGATCACTTCACTTATTGGCCATAATTTCTGTTTGGATTACGCATCCGACCACCAACTTGTTTGCATCCATATCCTTTAGTTCAATCCTCTTTTAAACCGATCTATATCCAGCTTGGGTTTGCCATACAGTTCCCGTATAATCTGCCGCCCGACAGACCCGGGGGCAAATAATCCCCGAGCTAAAAAAAGCATACTGGCCGCAGAACTGGTTATTCAACAATGACAGAGCACAAGCTTACCCACCTCAAGCAGCTTGAAGCAGAAAGCATCCATATTATTCGTGAAGTGGCTGCGGAATTTGATAATCCGGTAATGCTTTATTCTGTAGGCAAAGATTCTGCAGTTATGCTGCACCTGGCACTAAAGGCCTTTTATCCTGGCAAATTACCCTTCAAACTTCTGCACGTTGATACCACCTGGAAGTTCAAGGAAATGATCGAATATCGTGACAGCCTTGCTGAAAGGCTTGGTCTTGACCTGATCGTTCATATCAATGAAGAAGGTGTGCAGGAAGGAGTCAGCCCCTTTACCCACGGCAGCGCAAAACATACTGACATCATGAAAACCCAGGCCCTGAAACAGGCACTGAACAAGTACAAGTTTGATGCAGCCTTCGGTGGTGCACGCCGCGATGAGGAAAAATCCAGGGCCAAGGAACGGGTCTACTCTTTCCGTGACAAGAATCATCGCTGGGACCCCAAGAATCAGCGACCTGAACTGTGGAATCTTTATAACGGCAAAATCAACAAGGGTGAAAGTATTCGCGTGTTTCCGATCTCCAACTGGACGGAACTCGATGTTTGGCAATATATTCATTTGAATAATATCGACATCCCCTCTTTGTATTTTTCTGCAGAAAGACCCGTGGTGGAGTACGAAGGCACAGAAATCTGTGTCAATGATGACCGCATGCCAAAAGAGCTGGCAGAAAAAGCCGTCATGAAAAAAGTACGTTTTCGCACACTTGGCTGCTATCCCCTCACCGGTGCTGTTGAATCACAAGCCGCTACCCTGCCGGAAATTATTCAGGAGATGCTGATGACTACGACCTCCGAAAGACAGGGACGCACCATCGACAAAGATCAGTCTGGCTCAATGGAGCAAAAGAAAAAAGAAGGCTATTTCTAATGTCACACCAGTCAGAACTGATCAGCACGGATATTAATGCCTACCTGGCCCAGCATGAACGCAAGGAACTGTTGCGCCTGCTCACTTGTGGCAGCGTGGACGATGGCAAAAGCACACTGATCGGACGCCTGCTCTATGACACCAAGATGATTTATCAGGATCACCTTGATGCCCTGGGATCTGACAGCATGAAGTCGGGCACCACAGGTGATAGTTTTGATCTGGCCCTGCTGACTGACGGTCTGCAGGCAGAGCGGGAACAGGGCATCACCATTGATGTTGCCTACCGTTATTTCTCTACAGCCAAGCGCAAGTTTATTATTGCCGACACACCCGGGCATGAACAATATACAAGGAATATGGCCACTGGCGCTTCCAACTGCGAACTTGCCATCATTCTGATTGACGCTCGCCATGGTGTTCTCACACAAACCCGTCGTCATACTTTTATTGCCTCCCTGCTAGGCATCAAGCATCTTATTGTTGCCGTAAACAAGATGGATCTGATGGATTTCAGTGAACAGGTCTTTAATGATATTCGTGATGACTACCTGGACTTTACCAGCGAACTGGATACCGGGGACCTGACCTTCATTCCCATCTCTGCCAAGAACGGCGATAACGTAGTCAATGCAAGTGAGCATACACCATGGTATGACGGCGAGACCCTGATGTGCATGCTGGAAAATGTAAAAATCAGCGCCGACAAAAATTTCGAGGACTTCCGCTTTCCAGTACAGTATGTGAACCGGCCCAATCTGGATTTTCGCGGCTACTGTGGCACCATCGCAGCGGGCGTTATTCGCAAGGGTGACCATATCACTGCCCTGCCCTCAGGCAAGACCAGTACTGTCAAATCTATTGTCACCTATGATGAAGAGCTTGGAATGGCCTTCACGCCCATGGCTGTCACACTGACCCTTGAGGATGAAATCGACATCAGTCGTGGCGACATGATCGTGCATTCCGACAATCTGCCTGTCAGCAAAGCTGATTTTATGGCGACTGTTGTATGGATGAATGAAAAGGCTCTGTTGCCGGGCAAGCAATACAATTTCAAACATACGACCAAGTCCACTTCTGGCCAGATCAACATGATCCTGCACAAGGTCGATGTGAATACTCTGGAAACCAGTCCGACGCCCAGTCTGGAGTTAAATGAAATCGGCGTATGCGAAGTCAACCTTAACGAGCCCATTCATTTTGATGATTACAAGAAAAGTCCGGGCAGTGGTTCTTTTATAATCATTGACAGGCTGACCAATGCCACCGTTGGTGCCGGTATGATTAACGACCAGCACCGCTCAGGTAAACACATCAGTACAGTCTCTGCCCATGTCACCACCGAAGAGCGCGCTGCCCGTTATGGCCAGAAACCGGTAACCGTTATGTTTATCGGTTTATCCGGTTCCGGCAAATCAACGCTGGCTCATGGCCTGGAACGACGACTTTTTGACATGGGCCGTGTCAGTACTGTGCTCGACGGCAAACAGATGCGCCAGGGAATCAGCAAGGATTTGCCCCATGATGCGGAAGGCCGCGCTGAAAATCTGAGGCGTAGCGCTTTTATTGCCAAATATCTGAATGATGCAGGGCTGATCTGTTGTGCAGCTTTTGTATCCCCAAATCTGGATTCCAGGGAACACATGATCAGCGTGATAGGCGAGGAAAACTGCCTGATAATCTACCTTAATCCGCCTCTGGAAGTGTGCATGCAACGCGACCCCAGCGGGCTTTACGCTGCTGAGGAAAATGTGCCTAGTGGAACCGTACCGGGAATTTCATTTGACTACCCGGAACCGGAAAGACCAGACCTGATCCTGCCTACTCACGAGCTTGACGTGGAAGATTGTATCGATCGAGTCATCAATGTAATGAAGGAAAGGTCGGTCATCTAGACACAAATCACAAGTCACAAAAAAGGCGACTAAATTAGTCGCCTTGTCGGATGCGTCCCTACGGTCTTTATCCGACCTACAAAACCAGCACCAATCCTTCAGCGCTGTTCTTAAAACAGTCAGCAAATTCCCAGCCTAATACAAAAACCACCAGCCATCTTCTTGCATTCTGCATCTTGAATCCTGTCTCGCGATGCCTCCCTGCACCGCCCACCTTTTTTCTTTTTCCTTTTTCCTTTATCTAGTATCTCGTTTTCTAGAATCGACTACCTACTGTAAAGTACAAACTCCTGGGTTGTCCCACAAAATAGCGATCACCAGTGAAATCAGAAAACGCCGTATAATCAGCACGTTCTGCATAATCAGTATCCAGCAAATTGGTTATTCTGGCGGATAAATACCAGTTGTTTCCGGTATCTAATTGATAACGCAGATTCAGCAGATCATGTCCTTCATAAGAATTCGTGTTGGACTCGTTGGTGTAATAGGAATCCATGTGCACCCACTCCAGGTTCATGCTGCTATTATTGCTCACCTGCCAATTCAGTTTGGCATTACCGGTCCACTTCGGAGCAGTATCCATGTCTTTGCCATCCAGTTGCACTGTTACTCCAAGAGGAGCCACATCCGACTCGTATTTGTGACGGGCATAGCTGGCAGTAACACTCAGACTCCACTGTTCACTCAGGTTAAAAATTGAATTCAGCTCAATGCCTTTATGGCTGGTTTCACCACCACTGACATTATTACGACCACTGTCCTGAAAAATGACATTATCTTTCTTCATGACATAAGCTGCCACTGTATAGGATATATTATCGCGGCTGGCACGATAGCCGACTTCAAAACTTTCCATTTCTTCAGATTCCAGATCAGCCACCAGTTGATTCTGCTGAAGTCGGTAAAGCTCGGTTGCCTGGGGCGCACGAAATGCCAGCGACAGATTGGTAAAAAACTGTACATTGGTATCAAGATCGTGGATCCAGCCCAACTGCAGTGAATAGTTGTCAAAATCATCAGTACGATCGGCGGGCCGACTATAGCGGCAGGTGCCCGCAGGATTAAAGGCTGAAGGGCTGCAGGAAGACCCGTCTTCTGCAGTATTGCCATCTATCATGCGGTTATCGTAGTCATATTCCAGGAATTCATAACGCAGACCAAGGGTCAGCTGATCCTGTTCTGTACTCTGGTATTCCATCAATACATAGGGAGAAATCATGGTGGCATCTACAGTAAAGTCATATTGTTTGCCCGTCGGAAAAGAGCCAAAACCAAAAGCCTGGGTCTGCTTCAGAAAACCTTCCGACATTTCAAAATCTACGCCGGCAGTCCAGTTAAACGGGCCATTACCTTCCGAGCTGTACATGGTCTGCAACCCAAATGACTCATGGCCATTTTCTTCCAGCGGCGTGCCTGGCAAAAAATGCATAAGAAAAGTCATATCGGTATCACGATAGTATGGGGTCATCACCCAGCTGCCATTTTCAGTGCTACCCTCAATTCGGCTGTGCAAACGTAAACTCTGGGCATCACGAAATGCTTCCGGGTTTTCATTCGTGCTTTTTACTGCATCATTCCTGTAAGCTTCAAAGCCCTGGTCCAGATAACCGGCAGTTTCCTGATTCAGATTGGTGGCAGCCAGTACGGTGGTCACACTAATATCAGCACCATCGTACTGATGTGACAGGTTCAGTTTCTGCTGATCAAAGCCTGAATCATCGAGATAGCCGCCATCTGTAGCACCGTTGAAATAGGCACCGAAAGAATGTTCACCCCGTTTGCCATTGATGCCAGCATTCAGGCGTGCATATTCATTAGGGCCCACATCAATGGAAATATCACCACCGGGTTCCTGACCCAGTGATGGAGTGATCACATTAATAGCGCCATGAAGTGCATTCACCCCATATAAAACACTGCCGGGACCACGCACTATTTCGATAGCAGAAGCCTGCTCTGTATTGGCTTCAAACAACTGGTTTACGTTACAGAAGCCTGCGCCACGCAAGGGAATTCCATCCTGTGAGGATTGAAAGGAACCGCAGCTACCAGCGCCGGTAAGTACCGGAGAGCGAATTCCCAAAAGAGATTCCTGGCCGTTACCGCGGTTAAAGACTACCCCGGGGACCGAATTAAGTACTTCACCAATATGCACATGACGAATCAAATCAAGAGTTTCACCCCCCAGAGCAAAAATACTGGCAGGAATGTCCTGCAACTGGGTTTCCCGTCGTTCTGAAGTGACAATAATCGTCTCCAGAATATTCTCCTGGGCAAGCACAAGCGGGGCGTTACCCGCAGCAAGCAGCATAGCCAATGGAAGTGATTTGAATCTGAAAGATGTATTCATAAAGAGCTTTCCCTTTAAAATTTTGTAGTTGCGAATGAAGCCTTCATAGCGTTTCTCAAAGCACACTGGTATTTTTTTTATGGTTTATTTGCCTTGATTAGGGCTAACAGCGCCTTTGTGTCTTCCTGATATTGTCTGACTGCCGTCAAAGGGGTTTTTAATATCCTTTTCAGGTGTTGTCTGCCCATCATCCCCAATCTGTCCGCTTCTGCGTACGGTTAACACTGGAGACTCAAATTTTGCTATATTCTGCATATTTATTGGCGTGAACCAATGCCTTTGTGTTTTAAAAACCTGATTTTTTCCTGATGGCGAACGACTGTAAAGAGATCTGACCCTTGAACGACTTTTTCATTAATAAAATCCGCGTCGACCCGGACCGCTGCAAGCTATACAGGGATGAAGACATAATTTCACTGGAACCCAGGGTTATTCAGGTTTTACAGGTTCTTGCCAGACACCAGGGACAAGTGGTCAGCCAGAAAAGCTTGATGGATGCTATCTGGACCAATACAGTGGTTGAAGCCAGCGCTTTGCAGCGTTGCGTTGCACAATTGCGAAAAGCCTTTGGTGACGATGCACGCAATCCACAGGTCATTGTAACCTACCCGAAGAAAGGCTACAGCCTGATTGCCCCTGTCAGCAGACATGCCCCTGAACTGGAAACTGCGAATACTGGGAATATTGTGGGTTCACGCGGGCACTTTTTCCGCCCTCAACTGGCATCAGGCTTATTGGCCGCCTCTGTGCTACTCATTGTCGGTGTTATAGGCATCTTAAGCGTCGGTACTCTGATCAACAGGGATGGGCTGGCCGCCAGCCAAATCGCTATAACCGAAAAGCAGCCAGTGCGGGATCAACAGATCCCCTCTTCAGCTGAAACCTCCCTGTTAAGCAATGCGGCCCTTATCACGGCGATCGGTATTCCGGATGATTTTCCTGTGTATTCTCCTGATGGGCGTTTTGTTGTTTATCCGCGTTATCTGGAAGAAAACAAGGCTCACCTTTGGGCAAGAGACCTGGCCTATGGCAAGGATTTCCTGCTCACTGATAAAGTCGGGGACTATGAACACCTGGCCTGGTCACCGGATGGCAGTCAGCTGGTATTTGTCGACTCCAGCTGTGAGGCCGAAAATTGTGCCCCTGGCCAGTGCAGCTCGCTCAAATCAGTTGCCATGTCCCAATCTGAAACCAATACCTTGTCCGTAGATAAACTTATCGATTGCAGCCCTGAACGTCTGTTCGCCCCGGAATGGCTGAATAATCGCGAAATCGCAGTTATTGAAATGAGTAGCGATGCGGCCTCCCTGAAACGCTATGATTTAAAAACAAGGAAGAAAAGCTCCCTCTACCAGAGTGATGAAGTTATACCCTATAAACTCAGCTTTTCCCGTCAAACCAATATATTGACGATCTCTGCCTTGAACCAGATGGGAGCAAAACAGTTGTTATTTCTTGATATCAGTAACGGGGCAATTAATCGCAACGATACGGCCACGTTTATGACCGAAGAACGCTGGTATCCAAGCTCTACACCACTATAATTTCAGCTTCACGGCCGATCCAGGACTCTCCCTTAAATACTGAAAAATAAATAAAAATATGAGGTTAATTCATGTCACCTTTTGTGAAGCAGATCGAAGGTCTGCAGCTCCACCTGCAAGCTATTGCTGAACTGGATAGCATTATTGCGACCGAAAAGTTTTCCCATGTGGACAGGGAAATGATCGATATGATGCTTGATCAGAGCGCCCGTTTTGCTGAAGAAAAGCTGGCACCTCTGGCTGAGTCCGGGGACCTCTGCGGGTGCACGCTCACGGATGGTAGCGTCAGTCTGCCACCTGGCACAAAAGAGGTTTACCAGGAATGGTGTGAACTGGGGTTTCCTGCGCTGGGTTTACCAATGGATTTCGAGGGCATGGATTTTCCCAACATTGTGCAGAGTAGCGTCCAGGAAATACTGGACGGCGCCAACATGGCCTTTGGCATGCTCGGAATAAATCTGCGCTGCGCCGCCCGCGCACTGATTGCCAATGCCTCAGAGGAGCTTGTGCAACGCTGGGTACCCGGACTTGTGAGTGGCGAAATAGCCTCTACCATTGTCATCAGTGAACCCCAGGCCGGATCAGACGTTGGCCGCATCAGGACAACTGCCACTCCTGCTGACGATGAGACATGGCATATCAATGGCTCCAAAATATGGATTTCCTATGGCGATCATGATGCGACCAGCCAGATTATTCATCTGGTGCTTGCCAGGGTTCCCAGTGACGAAATCGGCACCCGCGCACTGGGATTATTTGCTGTGCCCAAACTTCTCGATAACCAACAACTCAATAATGTGCTTACCTCGCGTCTGGAACACAAAATGGGACTGCATG
>Ga0181601_10005965_pt1 | contig 10118 bp, 9 predicted proteins | sample 041ome_8_FD_133020 | JGI IMG/M metagenome (GOLD analysis project Ga0181601, IMG submission 133020) | Coastal salt marsh microbial communities from the Groves Creek Marsh, Skidaway Island, Georgia - 041407BS metaG (megahit assembly) | ecosystem: Environmental > Aquatic > Marine > Intertidal zone... | reverse complement strand
GTAATCTCCCAGATCTCTGGGACGCCATCCGAGACGCCATCGACGACCTCACGCCAAACGACTGCAGGAGCTACTTCACAGCTGCAGGCTATGAACCAGAATGATGGGAATCTGCTCTAGTCAGCAATGGCATAGCGCTTGCTCCTATTGGCCTAATCCACACGCCAACTGAACCAATGGGAAAATTGCATGTCAAACACCTACACCGAAAACGGCGACTTCTGGGGCGCTGAAGCCAATGACATCTATGTTGGCGACGATAACGACAATTGGATTGAAGGCGGTGCAGGCGACGACACGCTCTCTGGTGGGGCTGGCAATGACGGTATCGATGGCGGGGCTGGCAATGACGTGATCGACGGCGGCGCTGGCCATGACTGGCTTGTTGGTGGTGCTGGTGCAGATGTATTTGTGTTTGGCGCTGATAGTGGCCATGACGAAATCGTAGACTTCACCATGGCAGACCATGATCAGCTCGATCTCTCTGCCTATGCGGACCAGAAAGTAACAATCTCCCAGGTTGGTGCCAATGTTTCGATTACGCTTGGCGATAGCGCGAGCGTGACGTTGGAGAATGTCGATCTGGCTGATTTGACAGCGGAAAACTTCATCGGCGTCAATCCATTGGATGCAGATAGCAAGCCCCACGACGGCGGGGATGACTACTGCCCCTCTGATGTTGGTACGCCCAATGGCAAGACCGTTATGATGGAAGATGTGTGGTTCGCGCAGAAGCCGGACGCACCACTTTATGTCGACCTTTCTATCGATAAGACGATCGAAAACGTCTCCGCCAATTATGACTATGTGCCTGTCGGTGATGATCATGACTGGGCGTTTGGCGATGGCGTGGTGAAATACACGATTACAGTGACCAATAATTCCGAACATTCGGCCTCAGAAATCGTTGTTCGGGATGAGACGCCTGAAAACCTTGACGTATGGAAAGGAGGTGAAAGCACAATCACTTCCGAAACGGGCGCTCATTGGAACAACAACACCTGGGGCACTCAATTCACGGGCAACCCGACCTCTAGCGACACGTCAAATGGCACTGTGACTGTCACAGAAGCTGAATTCTTGACAGCACGCAGCCACCCACTCTCGGCGGGGCAGGATTATGGCCTCAATGGCGGCGAAATTCTTTGGGAGTTGGGAGGAACACTTGAAGCCGGTGAATCAGCAACACTGACATATTACGGCATGCGCGCTGCGAATGGTGGATATGATTTCGCTGTTGGTACCAAGTTTGAAACAACAGCAAAGATCATTTCGGCCAAAGAGCATTTGATCAACGAATATGACGACCAGGACACTGTCATCAACCAATGGATTTCCCCGATCGCCCTGGACTTGAACGGCGATGGCAAAATCGGCGTTACAGGGGCGACGACGTCCATTGATAAGGACCCGAATGCAGAACTCGGTCGGACAGTTGAGTTTGATCTGGATGCGGACGGTAAGATCGATACCATTGAATGGCTGAGCGGCGATGGCGACGGCCTGCTTGTCGATAATCGTGACGGCAATGCTGCGAATGATATGGACGGTGCCCGGCTCTTCGGCGATCAGGGCGGCTTGTATGCAAACGGCTTCGAAAAGCTGGCTTTGTTGGATGCCAATCATGATGGCGTTCTCAACGGTGAAGAGCTCAATGGCCTAGAGCTTTGGGTTGATGATGGCGACGCAGTTGTCGAAGCTGGTGAGCTTCAAGACCTGGCGCATAACCGCATCTACTCGCTTAATGTGGAGATGAAGGAAGAGGTGAATGAGCGCGGCGAAACGCTGATGCGTTCAACCGCTGAATCCTCTGCACCCGACATCACTGGCACGGACTATGACGATAGCCTCTGGCGTACGAATGCGCCGGAAAACATGTATGGTGGTGATGGCGATGACTGGGTCGAAGGTGCGGGCGGTGATGACTGCTTGTTCGGCGGCGCAGGCAATGACGGCATCGACGGCGGCGTAGGCGATGACGAGATTGATGGCGGCGCTGGCCATGACTGGCTCGTCGGCGGTGCGGGCGCAGACACGTTCATCTTCCAGGCTGAATTCGGCCATGATGAGATTGTTGATTTCAACACCTATGAAGGCGATACGCCGGACCTGTCTGCTTTCAATCAAGCTGACATGACCGTTGTTCAGGATGGCGCAGATGCCATTATTCACGTGGCCAATGCTGGTGCGGTCTACCTGCTCGGCGTTGATGCAAGTGAGCTGAATATGGACGCTTACGCCTAACGAAACTGGGCGGCCATACACGCGGCCCACCACGACGAGACTCAATGCCTATCAACCGGTCGTCCATGCTTCGCACTAGCGCAGCACGGGCGGCCGTTTGGCTATGGTGGTGACGCTGCCGGGTGATGATCAGGCATTGGCGCTCACTATCGATATCTGCCTCGATGAGGTTTTTGAAGATGTCACCTATGTCTGCCACGCTGCCCGCCAACTGTAAGCGGTCATCGCACGCGGTTTTAGCATCCATGGCCCAGAAGGTTTCGCCAATTCAAGACCTTAAGCATCCGCCAGCACGGCTTTGCCGATTACGGCGCGGGCATCTATCGCGCGAAAGGCGTCTGATGCTTTGGCCAGGGGGAAGCGGTGGGAGATGTGGGGGGTGAGGGTGCCTGTGTCTGCGAGCGCCAAAAGCGCGGCTTTGGATTGGGCACCGCGGGCTGGGTTCTGGCGCGCACCTTCTCCCGCGCGGATGCCGATGACGGATGCGCCTTTGATCAACAGGTGGTTGGTTTTAGCCTCCGCTGCCCGGCCTGAAACGAAGCCAACAACGATGATCCGGCCCTCCCACGCGAGGCAGCGGGTGCTCTCGTCGAAGACATCACCGCCAATAGGATCGTAGACGAGATTGGCACCTTTGCCGCCGGTCAGGTCTTTCACGGCATCCCGGAAACGCCCGGTTGCGGGCAGCACGTGGTCCGCGCCCATGGCGGATACGGTTTTGAGCTTTTCGACATTCCCGCCCGTGGCGATCACTATTGCCCCAAGCGCCTTAGCAAGCTGCACGGCCGCCAATCCGACACCGCCGGTGGCACCATGGACTAGGACTGTCTCGCCAGCTTCTAAGCGTCCCCTGTCAACCAAGCTATGATAGGCCGTCATGGCGGCGGAGCGGAATGCGGCACCCTCGGCATAGTCAAAGCGTTGGGGCAGCGGCCAGAGCTTATCTGGTGGCAGCAAGTGCATATCCTGAAATGCGCCAGGACGGTGACTGGTGATCACGCGGTCACCGGCTTGCCAATCCCCAACGCCCTCACCAACGGCCAGCACATTGCCCGCCGCCTCAAGCCCAGGAACAAACGGCGGGTCAGGCTTTAGCTGATACCCGCCCCGGCACATCAGCACGTCAACATAGTTGACGCCCCATGCACGCGTCCGCACCAGCACCTGGCCGGGACCGGGCGGGCCTGGGTCTGGTCGCCTTTCAAGGTCCAGAACTTCCGGCCCACCAAGTGCAGTGCAAACGACAGCGCGCATTAGAACTTGCCGTATTTCAGGTAGGCTTCCTCCGGGTCCATGCCGGCGATGATGGCTTTACGCATATCGCTTTCGGTCGCCATGACAGCTTCTGTGCGGGTTATGGCTTCTTCCGCCATGTCTTTCGGGATGACCACGACACCATCCATATCGGCAATGCCATAGTCGCCGGAGCAGATGGTGACCGTGCCGATATTGATGGGCTCACCGAGCGAGTCATACTTCCAGCGCTCCACAATATCAGCGGGTGTTGCGAGATCTGCGACAGTTGGGAAGCCCATGTCCATCAGCTGCTCGACGTCCCGCGCATGGCCATCCGCCACGTAACCGACGGTACCTTTGGCCATCAGCGCATGGGCCGAAAGCTCACCCATCAGAGCCACCATGCGGGTGTTCGGTTGGCAGAATAGGAATTTGCCTTCAGGTACACGGGACAGGACGCGGGACCACAGTAAGAGCGAGTCATGGCGCCCCAGCGTTTGATCAATATGGCCGCTGATTGTGTAAATCTCGCCCGCGACGCGCTTCGTCGGGTCGATCAGGCGCAGTGTCGGCGGGAGCACGCAATTGCCATGCCCCATCTCCCGCAAAACGTCATGTACAGCGGATGCATAACATTTAGACAAACGCTCGGTTAAGTCAGACATGGGATACTCCTCAAAATTTCGCACTATTTGTATCAGGCTAACGAACTCTGCACGAGAACGCATCCCATTGATTGACGTGGCATTGGCCGCGCCATAGACCCGACGTGGAGCAAGCGAAAAGACCCTATGACTGAGAGCCTTGGCGAAATATTTCACGTAGTTGAGCGCTGCCGCGGTGGTGTCTCGACATATGTGCGTGACGCCATGGGGCGGCAGCGGGCGAGCGGGCGATCCAGCCGCGTCACGCTTGTCGCTGATTTGGACTATGCCGATCCAACTCTCCTTGATGCGGCGGATCGGGTATTGCCATATCTTTCAGGCCGCAATCCCTTTGATATCCTAAGCGCCACGAAGGAAATCCGTAGTCTTGTGGAAACAGAACGGCCCGCGATCGTCCACCTACATTCAACATTTCCTGGGCTTTATGGCCGTTGGCGGAGCAATAGCGCGGCATCAGCACCGGCAATTGTGTATTGCGCCCATGGCTGGTCGTTTGAGATGGAGCTGCCGTCCTGGAAGCGCCGGATCTATGCTGAGATTGAAAAGCGGCTGGCCCCCCGCGCTGATGTGATCCTTTCACTGTCTGAAGCAGGAAAGCGCGCAGCACTTGCATGCGGATTGCCATCCGAAGGCCATATTAACATTCCACAAGGAGTGGCTCCGGCTGATGCGCTGCCGCCGCCAAAAGAAATGGCAGGCGACGGGCTGAAGCTGCTGTTTGTTGGGCGGTTTGATCGTCAAAAAGGTCTCGACATTCTGCTTAGTGCTTTTAAGCGCGTTCAGCGAACGGACGTCACGCTGCACTTGGTGGGCGAGGCTGAATATGACGACGAAAGCCGCTTGGATATGTCGGACCCTCGTGTTTGGCGGCATGGTTGGGTGCCACATATGGAACTGGATGGCTGGCTGGCAGCGGCTGATGCGTTGGTTGTGCCATCACGCTGGGAAGGTGCGCCGCTTGTGGTATTGGAGGCTATGCGCAACCGTACCGCCGTGATCGCGAGCAGCCAAAGCGCCATGCCAGAAATGCTAGATCAGGGTGCGGCTGGAATGCTGTTCCCGTTGGATGATCCGAGCCAGTTGACGGCAATCATCGAAGACCTGGAACCAGAAGCGCTGACCGCCTTGGGTGAAGCGGGCTTTGCACGCTTTCAGGGCAATTATACATTGGACCATGCGGGCGCTGCATTGGATGCTGCATATGAGATGGCTCTAGCGCGTCGACGCGAACGGGGCTAATGGATCACACGCCATGGCCTTGCCCAATCTCATCGTTGCTGGTGCGCCCAAATGCGGCACGTCATCTTTGTTTCAGTGGATCGCTGATCATCCTGAAGCTGAGGGCGCGCGCATTAAGGAAACCTGCTATTTCAATGATCCCTCAAGCCATGTGTTTAGTCCGGTGCAAAATTTTGCCCTAATGGGGCTTGCTGGCTACGAGGATTATTTTCCGGTCAAAAAGCCCAATGCGAAGGTCCGCTTGGAAGCGACGCCGACATATATGTATCAGCAGACGGCGCTGGCGCATCTGCCGGACCTGCCGACTACGCCCAAATTCCTGTTCGTCGTGCGGGACCCGGCGGCCCAATTGCTCTCGACCTACCGGTATTATTGCAATAATTGGCTGATGCTTGGCGCAGAAGTATCTTTCGGTGATTTTATCGAGATGGTCGAGAACCAAGATCCCAAGCTGGAGCAGAACGAGCTGCTGGCAGATGCATTCGTGAATGTTCGCTATTGTGAATGGCTGGACCGTTGGCAGGATCGTGTCGGGCATGACCGGATGCGCGTGCTCACAACTGATGCGCTGAGCCAGGATCGTTCAAGCACACTGGCAGGCATCGCAGCTTGGCTAGGCCTTGATCCAGACTTTTACCGCAATTATGCGTTCCCGCGCGAGAATGAGAGCTACCGGGTTAAAAACCGGACCGTGCATTCAGCCAACGTGCGGCTGCGTGGACTGATCGCCAAAACGCCGCTTTATAAGTTTGCCCGCACCGTATACCGGCGGATCAATACAGAATCGGCACCTGCCACCCTGACGGCCGCAGACAAGGCCGTGCTTGGGGATATTCGACGGCGGTTTGCTAATCAGAATGCTGAACTTGCCGCCGCATACAATCTAGACATCAGTCATTGGTCTGATGGGGCAGAGGCGGCGACCTCCGATGTGCCGGAGGCTTTGAATGTCGCTCGTTGATTCAGCACGTAGCACCATCAGCAAGGCGCGGCAGCGGCTGCACCCGAACCGAATTGTGTTTCATCACGTGCCGAAATGCGGCGGAACATCTGTTGGCCGCGCTATCCGCAAGCGGTTCCTGTTAAGCCAGGCGACGGTGCTGCCGGAAGCGACGTATCGTGCGGAAGAAATGCTGGACCCGTCTGCTAGTGCCGCTGAATTATTGGCGCGCGCTGAAGAGCTGAGGGAACGGATGTTTTTGTATCACTTGGCTGCTGGCGTGGACTGTGTATCGGCGCATGTTCGCTTTAGTGATGCCGGGTGGGCCGCATATGGCGAGAAGGCCAAGTTCGTAACCATTCTGCGGGAACCCGTGGCGCGTTTCATATCTCATTACCGATACAGCCATGGCCGTCCGGGTGCTCATGGCCATATCCCTGAAGATTTTGAAACCTTCCTGAACGGACCTGCCGCCCGCCAGTTTGGCGCTTTCTACACCTATTTCTTCAGCGGTCTGCCCTCGACCGCTGATATGACGACCGGCGAAGCCTTGGACCGTGCCAAAGCGAATTTGGCAAAGTTTCACGTCGTCGGTTTTCTGGATGATACGCCAGGGTTTGAATCCGCGATCAAGGCTCAAGTCGGTGTTCGGATCCGGATCGGTCATGAAAACAAGGCCCGCGCGCCAAAGCCGTCTGGGGACCGCGAATTCGCGGACCTGATCGATGAGATCACGCAGCCGGACCAGGCGTTCTTTGCATTCGCCCGGAAGCTGCAAGGGCCCCGGAAGCTGCAAGGGCAATGACAGGTCAGGCCGATAGTGGGTTAAAACGCGATCTGATTTTTATCTCGCTCGGCCATGGGGTTTTCGCGCTGGGGCAATGGGCAATTGTTTCTGCCATTGCCAAAGTAGCGGGGCTGGAAGCGATGGCAGTTTTTGGCCTGACGCTTGCAATCGCCAACCCAATCTATTTTTTGGCCAATATGGCGCTGAGGGTCGCGTTTGCCAGCGACGCAGGCCGGGACTTCACGTTCGGAGATTACTGGCTTGCCCGCGTGGCAGGATTGTTAGCGGCCGCATTTGCGATGGGAATTGCCGCACTTCTAACCGTGGGCGCGCATGGGATAGATGGGGCATCGGCGCTGCTGTTGTTTGCGCTAATTAAGAGCGCCGATGGCCTGTTTGACCTGCTATACGGCGCACGCCAGAGAGAAGGTAGCACGATGGCCATCGCCATCTCGCTACTGTTGCGAGCGCTATTGGCCCCTGCCGCATGTCTGGCTGGCCTTCTATTGGCTGATGGTGCGCTTTGGGCGGGGCTAGCTGGATGGGGCACGGCTGCTGTGGCGTTGTTTCTCCTCAGGGAGGCAGTTGGCATTCGTGTCCGACTGCGTGCTGAACCTGCTGTTGCTGGCGCTCGCGCTGTTATCATCAAGGCTTGGCCGCTTGGCGTCGGTGCCGCGCTGGCATCACTGGAGACAGCGATCCCGCGTTATGTGATTGAGTGGGAAATGGAGCCTGGGGCGCTTGGCTATTTCACAGGCGTATTCTTCTTCTTCCAAGCCTCCGTTGTTGTTTCGAATGCCTTTGGCAGTGCAGCTTCCGCGCATCTCGGGCGCGCCCATGCGGCGGATGACCGGCGGGGCTTCCTAAGAATGACCGGCATGCTGGCGTTGCTGGGCGCTGGACTTGGCGTTTGTGGTGTTGCGTTTGCAATTGTCCTCGGGCCATGGGCGTTGGCGGTGATCTACACGCCGGAATATGCGGCCTACGGTACCGTCTTGACGCTGACAATGGCTGCAGCGGGCCTCCGGTTCATCGCATCATTTTTGCAATATGCCCTGGTCGCGGCCAAACGCTTTAGGACGCACATGCTGTTGCACATGGTGCTGGCGACGACAGCGGGCGTCGTCGCACCGCCCTTGGTCTTTCATTATGGCATGGAGGGCGCAGCGCTCAGCCTCATTGTTGTTGGCGCAGTGCAGGTTTGCCTTTTGATAGGGCTGATGGCACGGCGCTGATGCGCTTGTGACCGAAGTATAGTTAACAGATTTCACCAAATTGAGAAAAAATTCATAGTCCAGTTACGATTCTCAAAAAATGCCCCGCTGAAAGCCATACTTATTTCAATCGTATTGTCTGTAAATGATCCTACCCGATGTCGTTGTGGGCATGCATCGATGAACTGGGGTGGCGGAAAAAGTGCATAATATCAATGTATTGAAGTGAGATTGGTATTCGATGCATATATCGAAGGGCGTAATCCTTTTGATCGGTTTTATACTTGTGGGTACCTAAGAGGGTTTAATCGAACGCAAGTATTACATCCTATTTTCTAAAGCATTATAGATTCTATTTCGGTAAAACATCCTCACATTGATCGCAACGAGCAAGCGCAATTCAGCGCCTCAGCGATACAGGAGTTTTGTCCGATGGTCAGGAAGACCAGCCTCATTGTTCTCACGGCTGCAAGCATTCTTGCCGCACCTGTGGCTCAGGCTTTCACCCGCGAAAGGCCAATGACAATGGATGCAGCGCTTGGCCATGACCGCGTTTCTGAAATGGAAACAGGCGTGACGCCGCGCCGGGATGAGAATGGTGTTCGTAAAGAGCTGCGCTCGTCACTTCGCGGCTCAGGCAACACCGCCATCGGCAACCTGATCAATATCGAAGCAGCACCGAACTCCACCATCATCGTGAATGCGACCCAGATCAACCGCGGCAATCAGACGGCGTTGAATGGCCGCCTTCGGCTGGACTGAGTGCGCTAGGGCAATTCCCGCAATCTATGTGCTAGAGCGCCGGGCTGCGTCGCAAGCGACGCACGGCGCTCTAGCAAGGAATTCTGCGTCCCCGGGCAGGGAGGCCCTGGATAGGTCCACATGGACCAAGACTGAAGTCCGGAGTTCTAACCACCGGATTTTAAACCCAACGGCGGACGCAAGAAGCGCCGCCACTTAAAATCGCAAGGAGCGAATACTATGCGTGGCTACAAAATGATCCTTCTCGCCAGCGCCGCAGCGCTGATCTCCACCGGTGCTATGGCTGACGACCGCAAGGTCCTCAAAGTTTCCAACACCCTGGATGAAATCTTCCTCGAAGAAGTGACGGACACAATCACGGTCGACATGATCGAAAACATCGTCACCAAGTTCGAAATTGACCAGACCAACCGCGGCGACATCAACGCCCACACCAAAGTTGTGGCAAGCAATGTTGACGGCTACACCGCTTCAGCAGTGGCAATCGCCAACAACGCTTCTGTTGATGTTAAAGGCAACGCTGCCGGCAGCAACTGGCAGGGCAATTGGGGCAATGTTAGTGCTTCCTTGGACGCCAACATCATGAAAGCAACCGGTGCTACCGAGCTGACGGCTGTCGCTATCGGCAACAACTTCTCCTTCAATGTTGAAGAATATGGCGGCGCTGTTGTTGGTTCCAAGCAGGTTAATGATGGCGACATCTCCGCCAGCTTGACAGCTGACTTCTCAGGCAAAGTCAACGACGTGACAACAACGGCTGTTGCGATCGCTAACAACTTCTCCCTGCAGACGAACCACGGTTCGATCGTAGCTGGTGTTGAGCAAGTCCATAACGGCAACGTATCCGCATGGAACGACACCACGCTGCGCCCAATGCGCCGCGCTGTTGATCCGGCAACTGCAGTTGCTATCGGCAACAACGCTTCCATCTCCAACTACATCCCGAAGGTTCAGTAAGAACCAAACCTCCGCCGACCCCAGATTGGGCGTCGGCGGAGCCGATGGCTGTAACGATGAGACGGGTAGATCCT
>Ga0181601_10005964_pt1 | contig 10120 bp, 10 predicted proteins | sample 041ome_8_FD_133020 | JGI IMG/M metagenome (GOLD analysis project Ga0181601, IMG submission 133020) | Coastal salt marsh microbial communities from the Groves Creek Marsh, Skidaway Island, Georgia - 041407BS metaG (megahit assembly) | ecosystem: Environmental > Aquatic > Marine > Intertidal zone... | reverse complement strand
GTGAGCTCAGAGTTATTCCATCAAGTTATGGTCATTATGCTGGTGCAGGTAAGTCTAAGGAAGATTTAGATTTTATTAATAGGGCAATTGCAGATTTAATAAGTTAATTAAATTTTATCTTAAATAATTTTTTCTTTCCCATTTTCAAAACTTGATCGTTATTGGACTGATTTAAAATATAATTGTATTCTTTTATTTGTAAGTCATTAATTTTTACTCCACCACCATCGATAAGTCGTTTTCCCTCAGATTTTGAAGCCACTAAATTTTTTTGTATCAACGCATCTAATATGTTAACTTCATGACTTTTCTGGAAAATTATTTCATCTAAATTATCATACGAGTTTTGTTCAAATATGGAGACAGCTTTTTTTTCAGCCTCTTTAGCTAATTCTTCAGAGTGACAGTCAGTTGTTACTAAAAATGCTAATTTCTTTTTGGCTTCATTAATATTTTCATTGATTATCTGTGAAATATCATCTTTATCCATGTCGCTAAAGATAAGAAGTAATTTTTCAACATCACTATCATCAACATTTCTCCAATACTGATAGAAATCATATGAGTTGAATTTTTTTTGATCTATCCAAACTGCACCTTGTTCAGTCTTACCCATCTTTTTTCCAGTTGATGTTGTTAAGAGCGGGGTCGTTAATCCAAAAGCATCTTTTTGATTAATCTTAGATATTATCTCCATACCTAAAACTATATTCCCCCATTGATCAGATCCACCAATTTGCAATACACATTTATTATTTTTATTTAAATAAAGAAAATCATAACTTTGTAGAATCATGTAATTAAATTCCAAAAAAGATAATGATTGCTCTCTTTTAAGTCTCTCCTTTACACTTTCAAAAGTAAGCATTCTATTTATTGAGACATGACTGCCAACATCACGTAAAAGTTCGATATAATTTAATTTTCCTAACCACTCATCATTATTTATAAATTCTATGTTATCTTTAAAATCTCTGAAGTAGTGCTCAAATATTCTCTTAAAATTTGCAATATTTTCTTGAATGTCTTCATATGATAAAATTTTTCTAGCTGTATCTTTTCCTGAAGGATCGCCAATTTTAGTAGTACCACCGCCCAATAATACAATGGCTTTATGTCCATGTTTAATCAGGGTTTTGATAGCACGCAGTTGTACTAAGCTTCCCGCATGAAGGGCATCAGCAGTAGCATCAAATCCAATATAAAAAGTTATTTTTTTCTCATTAAGTAGGCTATTCAATTTTTCTTCATTAGTACATTGATTGAAAAGATGCCTATCTTTGAATAACTGTATATAATCAAACATATATTATAATTAGCATAAATTTTAAGATATCAAATGGATTATATCGCTTTAGGTTGCATGACAGGGACTTCTCTGGATGGTATTGATTGCAGTCTTGTCAAGACAGATGGCACAACATACGTAACAGAGATTTTAAATGAATTTACTCCTTACTCTGACAATCTAAAAGGTCGTTTGATTGATGTATTAGATCAAAATTACTTACATGATCCCACTTTATTAAAAAGCCTTAGTAATGAATATAAGAATGCAATAAATAATATAATTAATGAGTTTAATGATAAAATTGATGTTATTGGAATTCATGGCCAAACAGTACTTCATGAACCATCTTTAGGAATATCTATCCAATTATACGACAAACGTAATTTATATAAAACACAAGCTCCTATTATTTGTAATTTTAGAAAAAATGACATTCTTAACGGCGGATCAGGAGCGCCTATAATTCCTATATATCACCAAATTATTTCTCAACAATATAAAATTACAAATTGTGTTTTTGTTAATATTGGTGGCGTTTCAAATATTACAATTATTAATGAAGGTAGCATTGTTGCTGGAGACTCCTCATTTGGTAATGCAATAATAAATGATTATTTAAAAAATTATAATAATTATGAATTTGACTTGAATGGTGAGATGTCAAGAAATGGAAAAAGAATTGACTCGTTATTTAATAAAATTAAAAGCGATCTATTTTTTAGTAAAAAATTACCAAAGTCATTAGATCGAAATTATTTTCATAATTATTTAAGTAATTTACCTAAAAATTTTGAATCTAAAGATATAATTTTTACATTATTATCCATAATCCCTGATAGCATTAATAGTCTTATTCCAAAAAATAAAAAATTTCATATCATTTTATCTGGTGGTGGTAGAAAAAATCTGACTTTAGTTAAACTATTCAAAAATAATTTTGATAATGTTTCTTTAATTGATGATTTTCAACTAGATGGAGATTTTATTGAGTCTCAGGGAATGGGCTTACTTGCTGCGCGATATTTAAAAAAAATTCCATCTACTTTTAAAAATACAACCGGTCTTAAAAAAAATGTTTACCTAGGGGAAAAGTGTTAACTTTTATTTTTTTCAATATACTTTGTCATCGTATTCATTAGAGGGTCTAATTTACCTTCGAATAAATGATTAGACTTTGAAATTGTTTCCATAGAAACATCTGCATTTTTTTGTTTTTTAAAAGTTTCAAAAAATTCTTTAAGGCTATCTTTTTTAACTATTTCATCCTGTTCTGCACGAATAATAAGTGTTTTAATAGGGCAGGGAGAAAGGAAATTAAAATCATATAAGTTAACTGGAGGGGCAATTAATATTAGTCCATCAACTTCTGGTCTTCGCATTAAAGTTTGAAAACCAATCCATGCACCAAATGAGAATCCAACAATCCAGCAAGATCTAAAATCTTCATTTTTTTTTTGTAGCCAATCCAAAGATACACTTGCATCATTTAATTCTCCCTCACCTTCAGTGAAGGCGCCATCACTTTTTCCTACTCCACGAAAATTAATTCTAAGTGTAGAAAAACCTGCATCTTTCATGACTTTAAAGGCAGCATAATTTACTTTGGTGTCCATTGTGCCGCCATGTTTGGGATTTGGGTGAAGGACTATAGCAATATTTGGCTTATCTTGCTCACTTGGTGAGTATTTTGCTTGAAGTTTACCTTCTCCACCTTGTATAAATACTTCTGGCATAATTGAGCTAGGATCATAAATTATTTTTAATGATAAAAGCAAGGTAATAATGAACACACTTGGATTTAATAAAGAACCATCAGAGACCACCGTTGTGGTTGCCATGTCAGGTGGAGTTGATAGCTCTGTAGTAGCAGGATTACTCAAACAGGAAGGCTATAATGTAATTGGTATAACATTACAGCTATATTCATCTAATACCTCAGCAAAAAAAGGTTCATGTTGTTCAGGAATTGATATCTATGATGCTAGAAGAGTTGCACAAAAATTAGATATTCCACATTATGTTTTTAATTATGAAAAAACTTTTAAAGAGGACGTAATTGATTACTTCATCAATGCATATGAAAATGGTGAAACACCCATACCTTGTGTTAAATGTAATGAAACAGTTAAATTCAGGGACCTGATGAATTTTGCAAAAAAATTAGAAGCAGATTGTATGGCTACTGGTCACTATATTAAAAGGAAAGGAAATACAAAAAATGCCCATATGTATAGGGCTGAGGATAAATCTAAAGACCAAAGCTATTTTTTGTTTTCCACAACTCAAGAACAACTTGACTACCTACGTTTCCCTTTGGGAGATATACCAAAAGAGAAAACAAGAAAAATTGCAGAAGAGATTGGTCTAGTTGTTTTTAATAAAAAAGATAGTCAAGATATATGCTTTATTCCAGATGGAGATTATAAAAAATTTATTAAATCTCAAAAAAAAGTTGGGGAAATTATTGATTTAAATGGAAATATTCTATCTCATCATGAGGGAATTCAGAATTATACGATTGGTCAAAGAAGGGGTCTTGGAATCTCAAGTGAAGAGCCACTCTATGTGGTTGATATATTAAAAGAATCTAATCAAATTGTAATCGGCAGCAAAAAAGATTTATTGGGGAAATCACTTCTATTAGGTGATTTGAATTTTATTATGCCTGATTTTGACCTTAATCAGGATGATATTGAGATTTCTTGTAGTGCTAAAATCAGATCTCTTTCAGAGCCTAAAAAAGGCACTCTTTATAAAAATTTAAATAAATTTTCCTTTAAATTCGATGAGCCGGCTGAAGCAATTACAAAAGGTCAGGCATGTGTGTTATATGATCACGATAGAGTATTAGGTGGCGGCATAATCAAGCAAAAATTGAACTAAAGTCCTTATTTATTCGTATTTTCTTGTAAATTTCTTTAATTATTTTATATATCGAGATCTCTTATGGCAGCAACAGAACAAACTATTAAACAGGTCAATAATCTTGGAAACAATGACTATAAATATGGTTTTTCAACTGAGATTGATGATATTAAATCACCCAAAGGTTTAAACGAAGATACTGTAAAATTTATATCAGCCCAAAAAAATGAACCAGAGTGGATGTTAGAATGGAGATTAAATGCTTTTAAAGTTTTTAATAAGTTGCCTGAGCCAAATTGGGCTAAGCTCAATATCCCTAAGATAAATTTTCAAGATTACTACTACTACTCCTCACCAAAAAGTCTTAAAGACAAACCAAAATCACTAGATGAGATTGATCCTGATATTTTAAAAACTTATGAGAAACTTGGCATTCCTCTCCAAGAGCAAAAACTTCTCTCAGGTGTAGCTGTTGATGCTGTTTTTGACTCTGTCTCAGTTGCAACTACCTACAAAAAACAATTAAGTGATTTGGGAATTATCTTTTGTTCTATTTCTGAAGCTATCAAAACTTATCCTGATTTAATTAAAAAATATCTTGGAAGTGTAATACCTGTGTCTGATCACTCATTTGCTGCTTTAAACTCTGCAGTCTTTACCGATGGCTCTTTTGTTTATATTCCTGAGGGCGTTAAATGCCCTGTTGAACTTTCCACCTATTTCAGGATTAATGCTATCAATACGGGTCAGTTTGAAAGAACACTCATAATTGCAGACAAAGATAGCTATGTTAGTTATTTAGAGGGCTGCACTGCGCCAATGCGTGATGAGAATCAATTACATGCAGCCAACGTTGAATTGATTGCACTAGAAAATGCAGAAATAAAATATTCAACTGTTCAAAATTGGTATCCTGGCGATAGTGAGGGTAAAGGTGGAATATACAATTTTGTTACAAAAAGGGGAGCTTGTAGGGGAAATAATTCTAAAATATCTTGGACTCAAGTAGAGACGGGGTCCGCCATAACCTGGAAATATCCCAGTTGCATTTTACAAGGCGATAATTCTAAGGGTGAGTTTTATTCCGTTGCTATTACTAATAATAAACAACAAGCAGATACTGGCACTAAAATGATACATTTAGGTAAAAACACTTCATCAAAGATTATTTCAAAGGGTATTTCTGCTGGATATGCGAATAATACCTATAGAGGATTAGTTAATATTCACTCAAAAGCCTCAAATTCAAGAAACTTTACTCAATGTGACTCACTTTTAATTGGAAATAAATGTGGTGCACATACTGTCCCTTATATTGAATCTAGTAATTCTGACTCAATGATAGAACACGAAGCAACAACATCAAAGATTAACGAGGACCAACTTTTCTATTGTATGCAAAGGGGGCTTAATAGTGAAGATGCTGTTGGTTTAATTGTAAATGGATTTTGTAAAGAAGTACTTCAACATCTTCCTATGGAATTTGCAGTTGAAGCTCAAAAATTAGTAGCAATTAGTTTAGAAGGAAGTGTTGGTTAATGTTAAATATCAAAGATTTAAAAGCATCAATTGAAGACAAACAAATTATAAAAGGATTGGATCTTTCTATAAATAAGGGTGAGGTGCATGCCTTAATGGGACCTAATGGTTCAGGTAAGAGCACTTTATCTTATGTTTTATCAGGTAAAGAAGGTTATGAAATAGACAGCGGTAGCGTTGATTTCAAAGGTAAAAATTTATTAGAACTCGATGTAGATGAAAGATCAAACGAAGGCCTTTTCTTAGCTTTTCAATATCCCATGGAAATTCCAGGTGTACAAACATCTTTTTTTCTAAAGACAGCTATAAATGCTAAAAGAAAATATCAAGGTTTAGAAGAAATAGATGCCTTAGAATTTGCTAAACTAGTTAAATCAAAAGCTGAAGAATTAAGCATTTCTCCTGATATGCTTAAAAGAGATCTCAATGTGAATTACTCGGGTGGTGAAAAAAAGAAACAAGAAATACTACAAATGTCTCTTTTAAATCCAGAAATGGCAATTTTAGATGAAACTGACTCTGGATTAGACATTGATGCCCTTAGAATAGTTTCAGAAGGTGTTAATAAATTAAGAAATGAAAATAATTCTTTCCTGGTAATAACTCACTATCAAAGACTTTTGAATTATATCAAACCTGATTTTGTACACATCATAGCTGATGGCAAAATAGTTAAATCAGGAAATTTTTCATTAGCTTTAGAGCTTGAAGAAAAAGGATATGAGGAAATTTCAAAGACTGCTTAATGATCTTTATTTTATTTGTATAGCCTAAACTATGAATAATTTGTCATCACATGGAAATAAAATTTTAAATGATTTTAATCCTTTTAAAAATTTTAAACTTGAAAACTATAAATATGCTCAATTACACAAAGATCATACATCAGAAAATTTTTCAGACTCCTCCTATGATTATAATGAATTATTAAAAATATCTCATAATTTACAAAAAACTGATTTTGAAGAAACTGATTTAAGTTTTAAAGTAGATAAATGGAACTTTAATAGTGTAGATAGTTATTTCCGTGTTTCATCTTTATCAAGCAGATCATCACTTACTCTTAATTTAGATAACTTCAGTCAGGAAGTTTTACTTGTAGATGTTAATCATTTTAATGAGAATATATCATTCACAAAAAATAGTAGCAAAAATCAGACTTTAATATTAATTACATCAAATATTTCTAATCCAGAGCCTAGATCAATTTTTTTTGATTTAGCTGAAAATTCTAATCTTGAGATTTTACAATTAGCTTTGTCGAATAATAGATCTTTTATTTATTTTGAAATAGATCAATCTGATTTTTCAAAAATGAATTTCATAACATTCCAATCTAATAACAACCATATTCGAAATGAATATTATGCTTCATTAGGTGAAAAATGTGAGCTTAATCTTTTAGGTTTAAATTTTAAGAATAATTTTATAAATGACAATTTTTCATACATTCAACATTTGAAACCATCAACAGCTAGTAATGAAATTTTTAAATCTATAGTTGATAATGGAGCTATTACAAATTTTCAGGGAAAGATATATGTTGATCCTATTGCTCAAAAAACTGACGGGTATCAAATGAGCAGATCACTGCTATTAGATAGTAAATCAAAAGCAAACAATAAACCTGAGTTAGAAATTTATGCTGATGATGTAAAATGTAGTCATGGATCTACTGTAGCTAAATTAAGTCAAAATCAAATTTACTATTTTAAAACACGAGGAATTGATGAACAAACTGCAAAAAATATTCTTCAAAAAGCCTTTCTGATTGAAATTATCGAGTCATTACAAAACAAAGAAATAAAAGACTTTTCAATGAAATTGTTGGATAATCTGATCTGATGAGTTTAAGAGACGATTTCCCAATTTTTAAAAATCAAATAAGAAATAATCCTATTACTTATTTGGACTCTGCGGCAAGCACTCAAAAGCCTAAAATTGTTATAGAGGCAATCAAAAACTTTTATGAAAACTCTTATGAAAATGTTCATCGAGGTATGAATTCTTTAAGCATTAGTGCAACAGACCATTTTGAAAGAGCAAGGGAGAATTTAAGGGAGTTTATCAATGCCAAAAGTTTTAATGAGATAATTTTCACTAGTGGTGCAACTGACTCAATAAACATCTTGGCTAATGCTTTAGCAAATAAATTTAAAGACGGGGGAGAGGTTGTCGTTAGTGAGTTAGAGCATCATTCCAATTATTTACCATGGTTAAAAATTTGTGATAAATCAAACTTAAAATTGAAAATTGTCCCAATAGATGAAAATGGTGCTATTGATGAAAAAAAAATTATTGAAAATTGTAATGCTGATACCAAAGTTTTAGCAATTACACATATGTCAAACACAACTGGACAAATTATAGATTTAAACTTTATTAAAAAAAATATTTCTGCAGATACGCTGATAGCAGTTGACGGGTGTCAATCAATAGCACATTGTGATATTGATGTTCAAAAAATGAATTGTGACTTTTTTTCTTTCTCTTCTCATAAAATTTATGGACCATCTGGTGTTGGAGTTTTATATGGTAAGGAAAGTTTATTAAATGATCTTGAACCTTCAAACGTAGGAGGGGGCATGATAAATCAAGTAAATTCGCACGATTTTTCTTATGCAATGCTTCCTAATAAATTTGAGGCAGGCACTCCGCCAATTGAAGCTGTAGTTGGTTTTAGTGCTGCAATTGATTATGTAAAATCAGTCAATTTCAAAAGTTTTTTTGCGAAGGAAAAAAAACTAAGATCTGACCTAATTGACGCTTTAAAGAATACCTCTAATGTTGAAATTTATGGATCTGATTCTTCTTTAAACGCAAGTTCGATAGTTTCGTTCAATTTAATTGGTCACAATTATAATGATATAGCCACTTTTTTAGATCAATATGGAATTATGATCAGAGGTGGCCATCATTGCTGCCAGCCTTTTATGAAAAAGTTAGACATTCCTGGTTCTTGTAGGGCTTCTTTTGGAATTTATAATGATACTGATGACATTGACATCTTTATCGACTCTCTAAAAAAAACTATTAAATTACTTCAATAATGGATAGTAAAAATTTATCTGATTTTATGCCCAAAGCTAACACTGAGGGGGAGATGACCTATGGTGATATTTCAACATCATCATCAATAAAAATAGATAAAGACTTAATAGTAGAAAAATTAATTCAGATAAAAGATCCTGAATTGGGTATCAACATATATGATTTAGGATTAATCTATGATGTTAAAATAGATGAATTCAATAATGTTAAAATCCTTATGACTCTTACCACAGTTAATTGTCCCGTGGCAGATAGTTTTCCATTAGAGGTCGCCAAAAAAACTAATGAAATTGATGGTATGGGGCAAGTTGCTGTCAAACTTACATTTGATCCACCATGGAATAAAGATATGATGAGCGAAGATGCTAAGCTAGCTTTAGGCTATTAATTAATAACAAAAATATGACAGCACCTTTATTTACACTATCTCAGAACGCACAAAAACAAATAGTTGAACTTTTATCTAAGCAAAAAGATTCAATTGGTTTAAAAATAGGACTTAATACCAAAGGCTGCGCAGGCCTGAGCTATACAATGGACTATGCAAATAATGATAATATTGAGGGCTATGAGTTAGTTAATGGATATGATTTCCCACTTTATATTGACAATAAAGCCATCATGTATGTCATCGGAACTGAGATGGATTATATAAAAGAAGAATTTGGTGAGCGTTTTACCTTTAATAATCCTAATCAAACAAGTGAGTGCGGTTGTGGTGAAAGTTTTCACGTCTAGGTAATTTTTTTAAATGGTTGTGTTATTAGGAATTCTCTCTGCATTTAGTTTTGGTATTGGTGATTTTTTAGCAAGATTCTCATCTCAAGAGGTTGGGTTTAAAAATTCACTTTTTTGGATGCTTATAGTTGGTGCAATATTTTATATTATTTTATTTTCTATTTTTGGTAGTGGCCTTAATCCTAATTCAATTGGATTAAGCAATAGTTTTTTATCAGGTATTTTAATCATGTTTGGACTTTTATGTTTATACAGAGGTCTTCAAATGGGACCAGTGTCGATAGTGGCCCCTATTGCTGCGATAAACCCATTATTTGTATTTCTTATAAGGTATGCACTCGGTAGTGAACCCACACTATTGCAGTGGATGGCAACTATAGTAGTTATTTCTGGGGCTATTTTGGTTTCAGTAAGTGCAGACAGTCATCAGGAGAGCTTAGGTTTAAATAAAAAACAAATTAAAGAGTCTGTAGTAATATCTTTTATGGCAAGTGTAACGCTTGCGCTAGGTTTGATTTTTTCACAAGAGGCTACTAATACATTAGAGCCTTTGGAGACTGTAATTTATATCAGGTTTTTTAGTTTATTAGGTATAGCCTCAATATTATTATTTTCTAAGTCGAAAATCTTTATTAC
>Ga0181601_10005953_pt1 | contig 10128 bp, 4 predicted proteins | sample 041ome_8_FD_133020 | JGI IMG/M metagenome (GOLD analysis project Ga0181601, IMG submission 133020) | Coastal salt marsh microbial communities from the Groves Creek Marsh, Skidaway Island, Georgia - 041407BS metaG (megahit assembly) | ecosystem: Environmental > Aquatic > Marine > Intertidal zone... | reverse complement strand
TTGGTGCAAAAGAAAACGAATCTGTCCAAATGAACTTCCCTATTAAAACCAGTGCTACTGAGAACATGTTCATGCAGTATTTCATTAAAAACCTTAAGAAGGGAGGTAGGGCTGCAATCGTTATCAAGAATACGTTTTTAACCAATGATGATAATGCAACCAAAGCCTTAAGACAGGAGTTACTCACCGAATGTAACCTTCATACTATCCTAGATATGCCCCAAGGCACTTTCTTGGGAGCTGGCGTCAAAACAGTAATACTCTTTTTTACTAAAGGTGAAGCAACTAAGGATATCTGGTATTATCAGCTAGATCCCGGGAGAAATCTTGGAAAGAACGACCCGTTAAATATTAACGATTTTAAAGAGTTTTTAGATATACACTCACATCAATCAGTATCACAAAATTCTTGGACAGTTAGTCGTGATGATCTTGATCAATATAATTATAGTCTGGCTGTACAGAATCCCAATAAAGTTGAGGAAATCGATAACGGAACTCCTCAAGAAATAATTGCTGAGATAGAGCAGTTAGACGCTCATGCAGCTCAAGCACTCAAAGCTATCAAGGAGTTGCTGTGAAATTGACCCATGGACATATAGGAGATGTATTAACGCTAATACAGAATGGGGTTAGCTGCAAGCAAGACAAGAGTGGTGTTGGAGAGAAAATCACAAGGATAGAAACCATCGCAGATAGTTCAATTAACTATAATAAGACTGGTTTCGCAAAGTTAGATGACAAACAGAAGGCTAAAGCAGAGCTAGAAGTTGGCGATATTTTATTCAGCCATATCAACAGCCCAATCCATGTCGGCAAAACTGCAATCTATGATGGAGCAGAGCCTCTCTATCACGGAATTAATCTGCTGAGATTTCGCACAATTGAGAAAGTGGATAGCAGCTATTCCAACATGTTTTTGGTTTCATTGTTTCAAAATGGCTATTGGAGGCGGACTGCAAAACAGTCAGTCAACCAGGCTAGTGTTAATCAGAAGGACATAAAATCTGTTCCATTTTCTTACCCTTCACTCCCAGAGCAACAACGTATAGTTGCCAAGCTTGAAGCTGCGTTTGCTGAGATTGAAGATTTTCAGGAAACAATTAAGAAAAAATCTATCTTGCTTCGACGCTTGAAAGAAACATTTTTAAGGCAAGAATTAAAAAATAATTCTCTTAACGTTAAATGAGCGAACAAGATACTAGAAGACAACTCGTTGATCCCAAACTTAAAGAGGCTGGCTGGGAAGTCATTGAAGGTTCTCGCATCATTACAGAACGTTATTTTACTAATGGTCGTCTCACTCAGTCTGGCAGACAAGCTAAGTCACGATATGACTATGTATTGATTTATAAAAACGTAAAGCTTGCTGTTGTTGAGGCTAAGAAAGCTGGAATGAGTTATGGGGATGCAGTCGGTCAAGTTAAGGACTATAACGAACAACTCAAACTACCATTTGCTTACGCAACCGATGGCAATGAGATCAGGCAAATGCATTATGTGGGCGATACTTGTCATGAGACTGATGTAGATAACTTTCTTTCTCCTGAAGAAATGTATCAGGTAGCATTTGCTGAAAACAATGAAGTTGAAGATGCGCTTGGTCAAATACCCTTTAATAAAAGTGGTGGTAAAGAGCCTCGTTATTATCAAGAACTAGCTGTTAATAAAGCAATAAGTGCTCTGGGTCGAGGAAAAGAAAAAATATTATTAACTCTGGCTACAGGAACGGGCAAGACCTACATTTCATTTCAAATTGTCTGGAAATTAATGCAGGCTAAATGGTCATCCTCAGGTTTAGGGCAAAGAACACCAAGAATACTCTTTTTAGCTGATCGAAATGTATTAACCGATCAGGCTCAAGGTTCTTTTGGTCAGTTCCCAGATAACATGCTGCAAAAGATTAAGCCTGGCGCTGATACAGTTCCCACTAATGGCAATATTTTCTTTGGAATCTTCCAGGCTCTAATGACCAGCGATCCAAAACTTTATGAACAATACCCTAAAGATTTCTTTGATCTTGTCATTGTCGATGAGTGTCATAGGGGAGGTGCTGCAGAGGGTTCTAACTGGCAAGGGGTTCTTAATTACTTTGATGCAGTCAAGCTTGGACTAACGGCAACACCCAGAAGAGATGAGAACGCTGATAGTTATCAGTATTTTGGAGATCCTGTCTATGAGTACTCTCTAAAGGAAGGCATTGAGGATGGTTTTTTATCTCCCTTTAAGACTCATGTTTTTGAGACCACCATGGATAGTTATACGTACACAGGCGATGATGAAGTGCTTATGGGAGAACCTGAATTAGGCAAAAGGTATACCAGTGGGGAATTTAATAGAAAAATTGAGATTCGTGAGCGGGAAAAGAAAAGAGTTCAACTATTTCTCGAGCACATGAATCCAGATGATAAAACAATTATCTTTTGCGCCACCGTCCGGCATGCCCAATTAATTACTGACATTATTAATGAAGAGGTAGAAGATCGCCCGGCTAACTACTGTGTAAGGGTAACCTCTGCAGATGGTGTGGTTGGTGATAATCATCTGCGAACCTTCCAAGACAACGATAAAAAGCTTCCAACTATTCTTACCACTTCTCGCAAACTTTCTACTGGGGTCGATGCACTCAATGTTAGAAACATAGTTCTGTTGCGACCTGTTAAATCAATGATTGAGTTCAAACAAATCGTAGGACGAGGAACTCGAATATATGACGGCAAGTTTTTTTTTACAATTTATGACTTTGAGGGTGCATCAGAGCACTATTCCGATCCTGAGTGGGATGGTCCACCGTTGGAAAAAGAAGGAGGTAGTAAAGTCACTCCTATTCCAACACCAACGCCCCCCACTGAGGGTGATGATGACGATGATGATACTGGGAAACCAAAAATAGTAAAAATTAAATTATCAGATGGGCATGAGAGAGACATAGCTTTTACAGAGAGAGTGCTTTATAACGCTCATGAAAAACCAGTTACGCTAGAAGAATTTATCGAAACTCTTTTTGATGAATCCATTCCTGACTTATTTGAAAATGAACAAAAATTACAACAAATCTGGTCGCTTCCACAAACTCGGGCTCAGTTGCTCCTAAAACTTCAAGAGGTAGGTTATGGTCAAGATCAACTGAAATCTGTGCAAGCGCTTGTTGGGGCAAAGGAATGTGACATTTATGATGTACTTAGGTATATATCTTTTAGAAAAAATATGCTGAAAAGATCCGATAGAATGTTGAGTTCCAGAGAGCTCTTCTATCCATCCATTGATCAGCCTCATCAGGATTTTATAGACTTTGTGGGACATCAGTACATCAACCGAGGTGTTTGGGAGCTATCTCAAGAAAATCTACCCAAGCTCATTGAGTTACGATATGAAACAGTAGCTGATGGAATAAATAATTTAGGTGAAATTAGCCTGATTAAGGATGTCTATGATGGTTTTCAAAAATCACTATATGAAGCAGAGGTTGCCTGATGAGTGATAGGCAATATTTTAGAATTATGCTGGGTAGAGCCCATTCTTTCGTAACTGAATGTTTTGATGGTGGGTTTATTGGAGCTGAGGATGATCAAAGAATTAAGAGAGCACTATCAGTTACACAAAATATTTTTTTTATGAAATATAAAGTTAAACTTGAATTAAGTGATTTTTAAACCCGGAAGGTGCACTGGGGCATGATGTTGCTAAGTTTTACGTCTAATGTAATTATAAATATCACAACATCTTGAGAGCCTATTAAGATCATATATAAATGCCAAATATTGATATTAAAAAAATTCTTTTAAAATTCAGTGAAAAACTGCTGACTCTAAATACTAGAAACAGATTGCTGAGTTCTACTTTTAGCACTCGATCTGAGTCATTTATGTTTATAGATGAGTTGGCACAGCAGTTAGCTACAAAACTTGCTTCTGGCATGGAGTTTATCCCATTGCCTCCTATAGAGTCTGAGCCCCCGGATGAGAAGAATGCAAAATTTAAAAATAAAGTAGAAGAATTTAAGCTTGTTGACGAAGATTATCTAAAAGCAATTTCTAAAATCAATGACTCTGAAATTACCGATCAAGATGATCAGGACAAAATTGCTGATCTGGAGTTCAAGGCTTTAAGGAAACTTAAAAACAAAGTCAGGGATGAGCTTGGTCTTCCGCCTTTATCAACCGCAGACGGTAAGATTAATTTAACCGCTCATGCAAAAATGCACAAAATTAATCCCAGTTATGACCTTCCCGATCCAAGCGAAATTGACATTGATTTAGCCCAATACAATGACAATAAAATCCAAACCTTATTTATTAAAGAGGACTTAAATGCAAGATTAGCCAAACTAAAGCAAAAATTTAATTCAAATCTCCAAGAAACTGGTCTTCAAACAGCTTATATATGTTTTGGTTTTCTAGAATGGAGTGAGGTAAACAATTCTAAAAAAAGACTAGCCCCATTAATGATGCTTCCCATTGAGTTTGGGGAAGACCGAAAAGATTTCAGCATCAGATCGATTGATAATGAGATTCTTGATAATAAAACTCTGCGCATGTATCTCGAGGACGTTTTTAGAATCAAGCTACCAAAGTTTCCAGTTTTAAAAAGTGATTCGAATGAAACTCATGTAGATATAGAAAAATATTTAAAAAAAATCAATAACTTTGTGGCAAGAGAAAAGGGCTGGAGGGTACTAAGAAGAGCATCAATAGGCATTTTTTACACCCAGGACTTAACTATTCACGAGGATCTAAAGGAGCTAGCTGAAAACCCCAATGAATTACTAAATGACCTCTTATCAGGTAAGCCTCAAGAGTCGTCAGACGCTGTATATGAAATTGATGATGGTGAATTTCAAGCATTAGTTCCTTCATTGATTGAGCCAGCTGATTCATCACAGCATTCGGCTGTTATAGATATGATAAATGGTAAAAGTTTTGTGTTGCGAGGTCCGCCTGGGACAGGTAAATCGCAAACTATTTGTAACATGATTGCTGCAGGTATGAGCAGCGGTAAAAAAATTCTATTTATTGCTGATAAAGAAGCTGCGCTTGAGGTTGTAAGATCTAGATTAACTAGCGCTGGAATCTCTCCATATTTATTAAAGGCTTATGGAAAAAAATCATCTAAAAAAGAGTTTTGGGATTCTATTAAAACTCGTTTTAAATTTCATGCAACCAAACATAAAGAAGAGGATTTTCAAAGAACGCTTCAAAAGCTTCAAGAAACAAAAAAGAAGCTCAATCAATATAAAGATTTTATTGGCAGCACCTATGGTGAATCCAGCCTTACAAATCATGATTTATTATGGCAACAACAATCTCTTGCTGAGGAGTTCAGCTTAGACAGACTTCCTTCTGTGGATTCTTTTAGACCTAAATTTGTCAATGATTTGCAGGTAGAGAAAAGTCAAAATATTTTAGCTGAAATTTCTAATGCGTTCGATCCAGAGTACATTGATCATCCATGGGCAAGTTCTCAAAAACCTCCAAAGACACCAGTTGCACTTAAAGATTTCAAAGATGCATCACATAATTTTAGAGAAAATCTAAAAAAATTTAATGATCGCTATGAAAATCAAACCCTAGTCATCGATCCAACTCATGATGCTGTAGAAAAGGCATGCAATCTTTATAAAGCAATTTCCAGCGGTATAAGTGACCTTGATGATTGTCAAAATAAGGCTTTATTTGATTATGTTAATGGTTCAGAGAATGAGAGAAATAAAATTGAATCAGTCATAAGAGATGGAATTTCAATTTTCTCTAAAAATGCTGAATTTTCTAGTTTAGGTTTTGACGTTGAGAGGTTAGCAGAAACTTGTAAATGCGCTGATGAGGCTTGGGAATATCTCTATAAAAACAGTTCATTTCATGAAATCACAACAAGGTTCGATGAGTATGAAAATGCGATTTCATTTTTTCAACATATCGCAAATAGTGATATTGGTAAGAATATTCTTACCCTAGAGCAGATTCAATTGTTAATTAAAATTAAGGATTTATTTGCTGAAATTCCAACTGACTTTAAAGATAAACTTTTATTCTCAAATAGTTTTTTAACACTCGAGTTAGTTAAAAAACTAGAGTTGCTTCAATCTGTATGCAATCAAAAAGCTGAGTTCAAAGAACTTAAAATTGAGATTGATGAAGATTTTCGTGAGGCGCGTGATTATAAAAACGCTGCCCTAGTGTTTAATGAGGCTCACATATTGTCTTTCCTTAGTGGAGATTTCTGGAAAGCAAGAAAGTTATTTAGCAGCATCACTGAAGAAAATAAATCGAATCAAGAAAAGGCAAAGATTCTCTTAAATATAGCCCGATATTTAGATGATAAAGAAATTATTAAAAACGATATAGATATTGCTGGGGAGTTAGGGATTCACTTTAAGGGTGATGAGACAGACATAGAGACCGTTACATCTGCCTATGATCTTGTATCGAAGCTCTGGGACTTCAAGCTTGAAGCAAATCTTCCAAAAGAAACTTTCTCTGAAATTCAAAAAAATTCATCTTATTTTTTTAAGACATTTATTCCAAATCTTCCTTATACAGAGCAGTTCGACTTATCAGCTATATTCGAAAGCATTGATTTTTCTCAATACCCTATTAAGATTTGCGAGGGGCTGAAAAATGACCTTCGTGAAATCTCCAAGTTGCAAAAACAAATTAATGATCTGCAGCTAAATGATAAAAAAGTCTCAGATATTTTAGATATTGCAGGCGATATTAGGGTGTTTGAGCAAAAAGAATCATTTTTTAATGAAGCTGGCTCATTATTTTCTGATGAAATGCTTGAACACATAGGAGCACACAATCAAACAAAACTTCTTAATCATTTAACATGGATCAATAATCAAATCGAAGAAATGGATGGTGATATAGAGGTTGATGAAGAAAATTTTGAGCATAATCACAGCGTCTTAGATGACTTGCATCAAGATTTAAATCATCTAGTCAACAACTTTAGTGAGTTAGTGGATCTTATCGATGCAAGTCCTATAGAAGAGATAAAAAAGACATCTCTTTCCACTTTAGAAATTTTTACCAAAAAAACTATAGCAGTGGAATCTAACATAGATGCTTTTTTTCAGTTTAAGAGTTATGAATCAGCATTGCAGCAAGACTATGAAAAAGATTTTTATCATGCCTATAAAAATGCTTTTCCTGACGAGATAAATAATTTACCTGGTTTCTTTTTAGCTTGGGTTCGTAATGAGCAATATAAGGACCTAACAATGAATTCTCTTAATCAATCATTAATTAATGAATTTAGGGGGATTACGCTTAATCGCCTTCAATCAGAACTTAAAAAGCTTGATGAGCAAATTCAAGAACTCACACGTCATAGAGTCGCTAAATTAGCTCAAGAAGTGAGCGTGGATGCCCCATGTGGAAATTCTTCTAACAAGGTTTCAGAAAAAACGGAAAGTGAACTGTTAACTTATGGTATCACCAAGAAAACTTTCCCCAGGGGTTCAGTAAGGGAGCATATATTTAAGACTGCTGAGGCTTTATCTTGTTATTCTCCTTGCTGGATGATGACTCCAGCAAATGTTTCAACATTTTTACCTCGAAAGGAATTATTTGATTTAGTAATTATTGACGAAGCCTCTCAAATGACCCCTGCAAAGGCATTTGGTGCCATAGGTCGATCTCGACAGTTAATTGTGGTGGGGGACGAAAACCAGCTCCCGCCAACCTCTTTCTTTCAAAAATCAGATAGTGATATTGAAGAAGATCTTGATATGGATGCTGATGAATCCATTCTTGATTTGGCTCTAGGGGTGTGGAGAAATCCTCGCATGTTGATGTGGCATTACAGATCTAAGCACGAAGACCTTATAAGGTTTCAAAATAATTTTATCTATGAGTCGAAACTAATTATTCCCCCTTCGGTGCTAGGCGGTGCATCAGAAGACTTTGGTGTTAAGAATCATTTTCTAGATGAAGCTTTATATTTGCAGGGTGGTTCAAATAACGATGAGGCTGATAAGATTGTAAAGCTCTTAGTGGACCATGCAGAATTAAAACCCAACAAATCAATCGGAGTGGCTGTCATGAATGTTACTCAAAGTGAATTAGTGAAGACTAAAATCAATCAAGAACTCGCCACGAATAAGACTTTAGCTAAATTTATTGATTATTGGGATGGAGCTGATGAGGGACTAAATCAATTTTTTGTAAAAAATCTTGAGAATGTTCAAGGAGATGAGCGCGATGTAATTGTTGTTGGAACTGTATATGGGCGCAATAGATTGGGTGAGAGGGTATTGCAGAGATTCCCAACAATTAATACTGCAACTGGTCATCGTCGATTAAACGTAATAACAACAAGAGCCAGAGATCAGATTCATGTCGTAACATCGCTAAGATCATCTGATATTCATGAAAAAAATAATAGAGGCAAGACATTTCTTGCTGAGTATTTAGATTATTCAATTTCTAAAAATATTACTGAAGGTTCCTCTGATTCATTGGGCGGAACAGATAGTCCTTTTGAGGATTGGGCTGTCACTCAAGTTAAAAATTTTGGTTTTGAGCCAGTGACACAAGTTGGAGTAAGGGGTTTCCAGATAGATATTGGGGTCAAGCATCCTGACGTATCAGGCTATATTTTAGGAATAGAATGTGATGGTGCAACATATCATTCATCCCCATCTGCAAGAGATAGAGATTATTTAAGGCAATCTATTCTTGAGTCCTCAGGTTGGCAGCTTCATAGAATATGGTCAACAGATTGGATCTGGGATCCACAACTAACAAGAGAGAATTTGCGCAAAGCCTTAGAAAAAGCGCTGGCTCAAAAAAAGAAGGAATTAACAGTTGAGGCTTAAGAATTATTTTATTCTACTTTTTTTTATTCCTTCAGCATGGGCAGAGCTCGATATAACCTCACAAGCATTTCAAGCTGATCTTAATAAAATCCTTAACCTCAAAACCTGCAGATTAAGAGGCAATGAGAATAGTCGTGATGTTGATTTGATTGAGGATCTTAAATCACAAGCCAGCCTGAATAAAGGAATGATTGAAGAAGTAGTTATATATATTACTCAAGAAACTTCATCCAGCAGTCTTAATTGTTATTTGAGAGTTAATTTAACTGTCTTGCTGGCTCAATCAATGGATAGACTTGGTTATTATTTTGAGGCAGTGGATTTGTACGAGAAACTCTTAACCTACAAGGGTTTTGATAATAAGTTCAAGAAGAATATCGATAGGTTGATCTCTCAAGCAAAATCAAAACAAATCTCAAAACAACGCAAATCAAAACCACCTTTAACTGATATACAAATTGAGCTTACCAAGCAAGATAAACGCCTTGAGAGAGTAGAAAAGCCAAATAATGAAGCTATCAACAAGCTTGCGGAGCAAATTATTGCTCTAGAAAATGAAATCACCAATCTCAAATCGGAGGCAGCATCTAGCAATGCTGAAATGAATGCACTTAAAATTAGCTCTAACAAAGCATTGGATGAATCTGCTAAGCAAGAATCTTATATTAAGGAGCTAGAAAGAGATCTTCTTGATTATGAATTGTCTGATCCAAACGCCAATAAGGATAAAATCTTTCAAAATTTATCTGATCAATTGGTTTTTTTTGAAGATCAAAATGCATTCCTCTCATCCTCAAATAAGGAGTTACAAGAATCAAATGACAGTTTGCAAAAAGAAATTTTTGGTTTAAAGAAACAAATTGAGGCTATTGAAAGGCAGTTCGATAAGATAGCAGTTAACAATAACTCATCACAAAATAGTACACAGGGATTACCTTTGCTCTATATTGTCATTGCTTTTTTAATTGGCGCATTGCTTAGTAAATTTTATAAAAATGATAGCTCATCAAATAAAAAGCATGCTTGGGATCATTCTGAGAACAGGAAATCAAAAGAGATCAAAGAAATATCTAATTTTGAAGATTTAGAAATAGCTCTTGATTCTCTATTATTACTCAAAGATTTTGAATTCGACAAAAATGGGAATTTTTTGTTTGGATATATCAATGGTTTAGTCGAGGGTTTTACTGATGATTCCATTGCTGCAAGCCTTGAAAAAGACAAGCTGCTAGAAAGATATTTTGAGTGCACATTAGTTGAAATAGAGAAATACTTTAGGTTTAATTCAGTTTTACAGATATACGAGACTG
>Ga0181601_10005945_pt1 | contig 10132 bp, 6 predicted proteins | sample 041ome_8_FD_133020 | JGI IMG/M metagenome (GOLD analysis project Ga0181601, IMG submission 133020) | Coastal salt marsh microbial communities from the Groves Creek Marsh, Skidaway Island, Georgia - 041407BS metaG (megahit assembly) | ecosystem: Environmental > Aquatic > Marine > Intertidal zone... | reverse complement strand
TTGGCGTTTTCGCGCTGGAACGGCGCGCGCGACGCGACGCGGTCGACGCGACGGAAAAAGCACGGCTCGCTTCCGTCGGAGAGCGTGTGCGTCGAGAACCTCACGCCGTTCCTGAAGCTGCTGCCGTGCCGCGACCGGGCCGGCGTCGCGGAGGCGCTCGCGTCGCGGACCACCCTGTTCGGCGCGCCGTACGTCTCCATGTCCACCCTGCTGGAGACGACGCGATCCGCGATGCGCGGCGGCGAGTGGCGCGTCGTCCTGACGCAGACGTTGACCGTAGCGCTGGACCGCGTCGCCGCCGCCGCCGAGGAAACGGCCGAAGACGCGTCTTCGCAGACGCATCTGTCGCACATGCTGGGGCTCGACAGACGCGAAGGCACAGGCGGCATCTCGGGCGCCTGCGCCGCCGCGCGGCTCAGCCGCGTGCACGCGGAGACGCACGCGCCGTTCTCGGCGGCGGCGACGTCGAACGTCGCCGGCGCGCCTCGCGAACACACCGCGCTGGCCGAGCGTTCGGCGGCGAAGGATGCCGCGAAGGCGCTCGTGCGGCTCAAGACCTGGGACTTGGCGGAGATGGACACACACAGAAACGCGAGCGATCTTTCGAAGAGATGTTTCGACGTGGCGCTCGCGCGCGACGCCGGCGCGCCCGAGCCGCGCGCGCCGCTCGCCGGGTACGCGACCGAGTTTGTCGCCGAGCGTTTCTTGACGGGTTCCGGGAACCGGGACGGAGGCGTCTCCATCGAGCTCAGGAGGCACTTGCCCTCGAGTGAGCGCAAGGCGCACGACACGCGCGTGCGCGTGTTCCAGGCTCTGCCCTGGTACGTGCGCGTCTTCGCGCACACGCTCAAGGTGACCTTCGACGGCGTCGACGCGGACGTCGCGGCGACGCGCGCCGCGGCGGATGGCGAGCGGAGCCCCTCGGCGGCGCGCGGCGGCGGCGGAGGGCCCGCGGTGGAGGGCCTGCGGTGGGTGCCCTCGCGCGACCGCACGCGCCCCTCCGTGCTGGAGGTGCAGATGTTCGTGCCGCGCTCGGTGTCGGTGGTGCGGGTCTCCGCGCGGTTCGAGAAGGCGTTCCTGCGCACGGAGGAGTTCCCCCCGGATGCCAACCGCGGGTTCGACGCGGCGCCGGCGGCGGCGGCGTTCCCGCCGCCGCGCGTGATTCGGTTCTTCCGCAACCTGGAAGGCATGGACGCGCTCGAGTCGCCGCTTCTGGACCGCATGGAAGGGCTGGTCGTGGGCGGGCGCGGCGAGCCCGCGGAGCAGCCCGAGCACGTCTACCTCAACGGCCTGCTCCTGACGCTGCCGACGCCCGACTTCTCGATGCCGTTCAACGTCATCACGCTGGTGTGCACGGCGATGTCGCTCCTGTCGGGCGGCGTCTTGGCGGCGCTGACCCGGCGCCCGGCGTGGGCGGGGTTCGCGGAACAGAAAGCCGAGCAGAAGAAGAAACTGGCGGAGCTGGCGATGGGTATGAAGGGTATGAAGTGAGACAGCGAGCGATCGTATCTGCAGTACGTAGACTGTCATCACTACACGTAGCACCACGCATAGACTCTACGTATGGTAGGTAGTACCTCGACGCGTCAACGCTGTTTTTTCTTCCTCCGCGTTTTCGCGCTCGCCGGCGGGAACGACGCGTGCGCGTACGTGCAGGACACCACCAGCAGCAGTGCGACGGCGTGCTTCGCCTCGAGCCCTTCGCCGGTCACGAGGCTCTGCAGTATGCCCGTCAGCACGAGCCCGCCCACGATGGCGAACCCCTTCGCCACGCCGCCCAGGCGCTTGGTGATCTGCCCGACGAAGATGCCCCCCAGCGCCGAAGAGACGACCGGGACGAGCGTCGAAGCCGTCCACCCGCGGAAGAAACCTCCGCGGTCAGAAAGGTCGCTCGCGCCGTAGTGCGCCAGCAGCAGGCACGGAATCGCGGCGACCGCCATCTCCAAGGTGAGCGCGGTGGACGTCCTGCGCAGCCTCTGCAGCGAAAACTGCGTCGCCGTGCTTGCCACGCCGCTCAGCGCGGACGCCGCGAGCACCGCGGCGACCCCCGCGAACTTAATTCGCGTTTGGTCCGCGTCCTTCCCCGCGCCGCTCGCGACGCCTCCTCCCTCCTGCAAGATCGCGCCGGCGACCAGCAGCCCGCCGAGCGCCAGCGTCTGCGCCAGCGACTGCCGCACCCCGAAGACGAAGTACACGCACGCCGCCGTGCTCACGAGCTTGGACTGATTCAGGCAGTTGAAGGTGACGCTGTCCAGGGACGACGCGCCCACCACCAGCAGGTAGTTCTGCACCGCGTACACCAGGCTGGGGAGCACGGACAACGAAGCCGCCTTCGGGGTCCAGTCCGCGAACGTGCGCGCGAAGGCGCCGGGGCCATCGACGGCGATCATCGCGCCCGCGATGAGGATCTTCGCCACCTCCGTGCCGAGCACGAGAGACACCTTGTGCGTCTCGGGGGCGATGTAGACTTTCAGGAAGGGCTGCAGCGCGTACTGCAGCGCGAGGAGCACGCAGAACACCGCGCCCATGGCGGCGCTGGAATCCAGCGAGGGGCGCGACGAACGGCGCGTGGAGGCTGCCATCGTCCGTGACAGTCTCGCTCGCGAAGGTCGCTGACCCGGACGGTGCCCCCAGTCGTGTCGTGGTCTCGCGCAACGGATTACTGATGTATCCTGAGAAACGCTCCCGGACACAGAAGAATCTGCCTCCACTCTGGTTGCGCCGAGGACGACAACTTGGGTTGGTGTGAGGCTTCGAAAGAGGTGGGGCCGCGCTCGAACTTCGCGCGCACACCCCGCAGCGCGTGCTCTTGGCGTTCGCGCGTCGCGCCGTTCGCTTCGCACACCTCCGCGTTCGCTCCGTTTCGCGAGCCCCCCGCCGAGGGCACCGTCGCGTCGCTCACCGCCGCGCGCGTCAGATCGCTCGTCCGCGGGAAGAGATCGTCAAAGAGTCCTCGCGTCACTCGGACGGCGATCGGAGCGACCCGCACGAAACCATGGCGTCCGCTGCCGGCGCGCTCCCGCGCAGAATCATCAAGGTGCGTCTGGACGACGCGCGCGGCGCGCTCGGGGACCCACGCATGGGCTCGATCCACCGGTCCTCCGATGGGTGCCCTTCGGAACACCCGTGCCAGATTCGTATCATCCACGCCCGCCTCGCTGGGCGAACCGACGACGCATCCGAAAAGAAAACGACGAGCAGCGAAACTCGCGCGTTCGAAACGCGTCTTTTTCGCGTTTTTTCCCTCGCGCTCGCGCTCACGCCGCCTTCTCCCTCCCCCCCTTCCTTCCCGTCCGCTATCGTCGCTCACGCTCAGGAGACCCAGCGCTTGCTTTCCGAGCCCGCGACCGGGATCTCCGCGCAGCCGCAGGAGGATAACCTGCGGTACTTCTCGGTGATGATCCTCGGGCCAAAGGATTCGCCGTACGAGGACGGCGTGTTCGAGCTGGAGCTGTTCCTGCCCGAGGAGTACCCGATGGCGGCGCCCAAGGTGCGGTTCCTGACCAAGATCTACCACCCCAACATCGACTCGCTTGGGCGCATCTGCCTCGATATCCTCAAGGACAAGTGGTCGCCCGCGCTGCAGATCCGTACCGTGCTCATCTCCATCCAGGCGCTGCTCTCGGCACCCAACCCGGATGACCCGCTCAGCGAGAAGGTGGCCGCGGCGTGGAAGGAGGACGAAGCCGCCGCGCTCAGAACCGCCAAGGAGTACACGGAGAAGTACGCGAAGAAGAAGTGAAGTACCCGTACGTAGCTTTTTGATGCGCGTGTGCTTTTGAGCGTATGATCCGGTACGCGATTACGCGTAACAACAATACGCCACCACCACGATGATACAGGTGGGCGGCGCAGACTACTACACGCCCCGTTCTTCGGATGACTCCCCTACGGCGCGGCGTCCTCCGCCTCCATCGCCGCGATGAGCCTCGCCTTTTCCTGCGCGCGGCGCATGCGGTCCAGCACCACGCTCTCGTAGTCGCGGTTCGAGACGTTCCCACCCGACCCCGCGAGGACATCAGGCGCGGGCGAGGATCTCGCGAGGGTCTCGCGCGGCGCGCCTCCCGGGAACGAAGCACCGCCCGCGTTTCCGCGCGCGGGACACTCCTCCCCAGCCTTCGGCACAGCCGCGCGCAGAGTCACGAGGGGGTTAGCGGTGTCGCCGTTTGCGGCGGCGGCGGCGCGCGCCGCCGCCGCGACGTCGGCAAACACCACCAGCGCCGACCCTTTCTTCTTCTTCCCTTCGCGAATCACCACGTCCTCCACGACGTCCCCCCGCCGGGAGAAGAGCTCCCTCAGCTTGGCCACCGGGTAATGGCTCACATCTTTCCGCCAGGAAACCTTCACGGTGCGGTAGAGGTGCTCGGGAACGACGCTCGCGCCGGGCGGCGCGGCGGAGGTTTCTCGCGCCTCGCCGCGGAGAGGCGCCCCCGCCGCCGCCGCGTCGCCGTCGCGCCTCTCCGCCGCACCGACGCCGGAAGCCGGCCCACCCTCCCCGGGACGGACCTCGCCGTCGTACGCGCGCTTCCGCGTGGCGAAGTCCCTGCGTAACCGCGTGAGCTCAGCCTGGAGCCGCTCCCTGGCCTCCTCCTCCTCGGTCTTGCCCCGCTCCGCGGCGCGCTCGCGGCGCTCGAGATCCTCGCGCAGCTTCCGCCGCTTCGCATCCTGCGCGTCGAACCTCGCCTGCGTCGCCGCGCGCGCCTTCGCCAGGTCCTCCAGCGCCTTCCTGGCCTGCGGGTCGAGTAGGATGTCGTACGCCTTCTGGAGCGCGTCGAACTCCCTCTGCGCCACCTCGCGCTCGCTGTCCTTGCGCTTGTCGGGGTGAAGCACGAGCGCTTTTTTGCGGTACGCCTTCTTAATCTCGGCATCCGTCAAGACCCCGGGCGCGAGCCCGAGGACCGCGTACGGGTCCACGTCCGCCATCGCCGCCCCGGATCCGCCGGCGGGCGCCACGCCACCTGCGCGTCCGCGGCGGGCCACCCGGGGACGCTCGGCGGGGTGCCCTCGCGTTTGGAGGGGAACGCTTTTTCACGCGACGGTGGTCTTCGCAGCGTCGAGACGCCCCACTCGCAGCGTAGTTGAGTCCTCGACGCGAATCGGCGACGGATGCCAACTGGCAGCGAGAGAAATCTATCCATTTGGCCTGGGATCGAGCATTCCGAACCGCGCCCCTCGGCACGCCCCGAGTCGAGACACATGTCGGTCGTCGCGTCCTTCGCCACGCCCCACGTGGCGCCCGGCGCGCGCGTCCCGCAGCGCCGCCGCGACGTGCGCCGCGCCGCCTCCATCAACGACAAGATCAACCAGCTTCGGGAAAACCTTCCCGACGTGCCCAAGATCGACCTGCCGAACGTCAAGGTGCCCCGCGTGTCCGTGCCCGGCCAGGGCGCCGGCAAGGGCGGCGCCTCCCCCGGGTACAAGCCCACAAGCGGCGGCGGCGAGCTGTACGTGGGCCAGGGCAAGTACATCCCCGACGACCAGGAGGGCTTCGTGAGCAAGACCGGCCGCGACAGCACGCTGGTGGGCGGCTTCGCGGGCGGCGAGAAGGGCCTGTGGCAGTACCGCGAGGAGCGATTGGCGGAGGACCCGGCGGCGGCGCCCAAGGAGTGGAAGCGCGTGTACGGCGGGCGCAAGGGCAGCGACGAGGTTGATTTGTCCAAGGACTTCGGGGGCCTCGTGGGCGGGTTCCCGGGCGGGGAGGTGGGCGTCAAGGCGTACAACGCCACGGGCGAAGTCGCCACGCGCGACGCGCCCCCCACGCTGGGCTGGGGGCCCCCGGTGCTTCTGCTTCTGCTCATCGGCGGCGCCGGGTACGTCCTGAACCCGGGCGACCCCGCGGAGGAGCTCGCCGCGGTCACCGCGGGCGCGTCCGCCACGAAAGCCTCGCTGGACACCGCGCTCACCGCGGAGCAGCAGCTCCTGGGCGCCGAGGCGCTCGCCGGCGTCGTCGCGCTCGTCGCCGCCGCAAACGCGGCTGCGGGCGCGGCGAAAAAGGCCGGCCAGGGCCTGGCGGACGCCGCGAAGCTCGCGGCGCTGGGGGCGGCCACGCTCGCGGTCGCGGGGAAGGTGCTCGACCTGTACTGAGAAACTGTACTGAGAAACGGACAGGGGTCGACACATCGGGACATCTTGAGAAGAAGAGGCGCCGAGCGCGCGCGCGTAGATTGTAGACTACTACCTTCGCGCCATTTCTAGCTAAAATTCGCCCGCGCACTCGATATACTCTTGTGAGTTGAGCCCCGCCTCCGAGCAGGTGGCTTTTCCCGTCGTGGCTTTTCGGTCGTGCCGCCGCCGCCGCCGCGCACTCCCGCGGGCGCGGCGGTGTCGGCCCGCGATGCCTCCCAAGAAGAAGAGCTCGCACGTGGCGCGCATGGCGCAGCAGATGGAGCGTCGCAAGGCTGGGAACCAGACGCACGGCGTCCGTGAGGCGGCGCTCGTGGACACCTCCGGCGACGGGCGCATCGACGCGCGCGAAGGCATGGCCACGACCGTGTTCACGGTGGAGTCCCTGAACCTGAAGAGCACCAACGTGGGCAACTACAAGAAGAAAGGCAAGGGCAAGGGCGGGACGTATAAGCGCGCCGCCACGACCGTGTTAGCCGGCGAGGCGACGTACGACGTCGAACGTCGCGTGCGCGACGCGCGCCGGGCGCTCTTCTCGGACCCCGTGGCGTTTTCGGAGATGACCCCCGCCGCGTTCGACCTCACGCGCGGCGCCGTGACCTTGATGCCCGCTCGGCCCAAGTGGGACTACGAGCTCGAGCGCGGCCGGCTGCACAGCCGCGAGCGCAAGGCGTTCGTGCGCTGGATCGCCTCGGTCAAGAGAAGGCTCATCGAGTCCGGCAAAGGACACGCGCCGGCGTTTGAGCAGAACATCGAGGTGTGGCGCCAGCTCTGGCGCGTCCTCGAACGCGCCGACGTCGCCGTCTTGGTGGTCGACGCCAGGCACCCGCTGCTGCACACGCCACCCGCGCTGTACGCGCACGTCGCCAGGAGGCTCAAGAAGCCGCTCGTGCTCGTGCTGAACAAGGTGGACGCCATACCGCGCGCGGCTGCGGAGGCGTGGGCGGAGCACCTGCTCGCCGCGCTGCCGGGCGTGGACGCCGTCGTCGGCTTCTCCAGCAAGGACGGCGGCGGCGGCGCCGGAGGCCAGCGCGCGACGCGGCGCGTCGCCGGCGTCCCGGACGCGCTTTCTTTCGGCGCGATCGCGCGCGAAAGCGGCACGGCCAGCGGCACCGTCAGCGCGCGCGAGCGGTCTCTTGAGCCTTCGGGGTCTTCGGGGACGCCGCCGGCGAGCGACGACGAGGAGGAAGCGCTTTCGTCGGGTCCGGAGGAGGAGGAAGACGAGGAAACGAACGAGGGAAAAGCGAGCGGCGAGCCGAACGACGACGCCCCCCCCTCGTTTCGGGTCGGGCACGTCGCGCTCTTGCAGATATGCCGCGAGCTCGCGGCGAAGGGCAAGCGCGTGGTCGCCGGGTCCTCGAGCGCGGCCGCGGAGGCGGCGGCGGCGGCGGCGGAGGACGCCGCCGAGGCGCTCGAGGCGAAAGCCGCTCTGAGCGACGCCGTCGGCGGCGACGCGCGCGACGGCGGCCGCCCCGGCGGCGACTCCGACGACCCCGATGACCTCGCGTTCGACGACGCGGCGGTTGCGGCGCTCCAAGCGGAGGCGGAGGAGTGCGCTCGCGCGAAGGACGGGCGGGTGATGATCGGCCTGGTGGGCCACCCCAACGTCGGCAAGTCCTCGATGGTGAACTACATCTTGGGCAGGAAAGCCGTCTCGGTCAAGGCGACGCCCGGCCACACGAAGACGCTGCAGACGCTCATCCTGGACGAACACACGTGTTTGTGCGACTCGCCCGGCTTGGTGTTTCCGCGCACGGACGTCTCGTTGGCGGAGCAGATCATCGGCGGTTTAGTGCCCCTGCCCGTGGTGCGCGAGCCCTACAGCGCGACGCGGTGGCTGGCGGAGGCGCGCGACGCGACGGCGGCGCGGTGGCGCGCGATGTCGGCCGAGCGAGGATCGCCGCGCGACCGCGCGTTGGCGAACGCGCTCGCCACCTCTCTCGCCGCTTCCTTGCGCGTCCCCGCGTGCGTGACGTTCGACCCGGAGGTGTTGGAGCTGTCACACGCGCACGACGAGAAAAACGTGAACGACTCGTATTTGCTGGGCGGCGCCGTTCCGTGGTCGCCGATGTCGTTGGCGCACGCGTACGGGAAGATGCGCGGGTTCACGCGCGGCGGCGCGCCGGACACGCACGCCGCCGGGCTCGCGATTCTGTCGCTCGTGCTGGAGGGGCGCCTGCCGTACGCCGTCCCGCCGCCCGCGGGCGCGCCGACGGCCAGGAGGCACATCGGCGCGGACGGGCGCGAGGTGGAGACGAGGGCGGACGCGGAGGCGCGGCTCCGCGGCGCGGCGCGGGGCGAGGGGGCGGAGGCGACGGCGGCGGAGGCGGATGACGTGTCCGACGCCTCGGACGTGTCCTCGGACGAGGAGGACGTGGAGGCGTTCAACCCCTTCCGCGCGCTCGGGATCGACGCGGAGGGCGAGGCGCAGTACGGCACGGCGGACATCGACGCGGCGGAGGGCGCTGGGCGGTTCAAAATGAAGGCGCCGCGGGGGGACGCCAAGGGCGCGGCGGCGTCGTACTTCGGCCGCGGCGGCGAGGCGTCGCGTACGCTCGGGAAGCAGGGCGGCGGCGGGTCTGTGTTCCTCTCCGACTTCGACCTGAAGGAGTCCACCAAGGGCACACGGGAGAAGGGGGGGAAGAAGAGCAGGAGGTGAGCCTCAGTGGGTTGTTGAGGTGCGGTTTCGGTCGGCTGCGCGTGACGAAACGAAGGTGTGATGAGAAGCGCGTTTCCCGGCGCGCGCGACTTCGCGAAAAAGGAGTGTCTAACGTTCATGGAGGATAATAATTATGCCATCGCTGTCGTCGTCGCCACGACTCGACCGTTTTCGGAAACTCTCCGTCGACCTTCACGAGGTGCCCTCTTTCGTCGTTCTGGGAAAGGACGCGACCACGGGCGCCACAAGACGCGACGCGACCGGCGACGACGCGGGCGTCCAGGTACACGCCTCGCGAGCGCGTCAGCGAGTGAGAGACGTCGCCCCGAGGGGTCGACCGTCGCCGGGGACGGTCCGGAGAGACGCATCGGCTCGCTCGAGAATCTCGGCCGAATCGAGACCCAACGGCAACTTCGCACGCGAATTTCTCGCGCCTGAGCCTCGTCAGGGGAAGCACCCCTAGCGTCCGCCGGCATCCCCCGACATGGCGCCTAACGAGCAGGCCGGGCGCACGATGGGCATGTCCACGCGCGGGAGGACGTCTTCCAACCTTCCCCCGCCGGCGGCCTCCGCCGGACGCGCCCCCGCGAGCGGTGCGTCCTCGAGCGGGACCGGTGCGGCATCCGGTCGCGGGGCGCCGTTGTCCAGCAAGAACTGGACCGTGCGCCCCGTGGTGAAGAAGCGCGACAGCTTGCCGGCGACGCGCATCCCCGAGCACGAGCAGGACCTGCCCGCGCTGTGGTCCACGAGCGCGTGGGGGGACGTGCGCCGAGGCCGCGCGGACCCCGTAGACGGAAAGCGGTTCCGGCCCGCGGTCGGCGCAAAGGCGGACGCGAGGGACAAGGATGCCGTCGCGCGCGAGCTCGCCGCCAAGGAGGCAGAGCTCAAGAAGAAACTCGCGGCGTTCGCCAGCTTCAATCAGACGGAGCGCGATCTGCTGAAGCAGGCGTTCGAGGTGGTGAGCCGAGAGCAGGGGGGCGTGCCCGGCTTGTGTTCGCGGAGCGAGTTCATGGAGGTGTGGGACCGCCTCGGAACGCGTCTGACGCCCAAAGTCACGGATGCGTTTTTCGCCAAGTACGGCGAGGACAGGACGGGGCGCATGCCGGTGGACCTGTTCGTGACGGCGGCGCTGGAGAGCAGGAACAGGATCATCGCCATGGAGGAGCGCCGTGTGGGCGCGTACGAGGCTGGCGCCGTGCGCGACTACGCGTTTAACGGGCGCATAAAATATTTTCCCTGCCGCAAGGGCGTCTACGCGCCGAGCGCCTGGGACCCCAAGCTGGCGGCGCGCTCGGCGAAGCCTCCCAAGGAGGGTCTGTCCTTGGAGTGGGTCTACGGCTACGGCGGCTT
>Ga0181601_10005941_pt1 | contig 10137 bp, 11 predicted proteins | sample 041ome_8_FD_133020 | JGI IMG/M metagenome (GOLD analysis project Ga0181601, IMG submission 133020) | Coastal salt marsh microbial communities from the Groves Creek Marsh, Skidaway Island, Georgia - 041407BS metaG (megahit assembly) | ecosystem: Environmental > Aquatic > Marine > Intertidal zone... | reverse complement strand
TCTGTATCAACAACCTCAACATCAATATGTAGCTTTTTACACATTTCAATCCATAGATGTGAAAACTGACCAAAGCGGGCAGATAATACTTTATCTCCTTTGTTTAAAAGATTTGTGAGTGCGGCTTCCCAACCACTACTACCAGTTCCTGGAAATATAAAGGGCTGAGCAGAATTTGTTTCGAAAACTTTTTTTAGATCATCAATTAAAGGATGCCAAAATTTATCCATTCCTGGAGCACGATGGTCTTCATTAGATATATCCATTGCTTGCCTCACACGGTCGGGCATGTTTGTTGGTCCTGGAACAAAGAGTGAAATTTTACCTGGCATGGTTTTATATATCCTTTCTATAAAGCTTGGTTAAAGTTATTTTATTTGTACACAAATTATTATTATTCATTTCATAATGTGAAATAATGTCATTTTGGCATCTCCTACGGGAATCGAACCCGTGTCTTCACCGTGAAAGGGTGATGTCCTAACCGCTAGACGAAGGAGACATTGGCCTATTTAAAACAAACAAAATAGCTAGATTTACTAAAAAATCAATCAATGAATATCTTCCAAATGAATTACTGTGTTATTTGAATAACTGTCTTTTTTAACCTTAAAATAACAATCAAAATGGCTTTTGTTTGATAAATAATTATTTAATTCAGTTATATTAGTATCAAATAACATACCCTCACAGCTAGACCCTAAATTATCTGAGAAAACTAATTTGGCGTGTTTCTCTTTGAAAACTTTTAAAATCGAAATCTTTAAATCAGAACATTTAAATATTGGCTCAGAATTTTGTTGCCCAAAAGGACTTAATAAATCTAAATCTTTAATTAACTTTTCATTTACAACATTTAAATCAATTAATGATTCGTAGTATTTGTTATTGTTTATTTCAATATCTTTTGTCTCCTCATTCAAAAATAATTTTAATTCATTTACTTTTTCTTTTAACAAAGTAAAGCCGCATGCTTTTGCATGACCACCACCTTTAACTAAAATTCCCTTATCTACAGCTATCATCATCAATTGTCCTATATTCTTTTCACCTAAAGACCTTCCTGATCCAACAACAACATCATTAGAAGTTGTCATAATGAATGATGGTTTATTATTTATCCTCATAAGGCGTCCAGCTATAATGCCAACTATTCCTATGTGCCATTTTTCGCTATAAAAAAAATTAATGTTTTGATTGTTTGATTCTTCTAAATCAATATCACTAACTATCTGGGATTGGATCTTTTGACGATTTTGATTATGACCTTCAATTATTTGAGCATATTGAAGAGCTTGATGAATATTTTCAGATGATAATAATTGAAAACCTAGAAGAGACTCTCCCATTCGGCCACCAGCATTAATTCTAGGACCTAGTATATATCCTAAATGATATTCAGAAATTCTTTGCTTAATTTTTGCTTGCTTAATAAGAGTTTGAATTCCTTTATTTAAATTTTCTGAATTAATAATTTTTAAACCTTGTTTTACTAATGATCTATTAATAGAGTTTAGTGGCACTAAATCACATATTGTAGCTAAAGCTACTAAGTCTAAATATTGTAAAATATCGGATTTAGAAAATAAGTTTTTATTTTTTAAGTAAACAAATATTAAAAAGATTAATCCTGTGGCACAAAGATCATTAAGAGAAGATTTATCATTAGGGGTTTTAGGATTAATAACTATTGCTTGTTCAAAGAACTCATCGCACTCATGATGATCAACGACCATAATTTGTCCTTTTTTATCATGGACATAACGTTGTTCTTCAACATTATTACTTCCACAATCTAGTACCAATATATTTGAACTGAATTCCAACATTTTATCAATTGCCTTAATATTAAGACCATAGCCCTCATTAAATCTATTAGGTATATACACCGATGTTTCTATTCCTAATTGTAAAAATAGTTTTTTACAAATTGCGGCTGAACAGGCTCCATCTACATCATAATCAGAAAAAATTGCTATTTTCTTTTCAAGTTTTACTTTTTCAAAAAAATTAATCGACTTTTCGATATTATGTAATTTCATGATCTCAGTAATAGATATATTTTCTTTTAATTTAGAATTTAAGAAATTAGGAATTTTTTTTACATTTCTATTGATTAAAAGTTTTGCAAGGCTGATAGAAATATTATTTTTTTGTGCAACGCTAAATGCATCGCTCTCTAATTCATTATTGTTATTCAGAGAGTGCCAAAAGACACCATTAAAACTTTTTTTAGTAGTCAAGTTGCTTAATTAAAAAATTATGTTCACCATTAATATGTCTTATGGTACCTGTTTTTGACCTCATCACAATGGAATGTGTTTCAGCATAATTTTTTGTAATCTTAACGCCTTTTAGCATAGTTCCATCAGTAACCCCTGTAGCTGAAAACATAATGTCTCCCTGAGCTAGATCATCTAGTGAATAAAACCTATCTAAATCTGTTATTCCTGTTTTTTTTGCACGTAAAATTTCTTTATCATTATAAAAAATTAATTGGCCTTCTATGCTTCCACCTAAACACTGTAAAGCAGCTGCAGCTAGCACTCCCTCTGGAGCCCCACCTATGCCATAATACATATTGATGTTACTTGAGTCGATAACAGAAGAAATAACAGCACTAACATCACCATCATCAATCATTTTTATTCTTGCTCCAGAAGATCTTATTGTTTCTATATCGTCCTTGTGCCTTTCACGATTTAAAATACATATAACTAAATCTTCTATATTTATTTTTTTAAACTGAGCTAAATCCTTGATATTTGATTTAAGATCTTGCTGAAGTGATATTACTTTTTGATTGTTTGTATTAGCTGATATTTTTTTCATGTACACGTCAGGTGCGTTTAAAAAACCACCTTTTTGCGCTAAAGCAATAACCGCCATAGCATTTTCGCCACCATTTGCAGTGATAGAGGTTCCCTCTAATGGATCTAAGGCAATATCAAGCTCAGGGCCACCAGCCCCAACCTCTTCACCTATATATAACATTGGAGCCTCATCTCTTTCACCTTCACCAATTACAACTGTCCCAGTGATAGTAAGAGAATTAAGGCATTTTCTCATCGCATCAACAGCAGCTTGATCTGCTGCCTTTTCGTTACCTCTTCCTATATGTTTTGATGCTGCTAGGGCTGCAAATTCAGATACTCTCACTAATTCAATAGCAAGATTTCTATCCAATATGTTCCTCTATTCGAATGACCGAGATTTCTTTTTTAAGAAAAGATGATTTTTTTAAGTTTTTAATAACGTGATTAATTTTATCTACATCTGTAGCATCAGAGATAATTATTATGGGTACAACTTTATCATTGGAAGTATTTAATTGTATTAAAGATTTTATAGAAATGGATTTTTGAGCAAACAAATTTGCAATAGATTTTAGTACTCCAACTTTATTCAAAACAGACATTCTAATATAAAATGGTCTTTTTCTAAGAGATTGATCATAGAAAGTTGCCTTTGGCATATTTGAGTATTTTATTTGAAATACACCATGATCTGGATTTCGAACAGTAAATTTCTTAAGGTCTGAAATAATAGAAGTAGCTGTTGGATATCCACCGGCACCCTTGCCTACTAAGCTTGTTTTAAGAAAATCATCTCCCTCTAAAGAAATAACATTTTCTTCAAAGTTAGTATTAGCCACAAGGCTATTTTCAGGAACAAAACAAGGGGCTACTGATGAATAAAATTTATTTTTTTGTCGTTCACTGATGGAAACTAATTTTAGTTTGTATCCAAGTTTTAATCCCTGCTCTAAATCAATTAATTTAACATTCTCGATACCATTAAATCCCATATCAGCAAATTTGAATTTATGACCAAAAGATAAACTAGATAAAAGGACTAGTTTATGACTAGCATCTCTGCCAGATAAATCAGCACTAGAGTCTTGCTCAGCAAAGCCATTTTTAATAGCTTGATTTAATGAATCTTGAAAGCTAATTTTGTTCTCATACATTTGGGAAATAATATAATTTGTAGTTCCATTAAATATTCCATAAATAGCATTTACTTTAGAAGGGAGTATGCTTTGTTCAATTCCCCTAACCACAGGAACAGCACCTAAAACAGCAGCTTCATAGCCCAGGAAAAGATTTTTTTTATCAAAATTTCCAAAGAAAGAATGTCCTTTTTCAGCAAGTTGAGCCTTATTGGCTGTGATCAATGAAATTTCATTATCGATACAATACTGATAGAGATTATTAATATAAGAACCAGTACCCCCAATAGTTTCAATAATTAAATCAGGTTTTTCATTTTTAGACAGCTCTTGATAGTTTTTTATCCAATTATATTTTTTAGTATTAAAATTTCTTTTTTTGTTTTTATTTTTTGCTCCAATAGCTACAATTTTAAAATTAGTGTCATTAAGTTTATAAGAATTTTTTTCTAATAACTTTATTACATGGGAGCCAACGACCCCTAGACCAAAAATAGCAATTCTAATTGTTTTCATTTTGTGACTTTAAGATTTCCTCTTTACGAATATTACTCTTTTCATTAAATTCCTCTAATTCTTTTTTCTTTTCGAGAAGATTTTTATCAAAGTTTTCAAAAGATCTTTCACAAGATATCAAAAATAATGAAAAAAAAACTAAAAAAAAAGTAAAGGAGATTTTATCTTTTAGAAAATTGGAAACTTCTTCTAGCTTTTTGTCTACCATATTTTTTTCGTTCCACTGTTCTAGAGTCTCTGGTTAAAAAGCCGTTTTTCTTAAGAGTATCTTTTGTGTTAGGATCAATTAGTGTTAAAGCTCTGCTTAAACCATGTTTAATAGCACCCGCTTGACCTGATAAACCTCCGCCTAAGACAGTAATTTTAAGATCAACTGAGTCGGATTTTTTTGCTACTTCTAAAGGTTGATTAATAATCATTCTCAAGGCCTTATCTGGAAAGTAATCTTCTATTTTCTTTTTGTTAATAATGATATTTCCAGAACCATTAGAAACCCAAACCTTAGCAATTGATTCTTTTCTTCTTCCTGTACTATAAACTTGATTAGACATTAACTTCATTCTTTCTATTTAGTGACTTAAAGTCGATGGAATTAGGATTTTGAGACTCATGGGGATGGTTTGCATCTTTATAAAGTTTAAGACTGTTTTTCATAAGGTCTCTGAATAAAGGTGAATTCGGCAGCATACCTTTAATTGCTTTTTTAATAATATCTTCTGACTTATTTTTCTCTTTCAATTTCTCAGGAGTGATTTCTTTGATACCTCCAGGATGGCCAGTATGTTTATAGTATTTTTTTTCAGTATTTTTTTTTCCAGAGAACTTAATTTTATCAGTGTTTACGATTATTACCCCATCACCAACAGGTAAGTTAGGAGAGAATTGAGGTTTATTCTTACCCTTAAGGATTAAACTTACACGTGAAGCAAGTCTTCCGACAGAAATATCAGTAGCATCAACTATATGCCATTCTTTTTTAAATTCAGTTTTCTTTAATGTTGTAGTTTTCACGATAGGGGGAATATAAGTAAAATGGTTAAAAAATCAAGGATTATACTAAAAAAAAACTATAATCTTTTAAACATTAAAAACACTAATTTAAAGGGGTTTTTTATTAGTTCATAGTTTTTGGTCGGGGGTACTGGACTTGAACCAGCGACCTCACGCCCCCCAGACGCGCACTCTACCAGACTGAGCTAACCCCCGTTTATTTTGATTTTTTCAAAAGATCAAGAATATCTTTTAAATCAGACTTAATATTATCATTTAATGGTCTCATTTTAACCTTTGATTTGGAAAAGTACTCATTGACACCATCTAAGGTAAGTTTTTTTTCATCAAGTAAATCTTTAATTTTTTTAATAAGTAATAAATTCTCATAATTATAAAGTCGATGACCAGAATGTGTTCGAATGACATTTAATTTTTCAATTCTATTTTCCCAAAATCGTATAGTGTGTTTTTGCTCTCCAACTATTTGAGAGATTTCATCAATATTATAAAAATTTTTTTTCATATCTTTAATTTATTAGATTTTTTATAGCTAATTACTTTTCTAGGTTTAATCTCAAACTCTTCTTTTGTCTTCGGATTTCTTCCTACTCTACTATTTTTATTGTTAATCTTAAATGACCCTAATGAACTAATAGATAAATCAGTAGATAGTAATTTATGACTCCAATGATTAAGAATATTGTCAATTTTTTTATATGCAATTGAATACGCTATTCCAAATTCTTTGGATAATTGATTGGCTATAATTTCTCTAGTAACTTTATCTTGAGACATTACTTTTAATTTTACTTAATAGATCTGACTCGATCGCTTTAACTCCAAACTCTATAGCATTAGCAAAAGCATGAGAGTCTGCGTTGCCATGACTTTTAATTACAATACCGTTAACACCGAGAAATATTCCACCATTATAATTTCTAGGGTCAATAGAATTTCTAAACTCAATAAATTTATTTTTAAGCATCAATGATAATATTTTTGAGTAAAAAGATGATGTGAGACTTTTTTTAAGAGAGTCAGTAATAAATTTAGAAACTCCCTCAGCTGTTTTAAGGGCGATATTACCTGAAAAACCATCTGTTACTATTACATGGTTGTCTGTATCAATTATGTTATTAGCTTCAATAAAACCCTCGTATTTAAATCTGTTATCCTTTTTCAATAATTCATGAGTTTCTTGGATGAGGCTATTCCCTTTAAGTTCCTCTGAGCCAATATTAAGTAGAGAAACTCTACAATCTATCTCTGGATATAAAACTTGATAATAAGTGCTTCCCATAACTGCAAAATCAACTAAGTTTTCAGAGGTGCATTCAGAATTAGCACCTAAGTCCAAAAAACAGACAGGATGATTTTTAGATGGAAACAATGAAGTTATCGCTGGTCTTGTAATATTTTCAACAGTTCGAAGATATATAGTTGAATAAGCCATCATAGCACCCGTATTTCCTGCAGATATTGTAATTTGAGACTTATCATCTTTTAATTGATTGATTGCATTAGACATTGAACTTTTTCTAAAATCTTTTTTTAACGCATCACTTGGTTTCATTTCAGATGAAATATAGTTTTCTGCCTCAATCCATTTTGATGAAGTAAATAAATCTGAATATTGTTTTTTAAATTTATCATAACATTCTGAAGTGGAATGAAGTTGAAATTTGATATGAGGATGTTTTAACTTAGCTATTCTTGCACCTTCAAGAACTGAATTTGGAGCAAAATCACCACCATGCAGATCAAGATTTATAATATTTTCTCTCATTTTAGAATTTTAGATTTTTAATATTGCTTTAGTCAACCTTATACCTTATTTGTTTTTATTGTGAATATTTTAAAAATAGTAAGATCTTTCTATTTAATTTTAGCTACTTTTTTCCTTATATCGTGCTCTAAAGACCTTCATTTCTCAGGTATTTCTGAAAAAAGTCTTAATCTATTAAATGATAGTTATCTTTCTCAAGACCTCACCAAAAGTGATGTTATTGAAATTTTAGGCACTCCTCTGGTTACTGAAAATTCTGAAAATTTATGGATTTATAGAATTGAGAAAGAGCAAGGTAATGCTACTTTTAAAAAAGTCATCTACAACAAAACCTTAAAACTGTATTTTGAAGATAATGTTTTAAGGTCTGTTGAAGAAATAAATCTTAATTAAAGAATATTTAAGTGCACAACTATTGATAATAATAAAATTGAAACAATATTTGTAATCTTAATCATCGGATTAACTGCAGGACCAGCTGTATCTTTATAAGGATCACCTACAGTGTCTCCGGTAACTGAAGCTTTGTGGGTCTCACTTCCTTTACCGCCTAAATTACCATCTTCAATATATTTTTTAGCATTATCCCATGCTCCGCCACCTGCGGTCATTGATATTGCTACAAAGAAACCAGTTATGATGACACCTATTAAGAGTGCTCCCAAGGCTTGAAAACCAGTGTTAACACTTCCTGTTAACCAATAGACTCCAAAGAAAACTACCACCGGAGATAATACAGGAAGCAATGACGGGATAATCATCTCTTTGATTGCTGCCTTTGTTAAAATATCGACACATCTACCATAATCAGGTTTTTCTTTTCCTGTCATGATACCTTTCTTTTCTTTAAATTGTTGTCTAACTTCTAAAACAACAGAACCTGCTGCCCTTCCAACTGCTGTCATGCTTAAAGCACTAAATAGATAAGGAAGCAATCCACCTATAAGAAGACCGATTATTACATACGGTTCTGATAAATCAAAAGATACATCAAATGCCCTATTGCCTGTTTCTTGACTAAAGAACTTCAAATCTTCAGTATAAGCAGCAAATAAAACCAGTGCACCTAGTCCAGCTGAACCAATGGCATATCCTTTAGTTACAGCTTTAGTAGTATTACCAACTGCATCTAATGCATCTGTTCTCTCTCTAACACTTTTTTTAAGACCAGACATCTCAGCAATTCCACCAGCATTATCTGTAATAGGGCCATATGCGTCTAAAGCTACAACCATTCCAGCAAGAGCTAACATTGATGTAACTGCTATTGCTATTCCAAATAAACCAGCTGTTGCATATGTAAGTCCAATGCCAACTACAATAACTAAAACAGGAATTGCTGTTGACTCCATACCCATGGCTAAACCTTGAATAATATTGGTTGCATGACCAGTTTGTGATGCCTCTGCAACACTCTTAACAGGTCTATATTCAGTACTTGTGTAATACTCTGTTATAAACACGAGAGCTAAGGTAATTAAAAGACCGTAAACAGCGCATAAAAATAAATCTACACCTTTATACCATTTAGCCCCAATTTGAAAAAAATCATGAAAACCAATTGAATAATGAGTAATGAAAGCAAAAAGAATGACAGAAATAAATAATGTCATAAAGAACCCTTTATAGAGAGCTCCCATGATTGAAGATTTTGGAGTTGCAATAGAAACAAACTTAGAACCTACAATAGAAGCAAATATACTTGAGCCTGCAATTAAAAGTGGATAAATAGTTAAATCAGTAACAGCACCTTGAAAAATTATAGCTAGAACCATTGTAGCAACAATCGATACAACATATGTTTCAAATAAATCTGCCGCCATACCTGCGCAATCACCAACATTATCTCCAACATTGTCAGCTATAACAGCTGGATTTCTTGGATCATCTTCAGGTATATTTTTTTCAACTTTACCAACTAAGTCTGCACCTACATCTGCACCTTTAGTAAAAATTCCACCACCAAGTCTAGCAAAAATTGAAATTAATGAAGAACCAAATCCTAAAGCAACTAAAGGTTCAATTAACTCTCGGCCCGTTCTTCCAAAGCCATGATACAGCGCAAAAAAATAACCTGCTATTCCAGCAAGAGCTAATCCAACAACAAGCAACCCTGTTACAGCACCACCATTAAAGGCAACATAAAGACCTTGTTTTAAAGAGGAGCTAGCTGCCTGTGCAGTAATCACATTAGCTCGAACAGAAACATTCATACCTATATAACCAGCCAAACCTGATAAGACAGCGCCAATTAAAAAACCAACTGGAACGTCATAGACGTGTTTAAACGGAATAAGAAAGAAAGCTAAAAAAATTACAATTCCAACAATAGCTATTGTTTTATATTGTCTGTTTAAATAAGCCTTAGCTCCTTCTTGAATTGCACCAGATATTTCAATCATTTTCTTAGTGCCTTTAGGTAAACTTAGAATTTTATTAGTGGTAAATAAACCGAAAGCAATTGCTGCAGCCGCAGCAAATAATACTATTTGTAGGTACTGTATTTGAGACATGGTAAGTTGTTATTCTATTTTAATTTTTTTTTCAAGGTGCTTTTTTTGCGATATCATCCAACAAAAAGTTAAAAAATTTAACCTCATCTATAGTCAAAAAGTCCTTGGATAGCTTTATATATTCACTCATCAGCATCTTTTTTTTACTTTTATCTAAAAGGTATTCTGAATAAAAAGCATAAATTAAAAAAATGCTGATTTTATTCGTTTTTTTTAAAATATCTTGATTAATTAAATCTTTTATAGAGGTTTCATTAACAATAAAGCTTTGATACATAGATTTTAGCTTTTTTTTGTTGCAGGGTCTTTTTTTTAAGTTTTTTTTGACAAAATCATCTAATTCGAAATCAGTTGTATAATCTCTTTGAAATATATAC
>Ga0181601_10005938_pt1 | contig 10139 bp, 9 predicted proteins | sample 041ome_8_FD_133020 | JGI IMG/M metagenome (GOLD analysis project Ga0181601, IMG submission 133020) | Coastal salt marsh microbial communities from the Groves Creek Marsh, Skidaway Island, Georgia - 041407BS metaG (megahit assembly) | ecosystem: Environmental > Aquatic > Marine > Intertidal zone... | reverse complement strand
TACATTCCAACGGTGAGAAGTAAGAAGGACCCGGATACTCCTGGCAAGACCAATGCACAAATTGCAATTGCCGCCGAGAAAAACACAGCGATCAAACTAGGGTCCGTGACGTTTCCTTGCGGTAGTCCAGTGAGGAAGAAGACAATGACAGCGGCAACCAGCCCAAGGAGGGCATAGAGCAGGCTCCATCCGCCAACTTTGGTAACCATGTGTGCGGGTACGTAGGCGCCGGCAATGACCAAACCGAAAAAGAGTGCTTTCATGGCGATGGGTTGTTCTTCGAGTAAGGGTTCAATAATTTTCGCCCCGAGAACCACCATCGCGCCCATGCCTAGTGCAACAGGTACCAGCAATGACCATGGCAAGGCTTTCAGGGTTGCAGTCCCGCGCGCAGCCGACGGCTTGCCCCCAGAAAAGCCCAAAAATTGTCGGACGGCGAGGACAACGTTCGCAATTGAATTGATCAGAGTTTCATAGATGCCAACAATCAATGCGAGGGTTCCGCCGCTGACACCGGGAACAACTTCGGCGGCACCCATGAGTCCACCGCGAAAAAGATTTGCAAGAGTTTTCAGCACACCGACAGGGTAGTGGTTAAGTTGCTGCCCATGGAGCAAGTAGGTGGGCACGTTGAGTCATCGGCGAATGATGAGGAACCCCAGGGGGAGCCGTTCACTGTCATAGGCGTTGGCCCATGGGAAGGCCCGTGGCCAACCGAGGATTTTTATGACCGGGAACTTTTGCGGGATGGGGACAAGCGCAATGTGACCGATCAGTATCGGTATTGGAAACTTGAGGCAATTGTTTCTGACCTCGACACCAAGCGGCACTCCATGCACATGGCCATTGAGAACCTTGGGCACGATTTCAACATTGGAACCATTGTTCGCACCGCCAATGCATTCCTCGTTGGCGAAGTTCACATTGTGGGCAAAAAGCGCTGGAATCGCCGTGGTGCCATGGTGACCGATCGATACCAGCATGTTCACCATCACGAGAATGCTGAGATGTTCGCCCAGTGGGCTCAGGAATCGGAGATCCCCATCATCGGGGTGGACAATATGGATGGATCCGTTCCCGTGGAAACTTTTAGTTATCCCAAGAAATGCGTGCTGGTTGTTGGGCAGGAGGGCACAGGGCTATCTGAACCCATGCGCACAGCCTGTGATTCCCTCATAGAAATCAGTCAATTTGGATCAACTCGCTCGATAAATGTCTCTGCCGCTGCTGCAATAGCGATGCACGGCTGGATCCGTCAATGGGCCCTTTAACCAGTTAATATGGTGTTAACGCAACAGTGAAAGACTACGTCCACGCATTCACAAATAAGGGGAATTCACATGCCAATCGCATCACCAGAGGTCTACGGCGAAATGCTCGATCGGGCTAAAGCCGACAAATTCGCCTATCCGGCGATAAACACCTCATCCTCCCAAACCATCATCGCAGCTATCCGTGGTTTCGCTGAAGCTGAAAGTGACGGAATTGTTCAGGTTTCATGGGGTGGCGCCGAATTCGCCTCCGGCCAGAGCGTCAAGGACATGGTCACCGGTGCCGTTGCCCTCGCTGAATTCGCACATGTCGTCGCTGCAAAGTACGACGTAAATATTGCCCTCCACACTGACCATTGCCCACTGGACAAGTTGCCTGGCTTCATGGAACCGCTCATCGCCATTTCTCAGGAGCGAGTGGCCAAGGGACTTGAGCCGTTGTTCCAATCTCATATGTGGGATGGCTCCGCGGTACCTCTGGCCGAAAACCTAGACATTGCAGAGCGGATGCTGGACGCTTGTGTCAAGGCCAACATCATCCTTGAAATTGAAATTGGTGTTGTGGGTGGAGAAGAAGACGGAGTCGAAGCTAAGCATGATGCGAAGCTCTTCTCAACGGTCGAAGATGGCCTAGCTACAGCGAAAAAGCTTGGGTTAGGTGAGCGCGGCCGTTACATGGTCGCAGCAACTTTCGGCAACGTTCACGGTGTTTACAAGCCCGGCAATGTTGTTCTTACACCGTCCATTCTTAATGACATTCAAACCGCAGTGGGCAAGGAATATGGCGTGGACAAGCCATTTGACTTGGTTTTCCATGGTGGTTCAGGTTCGTTACTCAGCGAAATCCGTGAATCATTGGATTACGGTGTTGTGAAAATGAACATTGACACGGACACCCAATATGCCTTTACCCGTCCCATCGTTGACCATATGTTTGTGAACTACAACGGCGTGCTCAAGATTGACGGTGAATTGGGCAATAAGAAGCAGTACGACCCTCGCTCCTATGGCAAAGCTGCTGAAAAGGGAATGGCCGATCGCGTCAAACTTGCATGTGAAGATCTGCGCTCTGTCGGAACGAAAATGAAGTAATGGCGGGCGTAAATCTGCTTGGCGGACCAGAACCAACATATTTGCCAGAGGGCGATGCTGCGCAAGCAGCACTCGCTGCTGGTGAAAATCCCCAGGAGGTTGCAAAGAAATATCCAACTAGCTCGCTTGCTTGGGCCATGTTGAGTGAGAAAGCTTGGGATTCAGGCGATGTCATTGCCTCGTACGCGTGCGCGCGGGTTGGGTATCACCGCGGCCTTGATGCTTTGCGCCGCAACGGATGGAAGGGTCATGGTCCAGTTCCCTGGAGCCACGTGCCCAATCAAGGTTTCTTGCGCTGTTTACAAGACCTTGGTCGCGCGGCTGAAGCAATCGGTGAAGTGGACGAAACAGTGCGCATCAATGAGTTCATAGTCGACTGTGATCCAACTCTTGGGTGAATCTCTGGTCAATAAACCTGTATTGATAGTTGGGGCGGGAATTAGTGGAGTCGCCTGCGCACGGGAGCTGCGCGATCGTGGTGTTCCTTTCACCATGATCAACAAGGGTAGGAAAATTGGTGGCCGCATGGCTTCCAAGAGGGTGCGTGACTCAGGAACGAAATATGACGGCAGAGTATTTGATATCGGGGCGTCGTACTTCACCGTGAGTGATCCTGATTTCAAAAGTCTTACCGACTCCATGATCAACGCTGGAGTTGTCACTCAGTGGACGGATACATTTCATGTCTCTGATGCTCAAGGCATTGGTGGTGTCAAAGTGGGACCCATGCGCTACACCGCACCCAAGGGAATTCGCAACGTTGTTGAATATCTCGCCAGAGATTTGAATATTGAAGAGGGCGAAATAACCGATCTCGCTGAATTACAGTCTCAAGGGGAATACTCCACGATTGCGCTATGCATGCCCACACCGCAAGCTGCAAAGATCTATCCCCAGGCTGACTCAATTTCCCCCGCGCATTGGGAGCCGGTCATTGCTGTGTCATTTCTCTTCGAGCAAAAAATATGGCGTGATTTTGATGGAATATTTGTTAACGGTGACAATGAAATTACGTGGATTGCTAACGACGGTGCCAGGCGAGGAGACGATGCACCCGCACTCGTCGCGCACGTTCATCCCGTTCTCGCTTCACATCATCTGAGCGACCCGCAGGCCGTAATCCCATATGCGCTCCGCGCCGTGCAACGAATTTTGGGTTTCATTGAGACACCTGTGTGGGCTCATGCTCACCGCTGGACCTATGCGAAACCGGCTGAAGGGAGCACATCAGATCTTCCAACGAGTCACGTGGCGGACATTTGCCTTGCAGGCGATGAATTTTCGGCAAAGCCTCGTGTTGAAGCAGCGTGGCTTTCCGGCCGGGACCTCGGCCGTAGCCTCGCTCAGAAATCCGTATAAGACTCCGATAGCCTTTCGCAGTGCCAGCAATAGTTCTCCTTGGCTCCCAGTGGGGCGATGAAGGAAAAGGTAAAGCAACGGATCTCTTGGGAGATCGAGTTGATTACGTAGTTCGATATCAAGGCGGTAACAATGCAGGTCACACGGTTGTTATCGGAGATAAAAAATTCGCCCTTCACCTACTGCCCAGTGGCATTCTCACACCTGAGGTGATTCCAGTAATTGGTAATGGTGTTGTCATTGATCCTGCAGTGTTGCTCCAGGAAATCGCTGGACTTAACGCGCAGGGTGTTGATACATCGAAGTTACTGATCAGTGCAAACGCCCATTTGATCACCAGCTATCACGTGACCTTGGACAAAGTAACGGAACGCTTTCTGGGTAAAGCACAAATTGGAACAACCGGACGGGGCATTGGTCCGACTTACAGCGACAAGATCGCACGCGTCGGCATTCGCGTTCAAGATCTTTTTGATGAATCCATTTTGCGCCAAAAAGTGGAGGGCGCGCTTGCAAATAAGAATCAAGTACTGGTCAAGGTTTTTAATCGCAGAGCCATCGAGGTGGATGCAGTTGTTGAAGATCTACTTCAGTATGCGGATGCACTGCGCCCACTGGTGCGTGACACCTCACTGTTGTTGAATCAAGCACTGGACGCAGGGAAAGTGGTATTGCTCGAAGGTGGCCAGGGGACACTACTCGATGTTGACCATGGCACCTATCCCTTTGTGACATCGAGTAATCCAACGGCCGGTGGGGCATGCACTGGTAGCGGAATTGGCCCAACGCGCATTGATCGAGTGGTCGGGATTCTCAAGGCGTACACAACTCGCGTTGGTTCAGGGCCATTCCCAACAGAGCTTTTCGATGAAGATGGCGAGAAACTCCGCACGATCGGTGGAGAGCATGGTGTTACAACAGGGCGTGCGCGACGTTGCGGCTGGTTTGATGCACCGATCGCACGCTTTGCCACCCGCGTTAATGGCTTAACGGATACTTTCCTGACCAAGCTCGATGTTTTGACAGGCTGGGATGAAATCCCCGTCTGTGTTGCTTACGACGTTGATGGTGAACGCACCACTGAAATCCCCATGACGCAAACAGAGTTCCATCACGCGATGCCGGTATATCAGATGCTTCCGGGTTGGAGCGAGGATATTTCTGGTGCAACAACTTTGGCAGAGCTACCCAAGAATGCTCGTGCCTATGTTGAGTTCTTGGAGGAAATCTCCGGTACGCGTATTAGCGCCATTGGCGTTGGTCAAGATCGCAATGCGACCATTGCGATCAATGATCTGATCTCATGATGGAACCTGGCAAACTCACGGCTGTTTACACCCCTGTTTTTGAACTAGATGCTGATGGGAATCCGATTGGTCTCCCCGTTGATTCTGATTGCATCCCGGCCTTGCCCGGTGGTGTTCTAGAAGGAACCTATTGCAGGCTCGAGCCACTCAATGCGAGTGCGCACACGGCTGATCTTTACTCAGCCTTTGAAGGACACGATGACCTTTGGACATACATGCCGCAGGGACCCTTTAGAGCTGAGGCGGAATATCGCGCTTGGGTTGAATCAAAGGAAGGCGGGCTAGACCCGTACTTTTACTCGATCATCGATAAGTCCACTGGCAAAGCGCTGGGAGTTGCTAGTTACCTGAGAATTGATCCTGCAGCGCGAAGTATTGAAGTGGGCTGGATCACCTATTCCCCCCAAATGAGGCGCTCTCGCATTGCCACCGATGCCATGTTTGTCATGATGCGTAATGCTTTCGACTTGGGTTACCGCCGTTATGAATGGAAATGCAATGCCCTTAACTCGGCATCACGCAATGCGGCGCTGCGACTTGGCATGACCTATGAAGGAACATTTCGTCAGGCCACGGTGGTCAAGGGACACAATCGTGACACCGCCTGGTTCTCGATTCTGGATTCCGAATGGCCGGAAATGAAGGCCAAGTTTGAGACTTGGTTACAGGAGTCGAATTTCGACAGTTTTGCAAATCAAAAGACCGCCCTTCACCGTTGAGTGCTCTGGACCCAGACGTGTATCAATTGAATCATTGCCCCGATATCACCAGGCTTGTCAATGGCTTCTAAAGTGCTGCTATGACTAATGCGAATCCTGCCGAAGGCAAGCGTGTTTATGACCTCGACCGCGAATATGTGTTCCATTCCTGGAGTGCCCAAAAAGCACTGAAGCCCATGGTTATTGCTGGTGCCGAAGGTAGTCACTTTTGGGACTACGACGGCAACAAGTTTCTCGACTTTTCCTCGCAGTTGGTCAACGTCAACATTGGTCACCAGCACCCCAAGGTGATCGCCGCCATTCAAGAGCAGGCGGCAGTGCTGGCGACGGTTGCTCCACAGCATGCCAATGACAAGCGAGGCGAGGCTGCTCAACGGATCGTTGAGCTTGCCGGAGGCAAGGCTCAGAAGGTTTTCTTCACCAACGGTGGAGCCGATGCAGTTGAGAACGCGATTCGCATGGCTCGCGTACACACCCACAAACACAAGGTGCTCTCGCAGTACCGCTCGTACCACGGCAACACGGGTGCCGCGATCCAAGCAACGGGTGATCCTCGTCGGTGGCCCAATGAATACTCGGCTCAGCAACTGCACTTCTTTGGTCCATACCTGTATCGCAGTGAGTTTTGGGCAACAACTCCTGAAGAAGAGTCAGAGCGTGCATTGACGCACCTTGAGCATGTCATTCAGTTTGAAGGCCCATCAACGGTCGGTGCAATCCTGATGGAGACCGTTGTTGGAACAAATGGAATTTTGGTTCCACCCCCCGGTTACCTCGAAGGTGTGCGTGCACTGTGTGACAAGTACGAAATCGTCATGATCCTCGACGAAACCATGTCGGGCTTCGGGCGCACGGGCAAATGGTTCGCGTTTCAAAACTGGGATGTCCAGCCCGATCTTGTTGTGTTCGCCAAAGGTTCAAACTCAGGCTACGTGCCAGTTGGTGGCGTAATTATCTCTGGTGAAATTGCAGCGACATTTGATGAGCGAGTATTTCCCGGTGGTCTCACCTACTCGGGTCACCCACTTGCGGCAGCGTCGATCGTTGGATCAATTGATGCAATGAAAGAGGAAAAAATCATTGAGAACGCTGCATCAATCGGTGAAAACGTCATTGGCCCAGGCCTGCGCGAATTGGCAGAGAAGCACATGCTGATCGGTGAAGTTCGTGGACTTGGAGTCTTCTGGGCCATGGATCTGGTGACTGATCGTGCGACCCGGGCGCCACTTGCACCCTTCGCTGGAACTTCACCAGCCATGCAGCAGCTGGTTGTGGAATGCAAGAACCGCGGGTTGATGCCATTCGTGCACTTCAACCGAATGCATGTGGTGCCACCGTGCGTGGTCACCGAAGCTGAGGCGAAGGAGGGCTTGGCCATCATTGATCAAGCACTCAGCGCTATCGGTTCGTACTACGAAGGCTGAGCCACGTTGAAGGTTTTAGTCATTGGATCGGGTGCACGAGAGCACGCGATCACTGAATCGCTGCTCCGTGATCCGAGTGTGAGTTCGGTGATCGTCGCTCCGGGCAATGCTGGAATCGCTCAAGTTGTTGAATGCGTATCCGTTGACGTTAAGAACCCGCAAGCAATTGCTGATCTCGCAACTGAGCGCGATGTTGATCTCGTTGTCGTTGGACCAGAAGTTCCCTTGATGGCTGGCGCTGGGGATGCATTGCGTGAACGTGGCATTCCTTGCTTTGGCCCATCCAAGGCCGCTGCACTGATTGAGGGAAGCAAGGCCTTTTGCAAAGAGGTAATGGCGGAGGCTGGAATCCCCACCGCAATGGCGAGGGTTTGCACAACCGAGTCACAGGCGGCTGATGCCCTCGATGCATTTGGTGCCCCATACGTTGTTAAAGATGATGGGCTAGCAGCGGGCAAAGGTGTTGTTGTCACATCTGATCGCACCGAGGCGCTCGGCCATGCGCGCGATTGCTTTGCAGTCGGCGGCACCGTCGTGATCGAGGAATATCTTGATGGCCCAGAGGTATCACTTTTTGGTATTTCCGATGGCACCACGGTTGTTGCCATGCAGCCGGCTCAGGACTTCAAACGAGTGGGCGAGGGTGATGTTGGTCCGAACACAGGGGGCATGGGTGCGTATTCACCATTGCCATGGGTGCCGGACTCCATGGTCACGGAAGTAACCGAACGAGTGTTGCAACCCATGGCGACCGCCATGCGTGAGCGTGGAACACCGTTCATTGGTGTTCTTTATGCCGGGCTAGCCATGACCTCCAGGGGGATCCGCGTCATTGAATTCAATGCACGTTTTGGCGACCCTGAAACACAGGTCGTTCTCAATCGATTGGTCACCCCACTGGGTGAGTTCCTTCTTGCAGCCGCAACGGGCAAACTTGCTGACTTCCGTGCGCTGGAGTGGAAGCCGGGATTCGCCGTCACGGTGGTCCTCGCCGCATCGGGCTACCCAGCCGCCCCTGTTACGGGAACCCCAATTGGGGGTATTGAATTGGCCGAGTCCCAGGGCAATACGAAGGTGTTCCATGCCGGAACCAGTGCGATAGATGGCGTCCTGATCACCTCAGGTGGGCGCGTTCTATCGGTTACGGCAGAAGGCGACACGTTGGTTCAGGCCCGGGAACTCGCACTCGCGGCGACCGCGATGATTTCGATAGACGGCTCCCATTATCGAGGCGATATTGCGCAGTTGGCGGCGCAAGGAGGCATCTCCATCACCTAGGCGACCTTGGGCGCGTTCGCAGGTGGAAGGATAGGGGGGTGACAGGCACTCCGCATAACGTTCTGGCCGCTCGCTACGCATCGGGCGCGATGGTTGACATCTGGTCACCCGAGGCCAAGATCCGTATGGAACGCCAACTCTGGATAGCCGTCATGCGCGCTCAATTGGAGTTCGGCGTTGATATTCCGCAGGATGCAATTGACCGCTATGTTTCCGTGCTCGATCAGATCGACCTAGTGTCCATCGATGCGCGTGAGCGGGTCACCAAACATGATGTGAAGGCCCGCATTGAAGAGTTCAATGCGCTAGCCGGTGCCGAGTATGTCCATCTGGGAATGACCTCACGCGATCTGACAGAAAATGTTGAGCAACTGCAAATTCGTTCCAGTTTGGAATTGATCAGGGATAAATGCGTTGCTGCTCTTGATCGACTCTCGGGATTAGCTGTTGTTTACTCAGAGGTCGCAATGGCGGGGCGTTCGCATAATGTTGCAGCTCAGATCACAACTCTGGGCAAACGAATGGGGACTTTCGCTGAAGAACTTCTCATTGCTTTTAATCGCTTGGAAGAACTACTTGCCAGTTATCCGCTCCGAGGAATTAAAGGTCCGGTGGGAACTGCGCAGGATATGTTGACTCTGCTCGAGGGAAACCCGGAAACTTTGGCCCAGTTGGAGCAACGCATTGCAACTCATCTGGGTTTTGAACAAACATTCATTAGCGTGGGTCAGGTATACCCACGCTCCCTTGATTTTGAAGTGAGCGCACTGCTCGTCCAACTCGCTTCGGGTCCATCCAATTTCGCCACCACGGTAAGGCTGATGGCAGGGCAAGAGTTGGCAACAGAAGGATTCCTGCCCGGCCAAGTTGGGTCGTCAGCCATGCCCCACAAAATGAATGCGCGTTCATGTGAGCGCATCAATGGGTTCCACGTCTTGCTTCGCGGGTACATGAACATGACCGCGGATCTTGCAGGACAACAATGGAATGAAGGCGATGTTGCCTGCTCCGTTGTCCGTCGCGTTGCTTTACCCGACTCATTTTTTGCCATTGATGGATTGTTTGAAACATTCTTGACGGTGCTCGATGCCTTTGGTGCCTTCCCCGCCATGATTGACCGTGAGTTAGACAGGTTCTTGCCTTTTCTCGCCACAACCAAAATCTTGATGGCTGCCGTACAGTCAGGCATTGGCCGTGAAACCGCCCATGAGGCAATCAAGGAACACGCGGTGGCAACAGCATTACGCATGCGCGAAACACCTGACGCCGACAATGATCTTCTTGAAAAACTCGCATTAGATTCGCGGTTAAATTTCAACCTGGCCGAACTTCAGGCGTTGTTGGCAGAGCCCATTGAATTTACGGGAGCAGCCCGCGATCAAGTTCGCACTCTGGCAGATCGCGTTGAACAAATATCCTTGCAATACCCTCAAGCGGCAACATACTCACCGGGCGGAATTCTGTGACCAATAAATATGATCTCCCCGAGGAATACGAACATGTTTACTCGGGCAAGGTGCGCGATATCTACCGCAACACCCAAGGCCGCTTTCTGCTTGTGACAAGTGATCGTATTTCTGCATATGACTGGGTGCTCCCGACCGAGATCCCAGACAAAGGCAAGATTCTTAACGGGATCTCCCAGTGGTGGTTTGCAGCCCTTGAAGGATTAGTGCCGAATCACACAAC
>Ga0181601_10005935_pt1 | contig 10140 bp, 7 predicted proteins | sample 041ome_8_FD_133020 | JGI IMG/M metagenome (GOLD analysis project Ga0181601, IMG submission 133020) | Coastal salt marsh microbial communities from the Groves Creek Marsh, Skidaway Island, Georgia - 041407BS metaG (megahit assembly) | ecosystem: Environmental > Aquatic > Marine > Intertidal zone... | reverse complement strand
TCCGCAAGATTTCGCGCATTTTATCGTAATTGATTTCTTTCATATCTGTAATGCGCTCCTTTTTAATACGCGCCTTGATCTGGTCGATGACTTCTTCGGGGATTTGCGTGGTTTCCTTCGCTTGGAACTGCGACAATATTTCTTTAAAGTGGTTCAGGCGAATATAGGCAGTATAAGACACTTCATTGGGTGGTTCTTTGTTGTTGGGCTTGTTGCTATCCACAATATGGGTAATAAATCGCCCGCATTTCAAATTATTGCAAATCATGACACCCTCATCTTCTTGTGGTACCATTTCACCTTGGTTGCACACATCACACACGTCACATGAGACGAAATAATCTTGGATATTGGTAAATTCATTATTGACATTGTACCAATAATCTTGATACAGTTTTTTGGCTTGCACATATTTAGCCACATCTTGTTTCTCTGGATTGGTCGATTTCACTTTGAAAAACGAATTGAGCACATTGACGTTTTGAGGGGGCTCTCCGGAGGAAATTTGCTTCTTGGATTCGAAATAATCGAAAATGAATTTGGAATTGTTTAAGAAATAATCTTGTTTTTCTCGTTGCATAGATTTGATTTGTTTTTTCTTTTCTTGGATTAAATCCTTGGTTTCCATGATGGCATCAATGTGATTTTTAGGCAAAGTTTTAAGCTTGGTTTTGAGGGATTGTACCTCGTCTTGTAAATTTGGCAGCGTATGTGTTTCCAATCTTTCGAAATAGGCCAACATTTCACTGTGTTTTTCATCCAAGGAAGTAAGCTGCTTCTGGTTGTTTTTCTTGGAATGATTGGACATAGATTATAAACTCTTTGGATTCCAATTATTTAACTATTTTGTTGATTAATAAATATTGTTTTCTGGGATCATTATATATATATTTGAATAATGGATAACTATTATAATAATTCTTCAATAGTCAATACATATGCATATCCACCCTTTCCTTTTGAAAAAATAGCAGCAGAACAAGTAGAAGCACAAGTAGCAGCACAAGTAGCAGTAAACACAGCATTATTGATTACAGTAAGTATTATGCTATGTGGAATTGCGCATATGGAAGGTTGGCATGATCATCATTCTATATTTAATATGAATGAAGGGAGTATACAAAGTTATGTTAATGCATATATTCCTAGTTCTGAAATATGTGGGAATAAACCTCAACCTAGTGAGCCAGCATTCTTGTATTCTGTATTGAGAAATAAGGATATTGAAACACAAACACCACCACCACAGCCACCATTAGGTTTCTATAGACCGGGTGATGATATAAATATATATAAGGATGGAAGTAATAGTGAATGGCTCAAACAATTTGACACTGAATTACAAAAAAGATATATTATTTGCAGTGTGACTTTGGATAAAACCGGTAATGAATCAAAAATCCAACAATGTTTTACAGAAAACGATATAAATGAAGATATTTTTATATGTCGAGATGTTGCCTATGGAAATGTTGCTTATGATATAAGACGTTGGGGTCCTAATTCTGTAAATTCTAAAGTTACTAAAGTGTATAACGTTCAAACCGCATCAGGAGTATATGACCCAGGTCCAAGTGTGAGTTATTATTCAGATGCAGGAATAAAGTGTGGATATCAAGATATTAATGGTGATACAATAGTAAGCGATAACACAGCACCAAAAGCAAAAGGAAATTCACGATATTGTTTATTTAATGATTCTAAGTCAAACGAACAGATAACTACATATCCTGCATTTGGTCGATCGACAACGGATAACCCGACAACGGATAACCCGAAAATGGAATCACCTGAGGAAATGATGTATTCTAAATTCAATAGTCAGTTATTTGGTGAAAATTTGGCCTCTTATTATGCTGGTGCTAATGTATCTACAGAGATAGATACAAAAACCGCCAAATCGATTATTGATTCGTCCCAAGTTAACTTAGTGGTTGAATATGAAGAACCCGTTGAAGATCAAAAAGGTAAATTATATATTGTAAATAAACATTCATCGAACAAAGCTACCAGTATGTTAGATTTACCGTTTATATGTTCTTGTTTAAAATATAGTGCAGCGGTGGATGCAATAGATATTGTAAAAAATACTTATCCGTTTGAATATTACACGATAATAAATCAATCAGGACCATTGAAAATCATGACAAAGAAATTTGGTGATAGTGGAATTGCATTACAAACATTACGTAACGAATTTAATTTTTATAGTTTCGAACCGACCATCATAAACACAAATCAAGAAAAAAAAGTAATTATAAAAAGTGAAGTAAGTAATGGAATTCATGCTTTTCTTAGTTACGACCAAGTTGCGATTGGTGCAGCATTAGAATATGGGTGTCCGGTCGTAATGTATAATGTAAATAAAACACTATCAGGAACTCACGGAGGAGTACTACTATTTATTAGTAGAAAGATAAAGGAAGAGTTTTCGAATCCAAATAAAATTCGAACAGAATTAAACTCTAAAATAGCGACGGTGGCTAATACTGATCTACTTAATACTGATCTACTTAATACAGGTAGATATGTACAAGGGAAACTGGATGAAGTTAATAATTATGCGCAAAATAGAATCGGTACCATCCTTAGTGAATATATGAATAGAATGGAACTCATAGTGGATAGATTAACGAAATGGAGATCGTCCAACGAAAGCGCCCAATACGATATATGGTATCAAAATTATTTGAGGCTCGCATCGATAATAACCAAACACGCAAGTCAGGTTAGTTCAGTAATGAAATTAATAACAAATCTTCAAACAAACTACGCAAAAATAATTATCATAGGTCAAGCTGCTGTATACATTTACAATAATAATGTTAATTCTATTAGAGATTATGCTACAACAGATGATGATGCTGTTGCTACTACTGTTGCTAATATAATTGTTACTAATCTTACTAATCTTACGAATAATACAGATTTAGATACTGATGTTGCTGCCGCTGTTGCTGCCGATGTTGCTGCCGCTGTTACTGCGGCTAATATTTCTGGTGATAATATTAATTTGAAAAAATCTAACGTGGTATTAAAAGTAATATTAGATAAAATAAATGCAGCAATACAATTAAAGCCTCAAATTAATAAAATTACAGAAAAACTAACACTTATTGAAAAAACATTAACTATAGAGGTAGGAGCGATTGAAAACGTCCAGAACGAAAACCCGCCAGTTGTAATCAAAAGTTTTAGAAAAAACGTCAAGTTTACAAATGATATAATACTAAATCGATGTAATCCGTTTAGTGGACTCGGTAATGCAAGACGCATGAGAACAGTAAGAACTTTTTTTAATAATCCAAATGGTCTAGATCCATATGCGGTTGAGTTAGGTTTGGTTATCATAAAGCAATGTTTTGATGATTTATATGGAAATAGTGTTACTTTGAATGATATAAATGGAAATAGTGTTACTTTTGAAAACTATTTTACACAACAAATCCGAAAATTATTTGGAGATTTTTATCGTGTAGCTAATACTAAGGGCTTGAGACCCACTTATAGATTAGCATTAACGGGGATTCCTGACGGTTATCAGGATAGATTTATGAATGCGGGTCTAATACGTCAATATAATATTTCCAAACAAGAACAAAACGATGCTCTATTTGGAGGAAGGGTACCATTCGAATCACCATTAACAGAATCACCATTAACAGAATCACCATTAACAGAATCATCAACACCAACAAAATCATCAACAGAATCAACAGAATCAACAGTACCATCCAAATCATCAACAGAATCAACAGTACCATCCAAATCATCAACAGTACCAACAAAATCAAACACAACCGAATCATCAATACCAACAAAATCATCCAAATCACCAACAGTATCAACAGTACCAACAGTACCATCCAAATCATCAACAGAATCAACAAAATCATCAACAAAATCATCAACAGATTTATTGAGTGAATTAATAAAAGAAATAGGAAATATGATAAAAAAAACTCAAGAAAAAATGGAAAAAGCAGAAGACTTAAAAGTTAGTATAATCAAAAAGATGGAGAACTATTCATATGCAGAATTACCGTATGACATAATAGCAAAATCTGAAAAAATAGATTCAATAGAAAATGGATTCAACGCTTTGATAAAACTATTAGAAATGGTCAAGGAATTTATACATAAAAAAGGAACCAACTACATAAATCATAGTAATAAACCAGATTCCTATGAATTTTTACAAGCACGCATGCAATTATATCAAGTATTTTTCGTAATTTCATTTTTACAAACACTTAATCAATATCAACAATCAAATCCTAATAAACCAGAACAACAAATTGTTAAATCAGGTGGAGGAGAAAGATCACAAACACAAACAGGTGGGATTAGGGAATCAGCAATCAAGGGTATGCTTTTACGGAAATTCAATGAATTCAATGAATCCAATAAATTCAATGGGAGAGGACAAATAGGCTATAATCTTGAATTTGGTTTTGACAGTAATATCATTATGGAGTTTGATATAAAAGAAGATACACAAGAAAATACACAAGAAAATACACAAGGAAATACACAAAGAAGGCGTAAGCGCAAAGATCAACCCAAAGTTTTTAAGCAAAAGATAGATAATTTCTACAATAACTATAATTCTATAACTTTTACACTCGAAAAAAACAAAAAAACTTCCTATTCTACTACAAATACTACCTGGATTCTTTCTAATGATAAAAGTCCAGAGAAAATTTATCTTTCATTACAAAACGATGATGATGATGATTATGAAGCTGTCGACTATTTTAATAATACTTATATGTTGTTCATGGGATATGTAATTAAAATAGATGTCTATGACAACTTACTCAATAGTGTACGACGGGATGTACAAGATGCTAAAAGTAACCTACTTATCCAAAATGATCAATTAGAAGCTCAGGTCAAATATAATGAAGATAAACGCTCATTCGAATTAAACCATATGAGTCCGTCTGTCGAAAATGAACAGGATATTATTGAATCTCTTGATGTTATAATCGAATCTCCTAATGTTGGTGGAAATATTATGGATTTGATATTTGGAGAAGAAAATAGTGAAAAATATGACTATAGTCTTACTGGAAATGGAGAATTATATACTTTATTTGGGATATTAGCAACTGCTATCTATTCATTTTTCGATGAAAATAACTTTGAATATCCTTTGCTAAATTATCAGTTAGAAATGAAAGATAAATTATTTTCTTTTCTGGGAGTACAGAGTAATGAAACTATAGCAGCAGGAGGAGGTAAAAAGAACAAAAGAAAAATCACCAAAAAGAAGCGCAAACAAAAGAAACACACCAAAAAAATAAAATTCCGAAAAAAATCCAGTAAAAAACAAAGACACACAAAACGAAAAAAAGCGTAAGTGAATTAATATAAACATTTTGGTTTATATTAAACCATGGATCCCATAGAAAACTATCCCGACAGATTCGATCAACAATACAAAGATTACGAATTCCTCCCTTGCATGCTTTATTCAACTCAATTCGAAGGCGAACACCACAAAAAATACAAAATGGGGAGGTTTAAAGGTATCGACTCCAAAATAACAAATGCTGGAACATTATTGCTTAGTTTATACAAAACCCATCCAGATTCGTTTGATATAGCAAAAACGCATTTCTGGTTTATGGAAACCGATCCACGCGCCAAACACCAAACACAACAATTCGTCATCAACCTTTTTAAGGGTCGTCTTTGGATAAACAAATACCCCATGTACTTAAAACATCTATATTTATTATATTATCAGAAAGCACAGACGAACAATCCACTACCTTCCGATTGTTTATATGCGATTAGCCTATATTTAAAACCGAATACAATATTCGACTATGAAGTAATATGGGACAATTGGGCATAAAATTGATTATAACACTCGTTTTGGTTTAAATAAAACCATGTATTATAAAAATGATCAATTGCGTTTATCGCAAGAGTGCTTAGACGCCTATCCAAACCAATTTTACCAAGAATACAAACACTATGAATTCTTAGAATGTGCCATATATTTAAAACACCCCGATGATCCAAATGACATAACCTGCATTCTGGGTCGTTTCAAAGGTATGAATAAAGAAGTCCGCAATGGAACCACACGTGTTACAATTTACGACAAATCAACAATCGCGAATGATTTTGATTTGCTCCATCGAATTAACTTTAGTATATTCTTAGACGACCGTATGAAATATCATTGTCATCTATATCCGATTCTTCCAAATGGTTCCTGTATATATGTAAATATATATCCAATTTATCAAAGAGAACTCCTGTTATTGTATTTTCATTTACTCACACAAAAAACGTCTTTATTACCAGAATGTATGGGAGTCATTGGTGATTACTTAAAACCGCGCTCTTATCGTGATTACAAAATCATTTGGAACAATGGACTATTGTAATTTACGTTTGAAAAGATCCTTAAAAATGCTATGTTTATACTAAGTATGTCAGAAAGAGAAACACTCACCTCGGAAATTCCCAATGATTTTTCTTTAAACAAAAGGCAAGTCCAAATCATGGCATTTTTATTGAATGCCCTGGAAAAGGGATGGTCCATTAAAAAGAAAGACAATGAATATATATTTTCCAAGAAACACGAAGGAAAGCGCGAGGTGTTCCAAGAAAATTATTTGGAAACATTTGTTCAAACAAATTTAGATATGTCTATCTTGGATACCAAACCATAATGCATAATACAAACAACAAAATCACACAAGAAAAGCATGTTTATAGAAATCCTCTAAACATGATTTGCTATTCATTTTATTTAGCCGTTTTTCGAAAATCCGGATTTGCCAAAATAATCATTGGTGGCGATTCTTTAGGCATTTCTGTTTTTTTCTCCCCTTATTGGCCTTTGGACGATAATTTTGGTAAATTGCAGTCATTTTGGGCGTTTTGGACCATAATTTATGCACACAAGTTGCTGTGTATTACTTTATAAAAAAATCGCGGGTTTCTTTTTTTATTTAAATTCATTTTCTCCGAAATTATTTTCTATACTAACATTATAAGAAATGGCAGGAGCACTTATGCAACTCGTCGCCTATGGCGCCCAAGACGTTTTCCTTACCGGAACTCCCGAGATCACTTTCTGGAAGGTGTCCTACAGACGCCACACCAACTTTGCTATGGAATCCATTGAGCAAACCTTTTCTGGCCAAGCTGACTTCGGCCGTCGCGTAACTTGTACTATCAGCAGAAACGGTGACCTTTGCTACCGTACATACCTTCAAGTAACTCTTCCTGAGATCAACCAATCTATGTTGGCTCAAGGTTCCCCTGCCACTGACGGTGTATATGCCCGTTGGTTGGACTTCCCTGGTGAGCAATTGATCGCTCAAGTTGAGGTTGAAATTGGTGGCCAAAGAATTGACCGTCAATACGGTGACTGGATGCACATCTGGAACCAACTTACCATGCCTGCTGACCAGCAACGTGGATACTTCCAGATGGTTGGTAACACCACCCAGCTAACATACATCACTGATCCTTCCTTCGCTAACATCAGCGGACCTTGTGCTGCTGCTGGTGGCCCAACCCAGGTGTGCGCTCCTCGCAACGCTCTTCCTGAGACCACCCTTTACGTTCCTCTTCTTTTCTGGTTTTGCCGCAACCCTGGACTTGCTCTTCCTTTGATCGCTCTTCAATACCACGAGGTGAAGATCAACATTGACTTCCGTCCTATTGGTGAGTGCTTGTGGGCTGTCAAGACCCTTGCTGCTACCAGCGGATCTCAATCTGTTTCTGCTGCTTACCAACAATCTCTTGTTGCTGCTTCCCTTTACATCGACTATGTCTTCCTTGACACCGATGAGCGTAGAAAGATGGCTCAGAACCCTCACGAGTACTTAATTGAACAACTTCAATTCACTGGTGACGAGTCTGTTGGTTCCTCTTCCAACAAGATCAAGTTGAACTTCAACCACCCTTGTAAGGAGTTGATCTGGGTTGTTCAGCCTGATGCTAACGTTGATTACTGTGCTTCTTTGGAGGGTGGCCAAACCCTTTACAGAACTCTTGGTGCTCAACCTTTCAACTATACCGATGCTATCGACGCTCTTCCTAACGCTGTCCATGCTTTCGGTGGTCCTGACCAAACCTCTGGTGCTGACCAATTCATCACCTCCGCTGGTCTTTTCCAAGATCCTGGTGCTATGGGCAGTGAGGATGCTGGTGTTCAGTGGGGACCTGGCCAACCTAACAACACATTCGACCCTACAGGTGCTATTGACACTGGTTCTTTCGTATCTGATGCTGGTACCTTCGTGCTTTCCGAGACCGCTCTTGACATGCACTGCTGGGGTGAGAACCCTGTTGTTACCGCTAAGCTTCAACTTAACGGCCAAGACCGCTTCTCCGAGCGTGAGGGAACATACTTCGATGTTGTCCAACCTTTCCAACACCACACCCGTACCCCTGATACCGGTATCAACGTATATTCCTTCGCTCTTCGCCCTGAGGAGCACCAACCTTCTGGCAGCTGCAACTTCTCCAGAATCGACAATGCCACCCTTCAGCTTGTCCTTTCCAGTGCCACTGTCGGTGGTACCGCCACTGCCAAGGTTCGTGTCTATGCCACCAACTATAACGTGCTTCGCGTAATGAGTGGTATGGCTGGTGTTGCTTACTCTAACTAAGCACCCTAACTATTGCCTAATAATAGTGATCATTAATATTTAATGTGTGAGTTATAACACACATTAAAAAATTGGAGAAAAATCCATAATGCAGCACCGGGTTATAATGATAATTTCTGTAACATCGATTATATTGACATTAATTAAACAATGAATTCCATTCAATTAATGTGCCGTGTCAAACCCAACTTCAAACAAAGTCCTTCTTGCATAAATTGTAAAAATAACGAAATCAAGATTTCCAAGCAACAAAAAGGGTATTTAAATCCCAATATTATTACCAATGTATATGAATATGACAGAGTATTTGACGATCAATGTGTGAATATGGATGTATATAACCATTTGGGAGTGTCCATGTTAAAAAATGTAATAAAACAACGAAAAAACGTTACGTTTTACGTCTATGGACAAACCGGTTCCGGAAAAACACATACACTATTGGGAGGAAAAAAAGAAGAAGGATTTTTTCCTATACTTTTGAGTGATATTCTGGAAATCGGATACATTGCTCAAATCAGTGCCATTGAAATTTACAATAACAAATGTTATGACTTATTCCAAGAAAAAAGACATATTGCACAACGCGCAAATGGCAGTGCAGATTTTGTATTATCGAATGTGGAAAAGAAAAAAATGAAAGGTTCGGAAGATATACGTAACATTACTTCCGTTATTGCCGACAATCGTCAAGTGGGATTATCGAGTGAAAATAGTGCATCTTCACGATCACATTTATTGATTAGTATTTTTATTGATGGAAAGGTGATCAACATCTTGGATTTAGCCGGTTGTGAAAAAGCACACGACGCAATTTGTAAAGACCGTCGTGCATACAAAGAAAATGGTGAAATCAACCAAAGCTTGTTTGCATTAAAGGAATGTATTCGTGCTTTATTAAATAAACAAAGTCATATACCTTATCGCCGCAGTGAATTGACCAAACTCCTCAAAACCTCATTTGAACCCAATCATCAGACTTATATTTTGGCGACTGTTTCTCAAGAAAAGGTGCATTCGGCAACTACTTTAGACGTAATGAATTATATTTCGTCCATCAAAAACATTAAAACGGTGTTGCCAAAGAACAATATTCGCGATGCCATGATGGGAACACCGCGTTTTCAGCACTTATTTTCGCATCAACATGTCTTGGAAAAGCTGAATAAAAAGGAAAAGGATTTGTTGGAGGCCATGGTAAAACGTCAAAGTACGCGCGGATTATTGGAACCTTATAAACAAATACTGGATGAAAAAAGACGGTTATTAGATTAATTTACAAAGAACAATGCAATCTTCTTACGTCGCGAATCGCTTGATTTAAATTATGAATAATATCTTTCTTCCATAGCGCATAGTCTTTTATCAAAGCGGTGATTTCTTTTTCATATCCCGATCGGTATTTCTCTTCCAATATGCTTGCCCAATCTTGGACAAACATATTAAATATAACATCGCTACTACGATTCCATGTCCAATCATAGTTTGTCAC
>Ga0181601_10005930_pt1 | contig 10143 bp, 11 predicted proteins | sample 041ome_8_FD_133020 | JGI IMG/M metagenome (GOLD analysis project Ga0181601, IMG submission 133020) | Coastal salt marsh microbial communities from the Groves Creek Marsh, Skidaway Island, Georgia - 041407BS metaG (megahit assembly) | ecosystem: Environmental > Aquatic > Marine > Intertidal zone... | reverse complement strand
GCGGGATGCGACGTATCCTTCTTTGTGGATTTCGAATTTAAGAACGCGATTTTGCAGGGTATTATCGGCGTCGTGTTCAACGAAGCGATGCAAAGGATTGTCAAAGCATTCGAAACGCGCGCGCGCGATTTATATGGGGTCTAGGGCTTTGCCCTCTTGGCCGATGGCCAATTCACCCAGGATATTTTTGGGACAGAATATGAATATGTCCAGTTTTTACTATTCAAACCATAGTACTGAATTGGAGGAAACTTATGTGTTTCACAACAGGATCAGCGATACCTACAGTTTTGATCGACAACGAGCGTGTCCGCGTGACCGAATGGCGGTTTAAAAACAAAGGTGACAATACCGGTTGGCATCGTCCTGCCTATGATTATGTGGTGGTCCCGCAATTTGATGGGACATTAGAGATTGATTTGGGCAATGGCCAACGCACCACCGCCGAATTGCAAAGGGGCATTCCGTATTTCCGTGAGATTGGCGTTGAACATGATGTGATCAACGCCAATCCCTTTGAATGCAGTTTTATCGAAGTCGAGTTGTTAGAGGCGCGACAAAACTAGCTTAGTGCAGCAAGCGCATGGCCAACCTGTCCGAGTGGTGGGCAAGATTTGCGTGTCTCTAAGCTGACGTGCAGCAAGAATTGTTCGCAAGTGGCCAAGGTCACATTATCAGACATGCGGATCATGTTATGCGCCAATTTGACCTTTTTGCCATCCGCCAAAATTACGCGCGTGTCGACGTGAACCGTTTCACCCGCATGGGTTTCCATCAGGTATTTAATGGTCGTTTCAGCGGTGAAAAAGCTGTGTCCGCCCGCTATATAATCGGCGTCGGCCCCAATCGCGACCATAAAGGCGTCGGCCGCGTCGCTGAAGACTTGGCCATAGCGGCTTTCGTTCATGTGGCCGTTGTAATCGGTCCAATCCACAGGGATCACTCGGGTGACTGTTCGCATGGTTTTTGTTGTGGCAGGGGCAGATTTCATTGTGCCCTCATGCGCGTTGATCAAGGCCCCCGCCGCAGCACCCTGTTGTTTCAAGGCGCGCATCATAGAAATCAGGTTGTTGTCGCGCAGGCGTTCCAATTCGCGAATTGTCTTGTGACCTGATTGCGCGTCGGATTGATCGGCAATCATTTTCACCAGATCGTCAGTCAATTCTGGTACGTCCATCAATTTGGTCCATGGCCATTCCAGACAGGGGCCAAATTGGGCAATAAAATGCGCCATGCCCGCTTCGCCGCCCGCAACGCGATAGGTTTCAAACAGACCCATTTGTGCCCAGCGCAAACCAAAGCCATAGCGGATCGCATTATCGATTTCTTCGGTCGTGGCAATGCCGTCTTTGATCAACCACAGACCTTCGCGCCACACGGCCTCGAGGAATCGATCGGCGATATGCGCATCAATTTCTTTGCGCACATGCAACGGATAAAGTCCGACAGAGGAAAGTGTTGCCTTGGCCCGTTCGATGTGATCGGCGCCTGTGGCGGTGCTTGGGACCACTTCGATCAACGGCAACAGATACACTGGGTTAAAGGGATGACAGACCATGATCTGTTCGGGGTAATCCGATTTTTCCTGTAACTCAGATGGCTTAAAGCCCGATGTTGATGACCCAATGATGGCGTCACGGCGGCAATGCGCCTGAATTTCTGCCAGAACTTTATGCTTGATGTCCAAGCGTTCAGGAACGCTTTCTTGGATCCAGTCGGCGTTTTCAACCGCCTCTTTGATCGATGCACAAAAGGTAATCGTTCCCTCGGGCGGCAAGGCCACATCATAGAGCATTGGCAAGGCATGGCTCGCATTGGCCAGCACTTCGGAAATTTTACGTTCTGCCTCGGGATCAGGGTCCGAGACATTGACGTTCCATCCGTTCAGGACAAAACGTGCCAACCAGCCACCGCCGATCACGCCACCGCCAATAATTGCAATTGTTTTTGTCATCTTTGTCTTTTCCGCATGTTTCGGGTCGTTTCTTTCCACCTAACTTGCATAATCTCTTTTCAGAATAGGAGGAAGCTATGACCCAGTTTCATTTTATAGCTATAGATACGTCCATTGCCCATTCCCTGTGGGATGGCGGTTACGACGCCTATGATCAGTTGCCCACAATTCATACCTCGGACGGTGACGGCATTCCATGTCGCCACTATCTAACTTTGATCCCTGCAGATCAAGATTACCTATGTTTCGCGCTAAAGCCCTTTGTTGGTACCAACCCATATACCGAAACGGGACCCGCGTTCCTATGCGCTGCCCCTTGTGATCGGGCGACGCCATCGGATGCGGTGCCGCAAGTATTTGCGAGCGCATCCTATTTGCGACGCGGCTATAGTGCGGATGAACGAATCGTATATGGGACGGGGCTGGTCGTACCGCGTGATTTAATTCGTGCACGCATTGCCCAATTATTCGAAAACCCACGCGTTGCTTTTGTCGATCTTCGATCCGCCAGCAACAATTGTTTTCAGGCCCGTGCAATTCGATCATAGGTTAATCCACACATAATGGTGCGATTTGGCCGTGTTCAAAAACCTCATGACAGCCATAATAGGGTGCCTCGGGTGAACACACCTGACCATCGGCCAAACACACGCCTTGGCAAACGGAGGATGCAGAACAGGTTTTGCCCGAATCCGTCGCCGTGTTGATGCAAATCGGTTGCCCATGACCACCGATCGTTATTGTCCCATCACACTCGATCTGGGCAGGCATCGCCACAGGATCAGATTTTGTGTCCTCATCTGCCTGACACGCTGCCAGCAGAGCGATCGCCAAAATGACCCAGCTTTGTTTCATCATCGCGGTGCTCGTTTGATCAGACCCAGTTTTTCACGCACCTCTTGGGGGCCAATGATGCGCGCGCCCATGCCTTCGATGATGCCACGCGCACGGGTGACCAATTGTTCGTTGGTGGCCAAAACGCCTTTGTCCAACCACAGGTTATCCTCTAGCCCAACACGCACATTGCCCCCCGCCAAGACCGCAGCGGCCGCATAGGCCATTTGATTACGGCCCAAAGAAAACGCGCTGAATGTCCAATCTTGTGGCACATTATTGACCATCGCCATAAAGGTGTTCAAATCATCCGGCGCGCCCCAAGGAACGCCCATGCACAATTGCACCAACGCCGGGCTGTCCAAAACGCCATCCGCGACCAATTGTTTCGCATACCACAGATGGCCGGTGTCAAAGGCCTCGATTTCAGGTTTGACGCCAAGTTCTGTCATCATGCGCCCCATGGCTTGCAACATGCCAGGCGTATTGGTCATGACATAATCAGCCTCGGCAAAGTTCATGGTGCCGCAATCCAGCGTACAGATTTCGGGCAGACATTCGGCAACATGCGCCACGCGTTCTTCGGCCCCCACCATATCGGTGCCCGCAACCGGCGGCATCGGATTATCAGTGCCGCCAAAAACAATGTCACCCCCCATACCCGCCGTCAGGTTCAAAACCACATCGACATCGGCGTTGCGAATACGGTCGGTCACTTCGCGGTAATAATCCAACCGACGGCTGGGCTTGCCTGTTTCAGGATCACGCACATGGCAATGCACGATCGCCGCCCCCGCGCGCGCGGCTGCGATGGCGCTGTCCGCGATTTGTTTCGGGCTGCGGGGCACATGGGGGCTGCGGTCCTGCGTACCACCTGACCCTGTTACGGCACAGGTGATAAAAACGTCACGATTCATTGTTAACGGCATGATGTCATCCTTTTCATTTAAATGCAGAATGGGCCTAGTCATGGAAGAGTAAGATGCAATAATATACAATTATGATGCATAAATGGACAATCATAGATCCCAAACCAATTTCGATCAACATACTTTTGTTTGATCGGTTTTCCAACATGTGCCTTGCGAATTGCTTGGAGCCGCTGCGCGCCGCGAATACAATCTTGGGGAAAGATATTTACCAATGGACTTTTTTAACATGCGATGGGTCCGCGGTGCAGTCATCATCTGCGTTGCCAATTGTCCCGCACCATGCGTTAGACGAAATGGCGCCCTCAGATTACCTCTATATTATCTCGGCCTATGACTATGAGGCACACGATACCCCTAAAACGCGTCGCCTGTTACGGCGTGCGTCAGATCAGACGCGCGTTGTGGTCGGGTTGGATTCAGGGTCATGGTTGATGGCGGCGGCTGGCTTGTTAAAATCACGACGTGCGACCGTACATTGGGAAATGTTGGACACCTTTTCAGAACGTTTTTTAGAGGTAGATGTGGTGCGCGAACGCGTGGTTATGGATGGCAATCGCATCACCTGCGCGGGCGCGATGTCGGCCTATGATCTGGCGCGAAATTTAATTGAAAACCATTTGGGTCACGGCATTGCTCAAGACGTGGATGCGCTGTTTCTGCGCGATCCATCGGGGGCCGGTGATGTGCGACCAATGGATCAAAAAAGCCCCGTTGAACGGGCCATCACATTGATGCATGAAAATATTGAAAAGCCATTGAATTTGGCAACGCTTGCCAAACGCACAGCCTGCCCTGCGAAAACATTGGAACGTCGGTTTCGGGCAAAACTGGGCGCAACACCCGGACAAGTGTATCGCCACATTCGGTTAACCGCCGCGCGCAATCTGGTGGTCAGCACGACATTGCAGGTCACCGAAATTGCGCTGCGTTGTGGATATGAAAGCCCCGCAACATTAAGCCGCGCATACAAAGCACGTTACGGTCATCCGCCACGGCGTTATGCGTCGACGTCCCCGCGATAACCCAAGGCCACGACAAATTTTTCCGAACTGTCGGAACGCGAACTGGGGGGTTTGACGTTATGAACCTTTTTGAACCGCTGTTTTAACAGCTTTTGCAATTCACCCTCGGCCCCACCGGCCAAAACCTTGGCAACAAATGTGCCCTCAGGCTCTAGAACGTCGAACGCGAAATACGCGGCCGCTTCGCATAGGGTGATAATACGCAAATGGTCGGTTTGTTGATGCCCCGAGGCAGAGGCCGCCATATCCGACATCACCACATGCGCGGTGCCGCCCAGCCAGTCTTTGACATTGATATCCGCATCATCGGCCAGAAAATCCAACTGATGAATTTCGGCCCCTGCAATAGGTTCGACCTCTTGCAGATCAACACCCAACACAGTGCCGATCGCCTTACCAGACTTTTCGCCCAACGCGTTCACACGCTTGACCGCAACCTGACACCAACCACCCGGTGCACAGCCCAGATCGACGACCCGCGCGCCCGGTACCAAAAACCGAAATTTGTCGTCCAATTCCAAAATCTTGAACGCGGCGCGCCCACGGTACCCTTCGGCTTTGGCACGCTTGACGTAAGGATCGTTCAACTGGCGTTGTAACCATTTCACTTGGCTCACGGTGCGACCACGCGCAGATTTTACCCGCACGGTCAAATCCCGTTGTCCCCGTCCAGATGCGTTTTTCTTTTTCTCCGTCATCGTCTAAGCCATTGGTCTTTCATAATTACAAACACACCCGAACTATGGGCACGCGCGTCAGCTCTATTAAAAGGGCCCATCTTCTAGCACCCCGTTTACACTCATTTGCGCATAGAGCAACCCTTCACGCAAACCCCGATCCGCGACTGACAAACGGTCTGTCGGCCAAGTGCGCAGCAAAGCTTGCAAGATAGCAGATCCAGACATAATCAAGGCCTGGCGATCATGGCCAATGCGCGGATCCATTTTGCGCCCCTGCGGACCCAATTCAAGGTACTTGTTGATCACCAATTCGATCTGGTCGGATGTCATCCGCAACCCATCCACCTTGGTCCGATCGTACCGCTTTAACCCCAAATGGCTGGCGGCAACTGTCGTCACGGTTCCTGAGGTGCCAATGATTTGAAACCCGTCGCGGCTTTGTTGATCACGATAGGGCGAAAAATTGGCCAATTTCTCTTCGAAATGGCAGCTCATTAAAGCATAGCGCGCGGCGTCATCCTCGACGTCGTTAAACAAATCACGCAGGGTCGCCACACCCAATGGCACAGAAATCCAATCCACCACCTTTGCCGCAGGAAACGGGCTGTCGCTGGTATGAAAACCGGAATGCAGCCGCATGATGGCGCGAGGGCGTTCACGATGTGGCACAGAGGTAAGATCAATCCATACCAATTCGGTTGACCCGCCGCCAATATCGACCACCAACAACTGGTCGGTTTTTGTACTGACCAACGGCGCACAGGAAATCACCGCCAAACGCGCCTCTTCTTCGGGGGCAATGATATCTAATCGCAAACCAGTTTCACGTTTTACCTGCGCAATAAAATCGCGGGCATTTTTGGCGCGACGACAGGCCTCGGTCGCGACCAGACGCATATGTTTCACACGATGGTGCTTTAGCTTTTGTTGACAAACGCGCAGCGCCTGGATCGTGCGATACATCGACGATCGGCTTAATTTACCGGTGCGTTCCAATCCCGCGCCCAGTTGCACGGATTTTGAAAAGCTATCAACCACATAGAACTGACTGCCCTTGGGTTGGGCAATCAACATGCGGCAACTGTTTGTGCCCAAATCCAACGCGGCATATAGCTCGGTTGGGTTCGGCGGTTTTGGCGCGGGGCTCTCAACCGGTTTCGGGAATGCGCCCGCACCTTTGGGACGCTTGGGCGCCATGACGTTACGCCCTCCATTTTCAAGTTATCTTCAGGATACGCCGCCTTTTTAAATTGGGCAAGCGGTGTTTGAAAAAATTGGATGGCCAGACGATGATTAATTTACCTCAACTCGCACATGAATATTTTGACCCCGTTTGGCTGTAGTCGTTCGACGTCAAATGATTTACACCCAAATGGTCGCGGATTGTTTGCGACTGGTCGAAAACCGACACTGATTTAACGCAAAGCTGCCGTACCAAGGCGTAGAACTCATAAGGAATCAATCATGCCTGACGTCACAATTGTTTACTGGCGCGACATCCCGGCCCAAGTCATCGTTGGCAAAGGTCGTAAAGGGGCCAAGCGTCAATTAGAAGTTCGTTTTGAACAAGCGATTGACCGCGCTGCTATGAAAGGTGGCATGGAGGGAACAGACGATTATCTGGCCGAATGGCGCAAGGCTGACCCTTATGAAATCGACGGTGAGCCCGCAGAGATCGCAGAAAGCGAAGCGCTGCGGATTGAGGCAGAGTATGATCAAGAGCGTTTGAAAGCCTTGATCGCGAATGATGGTTGGGCATGAGCACCACATCAAACCTATGGGAGGCCGCCATGGCATTGTTCAGTTTCAAAAAGAAAGAAGACGTCACAAGCGTGACCCCCGAAATGGAAAGCTTTTTGAACGGCTTTTCAATCGAAGTGATGCCGCGCACTGCGGAAAAAGTTGAAAATTTCCGCGATATTCTGCCTGCGGGCACCCGCGTCTATATCGCCCACATCGAAGGCACCCCGATCGAAGACATGGTCGCCACCGCAAAGCGCCTTGCCGCCGAAGGGTTCCCTGTGATGCCGCATTTCCCCGCGCGCATCATCAAAGACGCGGCAACCTTGGGCGATTGGATCGCACGCTACCAAGGCGAAGCTGGCGTTGACCAAGCGTTGTTGTTGGCGGGCGGTGTTGCAAAGCCACATGGTGATTTCGACAGCTCGATGCAGCTGATGGAAACGGGTCTGTTTGACAAAGCAGGGTTCAAACGTCTGCACGTTGCGGGCCACCCCGAAGGCAACAAAGACATTGATCCCGATGGGTCCATGAAAAACGTCCATGCGGCGTTGCAGTGGAAACAAAAGTTTTCCGAACGCACAGATGCACAAATGGCTTTGGCAACCCAATTCTGTTTCGAGGCACAGCCAATCATCGAATGGGCCAACACCCTAAAAGCAGCCGGCATTGATATTCCGATCCATATCGGCATCGCGGGCCCTGCAAAATTGCAAACGCTGATCAAATTCGCCATCGCTTGCGGCGTTGGTCCATCGCTGAAAGTCTTGCAAAAACGTGCGATGGATGTGTCCAAGCTATTGCTGCCTTATGAACCCAATGAAGTTTTGGCAGAATTGGCTGCGTACAAAGCGGCTAACCCCGAGTTTAATATCGAACATGTGCATTTCTTCCCGCTGGGTGGGATCAAGACAAATGCAACATGGGTCACCGAAAATGGCGGCGCCTCTGGCGTTCCTGCAACCGCGTCTTAAGGAAACAAATTAATGGTAAAGACTATTGTAGAATCCAAAACCAAAACGGCGATTTTGGGCTTTGATCACCCGTTTTGTGTGATCGGCGAACGGATCAACCCGACAGGGCGCAAAAAATTGGCCGCAGAGTTGGAAGCGGGCGATTTTTCCACCGTAGAAAAAGACGCGATTGCCCAAGTTATGGCAGGTGCCGACATTTTGGACATCAACGCGGGCGTTGTTTACAACTCGAACCCGAACCCAAATGAAACCGAACCACCCCTGATGACATCCATCGTCAAATTGGTGCAAGAACTGGTCGACGTGCCATTGTGTATCGACAGCTCGGTTCCCGCCGCACTTGAGGCAGGTTTGCAAGCCGCCGAAGGTCGCCCATTGTTGAATTCGGTGACAGGCGAAGAGGAACGTTTGGAATTCGTTCTGCCTTTGGTCAAAAAATATAATGTTCCCGTTGTTGCGATTTCGAACGACGACACAGGCATTTCCGAAGACCCCGACGTGCGCTTTGCCGTCGCCAAAAAAATCGTGGAGCGTGCTGCCGATTTCGGCATCCCCGCGCATGACATCGTTGTTGACCCGCTGGTTATGCCAATCGGCGCGATGGCGACCGCAGGGAAACAAGTGTTCACCTTGGTCCGTCGTTTGCGCGAAGAATTGGGTGTAAACACCACCTGTGGCGCGTCAAACATTTCCTTTGGCTTGCCCAACCGTCACGGCATCAACAACGCGTTTTTGCCAATGGCCATGGGCGCGGGCATGACATCGGCGATTATGAACCCTGTCGCCCTGCCCGTCACGCAAACCAAAATCGCCGAGAAAAAAGCAGAAATCGCCGCAGCCGGCATCATCCTGCCCGAAGATATCGACGACGAAACATTCGTGACCTTGTTCGGCATGGGATCCACAAATTCGCGCCCCGGCAAAGAGATGGAGGCCATTCGCGCCGCCAACCTTTTGACCGACAACGACCCACATGGTGGCGCGTGGATTGCGTTCAATAAACCCGGTGGCGCAGGTGACATGTCGGGCCCACGTGGTGGGCGTCGTGGCGGTCGTCGTCGCGGTTAACATCCAACCCAGTTTACCCAAAACCCGCCCTCAGTTTGGGCGGGTTTTTTTATGTTTTACCCATTGTTTTCAGCCGGCTTTACCTTTCGTTAAATTCGTTTCGATATGTCTAAGCGAAAACGGATAAGCCCAAGATGAACGCCATAGAAAGTCAAATCAAGACCATCACAGCACCACGTCTGACCCGCCAACAAAAAGCGGCAATTGTGGTGCGTTTTTTGATGAATGAAGGCGCTGATATCAATCTGTCGCAACTGCCCCCCGCTCTTCAGGCAAATTTGATCCGCGAAATTGCGGATCTGCGCTTGGTTGATCGCGCAACCTTGACCGAGGTGATCGAAGAATTTGCCGAAGAATTGGATGATGTAGGGTTTTCTGCCCGCGGCGGCTTAGGCGAAGCGTTAAAGCTCTTGGATGGAAAAATCACACCGCAAACCGCAAAAAAACTGCGTGAAGATGCGGGGGTGCGCCTATTCGAGGATCCGTGGGATAGGATCAAGGGTCTGGATCTGGACGACCTTATTGAGATCTTGGATCAAGAAACTGCCGAAGTGGCTGCTGTCGTGTTGTCAAAGCTGGATGTCCCGGCAGCCGCCAAGATTTTAGCAAAGATGCCAGGCGAGCGTGCACGACGCATCACCTATGCGATTTCCATGACAGCACAGGTCACCCCGCCTGCGGTGGATCGTATAGGGCAATGTATTTTGTCACAAATCGACAATCGACCAGAATTTGCCTTTGTCGACCTTCCTGAACGTCGCATTGCTGCGATTTTGACCGCTGCGAATGATGCTCTACGTGATGAAGTGTTAGAGTGTCTGCGCGATACGGACAAAGACTTTGCGGACCGCGTCGAACGTTCGGTCTTTACCTTTGACAGTATTCCTGAACGCATTGCGCAAAATGATATAGCCAAGGCGATCAAGACTGTTCCACAAT
>Ga0181601_10005924_pt1 | contig 10152 bp, 10 predicted proteins | sample 041ome_8_FD_133020 | JGI IMG/M metagenome (GOLD analysis project Ga0181601, IMG submission 133020) | Coastal salt marsh microbial communities from the Groves Creek Marsh, Skidaway Island, Georgia - 041407BS metaG (megahit assembly) | ecosystem: Environmental > Aquatic > Marine > Intertidal zone... | reverse complement strand
TGATGCTCGAGGGTCGTGAATTCATATTGTATCCGTACCCAATTTCCTGACCGGGGTCAGGCAACCGCATCGTCGCACCAAATAACTGATTCGAACGAGGAGTGGAAGTTAAATCCGTTTGGTTGCTACACCGGGCTTGTTACGGAGTGGGTTGTCTTGTCGGCTTTACGGGCCAACCAACCTCGATGCTAACTTCTTAACATCACCCCCCGCAGTTTAGAACTCGTACTCCTCGGAGAGGGGGTTCGAACATCGGCCTTCTTATGTGGGGGCTGTCGCCCCTCTCGGCCTGTTCGATGGTTCAAATGTAAAAAGAGTTTTTGGATAAACAAGCCCCCCCCAAAAAAAAGTGCGTTACTGGACGACACCCTCATCAGCCCTCTAATTGTTACCCGCGCGAGGGAGGCTCTGCAACCCGCGCCACCACTGCGTTTGCGGAGGGTCAGTCATCATAACTTCCGGGGAGTGATAGCGACAGGCCTAATCTCCTGAAACCCGCGCCACCACAGGGTTGTAGAGAGTTATTAAAAAATCAGTCACTTTTTCAACATTTTTAGTTAGTGTACCAAGTACACACCCTAAATCAGGCCAATCAGGCCGTCCCAAATGATACACTCAATAGATGTTATAACATAGAAACCAAATTGACATTTAAAGCAAACCCGCGCCCCGCCTCACTTTGCGCCACATTAAATGTTTGTCAGACACTTAATCAACACCCCTCATTTCAGGAAACTTTCGCTGCACCCCCCGCCACCATTGAGATACAGAGAACGCCGAAGGCGTCGGCGACGACCGGAAACCCGCATTAAAATTAAATGTCAACAGGACACTTAATCAGGTTTTGTCGAGGCCTGTCGGAGGCTAACTGCTCAACTGGAGAGCAAAACCCCGTTCCAGTAACGGCCTTTTCCGTCTTACTGGACGACACCAGCCCAGCCCGGCAACAGGTCTAAACAGGCATATTTAGCCCGGAGTTATGCACACAAATCGGCAATGGGAACACCAAGAAACACGGCAAAATCAGGGGTATTTCATCACCCAAATGGGGGCAAACTGATGAGATTACAAGCCCACAACAGGGGGACAAAGGCCAAGAAAACAAGGGGAAAACAGGGGAGGGGAGAGTTCCGCACCTTCGGGGAACTGAACAAAAACGGGACAAAAGGTGGGGGGTATTGATGCCGACAAAATCGGGGGGAGGGGGTATAGATGTTTAAACATCAAACCAAAAAGCCAAAACTATTTTGAGTGTTTGAACACGCATCGGGGTGTGGGGTTTGGGAATCCGTTTCGGGTCACGCGCGCGAACGTTGGGGCCGTATAGAATCCCATACCCACGTATAACACACCATTTTTACCACTTTTGGGGTGGTAATTAGCGTTTTTAGGAGGGTGGTGGGGAAATGTGGGGGATTGTGTTACTTTTCAAAAGTGAACACATATATGGGCAATAAAAAAGCACGCGAGAATGCGTGCGATAGAGTTGAGCGTAGTTAGGGCGAATTCAAGTGTGGTTGTTGTCGGGTTGGTCGTTTGCGTCGTGTGGTCGACGCTGACCTTTTGAGTGACTACTGATGTTCCGACTCACATACGTTTAGCAGTATAGCAAAGTTACAGCATATTTTTGACATTTTTAAGGGATGGGGGTGGGCGACTGACTACAGGTGGCGCTCGTTCATATTGCGTGTACCCTCTAGGTACTGATAGAACTTAGACACAAACTGCCTACCCTTTGTGGACAGAGCCCAGCGGCGCTTGAGCACTCCGTTACGTCTTGATGATGGCTCCGATGTTGCGTAGAACTCTTTCTCTGGTCCGTTGGAGTACAGCTGTTCGTATATGTAGTCAGACACCACAAGGTCTTTCATCACCTTCTCCCAGAGCTTCTGTGGGTCGCGGTTCATCTTCTTGGCCATAGGCTCAAGTAGGAACGACTCCATAGAGTATATAAAGAGCATCAGTTTTATTTGTGATTCACGAAGCTGGTATCTAGACGTGCAGTAATCCATCACTACGGACACGTTCCACAGGTAGTCGGCCTGGGGGGCCTCGTTGGTGCGCAGGTATATGATATCTCTATATTGCTTCTTTTGCTGTAGCCTGCTTTGATTCATTATATGCAATTTAATATATGTTTGCAAAATTAGTATATAATATGTATATTTGCGTATAATTTAATTGAATGTCATTATGAGTCTAAGTCAAGAACATCAGGAGTTCTTTTCCCTTATCCGCGAAAAGCTAGTAGACATACAGAACATCGCTGAGGACTTCGGTTATAGCGATGACTTTGCGTACTTCACAGTCGCTGGTATGTATACGCATAACGAAGACGGTACACAAAACCTAAAGGTTATGAGTGATTTCTACATCGGAGATGAGGATGAGCTGGACAACCTAATATCAGTCGGGCTGCAGGTGTATCAAGACACCATTCGCAGCTCTGAGCGGGCTGATGACTTGGACGACTTTCTTAGTGACTTCGGAATAACAACAAGCGAAGATGAATAATTCAAATATTATCCGAAAGATTGTAGTTGGGGCGGACCCAAAAAACGGTCTAGCCTACAAGGTGGGTAACTCAGTTGGTGATAACACCATTTGCGCAGTAGAACTAGACGAGCGAGCACTGTCCCTATACGGGATTGAGCGCTACCTTATATACACAGAAGACCAAAAAGGCAATATTGTGCTTTGGAAGCAGGTATCTGGCGCGCCTACAATGATTGAGTTTGACATAAACTTCTAGTATGCGACCTTTATACGACTTTTTTGTAAAGTTGGAGAAGCCATTCGAGGAAGAATTTAAAGTTGGCTCGCTAACGCTCGCCAAGGATATGCGCTTCGACGACTTTGAAGGCCGAATTTCGTATGCAGAAATAGTTGCTACACCTCAGAAATTTGGAACCGACGCCGAAATCGGCGATTTGCTTATTTTCCACCACCATATCAACCAAGAAAAGGATAAGTATAGGGTGGATGGCGACGTGGTGAAGGTGTCATATGACCCAAAAAACTACCAGGGGCAGGCCTATGCGGCCATTTCCCCCTCCGGAGAGGTTAAGATGCTTGGAGACTGGGTCTTCCTGCGCGCCGTGAGCCAAAAACAAGAGGAACAGGCCTCAAAATCTGGACTTTTTCTTGGATACAAGACAAAAGAAGACAACCAAGAGGCAGAAGTATACTGCGAGGGCACCGGAACTGATGAACTCGAACTCAAAAAGGGTGATTTGGTCGGATATTCAAAGAATTCAGACTACCGAATCAAGCTACCAAACGGAGATGAGGTTTTTCGTATGAAGCCAAACGACATTTTATATAAGAAAAATGGGTAGGAAGCGACAGTTCAACACGGCAAACGAGATGCAGGACTTCCTAGAGGCTATGGAGACTGCTATTCGCACTATGGTGCAGGAGATTCAAAAACCTGTCGACCCAGACATCTCTGGCTCCGCACGAAAAGCGGAACTGCAATCAATTAAGCAGACCGCCCAGGATTGTCGGGATATGTTCCGTATGCGTATGGAAGTAGAAAATATGCTCAGCGAAATTAGAGATGGCGGGGATATGGAAGATATAAAAGATTTCTCCGCCGGCTTTGCCGAGCAGTTTAGTAAATAATATGGCTATGAATGGATGAATTGCTACAATCAACCACAGAACAAGATGGGTGTGTGTAGGACAATTCATAGCTGGAAGAACAAGAGGACAAGATAGACAAGATAAAGAGTGCGATTAGTAATTTTTTCATATGCTCCAATGTTAATTTAATGTAAAGTTACAAAAAAAATGTCTGGTTTAATCAGTATTAAGGGATTCGACAGCGAGATTGTAAACATCTGCCCAAACAACACGTCTGGAAAGATTGTGGAGATTGACGGCCTATATATTCAGCTGCCGGCCCAGCCAGACGACAAGGATATACTGTACCACAACCTCCCCAAAGAGAATCAGATGTGGAGCAGGAACGTTGTTCCGGACTCCATTGATAAAACAAAAACTATGGATGCGTGGATGGAGCAGCCAAAAGAGGTTCAGTCCAAATTCCTCCCGTATATTAAAGAAGAGTTCCGAAGGAGAAAAGAGGGGCTGTGGTTCTACAATAACGGTGTTCCAACATACATTACGGGTAACCATTATATGATGCTGCAGTGGAGCAAGATTGATGGCTCTTTTTATGGCAACTATCTAGACTTTCAGCGAAAACTGTTCATACACGCTGAGGCGTGTAAGGTTGACCCGAGATGCGTTGGGCAGTTGTTTGTTAAGTGTCGACGCTCTGGATACACCAATATGGCCTCCTCGATGATTCTAAGCGAGGGTACCGTAGCAAAAGACAAGGTGTTGGGGATTATGTCAAAGACCGGCTCTGACGCTCAAGAGAACGTATTTATGAAGAAGGTTGTGCGTATGTACAAATCATACCCGTTCTTTTTCAAACCAATTCAAGATGGAACAACAAACCCGCGTATGGAGTTGGCCTTTCGTGAGCCTTCGCAAAGAATTACTAAAAGCAATAAGGCCGCCCAACAGGGAGAGGCGCTGAACTCGGTTATCAACTGGAGGAACACGGTGAACAACGCCTATGACGGAGAGCGTATGTATATGCTGTTTCTTGATGAAGCCGGAAAATGGGAAAAGCCAACGGACATACGAGAGGCGTGGAGAATCAACAGAACCTGCCTTATCGTTGGTAGAAAGGTTGTTGGAACGGCCCTGGTTGGCTCCACCGTTAATCCTATGGATAAGGGCGGCCAGCAGTTCAAAGACCTGTGGATGGACAGCAATCCATCCGAGAGAAACTCAAACGGAAGGACGCGCTCTATGTTGTACCGTATGTTTGTTCCAGCATACGAGGCGCTTGAGGGGTTCTTTGACAAGTACGGGAATCCAATCGTAGACACCCCAGAAGAGGCTGTGCTAAACAACGATGGCGAGTATGTGAATATAGGAGCTAGACAATACCTAGAAAATGAGCGCAACGGACTAAAAAGCGATAAAAACGAACTTAACGAAGTTATTCGTCAGTTTCCGTTTTCTTCAGATGAGGCCTTTAGGGATTCTGTTGAGGGTAGCCTGTTTGACCTAGGAAAAATATACGAGCAGGTCAATTATAACGATATGATGTATCCGTCTCCAGTTGTTCGTGGTAATTTCCACTGGGCCGCCGGGGTAAAGGACACAGAGGTTCTGTGGGAGCCTAGCGCCGAAGGAAGGTGGTATTTGTCTTGGATGCAAAGTCAGGACAAGAGAAACAGTAGAGCAAAAGGCCGAAGTGGACATTGGTCCCCCGGTAACGCCGAAATGGGAGTTGGAGGATGTGACTCATATGACCTTGACTCCACGGTTGATGGGCGAGGCTCAAAGGGAGCCTGTCACTTTTACAACAAGTTCAATATGAACGACGTATCTAATATGTTTGTAGCAGAGTACGCGGAGAGGCCCCCGCTTGCATCTATATTCTATGAAGACGTCCTTATGGCTGCTGTGTTCTTTGGCTATCCAATTCTAATAGAGAACAACAAGTACGGCATAGCGAGGTACTTCGAGCAAAGGGGGTATATAGACTATTTGCTAGATAGACCAAAACATCTTGGCGGCTCCGCATCATCCTCAAAGACAAAGGGTATACCGTCAAACTCTCAAGAGATACTTCAGGCTCACGCCCAGTCAATAGAGGCCTACATACACAAATATGTTGGGGAGCGAGAAGATGGCTCCTATGGAAATATGTATTTAAACAGAACGCTAGAAGATTGGATTTCATTTAAGATTAACAATCGTACCAAATATGACCTGTCAATTTCAAGCGGTCTTGCCCTTCTTGCCGCACAGGTAAAAACAGATAAGCCGAAGTTGTCCAACTTCGAAGGAAAAGAATTTTTTAGGCGGCATAAATACTGGACTAGGGATTCTATGTAATTGAACGTATATTTACGTATCTTTGCATTTGAGTTCTTCCGCGAAATGCTTTAGAAACAAAGATATGTCAACAGAAAAAAACATAGGGTCATTCCCAGACCCAACAGCCCCAGCCTTAGTAAAGGCCGGAAGCGATTATGGCAAAAAATACGCCAAGGCTATCCTAGGGCAGTGGGGAGGGGTTGACAACACGCAAGGTCTTTTCCAAAAGCGCCAGCGTGAATTCGAGCGAAACCGCGACTACGCGCAAGGAACTCAAGACACTCGAATCTACAAACAGATTCTCAGCAGTCTAGACCCAACAAATAACGATGGAACACTTTTGAACATTGACTGGTCTCCAGTTCCAATCGTACCCAAGTTCGTTAAGATTGTAGTTAACAAGATTTTGGCCCGAAAGCCATATCCAAATGTTGACGCTATCGACACCATTTCCCGCACAGAAAAAGAAGAGCGCAAGGCTCGAATCAAGGCTGCAATTGAAAATAAGCAATTCCTAAAGGAGATGCGCCAAATGGGCGTTCAGCTTATGGATGACATTGACAGCTTGCCAGACTCCACCGATGAAGCGGAAATCTTCTTAGACACAAACATAAAGATAGCAGCAGAGATTGCGGCACAGATTTCAACAAACTTAACCCTGGAGTGGAACTCCTTTAACGACTCTGTTTTCCGCCGTGCGGTTGAGGACCTTGTCGTGTGCGGGGTGGCGGCTGTTAAGCGGGAAAACGACCCAAATCACGGAATCGTAGAGCGATATGTTGACCCATCTGGTATTGTTCATTCATACTCTGAGGACCCAACTATGCGTGACCTTGTTTACGCTGGTGAAATTCGTCAAATGTCAATCATTGACCTAAAGCGAATTGCAAAAAACCTAACGGAAGAAGAGTGGAAGAAAGTTGCTGTATCAAACCAAAGTAAATTTGGGAATGACTCCAGCAAGCTGAACTCTATGTGGTATGACCCAACTTCTGGGCGAAACTCATACGGGTATGATGACTTCCGAGTAACTGTTCTTGACTTTGAATTCATTGGTCTCGACCAACAGATTTACGAAGAGAAGCAGTCTAAGTACGGCAATATAGGCTTTTATTATAAGGGAGAAGAATATAAGATGCCGACCCAGTCGGTATTTGACCGTAACCCATTCTATATGGATATTATGTGCGTGTATGGAGGTATTTATATCCCCGGAGCGGACGCATTGGTTTCGTATTCTAAGAAGAATAATCAACCAAGAAATATCCACGATATATCACGAACAACACTATCATACTCTATCGTCTACACGAATTTCCGACGTATGATGCCTAAATCTATGGTTAGCAGTATCGTTGGATTCGCTGACCAATTACAGATTACGCACCTGAAGATTCAGCAGGCAATTGCTAAAGCAAAGCCTGACGGAATTATGATTGACATTGAGGGTCTTTCTAATGTATCCTTGGGCAACGGTGGAGAGTTGTCTCCACTTGACATTCAAGATATCTACGAGCAGACTGGAGTTATGTATTACCGCTCAAAGAACCCAGAGGGCGGATTTCAAAATCCTCCAATTCGAGAGATAAACAATACCATTCGAAACATCAACGAGCTTGTCACCCTTTATAATCATTACTTAGGTATGATTAGAGATGCAACAGGAATCAATGAGGTTATGGATGGCTCAACCCCGAAGGGTGAGGCGCTTGTTGGAGTTCGGGAGCAGGCTTTAGCGGCCGCCAATAACGCCATATACGACATCACACACTCCTCTATGGTCCTTTATAAAAAGGTCTGTGAGGACATCATTAAATGTGTTCAAATACTGCCTAAAGACTCTGTTCTTTATAAGACCTACACAAAGGCAATAGGCAAGGAGTCTATGAATACGATTAAGGAGTTTGAGAAGCTTCCTATGTACAACTTTGGTGTTGTTGTTCAAACAGAAATGGACGACACCGATAAAATGTATTTAGAGCAAAACATTCAGCAATCTCTAGCCCAAGGCGAGATTGACCTAGAGGATGCAATTGCAATTCGCAAATTGCGAGACATTGACCAGGCTGAAAGGTTGTTGATTGTACGTCGCTCTAGACGAATTAAGCGCCGCCAACAGGAGGCTCAGCAAAACATTCAGAATCAAATTGACGCACAGACCTCCGCTGCTCAAGCTAAGATGCAAGCGGATTCTCAAATCGAACAGGTGAAGGCTCAGTCTAGGCTTCAGGTTGAATCTCAGCTAATGCAGCTGGAGATGCAAAAAATACAACTTGAATACCAGCTAAAGGCGCAACTAGAAAGCATCAAAGGGGAGAACGCTAAGGCTGCAGCTCAGGTTTCTGCAAATATGAAAAAAGAGCTAAATAATATGCAGGAAGACCGAAAGGATGACCGCATTAAAAAGCAGACGGCGGACCAGAGTAAATTGATTTCTCAACGTCAGGGTGTGCGCGGAGAAATTCAAGATGAATCGGAGGACTTAGACAATTTGTTCCGATAATTTTCATAAATTTGCAGTATGGCTATTACATCAGTAAATCTAGACATTTCAAAAAGGGTTGATATCACCTGCAGAAAGGGTGATACGTTTACTCTTGAGTTCACAATAAAGGATTCTGATGGAGCAGCTTTAGATGTTACAACACCATCTGTATACACGTTCAAGATGGAGGTGCGAGAAACAGACACGACCCCCGGAGGTGCAGTAATTGGAACGACGGGAGATACGTCTACTGGATTTAATATTCTTGGCACATCGGCTGGGCTTGTTACGGCATCTAGTTCCGCATCATTTATGGCTACTGTATCTTCAGGTATTTATGTGTATGACTTAGAGGCCACCAAGGTGGATGATTCAAGCGTACAAACTTGGTTTTATGGAATCTTCAAGATTAACGAGGACGTAGCAGTATAATGGCAGACTTAAATGTAGATATCACCAATGGACAGCAGCAGAATGTAGCCATTACTCTGCCTGATACACAGCGTGTATCAACTGTTACGCAACCGACCCAGACGGTAACGGTACTTGATAAGTATTCTATCGTTGGTCTTGGCGGCTCTGCCGACAAGCATTATGTATATGTGCAATCCTTACCCTCGGCATCGTGGGTCGTAACGCATAACCTAAATAAGCGCCCATCAGTAGTAGTAGTTGACTCAGCTGAGAGCGTTGTTGTGGGTGAAGTTGAATATAACTCTGACAACCAAGTAACATTAACCTTTGCTGGAGCCTTTAGCGGCAAGGCATACTTTAACTAACAAACGATGGCTATTAAGTATCTATCACAAATTTTAGCTACCGCAGGTGTAAACCTAAACAAGACGGAGCTTCAGAATGCTGTCATTCAAAATCTTGCTACGGCTCCATCAACCCCAGCCCAAGGTCAAATCTATTACAACACCGTTGATGATAGAATGTACTTCTATGACGGTGCTGCGTGGGTGGATATGTCCGGAGACATCCAAGACGTACTTGGTGGTGCAGGTCTAACAGCCTCAACCTCTGGCACTGGTGATGTCATTACCCTCAATATTGGTCAGGGCACAGGTATCCAAGTAAATGCTGATACCATTGAGCTGAACCACTTGGGCTTGGAGGACTTGGTTGACCCCAACGCTGACCGCATCTTATTCTGGGACGATAGCGCAGGTAAGTCTGAATGGCTGACGGCATCTACCGCCTCTGGTATCAATATCAGCGGAACAACCCTTCAGCTTGGCTCTATCCCCAACAGCTCACTGACCAACAGCAGTGTAACGGTTACTGCCGGCGCTGGTCTTGTCAATGGCGGTACGGTAGCCCTAGGCTCAAGCATCACATTGAACGTAGGTGCCGGGGAAGGTATCACTGTTAACGCTGACGACATCGCCCTTAAAAACGGAACGAACCTCAGCAACAACTACGTTCTTAAATGGGATAATAGTAACAACCAGCTCACCAACTCTTCCATCACGGATGACGGTACGACTGTAACGATTGGCGCTAACCTTACGGTTACTGGCACCACTACCTACGTGAATTCCAACACCGTTGAGATTGGCGACAGCGTTATTTTGCTTAATGCTGACGAGGCTGGCACTCCTTCACAGAATGCTGGTTTTGAGGTTGAGCGTGGAACGTCTGCCAACGTAAGCTTCGTATGGGATGAGACGGGAGACTATTTCTCTACCATTGACCAACCCTTCCATATTGGTAGCATCGCTACAGGTCTTGCTGGTCAAGGAACTTCAATGCTCGTA
>Ga0181601_10005918_pt1 | contig 10159 bp, 6 predicted proteins | sample 041ome_8_FD_133020 | JGI IMG/M metagenome (GOLD analysis project Ga0181601, IMG submission 133020) | Coastal salt marsh microbial communities from the Groves Creek Marsh, Skidaway Island, Georgia - 041407BS metaG (megahit assembly) | ecosystem: Environmental > Aquatic > Marine > Intertidal zone... | reverse complement strand
TGAAGTGGGCGCGCGAGAACGGCTGTCCGTGGGGCGTGGGGACGTGCGAGTGTGCGGCGCAGGGTGGTCACCTCGAGGTGCTGAAGTGGGCGCGCGAGAAGGGATGCCCGTGGAACGAGTGGACGTGCTTCCGCGCGTTGGATCACGGCCACTTCGAGGTGTTGAAGTGGGCGCGCAAGAACGGCTGCCTGTGGGACGATTACACGGCCAAACGCGCGGAGGGAATCGTCGAATACTGAGTACCGGTTCTCAGTTAATACGTCGATGTAGTCTACGTGCTATTTCTACGCGTCCTCGTCGCCTTCCCCGTCCGCTACCTTGTTTTTCGGGGGAAAGATCGGCCACAGCGCCACGGCGCCGTCCCGTGACCCCGTGGCGAGCCACCCAGCGTGCGGCGCGCCCTTCCCGCCAACCGCGGTTCGGAACGCGACGCACGCCACGACGTCGTCGTGGAAACCCAGCGACGCCAGCCGACGCGGTTTTCTCTTTTTCGAATCGTAACTCGTCTCGTACACGCGCGTGCGCCCGTCCCACCCGCCCGCCGCGAAAACCTTGCCGTCGTCGCGCACGGCGACGCACGCCACGCCTCTTTTCGCCGTCGCGGGAGCGAACGCGTCTTCGTTATTTCGACCGCCGTGCGACTGAAGAAGCTCAACCCGTATGTTTGAATCGGTCTTCGAGCCGGAAAGGTCGTCATCGTGTGTCGCGACGGGACGAATCGCGAAGCGAAGGACGCCGCCGTCGGCGGCGGCGCTGACGAAACCTCCGCGCGTCGCGTCCGCGGCGACGCTCGTGACCGCGTCGCCGTGCACGCGCTCGCGCCACAGAGGCTCGGTCGACACTTTCGAAGCGATTTTTTCTTCTTCTTCTTCTTCGTCATTCTCCAAGTCGCGCGCGTCCCACAAAGCCACCGTGCCCTCTTCGTACCCGACGACCAAAAGAAGCGCGCTGTTGTTTCTCAGCGCTTCGAAGGGCGTCACGAAGGCGCACGCCATCACCGTGCCGAGCTTGCCCGTCTCGCCTCCGGCGTCGTCGCTCGTCGGCACCCTGAACGTCCGCGCACACGACGGGGGCTCGTCCGGCGCGTCGCCTTCGCGCACCGCCAGCACGTCCACCGCGGACGTCTCCGCGCCGACCACCGCGAGCGCGCGGAGCGTTCCCTCGGCGGCGTCGCGACACCACGCGGCGAACCGGCAAAAGTGGAACGAGCCCGAGGTCACCGACCACGCGGGATCGGGGCTCGGCGCGTCCGCGCCCGACGCGCGCCAGCACTTCAACGTCCCGTCCCTGCCCTGGGTCAGGACGCGCGTCGTGGACGTCTCGCCGCGCTCGGACGCGTCCCCGGGCCCGGACGACGCGCCCCCGGGCATCGCCTCCACGGACAACACGCCGGAGCTCGGGGGGTGCGCGGCGAGGCGCCACAGCGGGCGACGAAGCGCGAGATCCCAAGCCACGACGTCCCCGTTGCTGTCCCCGGACAGGAGACACTCGACGCCTCCGAGCGTGGCGAACGCGACGCACTGCACATCCCCGCCGTGCCCGCGCAGCACGATCGGCTCGGGCGCCGGGTTGCCGCCCATCGCGGCGCCGCCCGGGGCGCGAATCGACAATGCGTGCCGACTCGCTCGGACGACTCGACTGAAACAAGTTGACTGACAACGCGGATTCCTCTCGTGTTCATCTCTCGTGCCGACTCGCGCCGTTCGCAGTGTGCGGCGCGCGCGATGGAGTCGCCCGCCACCGCGCTGCGGCGGCACCGGACGGAGGTCCGGCGCCTGCTTCGCGGCGGGTTCACGAAGTACGCGCTCATGAAGACCGCGCACGCGCAGTGGCGGGACACGGGAAGAGGTACGCCACGGGGGTTTCGCACCGCGGCATCTGACACGACGCCCCTCGTCCGCGGACTTCGTTCGCTCATCATGTGCTCCTGTCCCTCCCTCCCGCCCTAAACGCTGACCCTCCCCCAAACGCGTGTCGCCGCGAAGACGTGCTGACCTCGGTGGCCAACGCCGCGCTGCTTCGGGACGAGGCGTGCTCGCACCCCCTGCCGCGACGCGTCAAAGCCATCCCCGAGTTGGAATCCAACCTGAGACGAAAACGAAGAGCCGTTCTTCTCGCCGCGGCGCGAAGAGCGGCGGACTTGAACGACCCCGACGTGACCAACGGGTCATTCGAGAGTGCCTCACTCGTCGTGCTCCTCGACGCGCTCAAAGAGGCAAACGCCGTGGCGGACGAGCTCGAGGCGGTGCTGGAGAAGGCGAATCAAAATGGCGCGGCGCGGGCGACGGATTCTAAATCCGAGACTGAACGCGCGTACGCGGCGGACCCGGATGAGCCCCCGTTCGAGTGCCTGAGCGCGCCCGATCTGCTGTCGCGGCTCCGGACGAGCCTGGACGCGTACGCCCGCGACGTGTTTGTCAAGAGGACGGCGCTCGGCGCCGTCGCGGCGGGCGCTGATGTTTTTCTGCGCGAACGGAGCGCGCAGAAAAGACGCGACAAGGGTTCAGGCGACGACGACGGCGGCGACGGCTTTGATATGTCCCGCGAGACCATGACGACGTGCGTGGCGACGTGGATCCTCTCGCCGAGCATAGACGACGCGGCCAGAGAGGAGTTCGACGCCATCATAGCGCAGGAGACGAAATAGACGAAATAGGGAAGCGGCGCGGTAGTCTATCGTTTGGTATAATACGTCGTTTTACGTTTTTTCTACAGTTTTTTTGGCTATGTTTCTATTTTCGCGCGCGCTACTGATGTACCTAGTGCGGGCGGCGGAACGAAAACGCTCCGCCGGCCGCTTCGTCTCGTTCGGATCACGTTACGTGTCTTGTCTGTGTATCTGTCCTCCGGGCGTCTCACGCGCGGACGGAAACGCGGGTCGGCGCGACATTTTCAAACGCGCCCCCCAAATCGTAGGAGACGCCGACCCCGACGACGTCCCCCCCCCCAACCAGGTCGAAGCTCATCCTCCTTCCCGAGTCCTGCTTCTTGACCTTGCTCAAACTTTGCTCGGGCGAGCCGCTGGGCGTCGCCGGGTGCGATCGCGAAGTGGCCGTCGGCAGGAACCACTTGGACAAAATGGCTTTGTTCTTGCGCCACGGAGGCACGGACATGCCGGATTCGCGGAAGCTGCCGTTCATCTGCTCGCACATGAAATCCACCAGGCGCACGAGCGTCTGGTGCGTGCCCACGAACGTGCTCGGCAGCGCGTCCACCAGCCGCGCGTACGCCGGCGTCGGGCGCGAAATCACGAAGTGTGCCTTGATGTCGGGCTCCATCACCAGCACCGTCGACGGCGACGCGTCGACGGCGTCGACGGCGCTCGAAGACCCGCTCGACGCCGACGCGAAAGTCTCGCACGCGTCGTTTGTCTCACCCAACGCCGTCGGGCCGCGTAAACGCGTCTCCTCTCCGTGCGCCGTCGTGGGAATGGCTCCGGATCGCGCGATGGGCACGGGCGCGTGCGCCAGCGCCGCGCGCTCGGAGATGGCCGCCGCGGCCTTCGCCTCGGCGAAGCCCGAGGGGTGCAGCGAGTCTCCGGGCGCCGCCGAGGGGTCGAGCGCGGCGTCCCCCTCGAGGTCAACCTTGAGCCACAGGAAGGAGTGGCGGAGGTTGAGCAGCGCGGCGTGGCCCACCGCGCCGGGCGTGGTCGCCACGAACGCCTGGTCCCCAACATGGTCGGTTTCCGGATACGTACCGTACTCGTCGTCCTCCGAGCGCGAATCGCTCTCCGGGCTCCGCGGGCGCCGGCGCACGGGCTCGCCCCAGGGATCGTAATCGTACGCGTGGAATGCGCGGCGCACGGCGTCGATGTGCGCCGCGTCGCCAACCTCCCCGGGCCCAACCTCCGCGCACGCCGCCGCGAACCGCTTGGCGATCGCCTGGACCACGCGGGAAGAGGGGCGGGACAGCTGTCGCACGATCCTGGATTTTAGGGGAGAGTCAGAGAAGGGAGAGAGACGCGCCGGAGTGCGGAGCGGAGGGAAGATTTTGGGACGTGATGAAGATGAAGATCGTCGGGTCAGTCTCTGTGAAGAAAGAAATTCGCGCGCTGCAAAAAAAAAGAAAACACCGAACGCGAAGAGTCCGTCCCTTTCAAAAACAGAATCGCCGATCGCGATCGCGATCGGCGATTTTTCTCTGCTCCCGAGCCGAGTCAGCAGACCGGGATTTGCAGACAAACAAAAAAAACCAAACGCCGCCGTCGGATATTTTTTGGATTTTTTGGATAGCGATCGGCCATTGGACGCGAGAGGCCGATTTTGGCGGTTCGGCAGTCGCGAAAAGGCGCGTCGGTCGAGTCGCGGCTCGAGGCGCGAACAAAAAAAGTCGACGCGGTGTGCCTCGCGAGGCGTCGGGCGGGCGGGTCCGCGCGTCGCGTACCTGACGTAGACGCTGACGGGATCGTGCGCGTCCTGGTCGGAGTCGCCGTAGTCCTCTTCGCCCTCCTCGATGTCCTCCATGTCCGGCGCGCCCCCGTCCATAGAGTCGAAGAGCATGTCGAACGCCATCGACTCGCTGTGTTGCAGATGCTTCTTCTGGTTTCGCGAAGACGGGGAGACGGGTTCACCGTTCGCCGCGCTCGCGGCGACGTCGACGGGCGACGCGCCCTCGCCGATCGGGAAACGCGCGCGCTCCGCAGACGTCGAGGGGACGCGCCCGAGGGTCAGTAAGGCCTCGCCCCCGGGGAACGAGGCGACGCGCATGACCGCCGTGTCCGACCCGCGTCGAAGGTGTCTTCTGGGAGCGTTCGGGGAATCAACCGACGCGGCGCGAAGCCGAGCCAGAGACGCGGATCGCGCGGAGCTGTCGATGCGACGCTCGAGCGGAACGACTAGAGACGTGCGTTGTCCGTGCGCTCTGGGTTTCGATTGCGCGCAATCCGGCGCTGACGTGCCGTGCGGGCGCGCGAAAGTGATGGCTCCACGCGCCGAGCGCGTGGGTATATTCTTTGCGCGCACGCTCGGAAGAGTCAGCCGCCACCAGACTGGCAAAACTGGATCACTTCTCAGATTTTCTTTCCCAAAATATCCGAGTCGGAGCGCCGCGACGGTCTGACGACGAGTCAAGTCGCCCGATTCCAAAATGGAAACTTTTTTGGACCTTTCGAGAGGGAATTGGATTGCGCACGTGGCGGTTTGAAAATCAAAAAGCGTTCCTATAATAGCGTCGACGAGTTTCATCGGGGAATCCGAGGGGATTCCTATGAAAACGATTCCTTTTCTGGTTTGAACGCGTCGGTTTCAACGGTCAAACCACCGACCGATGGGTTCCGCTCGGCACGCGCTCGCGCGTGCTCGCGACGCTCTCCTGTCTTCCTTCGCCGGAACGTCGCGAACGCACGGAAAGAAGGTTTTGCTTGTTTCGGCGATAAAGCGCGATAATAAGCGCGATTCGCGCGGACGGATGCGCAGAGAGACGCGCGCGACGCAGGCCAGTCTCGCGAACGCGCGTGGAGCCGCTCGCCGCCTCGAGCACGCACGCGCAGGTACGATGTCTCACGTCATCGCGGCCGCGGCGCCCTCGGCGACGCGCGCGTGCCCCCCCCGCGCCCGAAACGCGACGGCGGCGGCGGCGGGCCGACCCTCATGTCGTGCCGTGGCGCGCGCCCGAGGCGCGTCCGGGCGAGCCCCCGGGTTTCTCGTTCCCCTCCCGCGCGCGGCGACTCGGCTCCGCGCCGCCTCGGAGGACGCGGGCGCGGGAGACGCGGAGAGCGCGGCTGGCGAGCCCGCGTCTCCCGCCCCCCCGCGGTTCGAGGGGATGACGGGCGAGGATCTGGTGAGCGCCGTCGAGGCGCTCAAGGCGACGGAGATCAAGGCGGAGCTCGCTGTGTTCGGCGCCACCACCGCCGGGGTCAAGGCGCAGCTGGTGGAGCGGCTCACGCGGTGTTACGAGCTGAAGCGCGAGGGCAAGGACGTCAAGGCGGAGCTGAGGCGACGCACGCTCGACCGTCTCGGCGAGGCGGAGGAGGCCAAGGCGGAGGCGATGCGGCGGCGCGACGCGCGGCGGCGACGCGCGGGCGGGTACGAGCGCGCCGCCGCCGCCGCCGCCGCCAAAGCGCCTGGGGGCGTCTTGAAGGCGCCGAACTTGAAACGGTCGCGCGGTAAGGGCGTCCCTGTGCTGTCGGGCGGCTCGCGAGGCGAGAAAAACGCCGCCTCTCAGAACAAAAGCGCTTTAAAGTTCGTCGCTGACGTCGACCTGGATGAAGATAAAGAAGACGCGTCCGAGAAGTACAAGCTGGACAATCCGCTCACCGGCCGTCGCAAGCTGAACGTGGTGCGTCGCGACCTGGACAGACAGGGCGCGTTCCAGGACACGATGACCGAGGAAGGCTGGTACATGGTGGCTGTCCCGGAGACGCGCGAGGAACGAGCGGCGGAGCTGATCACCGCGCTCTCGGGAACGCCGCGCGTCGGCGGCGTCGTCATCGACGCGTGGACGCCGCGCGCGCCGGCGTCGGATTTCGCCGTCTCGGAGAGCGACGCGCTCGGAAAGTCTCGCTTGGACCTGTTGAGACTGGTGCCTTTGGAATCCGAAGGCAGCGAGAAACCTTTCCCCGGGTTCATCTTGTTGAAGCTGTCGGGCATGAACCAGAAACTGCTCGGCGCGCTGGAGGAGGTGTACCCGTTCAAGGGCTTCGCCGTCGGCGGCATCACGCGGTACGGAAACACGCGCAAACAAAAGAGCGAAGCGCCGCGAACGGTTCCCGACGCGCAGCTCGAGCAGATGATGCGCGCGTGCGAGCCGCGGGTCGTGTCGGACGAGGCGTTCGCGGAGATGCAGGCAGAGAAGAAGGCGAGGGAAGAGGAAGAACTTGCCGCGGAAAGCTTGGAACACGCGATGGGCGAGATGGAGGTGGCGTCGCCGGAGGAGGTGGCGGCGATGAGAGGAGACGCCGCCGCCGCCGAAAGCGCGTCGACGTCGGCGAGCGCGGCGGCGCCGTCGGAGGAGCGCGCTTCCACGGCGCCCCCCGGCGCGCAGACGGTGGAGGTGCACCAGGGTCCGTTCAAGGGGTTCAAGGGGTACGTCACCGCGCGGCGCGACGACGGCTCGGTGGACGCGACGCTGACCATCTTCGGGAGGGAAACCGCGGTTTCCCTCGAGGCGTCGGAGTTTGCGTTTTCGTGACACGCGCGCGTCTTGTTTTGACGCTTTTTTTTTAAGTGATGAGTTTCACCGACTACAATTTTAGACTACGGCATCTCGTCTATCCCGCACCTCCTTCCGCGTCCTCGCCGTTCGCCGCCCGCGCGTCCTCCCGCTGCAGCTGCTTGACGAGCCGGAACAGGTCCGCCGCTTCCTTCACGCTCATGAACTCGACGCAGAAGCTCTCCACCTCCGCCGGGAGGTCCGCGACTACAACGTGCCGCTCGCGGAGGAGCACCTGCAGGAACATGCAGGTGAGACGCGCGGACGCGTTGTGAGAACGGCTTCCGCTTCCGCCTCCGCCTTCCCCGCCGTCCACGCACCGACGCACGCAACGCGCCGCGAACGGCGTCAAAAACGAAGAGGGCAAAGGATAACTTTTAGACGAAACTTCGCTGCCTCCAGAGAGCTTTTCTCGCGTCTCTCGCGTCGTCGTTTCGTTTCCGTCCGTCTGGAAAACCGCGCGCGCGTCGTTTCGCGCCTCGCGACTCTCCTCGAACGCCTTCGCCACCACCTCCATGGCGTGCACGCCCACGTTTTCCAAAAGCACGTCCAGCAGCGTGTTTAGACGCGCGACGCGCGCGGACGGCACGCGCGCCGTCGCGAGCAGAACCGAAGCCGCCACGGGTGGGTTTTTTTCAACCGTCTCGCGAAACGCGTCGGCGCTTCTCGCGATGACGTTAGCCAGCGACGCGTCTCGCCGCAGCGCCGCCGACGCCGTCGATTGACGCATCGGCGCGACTGGGTTTTTAAAAGACTCCTTTAAGATCGCACGCGCCTCGAGACGCGCCGCGAATGAGGCGTCGAGACGAGGCAAGCCCGCGGTCTTGTCCCACAGGGGACGGTTCAGTGAAAACTCGGCGTCGCCGCGACTTTTCGGCGCGAACCAAAACCGTTCGGCGTCGAACGCGCGCGCGACGAACGGCGCCCCGATCGGTTCTGTCTCGTCGCCTTCCTTAAAAGGCCACAGACCGAACGGAGGAGCTTTTACAGTTTCGAGGCTCGAGGCTCTCGAACGAACGCGTTCGTCGTCGTCGTCGTCGACGCGCGGATTTCGGTCATCCTCCTGTCGCAACCACGTCTCGGGCGCGGCGTCGGCGATGCGCGCGCGCCGCGCCGGGTCCGACAGAGCTCGTAGGAACGTTCGCTCGGCGTCGAACAACGTGTTTGCGTCGTGTTTGTGTTTGTGACTCGTCGAAGGCGAGTCACCGCGGAAAGTGCGGGAAGTGTCGCCGCTCGCCCAAAAACGCAGCGTCTCCGCGAAGGGCGACGGCGAGTCCGGCGCGTCCGGGGACGCATCCGCCTCCCCCGGGCTTCTTCTCCTCTTCTCACCGTCGTCCGCGCCCAGAGCCTCGCCGCCTCTCGCGAGCACGAACAGCGCGGCGAGCCTTGCCGGTGCGTCCAGCGGCCTTCGCGGGTCGTCCAGCAGCGCGCACAGCGCGCACTCCGCCCGGAACCGCGCGGCGGAGGTGGAGGCGTGCGCCTCGTCGAACGACGACGCGATGGCGCGCAGCGAGCGCGTCTTGTTGTCGGAATCGGCGCTGCTCAGCGAGCTTCGCAAGGACGCGAGGTCGACGGAGGGAGGCAGTTCCCCCGAAGGAGACTCTCCGTCGGTCTCGGTGGAGTTCACCGCGCCGGCCATCGCGACGGGAGCAACGCCCTGTCGCCGAGAAGGAGGCCTCCAGCCCCGAAGGCAGGGGCGCGCGAGCGCGCGCGATGCGAGGCGCGGAATGCGTGTCGTGCCGAGTTCTTCTGAAGCCTTTCAGGCGTCAGGTCCGGTGAAAAATTTCGGCCGTCCGCCGATCGCGCGCGTTTAGGTTCATCCGTCGTCCGCGTCGGAGCGCGGTTCCCCATTCACGCGCGCGCGGGGCTTCGACGATGGCGGGGGAAACCACCGCAAACGCGCCGGGGAAGGCGGAGACGGATCCCGAGGATGCGACCGCGAAGGCCGGGGACGGCGCGAAGGCGGCCGATGCGGCCGACGGGGAAAAGCAGGAGGAGGAGGAGGAGTGCGGTTTCTGCAAGTTCATGAAGGGAGGCAGCTGCAAGACCGCGTTCGTGGCGTGGGAGGATTGCGTGGACAAAGCCAAGGAGGCGGACGGTGACTTCGTGGAGAAGTGCGCGAAGCAGACGGAGGCTCTGCGGGACTGCATGCTCGCGGACCCGGGGTACTACGGGGACATGCTCCCCGATGAGGGCGAGGCAGATGACGAGAAAAAGGACTCCGAGGCTTCGCGCTCGGACGCGAAAGCGAAACCCTCCGAGCCCGCAACCGCCGCGCCCGCGAAGCAGAGCCGGGCGGCGGCGGCGGTGACGGGCGCCTCCCGATGAGGCGTGCGGTGTTTCGAAGTCGATTTCGTGGGAGTCGGCTCTCGTCTCACGCGTGGAAACGCACGCGGACATCGATCGCGCTCTACTCAACGCAGTCCGGAATAATAATTCAATTCATCAATAGCTGTCCGAGTCTGAGTCGTCGTCGCCGTCGCCGCCAAAGCCCTGGAACCCGCCAATCTTTTCCCGGCGCGCCTCTTCTTCTTTCCTGCGCTCTTCCTCGCGCAGAGCAGCCTTCCCCAGTAGCTTGGGCTGCGGCAACGCCGGCCTCGCCGCCGCGCGTTCCCTCTTCTCCCGCGCCGCGGAAGCCTCATCCTCGAAACCGGTGAAATGCTCATCCTTTTTCTTTCCGCCGGCGCCGCGCGAAACGGAGTTTCCGGGTTCGCGCCTCGCGGCGTTCGCGGCGTCGCGGCGCTCGCGCTTCGCCTTCTCGCGCGCAGCCCTATCCTTGGCGGTCTCGTCCTCGCGACGGCGCGCGGGACGCGCGCTTGTTTTTACCAGCGCCGCATCGGAAGCGGTCACCGACGGCGGAGAGGGTAACGCGGTCGCGGGAGCGGACGACGCGGGCAACGCCGAAGCCTCCTCCGAAGCCTCCTCGGATCGCGGCACTATATCAAGCGGAAGCTTCTTCACCGGCGTGGCCGCGGCTGAAGACGCCGCCGACGAGGACGCCGAGGGAGGC
>Ga0181601_10005910_pt1 | contig 10165 bp, 7 predicted proteins | sample 041ome_8_FD_133020 | JGI IMG/M metagenome (GOLD analysis project Ga0181601, IMG submission 133020) | Coastal salt marsh microbial communities from the Groves Creek Marsh, Skidaway Island, Georgia - 041407BS metaG (megahit assembly) | ecosystem: Environmental > Aquatic > Marine > Intertidal zone... | reverse complement strand
TGCTTGTCCGCGCGAAGGTGAGAGGGAGATGAGGAGGTAGTGTTTTGATTCCAAGGTGGGATTTCACTAAAAAAAGAAAAAAAAGAAAAAAGAATCGCGTTTCGATTGATCAGAACGCGTTCGCGCCGGTACGTGTGTCGGTCGTTTCGGGCGGCGTCTCACGTCACGTAACACGCACGAACGCGCTCACGAATACCTCGCGTCCTCAAACGCGGTGGCGAGCATGGCGTCCCGGTATTCGGCTTCCCAGTCGGCGCCGACGACGGTTCCCAGCGCACGCGCCGCGGCGACGGCGAAGGGCGCGCCGGCGCGTTCGCCGCGCCGCAACGTCGCCACCGCGGCGTCCGCCGCGGTGGCCGCCGCCGCCGCGGCCGCGCGCTCACTCGCGCTGGCGAACGTGACGGCATCGAGGCGCTTCGCGCGCCAGATCGCCGCGTCCAGCGCGGCGCGCACCAGCCGAGCGCGCGCGCGCTCGGCTTCGCCGGGACGGTCGCGCGGGAAGTTCTCGGCGACCAACGCCGCGGGATGGAAGAAAAAAGAGCTCCGGTCGTCTTCGTCGTTCCCTTCTTCGCGACGCGAACCGTTCCGCGGCTCGTCGTCCGCGGACGTCCTCGGACCCACGCCGCGAGACGCCGATTCGTCCGAACGCCGCGGTTCCGGTCGCAGAAACGCCTCGTCTCGCGTGAGGTGCACGATGAGCTCCGCGACGCGATACGCGTGCTTTTGGAACGCCTCCGGGCGCCCTCCGGGCCCGCGCCCTCCGCCGCCCTCCGCCGCCTCCGACGATCCGTCCGGCGGCTCGGACTCGAACGCGAGGCTCACGACGCCGTCCCCGTCCGCGCGCTCGCGGACGCCGCGCCTGGAGACGCGCGGGACGTTGCACGCGTCCCACACGGACGCGGAAGAGGTGCATATCCAGTCCAGCGCGCCGCGAGCGAGCGCGGCGTCCGCCGAGAGGAGCGCGCCGTTTTCAAAAAGGTAAACGCGCGCGCGTTCTCGCGGGTTCGAGACTAAAAACCCTCGAGACAAACCGAAGCCGTCGTCGACGGCGCCGTTCCTTCTCAGCCCGTCTGCGGCGTCGGAATCGAGCCGTTCGAATCGCACGCTTACGGTGGCGGTCCACCCGCGCGCGAACCCGGCGCCGGTCGCCACGCCCCGTGTCGTGAGCTCGCGAGGACGTCGCGCGGACGCCGCCGCCGCCGGCGAGGGGTCCCGCGTCGACGCGAACGACGCGTCTCGGCGGTTTTGAGCCGCTTCGCTTTCGTTTTCGTTCGCGGCGGCGACGGCGACGTCGACGCGCGCGTGTTCGGGCAGGCACTCCACCTGCCTGCGTATCGCGTCCACGACCTCGTCCGAAACCGCGCGCGCGCGTCTCGGCGCGGGGGCCGGCGCCGGGACGCCCGGCGTCGGGGCCCACGTGAACTGTACGGTGGTGAACGCGTGCGAGGGAAGCGCACCCACGTGGGACTTGGGTCTGGAGTCTCTTCGCGCGCGCCGCAGCAGACCCCGAGCGTCCTCCGGCGCCGGCGTGGTCGTCGCGGGCTCGAGGGTCTCGGGGGTCTCGGGGGTCTCGGGGGTCGGCGTGGAGTCGCGCGGATCCCGGACGTCCACGGGGTGCGCGAAAGACGACCCGAGCCAGTCGTACGTCCTGCAGACTTTTTCGTCTTTCGTGGCGGTCGCGAGGAACACGTCGGAGACCTGCTCGGGGAGGAGCACGGTTCGCGCGTCTCGGGCGAAGATCCGCGAGACGAACGCGGCGACGGAGTCATCGCCCGGGCCCACGCCGCGGCCGGGCTCGGCGTCCACGGAGACGCGATACGACGGGCGACGGCCCGAGTCCGCGCGCGAGAGGTTCACGGAAACGCGAACTCGCCCCCACGAAGCCGACGTGCGCGCGGGAGAGCTCGCCAGCGCCGCGATTCCCGCCACGAGTCTCGAGACGATCCCGCCGAACGTCTCCATCTCGAGGAACGCCGGGTCGGGCGGGAGCGACGTCGCGTCGGCCATGGTGCCGCGCGCGGCGCTTCGACGTATTGTACTGACTTCGCGCGCGTTCTCCAGACCCGAGAAAACGTCGAGCGTGCGCACGAAAAAACTCTCCGCTCAAGAGAACCGGAGTTCACGCCACCCGCCAGCAGTTCCCCGCGCGCGGCAGACGACGATGACGTGCACCGTCAGCGCCCGCCTCGTCGCGCCCGTCGCGCGCCACGTCGCGCTCGCGAGCGCGCGCGGGCTCTCAGGCCGCGCGCGCGCGGCGTGCCTCTCGCGTCCCGTCATCGCGCACGCCTCGCCTCGCCGGTGCGCGCGCGACGCCCATCGCGCCGTTCGCGCCGCGCGCCCCTCCGCGCGCGCGTCTCCCGGCCGCGGGCTCGCCGCGCACGCCTCGCGGGCCCTCTGCGCGCGCGCGGCGGCGGGCGACGTCGACGGCGACGGCGCGGCTCTGTACGATGCCGTGGTGGTGGTGGCCGGCGGCATCGAGGATGACGGCACTCTGCCCGCTTGGGTGGTGTCTCGTCTGGACTTCGCCGCCGCCGAGTACGCGCGGCACGCGGCGGCTCGGCCGGACGCGACGCCGCCCACGTACGTGGTGCTCTCCGGGTCGGCGACGCCGCACAAGCCCCCCCCCGTGGCGCGAGGGGGCTTCACGTACCACGAGTCCACGGCGATGGCGGAGTACCTGATGCGCCGGTGGGACGTCCCCGCGGCGGCGCTGCTGAAGGACACGGCGAGCATGGACACCATCGGCAACGCGTACTTCTCTTTGACGCTTCACGCCGCGCCCCGCGGGTGGCGCGCCGTGCGGGTGGTCACCAGCCGGTTCCACATGGGACGCACGCGCGCGGCGTTCGAGTGGGTGTTCGGCCTGTCCGGCGGCGGAGGCGGCGGCGCGCCGAAAATCGAGTTGGCGTTCCACGCGACGCCGGACGACGGGTTGTCCGCGGAGGTGGTGGCGGCGAGGGCCGAGCGCGAAGCCGCCAGCGAGGCGGCGCTGCGCGCGAACCAGGCGCGCGTCGCGACGCTGCCCGCGTTCGCGGAGTGGCTGTACACAACGCACATGTGCTACGCCGTGGGAAGGCAGCACGAAATAGGCGCGTTCGAGGAGATGAAGAACGACCCGGCGCTCAAGTCGTACTGAGACGTAGAGCTACGTCTCTATCTTCGTAGATAGATTGCTCTTTTATTTGTAGTGAGTGACGTCACTTTTTGGAGTCTATAGGCGAAAGTACAACGCGCGACGTCGGCGGAAGCTTCCGCCGTTTGTCTACCGCCGCGGGTTCATGAGCCGGTCGAGGACGACGTTCAGGTCCACGCCCTGGCCGGCGTCCTGCAGCTCGCGAATCACGCCCACGACCTGGTCGCGCGTGAACCCCATGTTCGCGAAATCCTCCACCACCTTGTCCATGGACACCTTCACGTTGCGGGTCTCGATCGAAGCCGGGCCCGCGCGCGCGCCGGAACCGACGGTCGCGGGTCCCGGGAACGGAGGCGCGAACCCGCCCGCCGGGGACGAAAAGCCGTGCCCCCCCCCCGGCCCGGGCCCGAAAGGAGGCCCTCCCCCGTGATGCGGCGGGGGGCCGCCGCCGTGGTGGGGAGGCCCCCCGGGACCCGGCGGCGGCGGGTAGTGCCGCGGCGGGTGCGGCGGGTGCGGCGGGTACCCCCGGTCCGGCGGCGGGGGCGGGCCCGGCGACGGCATCGGCGGCTGGTACGCGTACGCGGGCGCGCCGTAGGGGGATCCCAGCGGCTCGGGCGCGCCTCTCTGCGCCTGCGCGTACGCGGAATTGGGCTGCGTCTGCGGCGGCTGCGGCGACGCCACAGGCGCCGCGACGGGCGCCAGCGGCGAGAGACGAGAGTCGTCTCTCGCGGGCGGCGCGGACGCCGGGGCGACGCGCGGGCCCGCCTCCGTCGCGACGGGCGTTCCGCGCTCCGCGAGCGCGCACGCGGTGGGGAGCGCGGAGGGCACGGGGACGGCGCGCGCCTCAGACGCCTCGGACGAGAGTCCGAGGTCCTCTCGTTCCGCCCGTCTCTCGTCCGGCGGGATCCCGCCCGGCTCGGAGCGCTCAGACGCCTTCGCGCTCGAAGCCGGTGCGGCGGCGGCGGCGGCGGCGTCCGCCGCCTTCGCCTCGAGCGCGGCGACGCCCTCGCGAACCTCGCGCACATCCTTCTGCAGCACCGCCGTCCCGCCGCGCACCGCGGTCTCCAGCACGTCCAGCCGCGCGCTCATGGCCCGCAGCGCGTCGAGGACCTGGCCGGTGTACAGCTCCAGGCGGGCGTCTGCGTGAGGGAAGGACGACGCGTCGGATGAGCGTCGGATGAGCGTCGGATGAGCGTCGGTCGCGGATGCGAAAGGAACGGAGACGCGCGTCAGGTTCGGTGTCAGATCTTCAAACGGAGCGGTGACGTCGTGTCAGGCGGCGAGCGCTCTCGAGGTGACCGTCCGGGATCGCGGTCGGCGGGCGCGCGCGCGCGGAGACGTCCCAAACGCGTACCTAGCATTTCGTCAATCTTGTTGGCGATGGCATCGCGCATCGCGTCCCTCTGCGCGTTCGCCGCGGACGCGCCCGGCCCCATGGGCACGACGCCGGTTCCCGAACCGGGATTTGACGCCTTGGGCTCCGAATCAGGCACGGCCGCGGGCTTGGGTTTCGCGGGGATGGGCTGCAGCAGGTCGAACGGGTCCGCGGCGTCCTCCTCCCCCATGGCGCGGGGCGGGCGGTCTCGGCGTCGTCCTCGGCGTCGCCGGGTGTGCGTCCTCTGCGCGCCAAACGCGCGCGCAATCGCCGAGTCAGAAAAAAGTGACACCAGGCTGATTATTTTCTTTCTCTGGCTTTGGGGCGCGATTCTTTCCGAAAAACCCCAATAAATTTTTCCATCACATCAAGCGCTTCGATTTCGAGAACTCGAGTCTCGTCGCTGCAAAAAGAGCCCAAAACCACAAAATATCGCGCCCTGACTAAATATCAGTGCCAATTTCTGCCAAAATCTCGTCGTTTCCGACGTGGCGCAGCATTATATCCGGAAACGTCGAGTCCCGTTCGGGGGTTCGCCCGTAATTCGGGAGATTGCCACGCCTCGAATTTTTTCCATCCGAGCGGGGGGTTTCGAAACGAAACGAGCGACGAAACGAGGCTGGACCGAATTTAAGCCTCGCCTCGAATCTGACTGAAGACGCGTACGAAGAAAACCGGCGATTTGTAAAATACGAAAAGCGCGCCACGCACGAACCGTCGAGTCCCCCGCCGTCCTCGTCACGTTCCCTCCCCTTTCATGTCGGGCTGGCAAAAAAGGCCCCTTTTGAGGCAAAAAGTGACGACAACGTTTGACACGTTTCGGCGCATCGTCGAGGCGCGCGAAGGCAATACGCGCGGCGCGACGCACGCGACCACACGTCAGCGCAGGCCGCTCGGGAACCCACCGCGCGCGCCACTCCGAACGCCGCTCGGAGCTCGAGCGTTTCCATCGGTCTGAGGGCGAGGCTCGCGAACCGAAAGCCGACGTTTCGGCGTGGGGTCCGCGAAACCCCGCGCATTTTACATTTTCGACATGCTCGCGTGCTTCGCCCGCGGGTCGGGGCTGGACTGCCGCGGCGGGAAGCGCCAACGCATCCGCACCGGGATGGAAGGGCAACATAGTTATCTCGCGAACGCATCGCCAGGTACGGCGAAACGCGCGCGTGACCGCGGCGGGCTCGACGGCGCGCTTCCGGGATGCGTTTTTGTCGCGTCGACCGCTTTTCCTCGCTTTTTTCCGCGTTCGACTCACCCGCGACCTCCTCTCGTCCCCTACCCCCGCAGAGGAAGAAGAGCAAGTGTACGCGCAGCTCGCGACGCTGAGGGAGCACCTGCCCACGAGGTACGCGCCTCGCCGACCCGGAAACGCTCGCGTCGAGCGCACGCCCCGCCTTCCGTCGACGCGACCGTCCGCGGTCTGTCGAACGCATGCGCCTCGTTTCGGTCCCGGACGACGACGACGCGTCCCTTTCCGAAAGCGCGCTCGGCCGGAACACCGAGGCGGAGCCGCGGCGCGAACCCTAAACCCAACCCAACGCCCCCACGCGCGTCTGACGTCCTTCCCCCCGTCCTTCCCCCCGCGTCGTACCAGGCACCGCGACGCCGTGGAGGAGTATCTGCTCGGCGCGGGCGCGAACGGGGTGGCGTTCGTGGAGGGCCCGCGCGTGTCCGTGGCGCTCGAGGGCGACATCGCCGTGTACTTCCAGGGGGACACGCACCGCGCGCTGAGCGACGAGCACGAGAGCCACGCGCACGAGATCCTCGCGGCGTACCGCGACCGGGGCGGCGGCTCGAACAGCGGCTCCGCGAACGACCTCAGCGGCTTCCTCAGCGGCGAGTTCTCGGTGGTGGTCTTCGACAAGCTCGCCGGGATTGTCTTAGCGGCGAGAGACCCGAACGGCGCCGAACCCCTGTTCTGGGGCACCGCCGACTTCGGCAACGCGCTGCTCTTCTCCACGGACGCGAGTTTGCTCGCGAAGCAGTGCGCGGACGCGGACGCCTTCCCCGCGGGGACGGTGTTCTGCTCGAAGTGCGGGGACGTCACGGGCGAGTTAACAATGCTCAACCTCGTCCCCGGCGACGACGACGACGAGGTGGACTTTTTGGTCGGCGACGGCGACGAGATGGAGCAGCCCACGCCCGAACCGCGGCGCGAGCTGTGCGCGTCGCCGAAACCCGCGCCCGCGCGCGCCAGCGACGAGAGCTCCGGGGAGCGCCGCGTGTTCCTCGAGAGCCGGGGGGACGCGGCGGCGTGATACGATTCGGACGCTCCGTCGCCGGACGCGCCGCGCCGCCTGTATGATACGCCTCACCCGAAACCGACGCGACAAACATAATACGTAATACCGTCGCGTCGCGTGTGTATAATACTAAACCCACACCTCATGAACGCACCCTCGACTCGTACTCTCGACTCGTGCGTATTTTTTGTTTTCCTGTTTTCGTTCGGGGACGAACGCCGAAGCGACGAACCGCGACGAACAAACCGCGACGCCGATCGCCGCTCGTTTCGGCTCACGCGCTCGCGTCCGCCTGCGCGCGAATCGTCTCCTCCCACTCCTCGTGCGACCTCCCCGGCTTGAGGCTCGCCGCGGCGAGCGCGGAGAGCAGGCACAGACCCGTCGCCGCGGCGAGCGCGGCGACGTAGTTCCCGGCGGCGTCGTACAGCACGCCGGCGGCGGCGGGCGCCGCGAGGCCGGCGACGCCCCACGCCGTGTACACTTTGCCGTAGGCGCGCGCGAAGTTCCCGGCGCCGACGCGCCGGCGCACCTCCGTGGGCACCGCCGTCCCGAGCGCGCCGTAGGTGAGCGACGCGAACGCCAGCGCGCACTGCGCGGCGGGCACGGACTGCGCGGCGAGCGACGCCCAGAGAAGCGCGGGCGCTGCGACGAGCGGCGCCAGGCGCAGCACCTTCGCCGGGCCGCCCTTCTCGCGGTCGCACGCGTACCCGCCGGCGACTCGGCCGAGCGACGTACACATGCTCACGACGCTCACGCCCGCCGTGGCGACGCCTATGGAGGCTCCGTGCGAGTACAGCAGCGTCGCGGCGTGCGATATGACCATCAGCCCCGCGCTGACTCCCAAACCCAGCGTGGCCCACAGCGTGACCATCGCGGGCTTGAGCTGCGCGTCTCGATTCCGTTCCTCGTCGCTCAGCGCGACGCTCGCGTCGCGCCGCGGCGACGCCAGAGGCGCGTCCAGCCCTCCCGCGCTGAGCGTCGAGTACAGGGGCGCCGCCGCCGCGAGCATCAGCGCGCCCATCGCTGCCATCGCGCCGCCGACGTCGGCGACGTCCAGAAGGTAGCGCACGACGGGCACGAAGATGAACGCGCCCGCGGCTCGCGCGGACGTCACGAGACCGACGGACAGGCCCTCGCCGAACGGCGCGGCGGTGCTGATCTGCACGGACAAGCCGTAGCCGACGCCGGCGGCGGCGCCGAACATCGCGCCGTACCCGACGAACAGCGGCGTGACGGAGACGACCGTCACGGCCTGCGCGGCGACGAGCATGCCGATTCCAGCGGTCGCCGCGGCGGCGGCGGCGATGGTTTTCGGTTTCAGGCGCGAGTACAGCGCCGGGCCGAGCTTAGCGACGGCGACGGTGAAGGCGACGGTGGTGACTGAAAACACCCACGACAGCACGCCCCGTCCCACGCCCAACGCTTGCTCCAACGGTACGAGGAAGCACGACCAGCAGTACACGCTGCCCAGTAACACGTTCAAAGAGATGGCCCCGAAAAACGCGAACGGCTCCTTTTCCGTCTCGAAGCGCGGCGCGAACCGTAGCAAGCCTTTTCGGTTTTCGTCTCGTTGTCGTCCCGAGGTTTTCATTCTCGCCTCGCGCGCGCTTCGACGACGCTCGTCTCTGCCCGGGCCGTCCTCGGTTTCGTAGTACGACGTGTTCGGCGACGCGGACGTCGAGACATCGAGACGCGCGTTTCGCCGGATCGGCGAAGACTCTGTCGTATGACGCATGAGACGTGCGGTGGCGATCGGCGGTCATTGAAGCTTCGGGTCAGTCACGCTCCGGCGCGCCGCGAAGTTTTTTGATTGGAAAAGTCGGCGGTCGGCGGGTGGGTTATCCCGGTCGCGACCGAGACGAGCGTCGGGGCGGTCTCGAACGTACCGTCAAGGAATCGACGCGTGGTTGCCGACGTCGATCTCGTCGCGCGCCCGTCACCGGATCCGTCGCTGGCGTGCACGGCGATTCGGTGGCGTCCTCGGGACGCGGGAGCGCGCGGCGACGCGGCGAGAAGCGCGGAGGCGGGCGCGACGATGCGAGCCCACTTTTTCGGTGCCCTCGCGCGCGCGAGAACACGCGTGTGGCCCGTGGGCGCACGCGCCGTGCGGCGATCCGGAGCCGACGCGGCCAGCGACGCGAGCTGCGCGAGTGCGCGCATCGCGTCCTTCTGACGTGCGTTCGCGGTGCAGTGCGCGGGGCAGAACTGATTGACATCGAATCTCAAACGCGTCCCGATCTGCCGAAACCTCTCGCTTCTTTTCGTCGGGTTTCGTCAACGAACCGGACACGACCGGGACCAGATTCGAAATTCGGCTGTCGTTCATAACGGGAAGCGCACCCACCTCACCTGCGCTCGTGGATCTTTCTCCTCCGGATCCGCGGGATCCGCGCTGGAGGACGCATGTCCTCGAGACGCGTCGCACCGCGCGAGGTCACCGTCGTGGCGAGCCAGTTGCGAAGCTCGCAACCCTCCGGCCCGTGCGTGCGATTCGTGGACCTCGCCCTCCCGCGCGGCGCGCCGCCCGCGGTCGTCCAGTTCCTGGCGTTCCGCAACCACTACGCGTACGCCGTGACCGTCCGGGCGCGCGACGCGCACGGCGCGTGGAGGGATGTCCTGCGGGACACGCGGCTGATGGCGGACCCGCACTACGAAGATGACGCGACGCAGATCGTGGTGCTCGAGTTGCCCGGCGAAGGCGTTTCTCTGGACGGACAAAGCGCGAGCAGTTGCGTGCGCGTCTACTTCTCCAATCCCTCTCCCCGGTGGGCGCGCGTGGAAGTGGGCGCCTCGCACTTCACCGCGTACGAGTCGGTCGAACCCGAGTTCGCGCTCGCGGAGCTCACGCGACGCGTTCGGCGCGCGATACGCGAGGCGCGGCGATACGGCGGCGCGGGCGGCGAGTCGCCGCGAGACGAAAAAACAAAACGTTTTCCCCCGGGAACCGCCGAGCTCGAGTCGCGAGACGTCGCGCCCACCGCGCGCGCCGCCACGACGCGGTCGGGCGACCGGTTTCGTTCAGACGCGCTCGCCGCGTTCGACGATGTGCGCCGCGCGCTTCGCGACGCGGGGGTCTCGAGAACGAAAACACTCTGTCACAGAGCGGAACGCGCGGAGTCGGACGTCGAAACCGCCGTCGTCAGCCTCAGGTGACGGGGAGCTCAATAGCTCGCTAGTGTAGTTAGTATAGTCAGTAGCTCGCTCGCTGTGGAGTGTCGGTGTCTATGGACCGTGAACCGAGAACACGAACGGAAGTAACACGTCGGAGGAGCGCTCTCGTGCTGGCCGGCGCGCGTTCACCGACGTCCGCGGCCGCCGCGGTCGCCGCGGTCGCCGCGGTCGCCGCGGTCGCCGCGGTCGCCGCGGTCGCCGCGGTCGCCGCGGCCACCGTCGTCCGCGACCGGGCGCGAGAACGCG
>Ga0181601_10005909_pt1 | contig 10165 bp, 8 predicted proteins | sample 041ome_8_FD_133020 | JGI IMG/M metagenome (GOLD analysis project Ga0181601, IMG submission 133020) | Coastal salt marsh microbial communities from the Groves Creek Marsh, Skidaway Island, Georgia - 041407BS metaG (megahit assembly) | ecosystem: Environmental > Aquatic > Marine > Intertidal zone... | reverse complement strand
AATTTTTTCTTCTTTCAAATGTTGAAGCAATATTAATTTTATCAGAAAAATTTCTAATTAAATTTTCATTACCCTCTTTAATAAAAACTTTAATATCAAATGGAAATTTTAATAATTCCTCTATTTTAATTTTACTATTATCTGTTGATCGATCATCTAATTCATACCAGATTTGACCTATGTAATGATAGTTTAATATATCAAAAAAATTATCATCAAATTTAAAACTTGGTATTTTAAGCTCGTTAAAGTAATCAGAATCTATTTTATCTTTTATTATGCAACATTTTATTAACGATTTTTTATTTTTATTTTTATATATTTCTATAAAGTTTTTTATTGTACTAAAATTAGCGATCAATATTACATTTCTTTGAATAATATTATTAATTATTAAATATTTATATATTTGATTGTTAATAATCTTTAATAGAAATAAATTTATTATACAAAAGATTAAACTATTAAATAGCCATAACCAGTTATCTGTTTTAAATTTAAAAAAGAATAAAAATATTAATGCACTTAAAACATAAGTTAAAATTAATGTTTTTAGCTCATAAAAAAAAAAATAATAAAAGGTTTTGACATAATTTTTATGTTTTTTAAAAAAATAAAAAGAAAAAATATGTAAAAAAAAAACTAATAAGGTAAAATAAAAAAAAACTGAATTTAAAAATAAATTTAATCTAAATAATTCAAAAATAGTATTTTTACTTATAATTGTGGTTATATATAACGAAAAAAATATTATTATTGATTGAGAAAAATGTGAATAGGCCACATAAATTTCGTCATCTTTTTGAAATAATTTTTCTAAATTAATCATTTATAGAATGAATTAAATCAATAGGTTTTATCCTCACCTGAATAATAATAATTTTGTTGATAGTAATAACCATAATAACTATTTTTAGATGTATCTAAATCGTTTAAAATAAAACCATCAATTTTCCTGTTAATATTTTTCATTTTTTTTACACCTGACATCAAGGATAGTATGCCGGTTACATTTGATCTTGCTACATAAAATACATAATCAACTGCTTGAGCTATAACTAGAGTGTCCGAAACCGGAAGAATTGGTGGACTGTCAATAATTACATAATCATATTTTTTATTTAATAATTCAAAAAATTTTTTAAGTTTTGATACATTAACAATATCAGATAAATCTGTTCTTCTTTTTCCGGAGCTAATAAACTCTAGTTTGGTGCCGGGAACTGTTTGAATAGTTTCTGAAAAATTAGTTTCATTGGCTATTATCTCACTAAGTCCTTTTTTAATATTTTCAAATTCATAATAACCTTGTATTACAGAAGGTCTTCTTATATCAGCTTCAATCAATAGCACTTTATAGTTTTTTTGGAGTGATAAAGCTAAATTGAAAGCAACAGTAGTCTTTCCCTCAGAAGCATTACTAGAAGAAATTAGATACGTTTTGTTTGTTTTAAATTTAGATTCCATTATTGTTCTGGCATTCCTTATCGACTCTGAAAAAGCAGACTCATTATCTTCAATATACATTTGCATCATATGAAATCCTTTTCTGGAAATATTGACTTTTGGCAGATTTGATAAAATTAATGTATTAAAAATTTCAAGTGAGGAAGGATCTTTTACAGTAGAACTATTAAGATCTCTATAAAATAAATAAAAATAAACTCCAATTGAAGAAAACAAAAATGCTAGAATACAATTCTTTTTAATATTTGGAGAAATAGGAGTGTTTGAAGTTATTGGGTCTTGAATGATTTTAACATTTGATACTTGTAAATTTTGTACTTCATTAGTTTCCTTAACTCTTTGAAGAAATATTTCGTATAATTTTCTACTACTATCGACTTCTCGAGAAAATTTTAACATACCAGCTTCTTTTTCCTCTAAGCTTCTAAGTTCTTTTGTTGCTATAACAATTGAGTTTTTATTTATATCAATTGAATTTTTTAAATTTGTTAGTTCAAACGTTTTTTTTTCAATATTTTCATTTATTATTGAGATTAATTGATCCTCAAATGATTTAATTGTTTCTAACGCTTTTTTCACTTTTGGATGCTCATCTGTATATAGCAATCTTAATGACTCAAGGTTGTTCTTAGAACCTAATAAGCTATCATAAATATTTTTTATCTCTGATCTATTCATTAAATTTTGAATTGAAGTTAGTTGGTTCACATCGCCTTTAGCAAGTTTTATAGCAAGTAAATCTGATTGATATTCATTAATTTGCTGTTCTAAATTTAAAATATTTTGAGAAATAGATTCTATTTGTTTAATTTTAAGCTCTTTGACGTTTCCTGTATCAATTAACCCATTTTCTTCTTTATACTTTGCTAAGTTTTTTTCTGCAATCTGCATTTGTTTAGTTAACTCTTCTAAACGAGCTGAAATTTTTTCATTAGCATAAGATGTAATTATAATTTTTGAGTCTATTTCATATCTTTGGTAAGAGCTTATAATGTTTTTTAATGCTAATAGAGCAATTTTTGGGTTAGAAGAAATAAAAGATAATTCCAATACATCACTTCTTGGAATATTAATTACAGAAAAATTTTTCTTTAAATAACTTTTTAAACCTTCTTTTGAAATTTCTTCTTTTTTAATAAATAGTCTTTTAAGAAAATTTGGTTTTAAACCTCTAAATAATTCTTTAAATTCGACAAATTTTTCTTTATCGTTAATTATGTAATCCAGTACATCATCGCTATTTAATATTGCTATTCGATTATTGATTCTACTGGCTTGATCATCCAATGAGTACACTTCTTCAATATTAACAATTTTTTTACTTTCATCTGCTTCTATGACAATTGTTGCGGTACTTTCATACTTTTTATCTAGATTGAGAGAAACTAATAAAATAAATAAAGTAAATAAAATAGAGATAAATGTTATAGGTTTTAAGTATTTTAAAAAAACAACCCAATAATACTTAAGCTCAAGATTTTCAGCTATCTTAGCAATCGTAGTGAAAAAGTTTTTTTCCATTTTAATAAATATTTATAGTAAAGGAAATGTTATAAATTAGAATCTAATAAAACCTTAAATTTTTTTTAATGAAAAAATTAATAAAACCATGTGATATTACAGCAATTATAATTACATATAATGAAGAGAAGCATATTTCGAGATGTATTGATTCGCTTAAACATGGTGTTAAAAAAATTTTTATATTAAAAAGCTTTACAAAAAAAGGTAATATAAAAATATAAAAAAAAAAAAAAATTCAATTTAAACAAAAAAAATTTAAAAATTATGCAAATCAATTTAATTCAGCTATTCAAATGGCAAAAATTAAAACTAAATGGGTTTTAAGAATTGATGCAGATGAATATTTAGAAAAAAAATTTTTTTTAAAATTAAATATACATTTAAATAAACTGAATAATTCAATTAATGGTGTTAACATAATTAGAAGATATATATTTAATAATAAAGAAATAAAATATGGTGGGGTATTCCCACAAAAAAAATTAAGAATCTGGAAAAATAATAAAGCTAAATGCGAAGGATATTTATTCGATGACGATATGGTCTGCGAGCCAAAAGTTGTTGACCTAGATATAAGTATTTATGATCATAATTTAATGGGTTTTAAAAAATGGATACTTAAACATAAATCTTATGCTAATTTTGAACTTCAAAGACACTTGCAAAATAAAAAACAGATAAATTTTAAAAAAATTAAAAAATTTAACAATTATCAAAAAAAAATTTTTTATAATAAGAATATTTTATATTATAATTTTCCAATTTTAATAAGACCTTTATTTTTATTTCTATACAGATATTTTTATAAATTAGGTTTTTTAGATGGTCTGAATGGTTTTACATTTTCTTTAGTGCAAACTTTTTATTACAGAAGTTTAGTAGATATAATGATAATAAAATTTTATCTAAAAAAATTTTTACTAAAAAATGAAAAATATTAAAATTGTTAGTATAATAGAAAATTTAAACCTTACACAAGGAGGACCATCGCAAGGTGTTTTAAATTTAGCTCAAACAAACATAAATAATAATATTACTCATGAAATTGTTAATTTAAGAAATAAAAATACTAATATAAATTCTAAAGTTAAAATTATAAATCTAGATCAAAGCTATTTTAAATATGGCATTAGCATAAAATTAATTTTATGGCTTTTAAAGAATAAAAAAAATTATGATTTATTTATTATGCATGGTATTTGGCAATTTCAAAATTTATGTGCACGAATAATTATCCCTGGAAAATACATAGTTTTGACACATGGTATGCTAGATCCATACTTTGAAACAGAAAAAATTAAATCAATTAAAAAAAAATTATATTGGTTTTTTTTTGAAAAAAAAAATTTATTAAATTCAAAATATGTTCTTGCAAATTCAGCCATTGAATACAAGCAATATAAAGAAACTTATGTAAATACGTCAGGTATTAAATTTAAAAAAATAAATTATGGAATTTTACCTCATAAAATTAATATAAAAAATAGCATCAAAATTTTTAATAAAAAATTTAAGTTCTTAAGGGGTAAAAGAATAATTTTATATTTGGGAAGACTTCATAAAAAAAAGGGGTGCGAATTACTGATTAAAGCATATTCTAAATTAAAAAATATTAATAATTATATCCTTTTAATTGCAGGAGAGCATAATAATGATTATTTCTTAAAATTAAAAAAATATGTAGATGAGAATAATTTAAAAAATAAAGTTTTTTTTTCAGGTTTTGTCTTGGGAGATTTAAAATGGGGAGCTATCCTCCGATCAGATTGTACAATATTAACTTCTTATGGAGAGAATTTTGGGGTATCAATAATTGAGAGTCTCTTTTGTGGAAAACCTGTAATCTGTAGTCAAAAAGTTGGAATTAGTCAAATTATAAAAAATTATAATGCCGGTCTTATTGTAAAAAACAATATAATTTCAATTCAAAAACAAATTAAAAATTTTATTGAAATGTCAAAAAAAAATAAAAAAAAGTTATCAAAAAATAGTATTAAATGTTTCAATGAAAAATTTAATTTAAAGAATATTAATGATTTTAGTAATTTGATTAATGCAACAATCAAAAAAAATTAAATGCGAATATTATATATAGGTAATTCAGATAAACATGGATATTCTTATTACCAATACAAAATTATAAAGAAAGTATATAAAAAAGTATTTTTTCTAGAGATACAAAAGTTAAATATAATCACAAATTTAATATTTAAGATATGTTGGCATTTTAATACCTCATTTTTTGATTACATAATTAAAAATTCTATTAAAAAAAAAATTAATATAAAATTTGACATCATTTATATTCATAACGAGAGTTTAATTGGAAAAAAAACAATTAATTTATTAAAAAGCCATTGTAAAAAAATAATTTTTTATTGTCCTGATAATCCTTTTCTAGATAGAGATAACCAGCGTTGGAAACTATTATTACCTAATTTAAAAATGTTTGATCTAATTATTTTTATGGCAAAAAATAGATTAAAACATGCGAAAAAATTTAATTTAAAGAACATTATCTGGATACCACCTACATTTAAAATAAAAGAACAAGAAAGAAGAAAAATTAATAGTTTAGAAAAAAAAAAATACGAAACTGATGTTTTGATGATTGCCACTTGGTTTCCCGAAAGAGGTGATTTATTTCTTAAACTTATACAAAATAATATTAATTTTAAAATATATGGTGGTAGATGGCATAAATTTAAACATTACAGAAAATATAAAAAATATATTGGTAATAAAATAGAATCTGATGAACTTTATGTAAAACTTATACAATCTTCAAAAATTAATATTTGCTTACCTTCCTTGGGGAATAATGATGATATTACAAATAGATCAATAGAAATTCCTTATATAGGTTCTATGTTGCTTGCAAAGAAAACTAAAACTCATGAGGAATTGTTTAAAAATTATAAAGAGGCAGTATTTTTTAACAACTATGATGATTGTGTTAAAAAAATAAAATTATTACTATCAAACGATCAATTAAGAAAAAAAATCACGAAAAATGGTTATGAAAAAATCCAAAAAATGAAAAAAAAACTTTCTTTTGAATATAATATTAAAAAGATAATTAATGGATTAAACCTTGATTAAGAAATTTTTAAAAAATTTACCCAATATAAAAAGAATTAAAATACTCTGGGGAAAATCCCTAAATAAATTTGCAATAAAATTAAACAAACTGCCACCAGCAATAACATTTATCAAACCGCCTGAAGTTGCATACAATAAGATAAATAGAATTATTGAAATATTATTTTTAATTACAAAAGAGTCTAAAATTGAAAAAACCAATAATGAGGCTAGAAAGAATATTGCATAAAATAAATAACTTTCATAAAAAATTAGTATTGAAAAAATGATACCATTACTTTTACCTCCTACAGAAAATTTTTCAATTTTAGAGTATATTTGAGATGTAACAGTATCAAAATAAATTGCTTTGTTATAATAGGGATTAAATATTTTTATAATTGGAGATGGTAAAATACCTAAAAATTTTTTTTTCTCATAATCTAAGATTGCTTCAATTTCTTTTTTGTGCATAAAATTTTTAGCATAGAAAATATTGTCTGCTAATTGAGAAACATTTATTCTGTTTAAAAAATTTATATTATAATAATTTTCATTAAAAATTTTATTAGAATTTCTCTCATTTGCATTTATTAAAACAGAACTATTTTTAATTTTTAAAAGTTGATAGTGATTTATAATATTTTGGATTGGATTAGTATTATCTCTAAATTGTCTAGCTTTCAGATAGCTTTCGGAAAATTTATCAATAAAGTTACTAATAAAAATCAATAAAATAAAAATAATTACTAATTTATTAAATCGTAAAACTTTTATTTCTATGAATCCAACTAAAACAAGTAACAGATAAATTAAAATACCTGAAAATAAAATGTCAAAAAAAACTGATCTAGAGTTTAAACCTAAAGATAAATAAATAATTAAAAAACTACAAATAATAGTAATTAAATATTCTTTTTTATTAATTTTAAATTCATAGAATTTTTTAGAAAATAATAAGATAAATGGACAAATATAAAAAACTTTTATACCATTTATTAAGTCTCCAAATAATGATGGTCCAATTGCTTTATCAGACCAGATATATTTGTTTAAAAAAGTAATTCCAAGAGAGCTAACTAAAATTGAGAAGAATCCTAAATATAATAAATTTTTTTTATCTAAGATTTGATTTTTTTCAAAAAATAAAAAAATTTTGTTAATGTATTTTTTTAAAAAGTAAAAAATAGAGAAATTTCTATAAAAAATGTGAATTATTATCATAAAAAAATTAAAAAGAAGTAAATAAAAAAAAGTTATATTAGGTTGATACATAAAACTTTCTACAGATTCTAATGTGAAAGATTTAAAGTAAAGTGCACCTGAATTGCTGTAAAAATTAATGAAAATTAATGAAAAATTTGAAATTGGGTAATTTTTTATAGTATTTTCTTTAAAACAATAAAAATAGATTAATAAGTTAGAAATTGTCAAATAAATTAAACTATCAAAATTCTTAAAATCATCTATTAAAAAAAGTTGGATAATTAATGCTATCAATAAAATTGAAATAAAAATAAATTTTATTTTCTTTAAATTAGAACTCAAATAAGGAAATTCTAAAGAAAATATATTTTTCATTTTTTAAATTTATTCTATTTTTAATATATATTTTTTGATTTATTATTATAATCAATTAGTTTCATTTCATATGAAATTATTTAATAGTCTATTTGAAAAAATTACTACTCAAGATAAGAAAAGAATAATAAAAAACTTTAATTCAAATATAATCAATAATTTTGCTAGAGTGCTCGTTCAATTATTTTTTCCATTATTAATGATTAAAATATATGGACTAGAAGCTTTTGGAATTTGGATTTTTCTTATTTCCTTGCCAGACCTGTTTTATATTTTAAATTTAGATTTTAATTCAGCTACTAAAACTGAAATATCAATTTTTCATAATCAAAATAAGTTAAAAAAAGTTAAATCTTATTTTATAAATTTTGCTTATCTAAATTACCTAATTTTTATAATTTTTTTACCTTTAACTTTATTAATAATTTCTAACATTAATATTCAAATAGAATTTATTAAAAAAATCAATACGAATGATATTGATTTAATTTTATTTTTAATAATTAGTAGTTTTTTTTTAAATTTTATAATTAGTGTTTTAGATGTTGGAATTTCTTTTAAAGGTAATCTTTATATCTCAAATAATTTAAATTCTTTTTTTGATATATTTTCAAAAATATTAATTCTATTGTTTGGATTATACAATAATTCTATTTTATATGCATCTATTGCTTATTTTACTTCTAATATTATTAAAGTTTTATGTTATTACATTTACTTTAAACTAGAAAACAATAAATTTTCTTTATTTTCCACTAGCAAGTTTAATATTCACACAATAATTAAAATTTTCAAATTATCTTTACCTTATTATTTAATATCCATATCGACATTAATTAAACATAGCTATCAAATTATTATTATTGGGATATTTTTTGGCCCTAATATTGTGGGTCTAATTAGTACTCTAAAAACATTGTTTTATTTTTTACCTATAAGAGTATGGTCAATTGTACAAAGATCAATTATTTATGAATTTACTAAATTATATTCTAAAAATAATTTTTTTATTCTTAAAAAAAAGTACATACTTTTTATAAAGATTTGTTTATTTTTCTCTTTAATATTTTTATTTTTTTCATTTTTATTTGGTGCAAATTTGTATAATTTTTGGATAGGAAATAAATATTTATTCTACAGTAAAGAGATTATCTATCTAATAGTATTAGATGTTGCCTTTTATATAATTGCTAATTCATTTAATCATTTGCAAAAAGCAATAAATCGTTTCTACAACTTTAGTTTATTTCTTTTTTTTATTAATTTATTTATAATATTTATAATATACTTGTCTTTTGCGACAGGATTAACCTATTTCACCATGTTTATATTTAATTTAATTGGCTCATTTTCACTAGCAATATTTTCTGTGTATGAATTTAAAAAAAGCATAAAATATAATTTCAATCACAAAAAATGATTTATTATAAAAAAGTTTTTAAACAAATAAAATTTTTTTATTACTTCAATGATTTATTAAAATTAATAATAGAAAATATTAAAGTCTATCTGTTATCAAATAACAAACTTGTATTTATACAAATTCCAAGAACTAATTCATCTTTAATTAAAGATATCATACAAAATAAAGTTAAAATTAAATCTATGTTTTATATATCAGATCACTTTTTAAAACCTAAATATTCTAATCCAAATAAATATTTTGTTTCTATTAGAGATCCAATTGATAGGTTTGTTAGTGCTTATTTTCATTTAAAAAATAATCAATTTAAATCCTTTTATGGAGATTTTTTTAAAGTCTATCCTAATATCAATGTGTTGGCTGAAAAAATTTTTTCAAAAAAAGCACAAAACTATATTAGATTATCTCACCATATTAATGAAAATTTTCAAACTTTTTTTAATATTGAAAAATTAAGAAAAAATAAACCTTTCTTTGTAATTGATATAAATAATTTTGAAAACGATATTCAACTTTTTTTTAAATTTATCTTAGAAGACAAAAAAAAAATTAGATTAAATTTTAATAAAAAAAAAATCAAAAAATATAAAAGTTATTTAAGTTTAAAAAGTCGACGAAATTTAAAAAAATATTTAGCAAAAGATTATTTCATTTATCACGAATTAAAAAAAATAAGAAAAAAAATTATTTATAAAATGAAATTCAATATTTAAAAAATATTAGATGGATTAGAATATTCATATCCAAATACATCTGCTACTGCTTTATAAGTAACTTGACCTTTATAAATATTTAAACCTGCTAAAAAGTTTTTATCTTCACTTAGTGCTTTTTGATAACCTTTGTTAGCTAATTTAACTAAGAACGGTAATGTAGCATTATTAAGTGCGAGAGTAGATGTTCTTGGAACTCCACCTGGCATGTTAGCTACGCAATAATGTATAACATCATCAATAATATAAGTTGGGTCCCCATGAGTAGTTGGTCTACTTGTTTCAGTACATCCACCTTGGTCAATTGCAACATCAACGATCACAGATCCTCGCTTCATAACTTTTAACATTTCTTTAGTGATTAATTTTGGAGCTT
>Ga0181601_10005903_pt1 | contig 10172 bp, 1 predicted proteins | sample 041ome_8_FD_133020 | JGI IMG/M metagenome (GOLD analysis project Ga0181601, IMG submission 133020) | Coastal salt marsh microbial communities from the Groves Creek Marsh, Skidaway Island, Georgia - 041407BS metaG (megahit assembly) | ecosystem: Environmental > Aquatic > Marine > Intertidal zone... | reverse complement strand
GGGTGCAAGGACGGGTGCCTTCTGATTCTGAGCTATAAGAACATCGTGAACGGGTACTTCAAGCAGGTGGTGCAGCGCGCCGACGGCTCGCGGTGCGAGTTCCACCACTGCACCGAGGCCATCGACGAGGTGAAGTACTCGCCGGACGGCGCGCTGCTCGCGGCGGGGTCGCACGACAACTTCATCGACGTCTACGACGTCACCGGGAGCGCGGTTCCCGGCCGGAGCGTCGGCGCGGTGTACCACCGCCTGCACCGGTTGCGGGGCCACTCGTCGTACATCACGCACCTCGACTGGAGCGCGTACGACCCGAAACAGCCCGACCGGCGCGTTCTGCAGAGCACCTGCGGCGCGTACGAGCTCCTGTACTACGACGCCAACACGGGGAAGCAGGTGCGGCACTCGCTGCGCGACGAGCGGTGGGACACGCAAACCTGCACGCTCGGCTTTTCGGTGATGGGCATATGGCCGAAGAGCAAGCCCGGGGAAAAAGCCGCTGACGGCACGGACATCAACGCGTGCGACCGCGGTCCGGTGCCCGGCCGCGACGCGATGGGCCGCCCGAACAAGGGCGAGCTGCTCGCCGTCGTGGACGACAGCGGGCGCGTGAAGCTGTTCAACTACCCCTGCGTCGTGAAGCACGCGCCCTTCCGGCGGATGGAGTGGCGCGACCGCCCCGGTTTGGCGCGCAAAGCCGTGGGCGACTGCGTGGGGTACATAGGGCACTCCTCGCACGTCACGAACGTGCGCTTCGCCAACGACGGCGCGCACGTGATGACCGTCGGGGGATTCGACCGTGCGGTCATGCAGTGGCGCGTCGACGAAGACGCCGTCGAGCAGAAGGGCACCACGAAGCGGCGGCCGGAGCCCCGTCCGTTTGTCACGACGGAGCCGCAACCGAAAGTCACCGTGCCGCGAGGCGCGGGCGGCTTGACCGCCGCTGAGGCCGCCGCCCTGGCCGCCGAGCTAGACGACGACGGGTCGGGAACACGACCGGAGGAGAAGTGCGAGTACTTGGTGACCGTCGTGACCGGCGACGCGAAAGGCGCGAGCACGGACGCCACCGTGACGTTCAGCGCCGCCGGCGCGCGGACGGATGGCGCGACGGCGGTGATTCGCGAAATCGCACTGGACAACGCGCCGGACAACTTCGGCCGAGGATGCACGGACGTGTTCAAGATCACCGCCGCGGACATCGGCACGCTGACGCACGCTAAGATCGGTCAAAACAACGCCGGGGACTCCCCCGGGTGGTTGCTGCAGAGCGTTACGCTGGCCAACCTCACGAAGGGCTGGGAGAAGACTCTGTTCCCGCAGCACGTGTGGCTGGACAAGTCGCGCGGCGGCGAGACGCACGTCACGCTGCACGCGTCGCAGGCGGAGTCGGAGAAGGCGCAGGCTTCGCTGCTGGTGGACAAGAAGTACGTCGTGAGCGTCACCACCGCGGACTGCAAGGGCGCGGGCACGGACGCGAACGTTTGGATCGAGCTGGTGGGCGTCTCCGGGAAGAGCTCGGGCGCGCGCGCGCTGGACAACGCGATGAACAACTTCGAGCGCGGGAAAACAGACCGGTTCGAGCTCGACGTCTCCGGTTTGGGAGCGGGGATAGAGCGGGCGAGGATCGGGCACGACAACTCCGGGTTCGGCTCTTCTTGGTGCGTCGCGGAGGTGCACGTGCGCGTGGTGGAGACGGGCCGAGAGATCGCGTTCGACCTGCCGCACGCGGGCGTGTGGCTGGAAGACGGGTCACCGAACGGCACGGCGGCGGACCTTTTCCCGCTCGGGCCGGACGGAAAGCCCACGGTGCGGACCGTGACGTACAAGGTGGAGGTGCACACGGCGGACGTGAAGTACGCGGGCACGGACGCGAACGTGTTCGTGGAGCTGCTCGGCGCGAACGGGAACAGCGGCCGTCGGCCGCTGAGCACCAGCCGAGACAACTTCGAGCGCGGGAAGAAGGACGTCTTCTTCCTCGAGATGCCCGACCTCGGAGAGCTGAGCGCGATCAAGATTGGACACGACAACGCCGGTTTGGGGCCGGGGTGGTGTCTCGACCGCGTGATCGTCTCGGACGAGGACGCGCCCGGCGAGGCGACGGTGTTCGACGCGAGCGTCAAGGGTAAGCCCGGGGGCCGGTGGCTGGACAAGTCCGCGGACGGCGGCGCGACGCAATGCACGCTCGCGCCGCTCGCCGCGAACGCCGGGGCGTACTACGGCGTCGAGACCATGACTTCGGACGTGATGTTCGCTGGCACGGACGCCAACGTGTCTTTGACTTTGATCGGTCTGAAGGACGGGAAGGAGACCCGGTCGAAGACGATGAAACTGGACAACTCCTCGAACAACTTCGAGCGCGGCGCGCTGGAGGAGTTCGAAGTGGGACCCATCCCCGACGTCGGCGAGCTCGTGGCGATCGAGATCGGCCACGACGGCTCGGGAATCGGCAGCGGGTGGCGGTGCGACCACGTCGCCGCGTGGGACCTGACCAAACCCGACGCGCGGTTCCACTTCCCGGTGGACGCGTGGTTCGATAAGAACGAGCCGCCGAACAAGACGACGCAGCTCATTTCGGTGGCGCAGCTCGACCCCGACGCCGAGTTCACGGCGTACCGCGTCGACGCGCACACCAGCGACGTGCAGGACGCGGGCACGAACGCCACCGTCTCGGTGACCATCTTCGGCGAGCGGGGCGACACCGGCGCGCTGACGCTGGACACGACGGCGGACAACTTCGTTCGCGCGTCGGAGGATTCCTTCACCGTGGCGAACGCGCGGAACGTCGGCGCCATCACGCACGTGGTGCTCGGCCACGACGAGTCCGCGCTGATGGGCGATCCGGCCTGGCACGTCGCCGAGCTCAAGATCCACAACCTGAAGACGGGCGAGGCTGTGACCTTCCCCGCGGGCTTCTGGATCGGCAAGGAGCGCGAGCCACACTTCGCCTCGCACGTCGCGCTGGCGCCCGCCGGAAAGGCGGTTGTGAAGATGTGCGCGTACCGAGTCGCCGTGCGCACGTCGGACGTGCGGTGGGCGGGAACTGACGCCAAGGTGAGCGTTCGCTTGATCGGCGCGGAGGGCAAGACGAGCGCGACGCGGGTGTTGGAGAACGACTCCAACAACTTCGAGCGCAACGCCGAGGACGTGTTCGTGGTGCGCGACGTCGACGTCGGCGTCGTCTCGAAAATCGAAATCGGACACGACGGCGCCGGCGTCGGGTCGGACTGGCACCTCGGGTCGGTGGAGGTTCTCAACTTGGACCCCGGCGACGGGAAGGACGCCGACGCGCGAAAGAAGAGCGTGTTCTTCTTCTGCGACGACTGGGTCAAGGAGAAGGCGCCGGTGACGCTGGAGGCGGAGACGGGCGGCGGCGGGCGCGCGAAATACAAGATCACCGTGCACACCTCGGACAAGAGGTGGGCGGGCACGGACGCCGCGGTGACGGCTCGGCTCTTCGGCGAAGCCGACGGCGTCGTTGCGGAGACGGCTTTCTTTAACCTGGAGAACTCCGCGAACAACTTCGAGCGCGGGCGCGTGGACGAGTTCCTGATCGACTCGAAGGACGTGGGCGTGGTGCAGGGCATCGAGATCAAGATGGACAACTCCGGTCTGGGCGCGGCGTGGCACCTGCGCGCGGTTTCCGTCGCCAAGGCGTCGGCGCCGGACGACGCGGCGCACTTCGACCACGACGAATGGCTGGACGGCAAGACGCCGAGCGTAGTGCTGCGCGTGTCCGACCGGGCGAAGACCGCGACGTGTCGGTACGTGATCGAGACGCTCACCTCGGACCTGCGCGGCGCCGGGACGGACGCGGGCGTCTCCATCGCGCTCTTCGGCGAGAAGGGCGAGACGGGCGCGTTGCCTCTGGAGAACTCGGCGGATAACTTCCGGCGCGGGAAAAAAGATGTCTTCCACGTCGACGCGCCGGACGTCGGCGCCGTCGTGCGCGCGCGCCTGGGGCACGACAACAAGGGTTCGTTCTTCGGGGACGACGCGTCGTGGCACTGCGCGTCGCTGGAGATCACCAACACCGCCACCAACGAAAAGTGCGCGTTCGCCGTGAACCGGTGGTTCGCGGAGAACAAGCCCCCGAACCTCACGTCGCAGGTGCTGATTCCGGGCGACGCGGAGGCTGAAAACTCCGCTTTGTGCGGGTACGTCATCGCCGTGCGCACCTCGGACGCGCGCGGCGCCGGCACCGACGCCAACGTCACGCTGACGCTGGTCGGCGAGGACGAGGGCGGGAACCGCGTCGCGATGGGGCCGTTCCCGCTCGAGACCTCCGCGGACGACTTCAAGCGAGGCGCGACGGACACGTTCCGCGCGGAGGGACCGTTCATGGCGAAGATCGTCTCCGCCACGGTGGCGCACGACGGCGCCGGGTTCTTCGGCGGCTCGGACTGGCGCCTCGAGTCGCTCGAGGTGACGAAGCGAGCGAGCGGGGGGGGCGCGGCGCCCAAAACCACGTTCTGGTGCGACGCGGTCATAAAGAAGGACGTGCCCGTGACCTTGTCCGCGAGCGTCGACGGCGCGCCGCCGCGTCCCGCGAACGACCGCAGGCGGTACAAGGTGACGACGCGCACCTCGGCGAACCGGGGAGCCGGCACGGACGCCAACGTCTTCGTCGAGGTGTTCGGCGAGCGCGGCACGACGGGGCGCCGTCCGCTGGACACCTCCGCGGACAACTTCGCGCGCGGCGCGACGGACGTGTTCGTGTTCGAGTCCCCTTTCCTGGGCGAGATCCAGTCCGTGAAGATCGGGCACGACAACTCCGGGTTCGGGCCCGCGTGGCGGCTGGACGAAGTGCTGGTGGAGGACGCCACCGCGGAAGCGGACGCGCCGGAGTGGCACAGATCGCGCGTCTTCCGCGCCGACGCGTGGCTGGACGCGGCCAAGGCGCCGTTCGCCACCGAGCTCGAGCTCGCGCCCTCGGACGGCGCCTTCTCGCAGCGCGCGAGGGTGGAGATGGCGGAGTACACCGTGACGGTTCGAACCTCCGACCTCCCGGACGCGGGGACGGACGCGAGCGTGTCCGTCGAGCTCGTCGGCTCGGAGGGCGCCACCGGCTGGACCGAGCTCGGGCCCTCCGGGCGGGCGTTCGGGAGGGGCGCCGCCGAGGCGATCCAGATCGCCGGCGCAGACGTCGGCGTCGTCGAGCGGGTCAGCTTGAAGCACGACGGCACCGGGCGCAGGGGCAAGTGGCACCTGGCGTCCCTGGACGTGCGCCACGACGGCACGGGCGCGGTGGCGAAGTTCGCGTGCGACGCGTGGCTGGCGAACGAAAACGGCGTCGTCGCCGAGACGACGCTGACGGCGGCGGCGGGATCGGCGACGTCGGCGACGACGTTCAACTACCGCGTGGACGTGACTACCGGGTCGCGGATGGGCGCGGGCACGGACTCGAAGGTGACGATCGGCATCCACTGCGAGGGCATGGAGGAGGCCTGGACCCCCGCGCTCGAGCAGCGCGACGAGCACTTCACTTCCGGCGCCACGGACACGTTCGTGTTCTCGCGCCGAGACGAGCTCCCGGGGAACATCACGGCGGTGACGCTGACGTGCGCGGACGCCGGCGTCTTCGGCGACTCCTGGTTCTGCGAAAAGGCGGTGGTGTCTTCGCTGGCCAAGGGCACGGAGTGGGTCTTCCACTGCGGCGACTGGGTCGGCAAGCAGGGCACGCGGCTCGAGCAGGGCATCCTCGCGTCCGTCTCCGTCGAGGACGAGGCGAAGGCTGCCGAGGCGGCGGCGAAGGCGGCGGGCGACGCGGGCGCCGGCGCCGACGCCGCCGCCGCCGCCGGCGCCGCCGCCGTCGACGCGCCCACCGAGTACCGCGTGACGTTCTGGACCGGTGGCGAGTTCGGCGCGGGCACGGACGCGACCGTTTCCGCGGAGCTCTTCGGCGCGCGCGGCTCGTCCGGCGCGCTGACGATGGACCGCGACGCGTCCATGTTCGACGCGAAGTGCGTGGACGCGTTCACGCGCGTGTCGCCGACGCACCTGGGCGAGCTCGCCGAGGCGCTGGTGTGGATCGAGAGCGCGAGTGGCTCCGGGTTCATGTCCGCGTTGTCCGGCGACGGCTGGAACCTCGACAAGATCGAGGTGGAGCACGTCGCCACGGAACGGTCCTGGGAGGCTGCCGTGGACGAGTGGATCTACCCCGGGAAAAGCAAGGCGCTCAGGGCGAAGCTCGTCGTCAAGAAACAAGGGCTCGGGTTCGCGCAGCTGGCCGAGAAGGCGGAGGACGCCGCCGGCGACGCCGCGCGACTCGACGCGCTTCGGGCGGGCGAGGAAGGGCGAGGAAGCGACACGACAACCGAGGCGCGGGAGGATGACGCGAAAGCGCCGTCCCCGCGGAAGGATCCCGCGCCCGTACCGGCACCGGCGCCGGTACCGGCGCCGGCGCCGGCGCCGGCGACGCCCACTTCTCTCCCGCCCATCGAGGCCCCGAACGCCGCGGAGACCCCCGAGGAGCGCGAGACCCGCGAGTTCGCCGAGCTCGAGGCGCGGGCGCAGGCGGAAGCCGAGGCGGAGGCGCGCCTCAAGGCGGAAGCCGAAAGCGCGGAGGCGCCGATCGAAGCGGCCGAGCCGATCGAAGCGGATGATCTCGCGGAGGAACCCGATTTGTCGAAACCGTCGAAACCAACGCTCAAGACGCCCGAGACGTCGTCCCTGAGCCTGGCGGGCGGCGCTTCGGGGTCTCTCGCGGGGCTCTCCAAAGCCGCCTCGACGTCTTCGTCGACGGCGCACGAGTACGAGCTGAGCATCTCGCGCGACCCGGTTTCCGAGCCTCTGCGTGTGCGCGTGCTCGGCAAGGGCGGTGAGGGCATCGCGCTCATCCCGCCGAACGTGGCGTTCGCCTCCTTCACGTTCCCGGCGCCGCTCGACTTCGTGACCAAGGTGTACGTCTCCTACGACGAGGAGGAGGAGGAGACCGATTCGGCGTCGAAAACGCTTTCGCGAAAAGGGAAAAACGAAAAGGGAAAAACACCCGTCGCGCTCGAGCGCGTGTCTTTGTCCGACCCGAGCCGCGGGGACGCGCGCGCGTTCCAGCTGCGCGGGTGCGTGCTGGACGCGGCGCACGGCGAGGCGCGCGCGAGGATGGAGGCGCTGCCGGAAACGGCGTGCGAGGAGTGGGAAGAGGCGGTCGCGCGCAAGGACGGGCGCGAGAAGAAGTACTGGTTCTCGCAGGCGCGGAACGAGTCCGTGTGGAAGGAGCCGCACAAGTACTACCCGGTGCGTTTCGCGCAGCCGGAGTGAGAACGCGACGTTCGGCGTCGTTCGATGGTAGACCACAGATACGCACTCACGTAGGAGTGAAACATACACGTAGCTACGTATTCTGTTCGATAGTGCGTCTTCGATGTGCCTTCGTAGCTGACTCTGGACGCTCGGCGCCGAGAGCGCGGATGCGTTCGCGCGACGCCGGAAAGCGGACGCGCGGCGACGAAAATGACCGCGGCGCTTCCGGATCCGGGAGGCGAAAGGTTCCCGTGTCCCGAGGAGGTCCCTCAGACCCTCGATGCGCGGTGCGTTGTGGAGGTGTCCAGTCGCGCGAACCGCCGCGCAGTGCTCGCCTTCCACGCGGCGTTCGCGGGACGTGGCTCGGGTCGGGAAAAGCGCGCGTGGACCCCCCCGAGCCGTCCAGCGGGGTCCCGAGCGGGTCGGTTCCCGCGCGGCGGGGATGGCGGCGACATCGGACGAGGTCGCGGCGCGAGACTTCTCGAGCGAACCCGCGCGGGTCGTGCGCGTGTGGACGAGAGCCGACACTGACGGCCGGCTCCTCGACGGCGGTGCTCCGTGGGAAGCCTCGCTCGAGGCCACCCCGGAGATACGGCTGGTGGCTGGCTCGAGCGCGCGCGCCGAGTCTCGCGACGATGCCGACGCGAGCGCTTTCGACCCCGTCGCGTTTTTCGACGCCGCGCGCGCCGCGCGATTGGGACGCGTGCTGTACACCGCCGCGACGCTCGCGTCGACGCAGAGCATGCTCCAGACGAACATGGTACATGGATCGAAAACAGACAACAGACGCGGGTCGCGTTTCCCGACCGGAACGGTGGTGGTCGCGGACCGCCAAGTCTCCGGCCGCGGGCGCGGCGGGAACGCGTGGACGTCCCCGGACGGGTGCTTGATGTTTTCGTTCCTCGCGACGCACGCGGACGGGCGCACGCTCCCGTTCCTGCAGTACGTCGCGACGATGGCGGCGGTGGACGCCATCCAGGACTGCGCGGACGAGGTGCTCGCGGAGGCGGCGGCGGCGCACGACGAGCGCGTCGAAGCCGCGAACGCCGCTTCCCTCCCCGCGACGCGCGCGGGGAGGGAAAATCGCGTCGGGTTCCGCCGGGGCTCGGGAAAATCGGTGGACGTGCGCGTGAAGTGGCCGAACGACTTGTACAGCGGCGGATTAAAAATCGGGGGCGTCCTGTGCACGTCCACGTACACAGAGGGCGCGTTCGACGTCGTCGTGGGCGTCGGTATCAACCTAGACAACGATGCGCCGACGACGTGCGTGAACGCGATCATCGGCGCGGCGTGGGACGCGATCCTCGCCGAGAGCCGATCAGCCGAAAACAAACGCGTCTCGCCGCGAGACGTCTCGCGCGAGCGCCTCGCGGCTGGGTTCATGAACCGCTTCGAGGCGCTGTGCGGCCTTTTGAACCACGCGGGGGGGTTCGAGCCGCTGGAGCCGGCGTACCTGCGGCAGTGGCTGCACACGGACCAGAAAGTCGTGCTGGAGGAGGGGGGCGGCGCGAAGACGGAGGTGACCGTGCGCGGGCTGACCAAAACCGGGTACCTCCTCGCAACCGACGCGGCGGGGGCGAGATTCGAGCTGCACCCCGACGGGAACAGCTTCGATTTCTTCCAGGGGCTCGTCAAGAAGAAGTTACCGTGATGCGTGTTGATCATATTAATACTAGCTACTTTCGTACTACTGTGTGTGATACACGATCAGCACACCTCGAAGTACGCGCTCGTGACTGGAGTGACACGTATGACAAGTTAACTTGTCTCGGCTCTCTGCGAAACGCACCGGGGACACGCGCACGCGAAGCCGTACGCGGCGAGCGCCTTTGCGCGCTCGGCGACGGGCTCCGTCTCGTCGATGTACGACACGCATAGCTCTTCGCCCTCCGCCACGTCCCGAAGCGCCTCGACGCGGACCATGGTCCGCCCCTTCCACGAGCTGTACCTCGTCGTCGCCGAGGGCTCGCACGAGTGGTTCACCAGGCAGAGCAGCGGGAACAGAGCCTGCCCGGTGAACATCGGGAACAGACGCCGCGAGACGTCGTACAGATCCTCGGCGTCCGAGGTTTCGTCGATACGAATCTCCACCGTATCATCGCTTCGGCTCGACGCGTCGTCGTCAGCTTCTTCGTCCCCACCCCACCTCGGCCTCCCCGCGGCGAGGTCCTCCGCGTCCCTGCGCTCCTGCGCCTCGAGCGCGAGAGGAAGCAGCGCGTCCAGCGTCGCGCGCGTCGCGTCCGCGCCGTCGTTCTCGTCGACGCGCAAAAGCTCGCGCGTCACGCCGCGCATCGGGCCGTCCACGCGCAGGCTCCACTGGTTCAGGTCGCAGACCCCGAGCAGGTGGCCGAACCCGTCGCGCCCGAGGCGCTCGAGCACCTCGGGAACGAACGCGAGCGTTCCCGCGGAGGCTCGCGACGCGGCGATGTGGCCGAGCGAGTCAGACGCGTCCGCGGAGGCGTCGCCAGAAACGGAGAGGCTCTCGAGGCTCTCGAGGCTCTCGAGGCTCTCGAGGCTCTCGAGCTCGGCGCGCGCCGCCGCCGCCGCGGCGCGCGCCGACGACGAAAGCAGCGCCGCGCTTCGCGCCGCGACGCGGCGCAATCGCTCTCGCGCTTCCGCATCGTCTTCGCCAGAGACGTCCCACCACGCCCCCCCGACGAGTCCACGGCACGCCTTCGTGGCCTCGGGCCAGGCGTCCCCGGCGCGTAGCCGCTCGGCGATCGCGCCCACCAGCTCAGCCGCGAGCGCGAGGTTGTCGTGGTGGCCGCAGTCGCGGCGGAACGCGGCGGCGGCGACAGCGGCGGCGCGTCTGGCGGACGCTTCGTTTCCCTCCGACGCTTCGTTTCCGACGGCTTTAAATCCCGCGCCGCAGCACGCCACGTCGTGCCCGCGCGCGGCGTGCCGGACCAGGCACTCCGGCGAGCAGTACGCCGCGG
>Ga0181601_10005901_pt1 | contig 10176 bp, 2 predicted proteins | sample 041ome_8_FD_133020 | JGI IMG/M metagenome (GOLD analysis project Ga0181601, IMG submission 133020) | Coastal salt marsh microbial communities from the Groves Creek Marsh, Skidaway Island, Georgia - 041407BS metaG (megahit assembly) | ecosystem: Environmental > Aquatic > Marine > Intertidal zone... | reverse complement strand
CGTGATCCAGGGCGCGGTGGCCATCTTCATGGTGTACCAGGCGGAGAACCCCGACGCGGTGTTCTTCTCCGAGGACGGGTGCCTGGCGGGGGGCGGGCGCGGGAACGGGTGCTGCCCCGGCTCGAAGTGCGCGGTGTGCGAGCCCAACACCGTGCAGAGCGCGGGGGGGAAGGAAATGCGCTGGAACTCGTGCGTGTGCGACCCGTGCGAGCCGGGCTCGGCGCAGTTCCGTGTGGGCATGCGCGTGTGCGAGCCGTGCCCCGCGGGCTGGTACCAGCAGGTGCGGGGGCAGACGCAGTGCGACGCCTGTCCCCCCGGGACGTTCAACGGCGACGTCGGGCGCTCGACGCCGTGCGATCCGTGTCCGCCCGGCACCTACTCCTCCTCGGACGTGCGCGCGTACCGCGAAGCCACCACCAAGACGTACCGCGGCGTCGGCGTGAGTTTCGACCCCAGCGCGGGCGCGTCGCGGTGTGCGGCGTGCCCCGCGGGCACGTTCCAGCCGGAGTTCGGGGGCAGATCGCCCGAGGAGTGCCAGGAGTGCCCCCCGGGGTTTTACAGCGAAAGCGGCGCGTCCGAGTGTGTCGCGTGTCCCGCCGGGACGTACCAGCCGTACGCCGGGCGCGCCAGCGAACGGGATTGCCTGCCGTGCGCGGCGGGGATGTGCAGCGACGCGGACGCCTCCGTGGAGTGCTACCAGTGCTGCCCCGTGGCGAACCTCGCGTGCGACGCGTACCTGAAGCGCGCGCGCGGCTTCTACGGGCAGAAGGCGTGGTACAGCAACGACGGCGAGGTGGGGCGCGTGCCCACGGATCGAAAAGACGAGTTCCTCGAGCGGCTCTGCGCGCGCGGGTGTCGGGAATACGGCGTCGTCAACTGGTGCGTCACGGGGGTCTGCGCGGCGTAAGCGATAATACGTAGAGACACAGAGTGGTTCGGTGAACACTCCTCTTTAGTTTTAGCTTTCGTTTTAGCTCTCTCATAGTATGAAATACGGTACCTTCGGTATCACGCGCGCTCCGTTTTCGTCGCGCTCGTCCCCTCGATGAGCAGCCTCGCCTCGCTGACCCGCAACCCCGCGCCGCGCGCGCCGCCGGCGTCGTCGTCGCCGGGCGCGCACTCGCGGCGCCGCCGCGACAGCGCCTGCACGTTCTCCTCCACGGTGTTGAGCAGCGTGAACCTGTGCACAAACGTGGGCTTGGTCTGCCCTATGCGGTCGACGCGCTTCATCGCCTGCGCCTCCGCGCCGGGGTCCATCACCGGCTCCAGCAAAATCACGTGCTGCGCCGAGGTCAAGTTCAGCCCGTTGGCGCCGCGGCGAAGCGGCATCAGCAAAACGCGCGCGTCCAGGTCCGCCGCCGACCCCGTTTTCGTCTCGTTTTCGTTTCGTTTCGCGGCGAACGCCTCCACGGCATCGCGCAGCTTCTTACCGCCGCCGCCGGGATGCGCGACGGCGACGCCGTTCGCGCGCAGCGCCGCCGCCACGACGCGGAGCGCATCCTCCCACTCGCTGAAGACGAGGATCTTCGTCGCGGAATCCGCGCCGTTTCTGTTCGCGTCCAAAAGCCACAGCGCGCGACGCGTCACGGCTTCGATCTTCGTGCCCCATGAGCCCTTCACGACGACCGACGCCTCGAACGCGAGCTGTTCCTGTTCGGTGCCGAGGCTCGCGTCCATGTCCCACCGCGGCGCATCTGGCGCATCTGGCGCGTCCGGCGCGTCGCCGGCGTCGTCGGAGGGCGCCTTCACTAAAAAAAAGCGCTCGACGCTCGCGCGCGCGCCCCCCGACGACACGTAGTTGATCTCGTCCGCGGGCGTCCGCTCGCGGCAGGTTGGGCACTTGAAGCTCTTGGGGTGCCTGCTGTTCGGTGGCGGCGGCGCGCGCGAGACCAGCGCGTCCGTGCAGGACACGCACAGCTTGTGCCCGCAGGGCAGAACCGCGAGCTCGGCGGCGGCGGTCGACCCGTCCGCGTCCTCCTGGCACACGGGGCACTCGAACGCGCGAGACGTTCGCGCGACGTTCGCGGGTGCGTTTGCCGAAGTTTCGAACTCGGACGTCGCCGCGAGGACCCGCGCCTGCTCGTCCTCCCTCCTGAGCCGTTCCAGGAAGCGCACTTGCGACGCGGCGCGCCGCAGGTCCGCCTCGTGCGCGGCGCGGTCGGCGGCGTACTGCGCCTCCATCTCCGGGAGCTCCCACGCGTGCACCACCGACGCGCGGAGGCGCTCGGGCACGGGATCGGGCAAGCCCCCGAGCGCGACTTCGTCGTCGCGTCGCGTCCGGATGCGCGTCGTCGCCATCGCCAGTTCGTCGCGCGCGTGGAGCTCGTCCCGCTGGTGCTTCTGCAAAACGCACGCGTTTCGGAACTCGCGACGCATCAGCTCCAGGCTCTCGACGTGCGCGCTGCCCGCCTCGAACAGACTTCCGTTCCTCGAACAGCACTTCGCCAGCAGAAAGCGAAGCGCCGTCTCCGCCGAGCTCGGCGCCGAGCGGCCGGCGCCGACGTCCGCGCGCGCCACGCGCCCGCGCGCGCCGCCGCGCACGTGCTCGTCCGACGCCTGCCTGCCGAACACGGCGTCTTCGTACGCGGCCAGGCGCGGCTGCGCGAGGCAGTGGTGGCAGGTCACGAGCACCTCTCGGCCGCGTGTACCGCTCGTAAACGCCGCGTCGTGACGTCTCGAGTCCTCGAAGAAGAAGTTGCGCTTTTCGCCGCCGCCCAAAACGCACGCGCCGCACCGACCGGCGGCGTCGACGTCCTCCGGTTTCGCGTCGGCGGTGATTTTTTCTAACCGCGCCGAGTCCTCCAAAAACGCCGCGCGCAACGTCGTGAGCTTCTCCAGGTCCCGCTCGAGCGCGAACCGGAACCCGTTCAAATCAGTGAACGCCACGCGCTCGCCCTGCCAGCTCCCTTGCAGCGCGCCGTCCACCAGGCGGTCGAACAGACCGGAGCCCGAGGGGTCCCTCGCGTCAGTCCCTCGCGCCAGGGAAAGCGCCTCCGCCCACCACGTCGCTCCGGCGGGGCCCGGGCCCCGCGCCGCGGCGCCGCAGCGCGCGAGCGCCGACGCCACCGCGGCGGAGGCCCGGCGCATGTGCTCCGAGGCAGCGCCGACGCCGCCGGCGCGCGACGCGAGGTACTTCTGGCGCTCGGTCTCCGCGTCGCGGTTTAGGGTATCGTCGCGCAGCGCGCGCGAGACGGCGACGGAGGACGTCTTCTTCGCCGCCGCCTCATCCGCGGCGTCCAGCGCGAGTCGCAGGTTGTGCAAAGCGTGCAGGCGCTGCAGCGGGTCGAGTCGTAGCCCGAGCCCGTCCGCCGCGCCGGAGGCCTCCAGCTTCAAGACCTGCCTGTAGTGCTCGACCGCGGCGCCGAACCGCGCCTCGCAGCACGCGACGCCGGCGGAGGCGTTGCGCGTGAACGCGACGAGCCTCTGCGCCTCCTCCGCCTCCACGCGTTGCTTCTCGATGAGCACCGCGTGGATCTGGGGCATGGACATGATCGCGCCGCTGTGGATCCCGCCGGCGCCGATGTGCGCGCCCGCGAGGATCCCGTCGGCGCGCGCGGCGCCGCCCTTGACGAGCCCGCGGACGCCGTGCGTGCCCGCCTGCGGGTGGTTGCACGCCTGGCGCAGCCGCAGCAGAGGAACCAACACGCGTCTCGACTCCTCGGCGGTGAGGCGCCGATCGACCGCGTTCGCGGCGTCGTCGTTCGCGGTGAGATCCACCGTCGCGGCGTCGTCTTCGCCCCCGTCGCGACGGGGCGAGTCACCGCTCGAGACTGCGTCGTCCTCGTCGTCGTCGATCAGATCGTCGATCGCGAACGCGTCCCCGGTTCCGTCGTCGCGGTCGTCGTCTGGACGCCCTCCGAGCCGACGGCCCGCGCCGGGCGCGAACGCCGCCGCGTCGCGTCCGCGATTCCGCGATTCCGCGATCGGTCCCCCTTCGCGATTTATTCGTAAATCCGCCGCCGCCTCGGCGCGCGCGCGCGCCGGGTCCACCACGCGGCGCAGCGCTTCGCGCGCCGCGCGCTCGCACACCTCCCTCTGCTTGCGGTACCAGTGCGCCTCGATGCCGGAGGGGCGCAGCGAGGTGACGGTCTGGCCCTGCGGCGGAAGCCGGAGCTCGTCCGCGACGTCCGCGCGCGCGTTGCGCCACATGACGCGGCGCAACACGTCGAAGAGTGCCCTTTCGATCGAAGGCGCGTGTCCTTTTTCGAACGGCGCCTCGACGACGCGTCTGAACCAGTGGCGGTCGGTCAGCGGAGACGGCGCGCGCAGAAACGCAAACAAACCTTGCAAATCCTCGACGCCGCGCGAGACGGGCGTGCCGGTGACTGCCCACCTGTGCACGCCGGGCACGAGGCACGCCATGGCCGCCGCCGCCGCCGTGGACGATTCCACCTCCTGCGCCTCGTCAAGCACCACGCGCCACCACGTCAAGCGCGTCAGTGGCGTGGGGATGATCTCGTACTTCTTGCGGTGCCTGCTCGCGCGGCCGCCGGTCCCGCCGGGACCGTCCCCGTCCGACGCCGCCGCGTCCGGCGCGTGGTGCAGGTCGCCGCGAAGCGTCTCGTACGTCGTCAGCACGACGTCCGCGCGCGCCAGGTCGAGCGCGGAAACGGGCGCGGTTCGCGTATTCATAGCCCGCGTCTTGGCGTCCGGCCCGGACGCGCCGCGCGGCTGCCCCTCGTACGTTATGACATTCAGCGCGCCGGGCGCGGCGTGCCTTTTGAGCTCGGAGCGCCACTGCGCCAGGATGGCGGACGGGCACACCACCAGCGTGGCGCCGCACGGCCCCGACACGTGACACCCCGCGCGGCGCGCTACGCACCGCCCGCACGTGAACGGCGCGTCCTCGGCGCGTTCGCGAGCTAAGCGTGTCAGGCGCGTCGCGCGCTCCGCCGCGCGAAGCGCGTCTAAAAGCACAGAAGAAGTGGGAAGATGTACGCGTTCTTCTTCTTCTTCTTCTTCTTTTTCGGCGCCGGCGTCCTCCTCTTCGTTCTTCGCGAGCGGATCGGGAGACGTCACGAGTCGTACCGCGGCTTCCCCCCGTTCCGCTTTCGCGAAATCCCCGCGCCGGGTCTCGTCGTCGGAAGGCGGCTCGGTGGTGTGAGCGGCCCTTTGGTTTTCGTGCGCCGCGCGCGCCTCAGCCTCCGCCGCCTCGGCGCGCGCCTCAGCCTCCGCCGCTTCGGCGACGCGCGCGGCGTGCTTCTTCTCGTCCGCCGCGGTGTACCCGACGCACCGCGCGTGCGACCACTCCAAACACGACTCGCAACACAACCAGAGTCCGTCGTAGTCGACGCCGTCCACGCCGCACGCGCACCCGACGATTTCGTGTGATTCGTCCAGGTCGGTTTTCTCGTTCGGTTTTCGTTCGGCGTCGGCGTCGTCGCGCGGCCCCGGGCCCTCGTACCTGTGCGCCAGGACGCACATGAGCAGCTCCACGGTCTTGCCCAGCCCCATCTCGTCCGCCAGAATCCCGCCCTTGACGTCCGGCGGCGCGGGGAACGCGACCCGGGAGACCTGCCCGGTGTGCCAGTTCACGAAGCACGAAGCGCCGGCGGATCGTTCCTCCGCGAGTACTCGTGAGCTCCGAAGCGGCGACCACAGCGGGTGAAGCGACGCGTTTCGTTTCGTTTCCTCCGAAACGAAAGCCGAGGTCGCTCCGGGCGCCTTACTCGCCGCGTCCGCGCCCCCCTTCTCCCGGCGCACCATCCAGTGCACCGCCCTCCGCTGGTACGGCCGCGGATCCGGCAAAAGCCCCGGGAACGCGCCGGCGAACGCCGGCGCCTCCCGCGGCGGCTTCGCCGCCGCGTACGCCGCGCGCGCCGCCGCGTCGCGCGAAACAACCGCGGTTGCGATCGTCTCGCCGGCGCTCGTCGCGACGCCCGCGGCGAAGCGTTCGACCGCGTCCGTCGGAGGACACAGCCAGTGTGCCAGGACGCGTCGCAGTCGCGCGTGCTTCTTCTTGCGGCTCGCGTGTTCGGCGAACGCCGGCGCGTCCGCGAACGCGTCGGCGGTCAGACAAACGCGCAGACGCGCGTTCTTTTCCGCGAGCCGCGAGGTGGCTGTTCTTTGTTTTTCCTCCAATTTTTCCTCCAAACGATGCTCGTCTCCGAGTCCCGACGCCGCGCGCGTGAGTCCCAACGTGCCTTCTCGCAGCAACGCCAGGAAACACTCCAGGAGCGTCTCTCCGGTGGTGTCGGCGTGGCCGAGCGCGAGCGTCTCCGCCGGAAACGCGTAGCGTCGCCAGCCCGCCCGCGGCGGCGCTTCGACGCGAGGCGCGTCGTCGTCGTCGTCGTTCTTCTCGGCTCGCGTCTCGGTTGAGATGGTCGCTGGTCGACACATCCGCGCCCACTCGAACGACGCGTGGTCCCTCGAGGCGGGCCGCACGAGCGCACGCGCGCCCGCCGACCCGAGCGGAACGTCGTCCGTTTCTGGGGCACCGACGGCCACACCCTCGAGCGAGGCCACGACGACGTCCTCAGGTCGCCGTTCGCGGATGGCCACTTCCACGGGTTCGGCGAGCGGAGGGTGCCGAGTCCCCGAACGGCTTTTTTTACGCGCAGGGGGCGTCGATGCCGCCTCGACGCCGACGCCCTCGTTCCGACGCGGCGGGGCTTTCCGCCGAGGCATCGCGGACCTCTCGGACCTCCGTCCGGCGCGCCGAGCACTGACGCGCCGCGACAGCGTGGGGAAGCGAACAGGGCAACGACTGATGATGTGCGAGATCTGATGATTCACGAAAATGCGCCCCGTCGGAGCAGCGGACGTGACGATGTTTTCCTAACGTCGGCCGACGTTTCGTGAAGCAGAGCGTGGGCACACCTGTTCTTTCAAACGCCTCGCCACTTCTCACCGCCCCGCACCTCGTCTTCACCGACCGAGGCGGGACAGCCGGGAAGACCACCTCTTCGACGGTGTTCGCGCCGGCTCGCGCGATCGCGTTCGCGCGTCTCGCCGGTCACGCGAGGCGTTTCCAGACGCGGTCGCGGTTCGCGCGGCGAACGACGATGGAAAACTTCTTCAAGAGGAAGGACCCGCCGAACGGCGCGAGCGGCATCTCCGCGAGCGCGAACAAGTCCGCGAAGACGTCTTCCGCCGCCGGGGGCTCCAAGCCCCCGTCCCCGAAATGGACCGCGATGCACGGCTCGTTCCTGGCACGCGTCGACCCCGCGTGCGCGCCCAACGCCAACGTCGCCGCGTTCGATCTGGACGACACGCTGCAGAAGACGCGTTCGGGTCGGCCGGGGTACGTGGTCTCCGAGCTGGACGATTTCGTCTTCTGGTCCGAGCGCGTGGCGGACGCGGTGCGCTCCGTCCACGCGCGCGGCCACGCCGTCGTCATCTTCAGCAACCAAGGCGGCGTCAAAGGCGCGCTGGACGGGAAGCGCGCCGACGTCGTTCGGCGCCGCGTGGACGCGCTGGCGCAGGACCTGGGCGTGCCCGCGCACTTTTTCTGCGGCACGCAGAAAGGCGACGAGAAGGACCCCTTCGGCTACCGCAAACCGCGAACCGGCGCGTGGCGACACTTCGAGACGAAGTGCAACGGCGGCGTCGCGATCGATCTGGAGACGTCGTACTACGTCGGGGACGCCGCGGGGCGGCCTGGGGACCACTCCGACAGCGACGCGGCGTTCGCGAGGAACGTCGGCGTGCGTTTCTTCACGCCCGAGGCGTTCTTCGCCGAGCGCGGGTTCGAAAACGTCCTCCTTGCGCGGAAGGCGCCGCCGAACGAGCCGGGCGCGCCTCGAAAAGAAGACGAAGCGGTCGACGAAGCGGTCGTCGCGCTCGACGAAACCGACGACGAATTCGACCGGGAAAACACGCCGTAGGAAGCGTAGTAAAGACGTCGTAGTAGGAACACAAGAACGAATCAATCATCAATCGTGCGCTGTGTGTCGCGCTGTGTGTCTGTCTCGTCATCGCCGCGCGCGAGTCCCCCGGGACTCGCGCTCCGTCCGCGCTACGTACGCGTACGTCACCCTAATCGGAAACACTGCACGCGCCCCACCAGCGAAGGCGCGGGGGGATCGTCTCCTCTCTCGCGCGTCTCCTCTCTCGCGTCTCCTCTCTCGCCGCCGCCTCCACTCGCGCCTCCACTCGCGCTCTCGACCGTGAGGCTCTCGAACACGAGCCGCTCGAACCCGGCGACGTCTTCGGAAAACTCGAACCGGAGCGGCGCGCCGCCGCGCGTGTGCGGGACGAGAAAATCGCCGACGCGAAACGCCGCCGCGTGTCGCGTCTTTGTTTTGTTTTCTCGCGATTTCGGAGTTGGAGATTTCCGCGAGGGCGCCGAGAGCTCCGAGAGCTCCGGATCGTCCGCGCCGCCGCCCACCGCGTCCATATGCTCGCGCGAAACCCCGGGGACGGCGAGAAAGTCCCGCGCCGCCTCGGGGACTGGTGGGCCGTCGCGCGTCGCGAGTGACACGCTCGGGTGACTCGGGTGACTCGGGTGACTCGGGTGACTCGGGTGACTGGCGCCTCCGTCGCCGCCGCGGTCGCGCAGGAACCCCAGGAACCCGGAGTGACGCGCGTCCGGTTCGCAGAGTCGGGGTGACTCGGCGGCGCCGGTAACGAGCCGGCGCCGCGACGACGCGAGCGCCTCCGCCGATGACGTCGGCCCGTCGAGTTCCGCGAACGAAGCCGTGACCCGGATGATCCAGTCGCGCCGATCGAGCCCCCCGCCGCCGACGTCATCGGGGGGGGTCACGCGGAACCCGGAGACGAACGGCGCGCCGGTCGCGCCGCCGACGCCTTCGTCGCGCGGCGGGCCGACGTGTACGACGGCGCCCCCGCGGTGCGCCGACTCGAACGCGCTTCGCGCGCGCGTAACCGCCGGCGCCGACGCCGCCGCCGCGTCCAGCGCGCGCGCCAGCTCCGGGCGCGCGCAAGCCGGGTCCAGCACGCTCGTGAGTGTCGGACCGAAGAACGACGCGAGAAGAACGTCGTCGCGCGGCGGTTCATCAGGATCGAGCGTGATGGATCGCGTCGTTTCCTTCGTCGTCGTCGCGCCGAGCGGCGGGAACGACGGTTTCGCCGCCACCTTGGCGACGGAAAAGTCGAGGCCGAGCGTCTCCGCGTCCGTCCCGTCGGGCGCGGACGTCTCGAGCCGCGCGACGCGGCACGAAGCCGTCCGCGCGCCGCCGCAGTCCAGCACGAAAACCTCGCCGGCGGCGACGGGCGCGCCGGCGACGGTCCAGCGAACCGTCCCGAACGCGGCGGACGACAATTCGGCCGAAAATTCGTCGTCGCCCGTCGCGTCGTCCTTCGCGTCGTCCTTCGCTGACGAAAAGGCGGCGTCGTCCGCGACGCGCAGCGTGAACTGTGTTCCCACCGGGATCTCCGTGGCGGGGCCCGCCCTGAGCGCCAGCCGGCACGCGCGCGCGCGTGCCGGGAACGCGAACGTCGCCGCCGCGCCGGAGGCGCGCACCAAGCCGCCGCTCGCGTGGGCGGACCGCCGCGAAAACGAAAACACGGCTTCGTCCGCGTCGGCGAAGGATTTTTCAGACGAAAAAGAAAAGTCAGTCTCGTCAACCGAGCGAGCGGATCCGTCGGATCCGTCGCGTCGGATGCGTCGCGTTCTCGCCGAGAGTTTCTCGAGCGCGATAGGGTGCCGAATTCGAGGCGGTCGCGCGTCGGAAACGCGCGTTTCGCGAGCGCGCGTGTTTTCTTTTCGCGCGCGCGCGAAACGCGCGGCGAGGCGGTCGAGCTCGGCGAGCGCATCCTCGGACGCGTCGGGCGAAAGCTCCGTTCCCGCCGCGCGAGCCGCTGGGTCGCCAGGCGAGCCGGGCGCATCCGAGGGCGCGCCGGGTGTCCCCGGAGACTCGACCCGGTCCGAGGGTCCCGGGGAGCCCGACCCGGACCCGAGAAGCCCGGACCCGAAAGAAAGCGGCGGCGGCGCGATCGGGACGCCGGCGTCCGACGCCGCTTTCTCTTTTTTGAGACTCGACGTAATTACGTCGAGCGTCTCGCGCCTCGCGTCGGCGCCGGCTCCTGAGCCGGACGTCGTCGCGACCGACGTCGCCTGCGGCCCCGTCGCCGAGACCCGGTCCACCACCGCCGTAAGCGAGCCCGCGGACGCGCCTGCGACCACCCCGCCGACGGCGCGCGCGACGGTCGCGCCCTGGCCCATGAGCTGCTCCCAGGGCGACAGCGACGCGATGGCGCTCAGCGCGCGGGGCG
>Ga0181601_10005892_pt1 | contig 10182 bp, 8 predicted proteins | sample 041ome_8_FD_133020 | JGI IMG/M metagenome (GOLD analysis project Ga0181601, IMG submission 133020) | Coastal salt marsh microbial communities from the Groves Creek Marsh, Skidaway Island, Georgia - 041407BS metaG (megahit assembly) | ecosystem: Environmental > Aquatic > Marine > Intertidal zone... | reverse complement strand
TCCAATCTCCATGTCCCCGTCCGCCGTGCCCGACGAGGTGTAATCTTCCAACATTGCGATCGCTCGCAAGATTTCTCTCTTCAACTGCAAGTGTTTACTGCTCATGATTGCTACGACGATTCGATTCGATTGAGTAGTATCTGCGCCGCGTCTGCACCCTGACAGAAACCGAAACCGAAACCGATCGGCCGTCTGTTCGCGAACGCGGCGTCGTCGAGTGCGGATGCAAAGACGCATTCACGAAACATTTTTAGTGTTCACCACAGAGAGAGACTGCGCTGAGTTTAGACTGCGACGCACGTCGTCGTCGCTCTGACGCCTCTGACGCCGGACGCCGACGATGGCGAATCTTCCGTGGAGGGAAGCGCGAGTGATGCTCGATGGGACGCCGAGACGCGTGGACGGGGAGACCATCGTGCGGGAGCACGTGTTGGTGCACAAAGCTGGCACGCCGACAGTTGCCGCAGAGGAGGAGGAACGGAGCGAGAGGGTGCGGCGCTCGAAGGAGGCGCTGTCGTGGATATCGTCGACGGGATGGGATGACGACGCGTTGTTTTTGATGGGGACGAGGGACCCCGATGACGGGACGACGCTTCGGTGTGATGGGAATCCGGCAAAGGCGTCGTCGAGGCGGTGCGCGGGTGGCGTTTCGGCGTATTTGGACGACGCGACCGACGATGGATGCGCCTCGATGTTGTACGCGGCGCAGATGGAACTGTGTGAGAACGATCCAACGATTGAAAAGTTGTATCGTCCGGGTTTCATCGAGTTTTTGCGTCGGAGCGGGGCGGTGAAGAATAGACACGCGTGGGTGAACGCGTCGCGGCGGTGTCGGACAAATTGGCACTACGACAATTACGAAAACGTTTTGATTGTTTTGGCGGGATCGAAACGCGTCGAGGTGCGAGGTCCGTACATGAACGCGTTCGGTGGTGGTGATTGCAAAAGCATGTCGGGTTTTTACGCGTCGGGAACGGAGGAGTCGAACCACGGAATCGAGGGATTGGACAGGGCGGCTTTTTCGCTCGAGTTTGAGCTCAAAGTCGGCGACGCGTTCTACATTCCGAGCGGATGGGCGCATCGAGTCGAGAGCGAGCCGTTCACCGTCGCCGTGAGTCACTGGTGGAAACGGGATGACGAGCTGGGTGGTCCGCGCGTCGATGTTTCCATCGTCGCGCGCAAAAAGCGCTTGAGAGAGTGGGTGAGTGACTCGTTGACGAGCGAGCGAAGGACTCAGCGTCACACATCGTTGATGAAGGATTCCTATCATTTTCGCAAAGAATTTGAGCATCAGCTCGACATTATCGAGTTTTTCGACCACCCAGACAGAGAAAGCTTGATGGACGACGAGGTTGAGCGCGACGTTTTCGACGACATTCTCAACGCGGACGACGATTGCGTTCTTGAGCGTGTCGTCTGGGCGCCTCCGAGGAGAGTGCTCGAAACCTTCTTCCCGTCTGACAAGGCGCGAAAAGGAAACTGGAAGAAGACGTGTTCGTCAGCCAAGTACGGCTACGAACACGTCCCGCGAAACTTCACCACACTTCTCGAACTGGCGCGAGAACGCGCCGTCGCCCTCGGCGATTACTCTCTCGCGCATCGCGTCGACGTCGGTTTTCAAGCCATCGTCCACGCCATCGACGACTCGGTCGCGGTCCACCGAGCCGACTCATGCGTCTTGATGAAAGACGACCCGTGGACATTCGCCTACGAATGGTTCATCGGTATCAACCTCGACGACTGGCATCGCTGGACCAACGCGCGTCGAAACATTCCGCCGAATGCGTCGCATTATTTCCCTCGCTCTCGCGCGCGTCCGATTCCGGCTGATTTCGTCGCCGCCGTCGCGACAAACGCGCGATACGCCGTCGCCTATCGCGCATCCCGAATCGTCTCCGCGCACTTGGATTCCGGATTCGACGTCACCATCGTCGCGAGAGACGCTCCGGATGTCCACGGGCGCGATTCAACATAGAATGTAGGCTCAGATTTAGCGATTTCAATCCATCCACCCAACCGTCGACGCTCTATCCACAAAACCACGCGAGTAAAGCCCTCCACTCAGTCGCGCGCATCCTTTGGCCGAAGGGGTACACAGACACGCGAACCGGACCGGACACACGCGCACGATTATGATGACGGCGACAAACGTCACGAACGCGTCGATGCCCGTCGTCGCGCGCGCTGCAAGACGCGTCGTCGGGTCGATGAGGAGGAGGACGACGACGAAGCCTTTGAGGGTGCACCGAAACTCCGCCTTCACGACGACGCCGTCGAACCGATCGCTTACCGTGGTTGTTCGCGCCGAAACGAACGATGACGCGAGCGTTGAACGCACTGGTTCGGCGTTCGATGGGTTCTCCACCGCCCCGAGCGAGGCAGATGCGGCGAGAATCGGTGAAATGGTGGGTGAGATCAAGGATTACCTCAAGCTGTTGTACGTCAAGCGAGAAATGTCATTCAACGAAGTCAAGCTGACGATTGGGATTGAAGACCCGAGGTTGGCGGAAAACCGAGAGAGGTACGGGATCGAAGATGAGAGCGGGGTGAGCGCGGATGAAAAGGTGGCGACGCTCGAGATGATTGAGAGAGGAGAGACGCCGACGGATGCGATGGCAGTGGAGACGGTGCTGGAAGAGTTTAGAAATTGGCCCGGATTGGACTCGATGTCGGCACAGGATAGATTGGATGATGGACCGTCAAGGTATGAAGAAATTGCGATGCGTTCTGCGGGGATTAAGACGGCGAATCCGCGTCGACAGCGGGCGGCTGAGGCTGATGAAGAGGAGAAGGAGGGTACGATTTTTGGATTTTTGCCGCTCTACTTGGTGAGTGCCGTGCCGATTTTCATTACGATTTTCGCCGTGGGCATCATGTTTGTGAACTCGTTGCAATAGTCAGTCGTTTGCTTTATAAGACAAGTGTTGTTAATATGCTACCTTATGCTATCTGCTCTTCAATTCGCGCGGTATGCTACTATCTAAATGGATTTTTCTGTCGAGCGAGCCTCCTGGATTTCGCCTTGCCAACGAGTCGCGGAAAGGCATAACGAACGAGCGCCACCAAACCGGCGATCCAAGAGCACGTTCCGAAGGTCCAGAGTCGAAACATGCGCTTTTCGTGTTCTTCGTCCGGAACGCGTACCGTTTCCGGCTTTGCGTCGTCGACGCGGGGCTTTTCGAGCGTCGGCGGCGTGTGCGTCGTCTCTTCGACGACGCGACTTGCCTCGTCAACCTTTGGGGTCGTCGTCTGTGGTTCTCGAAGCGCTCTGCGAACGGACTTGACCTCGGTTTGGACGTCGCACTTTTCCTTGTTGTACTTGTCTACGGCTTCGTTGATCATCTTGACGGTGATGTGCCTCACCTTGTGAGCAACGTACTCGTAACGCTGCGCCCGGGACGCGTTTGACGCAAGATCAACCGGCATGTCTTCGACTGGAAAAGGGGTTTCGTTCCGCGTTTCACACGTCATACGCTGCCTCTTCCCTTCGGCAGAGTGTTTGTCCCACTCGTAACCGTTCGTGCCGCTCAATTTGAGACCGTAATGTATAATGTACGGATCTGCGCTATCGCGATCCCAAGGCCGCATTCCCGCATACAGCTGTGTCGACCTCATGACGTTGTGTCGAAGTCCCGCGACGCCGCATCCGAAAATGAAACCATACATCTCACTAATCCAAGGTCGCGGAGCATCCTTGGACACGTACACGTCCCCCGTACCTTTGTAAGGAAACCAGACTTTCGGTTCCATCCTCACCTTTGCCGTGTACTCCAACCAGTACGGCGTCATCTTTTTAAAATCCTCCGCGTCGAAAATCTCCCATCCACCAACGCGTGCCAATCTACTCTCTACGTCCTCGTCCACGAACCACTTGGCCATGCCGTTATCAACACCGACGAGGTATCCGTACTCTCCCGCTGCCGTCGTGCCTTTGCTCGCCGGAATCTTCTCCACAGTTAACGGCTTCAACAGCAACATATCCGCGTCGAGCTTGACGACCCACTTCCTATCGGTAAACTCTGTATTCTGTGCCCAGTGATTCATCCCACCCGGCAAGTTGTACGCCGCGTACCAATCGTCCACGTCGCCCAAGTTTTCCTTGCCGTAGCGTGTGTAATCCGGACACCGAACCGTCTCTGGAACGACATCAAAGTGTCGGTACTGTTCGTACTGCGCATCCGTACACGAGAGTAACCGCGTCAAACGTCCCGGTGAGCCTATCGCGCGCCAGGAGTCGTACAACGCGCGCGCCTGCCACGTCATGTACGGCGCGCAGTCGGCTGAGAAGACGTAGTGGTAGTCATCGATCTCGCGGTTCGCTGCGTCGGCACCGGGAGCGCCGAGGTCAACGAGGGCGACGACGAGGAGGAGGACGACGACGTGAAAGCGCGCACGCACGCCGAGCGTTTCGCGACTGGCGCCGACGACGCGATGACTCGGCATCGCTGCGGCAGACAGTGAAGATGGTTTTCTGTCTGTCTTGTGTACTGAAAAAGTGGTTTTACATGTGAAACATACAACGGACGAAACCAGCGCGGATGCTCGAACCAAGCATTTCGTCATCTAGATCTATGTGTACTAAGTGTCTAGCATCCACGGCTCGGCGGCAGCCATGGCGGTCTCTTTTGATTTCACGCGCCGCGAGAGCGCCTTGACGTTGTGCGTCTCGCGCGAGAGTTTACGCTCGAGCTCAACCAATCTCCTTCGATCGCTCGCCCGCGCGTCGTCAACCGCCTGGAGGGCGTCGCGTAAAAACGCAATCGTCTCGCTTGCCTCATCTAAGAGGGCGTCGGCGTCTCGCTTCTCGGCGGCGAGTCTCTGTTTCTCTTCCGTGAGACGCTCGACGACGACGTCTCGCTCGGCGTCGTTGACGCGATACGGCGACGGCGTCGACACCGAAGGCGTCGGCATCGGCACCGGCGTGGTGCGCGGACTCTCTTCGATCGGCTCACTAGCGCATGCGAACCGATTCGAGACGGGCGTGCGCTTAGGCGTGTGCGGCACGTCATTCACGTCGGCTGTGTCGCCGCTAAGCGTTCGGCGCGTCAATTCGTCCGCGTAGTAACGCAAGGTGGAAAATCTCTCAGTCACGCCTCGTCGCACCCTGACTGAATCATCGCGAGACACCAACCCGACGAACACGAACGTCCCGGCGAGAATGAGACAAATGGTGCCGATTTGAAGCGCAAAAATCACCGCGTTGGCAGCCATGCGCAACGAGCTCGGCAACACGTACAACCACGCGCCTGCGACGTACACCACCGTCGATGCCAAAGCCGTCCGTCTCACCCAAGGAGTGTTCACATCGATAGCCTTAAACGCCTTGTACGCGTCATCCACCGCTCTGGCGATCGAGGACACGTCATCTGCGCCCGAACCGATGCGTCTTGCCACAACCGCCTCCTCCGCCGGCGACCGCTTGGACGTCTTCCTTCGTCTCAACCGTTCCGTCGCCCCGAACCATCCGGCGCTACCGATGCCATCGCCCACCGGGGTCAAGTATCCATCGTCCGTCGTCTCTCCACCGCGCGCGCTGCGCTCTGACCCGCTCTGCGGGCCCGCGGTGTCGTCACCATCTATCGTTGGACACCGTCTGTGTCGGTATCCATCCTCACCGCTCTTCTTGTACCGCGGGTAGCCGACGCAGGTGCGTCCGCAGAGGACGCACGGCTTTTTAACGCCGGCGTTGACGACGGCGGACCGGTTCGTCGGTACGTCGGCGTCGGCGCGCATCGGGTCGATGGACGCGTCGGCGTATGCGGTCGCGCGTCGCGTCGTTGTTTGACGCGTGGCGAACGAATGCTAAACCCTAACACGTCGTATTGTGGACTTTTTGAGAGTATCCAATAACGAACGTTTGGGTATTTATCGAAAGCCATTTTTTCAACACCCTCGCGGGCACGGCCGCAGTGTCGCGCACGTCGAGAACAAACGTCGCGGGCGCGCGCGCGAGCGATGCGAGGCGAACGCGCACCCTTGTTGGCGTCCCGCCACGATCTCGAGGCCGCGGGAACGTCCGGTGAGAGCGGCGGCGACGTCGTCGCTGACGAACGATCGAGGAATCATGGTGTTGACCACGAAGTCGAGCTCGCGCACGCGAGCACAACGTCGCGACGGCGACGCACCGGCGTCGTGTTCGTCGTTGCGAGTGTCGTCGCGGTTGGATTGATGGCTGTCGCGAGCGGTGGGGACGTCCGGGGCGGCGTTGGCGGCGGCGTCACCGGCGTCGCAACGCTCGGAAGCCACCACGAAAGCAAACACGAAATCGTTGAAGGGTCGACGAAGCACTGCGAGAACGCCGCGGCGGATAACGCCGCAGGGACGTTTCAGGTGCAATCGAAAGATTGCGCGGATTCCACCGCGCTCCCGGGGTGCGTAGGCAAGCGAAGCGTGTGTCGATTTTGCCAGACGCACATGGCGACGAATCGCAACCATGACTGGCCGCTGTGTCCAGCGCTCTTGTGCGAAGAAAAAAGTGTGTACGGATGCAAGGGTTCGAAGAAGGAATCCAAGCGCGAGATTGCGTGGAGAGTATTGCGCGAACACGTACTCGATCACAACAAAATGGTGGATGGGGTGAAGATTGGCAAGTGTTCGACAAACACTCAAGACAGAGACCTGGGTCGCTTCATGTATCACGACGAGCAGTGCGAGACGCAAGGCTTACCAGGATGCATGGCCACCGGGAACAGCCCGTGTCGTTTTTGCAACGTCAAGGATGCGAAAAAGGCTAATCGGGATTGGCCCGATTGTCCGCTGGTGGTTTGTGAAAAGTACAAGCACAAATCGTCCAAGTGCGTAAAGCTTAAAAAGTACGACGTGCCGAGCGAGCATCCGCCAGAGGATTGGGACATGAAGGGTTTGCCGGATGAAATTCACATTGACGACGACGAGGAGGATGAGGAAGACGACGACGAATATGAGAGCGGATACCAGGATGCAGATGGCGACGATGACGACGACTCAGAGTCTCAAAGGACGCACAAAAAGATTGAGGACGAAGACGACGAAGACGAAGAGCCGACGACGCATTCGTTGAGTTCGAGTCACCAATACTCTAGCCACCACCACCACCGTCACCACCATCACGGTCACTCGAACGACGACGACGACGACGACGACGACGACGACGACAATTCATACTACAACAAGGATGAAAATCACCCCGTCGAGAGCGAGAAAGTTGAAAAGTTGGGTCAAGAGGAAGCGACTGAAGAGTTGGAGGAGCAACGCGAGAAGCGATGGACCCAAGCCACGGATCTCGACTCGCAGGTGTTTGACTCGTTCGGGGAGACGCAGGCGAACGCGCTCTAAACGTAACGATTACAACATACTACAAGTAGCCTTGATAATATACACAAACAAATCTGTACTCTACACTCATAGAGCGTCGGCGCTCGTGGCGATTCGGCGTCGTTCGTTGAAGACGACGCTCTGCACGAGAATCGTCGTGTCGAGCGCCACCGTCCCAAAACTACCCACCAACCACGGCAACGCGCGCATGATATCCCCGCGTGAGGAAATCCCAAACAAAACAGACGCACCGTACGATACGTTGGCTGTGATCGCGAGCGCAAACATTGTCAAGCTCAATCCTTTGACGTTTTTCCTTTGCGCGTTTTTCGCGATTTGCGCGACGCGTCCGCCCAAGTAAAACACCGCGGCGAGATACCCCACGCCCCGTCCAAAGTGTTGCATCCACGCTGGATTTGAATTATAATCGCATGCATCGCTCGGGATCGTATCCATCAATACTCTAGACGTCGCCACGTCGCTATTTGAGCGCATCATCGACGCGAGTACCGTCGACGCGACGGCGGCTCCGGTGAGAACAAAACCGCCGACGGGCGACAACGGCGCGCGCGTCGATCCTCTCCGCACGTCGTACGTCGTCTCAACATCGTCGTCGTCACCATCTTCATCACTATCTCTAAGAGCTTCGTACATCGATCCATCCTCGTCATCCAAAACTTCGTCGTCGTTGTCCGAGCGCCGGTTCGAGACGTCGCCGTGCGACTCGTAAAACACGTACTGCGTCAACAACGCCACATCACTCAACACAAAGTACACCGCCGTGTACGTCTGCGTCGGTGCCTGATCCCCCGTTGCGATGCATCCAATGAGGTTAAACGCGTCCCCGGCGAGCCACTGGGTGAGAAACCACGGGGAGAGCCCGCGGGCGGAGGATGTTCGGGCGTTCATGATGAGCTGTGGGATTTGCGCGCACATCCAGGCTGCAATCGTGAGTAAACCGAGGTAGAAACCGACGAGTTGGGCGTCGGTGGAGACGCACTCGCGAAAGGTGAGGCGGATCCAGTCGAGGGCGTCCGCGGATGGGCACGTGCACGGGGGCATGGCGGAGCTGACGGGTTGGGGGCGTCGGGAAGTGAAGAGGGCACCCAAGAGAGTTGTTTTGTTTTTAACCGACGCGCGCGCTGACGAGTTGATGGGAAAACACTATCAATGAAACGAATAGCTGGTACGGTACCTGTTACATGTTGGATGATAAATTCTTGAGCGCCACCTTGGCACGCAAAGTTGAGAGTTGGTTGTCGAGAACGGAAACGCAAAGCCGGAGACGGTCCATTAAACCGTGGTCGGTGGACATGGCGACGGCGCGACAGGCGATGAGCTTTTGTAAATCGCTCGCGGTGGACGCCGGAGCAATCTGAAGAACGGCAAACGAAAGTCTCTCCGCGCGTGTGAGGCCATTGTGTTGAAACCCGTCTGGGAACTCGGTCCAGTTGGCGTCGTCCATGCTCACGGGGTTTTCGATGCGCTCAACCGTGACGGGAGGCGCTTCGACCCACTCCATCGCGGACCGTAAATTTCCCACCTCCTTGTGCGTCCACATCCCACCGTCATCTTCCTCCTCGTCTTCGCCCCCGCCGACGACACCGCTCAAAGATTCACGAGCGCCATCGCTCGGTTTATCCGCCAACATCTTGTCGCTCAGCGCCAAGATATCCTTGACGGAGTTTTCAATGTAATCCGTCACTTCTTTGACTTGCGCGAGCTCGTCCTCGCTCGGCACGTAGGTGCCGACGTCCCCCATTTGCGGAATGTGCGTAAACACCCCAGTAATGTACGGCTCCCTCCCAGCGATATCCTCCAGCTTTATCCTCGCCTCACCCACGACTTCCACTCTCGCCCCAACCTCTTGTCTGTGCACCGCCTCTATCCGCGCCAACGTCGCCGAAGCGTTCACCCGCAACCCTTCCTCGTCGCCCCCTTCCGACGGTAAAAAAGTCAACTGCGCGATCAACCCACCCGTGTCCCCCATAGCCTTTTCTAACAGCGCCAAAAACCGCGCTTCGTACAGGTGCAACGTCATCTTACTCCCCGGGAGCAGCGTCTCCCGCTGGGGAAAGAGCAACGCCGGCACCTCCGTCTTCGCGAACTCCTTCGCCATCGCCGCGCCGTAATCGATGTACCCACCCGGAGACGACCCCGCGTCACCGGCTGCGGCTGCACCACCACCACCAACGCCGCCGCCCTCACCCGCTCCGTCTTCGTCCGCCCCGCTCGCCGCCGCCGCGACGACGACGACGACCTCACCCCGACCATGACCCCGACCACTACCGAAGCGCCGGCGCCTGGCGCACCGAAGCGTCGCCGTTCCGCGCGCGCCTCTCCTCCGTCGTCCGCGCGCGCCCACGACGTCCCTGGTCGCCGTCGTCGTCGTCGCCGCCGCCGTCGTCCCACCGCACCGCATCGCCGATCGTCGCCCGACGTCGCCCGACGTCCGTCTATCCGTCTATCCGTCCGTCCGTCCGTCTTCTGACGTCGACGCGCACGGGGCCGCTCCCTTCCCGTTCTTCCGGTTCTTCCCGTTCTTCCCGTTCCCGACTCGAAATCGAAATCGAAATCGAACTCGAACTCGAACTCGACCGACCGACCGACCGACCGGGACCCGTTCGAGTCGGGTGAGGTCGGGGTCGGGTGAGGTTGAGTCGGTGAACGGGGCGGTTTTTTTTTTCTTCATCTCCTCGCACTGCACACTGTGCTCGTAGAGGGTGAAAATTTCGAACGTTGGCGAGTCGTCCACGTCGTCGTGCTCGCGTCCGTCGTCGTCCACGTCGTCGAGGGAGGGAGGGCACCGGCGACGCGGGTCGTGACGGGAGAACGCGACGCGTGGTCGTTGGAGCGACGACGGTGCGACGACGACGCGACGACGACGCG
>Ga0181601_10005876_pt1 | contig 10191 bp, 10 predicted proteins | sample 041ome_8_FD_133020 | JGI IMG/M metagenome (GOLD analysis project Ga0181601, IMG submission 133020) | Coastal salt marsh microbial communities from the Groves Creek Marsh, Skidaway Island, Georgia - 041407BS metaG (megahit assembly) | ecosystem: Environmental > Aquatic > Marine > Intertidal zone... | reverse complement strand
GGGCGGCGCGTGGTCACGCGCTGGTCTCGCTAGTCGCTCGACGACCATTCCAGGCCATCGTGCTCGCTCTGGGAAACGGTTGCGCAGCAACCGCAAGGGCGACCGCGCGCCCGTATGGGCGTGCGGAACACAAAAGACTCATTCGCTCCCGGCGTTTGAGGGTCTAAATCAGGAAGGTATTACCGCCCGCGCCGCTTGCCCGTCGCCTTCGGGGGCGACGATGATGGTGCGCGTGGTGATGCCCTTGTCTACCGTGTAGGTGGCCGGATCGCCGATGGTCGATCGGATCGAGACCTCTGCCTCACCGGCACGCTGCAGCGCGCTGGTTTCCACCGCGCTGCGCTCTGCCGCCGGGAACAGCGCTTCCAGTGCCTGCTGGGCGGCAGTGCCTTCTGCCGGGCGCGGCGCGCCGGGCGAGGGGGGCACGACCTGGAAATCGGGCGGGATCACCAGCGGGGCCTGGCGCTGCACGGCGAATTCATCCGGCCGGTCACGGCTGGAGATCAGGCTGCTGCTGCAGCCGGCCAGAAGTGCGGCGGTGCCGATAACGGTAAGGATCCGGGTGGAATGACGCATCAAAATCTCTCTTCCGCGGGAAAGTCCGCTCAGGTCTCGTCCTGCTCTGTGGCGGGTTTCTCGCGTATGAACAAGGCGCGGGCAAGCAGAATCACCACACCGATGGTGATTGCCGCGTCTGCGAGGTTGAAAATCATGAAGGGGCGGAAGCTGCCGATATGGAAGTCGGCAAAGTCCACCACGTAACCATAGGTGTAGCGGTCGTAGATATTGCCGAGCGCGCCGCCGAGGATCATCGACAGCGCGGCAATGTCCCACTTGTTCACCTCGCGCATGATCCAGATGAATACGCAGAGCGCGATCAGCGCGGTTACACCGACAAGCATCCAGCGCATTTCCATGCTGGTGGCCTGGAACATGCCGAGCGAGACGCCGTAATTGTTCACGCGGGTAAGATCGAAGAAGGGCAGCAGCCGGTACTGCTCGCCCACCCGGTCCAGCCCCAGCGTGTTGACCACGAAGTCCTTCAGCCAGCGGTCTGCGGCAAACAGCACCAGCGCGAAGCCCAGCGCGAGCAGCCGCGCCCTGGTGAAAAGCCCGCTCACGCAGCGCCGTCCATGCGGGTGACGACATCGTCGCAGCGGTTGCACAGGTCCCCGTCCTCGGAAACTTCGGGCAGATGTCGCCAACAACGACCACATTTGTGAAGTTCAGTTCTGGCAATCTGGAGCGCGTTTGCTGACTTCTCGAAGTGAACGGGACCGGAGATAAACAGCTCTGCAAGAAGCGTTTCGCTAATATCGCGATAGTCCCTGAGGACTGACTCAATGTCGGAGAGAGTCAATTCCGCTTCAAGGCTGGAGCGAATGGTCTTCTCGCGGCGTAGCGGTTCAATGGCCTCGGTTACCTCTTCACGAAGTTCGCGCAATGAGCGCCAGCGGATCATGTCCGCTGTCGCGTGCGGCACTTCGGGCCATTCCAGCAGATGCACGCTGTCCGCATCGGGATAGCGCGTGCCCCACACTTCCTCCGCCGTGAACACCAGCACCGGCGCGGCATAGCGGATCAGCGCGTGGAACATCACGTCGAGCACGGTGCGATAGGCGCGCCGCTCCAGGTCTTCCGCATGGTCGCAATAGAGGCGGTCCTTGCGGATATCGAAGAAGAAGGCCGACAGGTCCTCGTTGCAGAAATCGACCAGCGCGCGGGTGTAATCGTTGAAGTCGAAATTCTCGACTGCGTGCTTCATCCGCGCATCAAGGCCGACGAGCAGCGCGAGCATGTAGCGCTCCAGCTCGGGCATGTCTGCCACTTCCACCGCTTCGGCAGGATCGTAATCTGCCAGCGCACCGAGCATGTAACGGAAGGTGTTGCGCAGCTTGCGATACTGGTCCGCCACGCCCTTCAGGATTTCCGGGCCGATGCGGTGGTCCTCGGTGAAATCGACCGAGAGAGCCCACAGGCGGATGATATCCGCGCCGTATTCTTCCATCACCTTCAGCGGATCGATGGTGTTGCCGATGGATTTCGACATCTTGCGCCCGTCCGCTGCCATGGTGAAGCCGTGAGTCAGCACCGCCTTGTAAGGCGCGCGGCCACGGGTGGCGCAGCTTTCCAGCAGCGAGGACTGGAACCAGCCGCGATGCTGGTCGCTGCCTTCCAAATACAGGTCAGCCGGGCTGGAAAGTTCGGGCCATGTGTCGCTTTCGAGCACGAAGGCGTGGGACGAGCCGGAATCGAACCATACGTCGAGAATGTCGACCACGCGTTCGTAATCGGCCAGATCGTAATCTGGGCCAAGCAGCTCCTGCGCGCTCTCGTCAGACCATGCGTCCACGCCCTGTTCGCGAACGGCGGCGATGATGCGCTCGTTCACCTGCCGGTCGCACAGATATTCGCCCGTTTCGCGGTTGACGAAGAGCGTGATCGGCACGCCCCATGCGCGCTGGCGCGAGAGCACCCAGTCCGGGCGGCCCTCGACCATCGATCCGATGCGGCGGCGGCCCTTTTCGGGCACGAAGCGCGTTTCGGAAATCGCCTTCAGCGCGGTTTCGCGCAAGGTGGCGGTGTTCTTGGCATCCGTCGCGATGGCGAGCGCGCCGCCGATGGCATCGGGCACAGCTACATCATGCTCGAAGGGCGCAATCGGCTTGTCCATCGGCACGAACCATTGCGGCGTGCAGCGGTAGATGACCTTGGCTTTCGAGCGCCAGCTGTGTGGATAAGAGTGTTGATAATCTGCGGACGCGCTGAGCAAAGCTCCAGCTTTCCTGAGGTCCGAACAGATCGGCCCGTCAGGCGCGTTGAATCCGGGATTGATCACCGCGCGCCGGCGCGGCTTGCCGTCTGCGTCCACATCATCCGCGCCCAGCCACAGCCAGTCATCCTTGTAGACCCCGCCTGCATCGACGACGAATTTGGGATTGATGCCGTGGGCCTTGCACAGGTCAAAGTCGTCCTCACCATGATCGGGAGCCATGTGGACGAGGCCGGTGCCGCTGTCCGTGGTGACGAAATCGCCCGGCAGGAAAGGGCGCGGTTCGGCATAGAAGCCGCCAAGATGGTGCATCGGGTGGCGGGCTGATGCTCCTACAAGCGCTTCATCGGAAAGAGCCGTTTCAAGTTCTAATTGAAGGTTTCCCCTCGCGGCAAAGTCACTTGCGAGCGCTTGCGACAGAACATACCGGCGGCCGTCGGAGGCCTTGAAGACACCGTAGCAGGCTTCGTAGCTGACCTGCTCGAATGCAGGGTTGAAAGCCAAAGCCTGATTGACCGGGATCGTCCACGGGGTGGTCGTCCAGATCACCGCATAGGCGCCGACCAGCTCAGGAACGTTGGGGCAATCGGTGATCTCGAAAGCCACATCAATCTGGGTCGAGGTGATGTCCTCGTATTCGACCTCGGCCTCGGCCAGCGCGGTCTTCTCGACCGGGCTCCACATCACCGGCTTCGCGCCGCGATAGAGCTGGCCGCTTTCGGCAAACTTCAGCAATTCGGCGACGATATCGGCTTCGGCTTCGGGAGCCATGGTGAGGTAGGGGCGGGACCAGTCGCCGGTGATGCCGAGGCGCTGGAACTGCTCCTTCTGCACATCCACCCACTTGGCGGCATAGGCGCGGCATTCGGCGCGGAATTCCTTGGCCGGGACCTCGTCCTTGTTCTTCTTCTTCTTGCGGTACTGCTCTTCCACCTTCCATTCGATGGGCAGGCCGTGGCAGTCCCAGCCGGGAATATAGGGCGCATCCTTGCCAGCCAAGCTCTGCGTGCGGACCACTGCATCCTTCAGCACCTTGTTCAGCGCGTGGCCGATATGGATGTCGCCATTGGCATAGGGCGGGCCATCGTGGAGGATGAAGGTCTCGCGCCCCTGCCGCGCCTGGCGCAGCTTGGCGTAGACGCTTTCTTCCTGCCAGCGCGCAAGGATGCCCGGCTCCTTCTGCGGCAGGCCGGCCTTCATGGGAAAATCGGTCTTCGGCAGGAAGACGGTGTCCCGGTAATCGCGCTTGGAATCTGTATCGCTCATATGGAGCCGCCGCTTAGTAGGTCGCGCGCCCGCCCGCAATCCTTCTCCATCTGCTCGACCAGCGCTTCCAGCCCGTCAAACTTCGCTTCGGGGCGCAGGAAGTGGCGCAGGGCAACATCGACCTCTTGTCCGTAGAGGTCTCCGGCAAAGTCGAAGAAGAAGGGTTCGAGCAGCTCCTTGGGCGGATCGAACATCGGGCGCACGCCGATATTGGCCGCGCCGATCAGTTCCTGCCCGGTGGCGGGAATGCGCGCGGACACGGCATAGACGCCGAAGCGCGGGCGCAGATACTGGCCCAGGTCCATGTTCGCGGTGGGATAGCCGATGGTGCGGCCGCGCTTGTCGCCATGGATCACCTCGGCACGGATGGCGAAGGGCCTTGTGAGCAGCTCTGCCGCCACTTCGCATTCGCCCGCTTTCAGCGCATCGCGAATCCGGCTGGAGGAAACGACCTGCCCGCCATGCGTCACCGCGCTCACTTGCCGCGCCTCAAGGCTGCAAGTGGCCCCGACTTCGCGCAGCACCTGCACGTTGCCGCCGCGCGCCTTGCCGAAGGTGAAGTCCTCCCCCGTCACAACGCCGACAGCGCCCACCTGGCGCGCGAGCAGGTGGGCGACAAAGTCCGTAGCTTCCATCGTCGCCAGCGCCTGGTCGAAATGGAAGACGAGCATGGCATCTGCCCCGGCGGCGAGGAACAGCTCCTGCCGCTGGTCCAACGTGGTGAGGCGGAAGGGCGGCACATGCGGGGCGAAGTGGCGCACCGGGTGCGGATCGAAAGTGGCGACGATGGCGGGGCGGCCCTCGGCGCGCGCCCAGTTCACCGCTTCGGCCACAACCTGCTTGTGGCCAAGGTGGAAGCCATCGAAATTGCCCAGCGCCACGATGGCACCGCGCAAGGCTTCGGGCACGGGGTCTCTGTGATCAAGGCGCATAGGTCAGGGCGCTTCCTGCATTGGTGAGAGCCCGCCTGCAAGAACCCGGATCGCGTTTTCGCCCATGGCGAGACGAATCTCGTCTTCGGAAAAGCCTTCGTCCATCAAGGCTTGCGTGATCTGGGCAAGGCCGGTGGTGTCGAACGGGGTGGTCACCGTGCCATCGAAATCGCTGCCCAGCGCCACCGTTTCTATCCCGACAAGGTCGCGCACATGGCGCATCGCGCGGGCGATGGCGCGCGGGGAAGTTTCGCATACCGCGCCATCCCAAAAGCCGATCCCGACCACGCCACCGGTGGCAGCAATGCCGCGAATTTCTTCATCCGTCAGGTTGCGGTTTTCATCGCATGTCGCCTGCACCCCGCCATGGCTGGAAATGACCGGACGGCGCGCCATGGCGAGCACTTCGGCCACGCATTGATGGCTGCAATGGGCGATGTCTACCACCATGCCCATGTCTTCCATCTGCTGCACGACTTCGCGGCCCATGAAGGTGAGCCCGCCCTTGTTCACCCCGTGCATGGATCCGGCGACTTCGTTGTCAAAGAAATGCACCAGCCCCGCCATGCGGACACCAGCCTCGTATAAGTCGAAAAGGCGAGTTCTATCGCCTTCGAGATTGTGCAGCCCCTCGACAGAGAGCAACGCGCCAACCAGATTCCCGTCGACCAGCCGGCCTGCATCCAGCACTGCGAGATCGACATTGTCACGTATGCCCATCATCTGGGCGTCCGATGTGGCAATTGCCCGGTCCAGCTTTTCGGCGTGCCACAGCGTGCGTTCGGTCAGCGAGAACCAGGTGCGCACCGGCTGCAATTGCCCGAAGGCGAGCAGGGTGATGCGGTCCGTACTGTCATCATTGTTGTCGTAGTTCTGGCCCGCCGGGGTCTTGGTGACGCTGGAGAAGACCTGCAGCGCCACATTGCCATGCTGCAATCGCGGCAGATCGACATGGCTGTGATCGGCCCGGTCCAGCAAGTTGCGCTGCCACAGCAGCGTGTCGGCATGCAGGTCCACGATGGTGAGACTGTCATGCAGCACTTGCGCTTCAGGAGAGACCGCGATGGCAAGGGCCGGGTCCACGCGGTTCATGTCCCGATCGACATATCCTGGCGCGATTGCGAAAAAGGCGATGGCCCCCACGGCCAACAGCCCCAATAGGCCGAGGCCGATCTTGCGGATCATTCCGCGTGCTCGCCCTTGTGCTCGCCGGCCCGCTCATAGGTCACGAAGTCATAGGGCGGCCAGCCATCGGCAGCATTGAAGCACTCGCGGCCAGTCTCGGTCCATTCGGCCGGGTCCGGCGCGGGCATGAAGACATCGCCGGCCGTATCCTCGTGAACCTCGGTGATTTCCCAATGGGTGGCTTCTTCAGCCAGCAGGGCGAAGATTTCCGCGCCGCCGATCACCGAATAATCCCCTTCGCCAACCAGCGCGATGGCTTCTGCCGCGCTATTGGCCACTTCCGCGCCTTGGGCTGACCAGTCCGCATCACGGGTCAGCACGATATGGCGGCGGCCGGGCAAGAGGCCGGGCAGGCTGTCGAATGTCTTGCGGCCCATCACCATTGGCTTGCCCATGGTCAGCTTCTTGAAGCGCTTGAGGTCCGCGCTGATCTGCCAGGGCACATCGCCATCCTTCGCGATGCAGCCATTGGTGGCGCGGGCGACGATGAAGAGCACGTTGCGGGCTTCGGTTGCGGTGTCGGTATTGCTCATAGTTCAGCCCACGCGGGTGATGTGGCCCATCTTGCGGCCCGCCCGCGCCTCGGCCTTGCCATAGAGGTGCAGGTACGCCTTGGGATCGGACAGATGGCCGACAACGTCCAGCGCCGCTTTCCCGATAAGGTTGTCCATCACGATCCTGTCCGAAACGCTCGAGGTATCGCCCAGCGGCAAGCCGCAGATGGCGCGCACGTGGTTTTCGAACTGGCTGGTGACAGCGCCCTCGATGGTCCAGTGGCCGGAATTGTGCACGCGCGGGGCCATCTCGTTGAATACGGGGCCTTCGCTGGTGGCGAAGAACTCGCATGTCATCACACCGACATAGCCCAGCTCCTCGGCGATCCTTTTCGCCAGCGCGCGCGCATCTGCCACCTGTTCGCCCACGATGGCAGGAGCTGGCAGCACGCTGTGCGCAAGGATGCCGTCCTCATGCGTGTTGTGCGTCGAATCCCAGAACCGCACCTCGCCATCACGCCCGCGCACGAGGATGACAGAGAATTCGCATTCGAAATTGATGAAGCCTTCGTAGATCAGCGCGGTTTTGCCGATCTCGCCAGCGTCCATGTCAGCGGCGGCATTGATGCGCCACTGGCCCTTGCCGTCATAACCGTCGCGCCGCGTCTTCACGATGGCGGGCGCGCCATGTTCGGCAATTGCGGCTTCAAGGTCTGCCATGCAGGTGACATCGGCGAAGGGAGCGGGGGTGCCGCCAAGCGCGCTGACGAAGGTCTTTTCGCTCAACCGGTCCTGTGCCACTTCCAGCGCGCGCGGGCCGGGGGCCAGCTTCACCTGCGGCAATACCCGCAGCGGTTCGACCGGGACGTTCTCGAATTCATAGGTGATGACGGCGCAAGCTGCCGCGAAGGCAGAAAGAGCCGGGCCGTCATGCCAGTCTGCATGGGTGTGCGCGGCGGAGACATCGGCGGCCACGGAATGATCGTCCGGCGCGAAGATATGGCAGCGATAGCCCAGCTGGGCTGCGGCCATGGCGATCATGCGGCCCAGCTGGCCACCGCCCAAAATCCCGATTGTCGCGCCTGCGGGCAGGGCTTCCATTGCTGTCTCTCTCACCGTGAGCGCTTACTGATCGACCGGCTTTTCCGCCACTGCGGCGGTCTGTGCTTCGCGGAAGGCGATCAGCCGTTCGGCCAGTGCGGCATCTTCCAGCGCCAGGATGGAAGCGGCCATGATGCCCGCATTCTTCGCGCCTGCCTCGCCGATCGCCAGCGTGCCCACCGGAACACCCGCGGGCATCTGCACGATGGACAGCAGGCTGTCCTGACCGGAAAGCGCGCGGCTCTTTACCGGAACGCCCAGCACGGGCAGGTGCGTGAGCGCGGCAACCATGCCGGGCAAGTGCGCCGCGCCGCCAGCACCGGCGATCACCACCTTGAAGCCTTCATCCGCCGCGCCCTTGCCGAAGGCGTGCAGCCGGTCCGGCGTGCGGTGCGCGGAAACGATGCGGCAATCATGCTCCACCCCCAGCTCGTCCAGCACGTCTGCGGCGAGTTTCATGGTCGGCCAGTCGGACTGGCTGCCCATGATGATGGCTACTGGTGCGGTCATCCTCTTACCGATCCTTCAGGTAATGCCGTTCGCCCGGCTGCATGTTCTCGTCAAAGTCATAGACGATCGGCTGGCCGGTGGGAATCTCGAGGCCGGTGATGTCCTCATCCGAAATGCCGGACAGGTGCTTCACCAGCGCGCGTAGGGAATTGCCGTGCGCGGAAATGATCACCGTTTCGCCGCTGGCGAGGACGGGCAGGATCTCGGCTTCCCAATAGGGCAGCACACGCTCGATCGTCAGCTTCAGGCTTTCGGTATCGGGAATGTCGATGCCTGCATAACGGGCATCACCGGCAAGGTCATACTCGCTGCCGGCTTCCAGCGGCGGCGGCGGCACGTCAAAGCTGCGGCGCCAGATCTTCACCTGCTCCTCGCCATGCTTCTCGGCCGTTTCCGCCTTGTTGAGGCCGGTCAGCCCGCCATAGTGGCGCTCGTTGAGGCGCCAGTCCTTGGTTTCGGGGATCCAGATGCGACCACAATATTCCAGCGCAAGGTGCAGCGTCTTGATCGCGCGCTTCTGGACAGAGCAGAAGGCGACCGTGGGCAGCAGGCCCTTCTCGGCCAGCAGTTCACCGGCAGCCTTGGCTTCGGCCACGCCCTTGTCAGTAAGGTCCACATCCCACCAGCCGGTGAAACGGTTTTCCAGGTTCCACTGGCTCTGGCCGTGGCGCACGAGGATCAAGGTGGGCAAGCTGCTGCTCCTGTCTTGCGGAAGGTCGCGTATGAAGAAGGTGAGCCGTTAGCTTTTCGAATCGCCCTTGGGAAGGGTTGCATCGTCCTTGCCTGCGATGGCCTTGGCCTGCGATTTGCGACGGCGCAGGTTCTCGCGCAGCTTGGCGGCCAGCCGTTCTTCGCGCGAAAGCTTGTCTTCAGGGGTGCTCATGGCGCGTTTCATGGCGATTTTGCATGGCAAGCTCAAGCATGGCTTGACTTTCGCTGCCTTGCCGACAATAGCGCCCGCCTGTTCCGCGATTGACGCATGTCTCGCGGCGCGAAATGGCACGCTGCTGTAGCTCAGTGGTAGAGCGCACCCTTGGTAAGGGTGAGGTCGAGAGTTCAATTCTCTCTAGCAGCACCATTTCTCAATGGCTTAGGCAGGCCGCTTTGTCGCAGTATGTAATGAGTATGGAAAACGGGGTGCCAAGTGGTCGTTCCGTCGGTCCGCCTCAGGCCTCACAATCTAGCCTCGCTCGCCTACCTTCAGCACTCACTGCACCCGCTTCACCTCCCCTTGCAATAACCACCCCAGCGCGTCAGTCTACACCTCGGGCAAACGAGGAGAGTCCATGCGCAACCTAGTCATTATTGCCGCCGCTCTTTTGAGCTTAACGCTTCCTTCGAGTGTTGCAGCGCAGGACTTTGATCGGGGAGTGAGCGCCTACAATGATGGCGATTACGAAACTGCAATACTCCAGTGGCTCCCCCTCGCCGAGGAGGGCGATAGGCGCGCCCAAAGTTTGCTGGGCTTAACGTATGCAGCGCAAAGCCCTCCGAATTATGTTGAATCCGCTCGCTGGGCGCTGATGGCCGCTCAGCAAGGTGACGCGGACGCTCAATTGCAACTTGGCATAATGTATGCGGATGGCCACGGTGTTCCTGAAAACGATACGGAGGCAGTTCGGTGGCTTAATCTGGCCGCCGCGCAAGGGAATGCCGAGGCTCAATTTAATCTTGGCGCCATGTATTTAAGTGGCGAAGGTTTAAATCAAGATGTTGCCGCGGCCATGCGATGGTGGCGACGAGCCGCAGACCAAGGGATGGCGCAAGCACAAACAGCGATCGGACAAACTCTTAGTGAGGGCAGGCACGTGCCCGCAGATCACACCGAGGCAGCTCGCTGGTTTCGCCTAGCTGCCGAGCAGGGGGATTCAAATGCCCAGGCGAGGCTTAGTGGCAATTATTTTTTTGGCGTTGGCGTGCCTGAAAATTT
>Ga0181601_10005871_pt1 | contig 10194 bp, 8 predicted proteins | sample 041ome_8_FD_133020 | JGI IMG/M metagenome (GOLD analysis project Ga0181601, IMG submission 133020) | Coastal salt marsh microbial communities from the Groves Creek Marsh, Skidaway Island, Georgia - 041407BS metaG (megahit assembly) | ecosystem: Environmental > Aquatic > Marine > Intertidal zone... | reverse complement strand
TTCGTAGGTTTTAAGTTAACGGATTAAATATACGAAGGATGCACAAGGTACTCGGCTGCAATGAGTGACCGATTTCGTTCGCTTCGCAACCGCAGTTCTTGTTGGTCGTTTCGAAATCTTTTCAGCGAGTCTCAATCGGCACATTGTTGATTACCAATATTTTGTATATTCCACTACCTAAAATCATTTATCCATGTCAAATTTTTTTTTTGATGCATTTGCATCATTGCACTGGACCCCTACCTACCTACTTGTAATTGGAGCATTAATCGGCTATTTCCGACATCAACACGTTGGAAAAAAAGTTCCTGGCACCTTAAGTATTCCTAAAGATTTGTTGAATTCTACAGAGAACAACAAGCTCTGGACATTACTTTATGTCTTGTTGCTTCCATTGTCTTGGATAGTTAATGTGTTCGCCCATGCTGTTTATGCCCTCATGTGGCTAGTAGACACCATTGGTGTTATTCTTCGTTGGTCTGCCAACAAGTTATTCTGGCTGTGGAATCAGATCGTTCTTGGACTTGGTGGTTTCTCCTTTTATTTGCTATGGCATTATTTGGTGAAATGGCCGTATCTCTTGTTCAGTACAATGTTAGCGACCTTCTTTGGGGCGTTTAATTGGAATGCGTACAAAAGCTCTTTCCGCAGAGTTGCCATTGCCTCATGTATAGGAGTTTCTGGATTCCTCTTGGAGGACCTTGTCAATATTGAGCTGTTGGAGTTTTCTAAAATTACCATTGTCCTCGGAGTGATTTGGTTACTCGATGCAGTAGGAATGCATATGGCAAGTGCCATGGGAGTTAGTTCAAAAGGTATGAGACCAACCTATGCTGCATTGATACTCACCGCTATATTGGTATTTGTAATTGAAAGGCTCGCGCAAGATTACCTCATGCTTAATCAAGCCGCAGGACTATTAGGAGGCCTTGTTCTTGGAGTATCAGTAGCTACATGGGTTTACGGGATTATAGTGATGGCTGCATTCGTCCAATTCCTGTCGCTATTGATTCCGGCATATTTAGAATCTGATGGCGCTTTTGATTGGCTCAGTGCGTTGCGCGCGAGCTTTGCTACACGGTGGCTAAAGAGTATTGCGTCTATTGGACTATTCGTGCTTGCCTACAATACCTTAGGTCTGTGGGTCTATAGCAATATTCAACAAATCGCTGCGGAACCGTATAACGAATATTTAATGGCGGTTGACAATCGCCAAACAGAGAACGAAAAGGCCATGGAATTAGCGCTAGCGGATTTGGCAGAAGCCATGGCTGCTCAAGAGATAAATCAGCCGGATATAGATGCTGCTTATGCTTCGATTCGATATATAGAGGCAGGAGAAGCATTTTGGTCTTCCGTTCCTCGTGTTCTCCGAGATGTGGTTTATATGAATGTCTCTAAGCCATTTGATGTTGACGATGAAGCTATTCTTTCGGCTAAAAATTCATTGGCATTTCATGATTCAATCACTACGGAAAAGCTTGCCGATTATGACCGCGAGATTGAGGAAGCCATGATTGACTTACGCAATGCACAATTTGAGCGAAATAGAATCTCAAGTACGGGCATTACCGCAAGTGAGGACGGCCCTATCGAATATGGAGAAAACCTACGCTTTGGTATGCCAATTCCAAATGACGCCGATAACTTGAAATGGAGAATCACGAATGACGAAGGCGATACGATCGTAAAACGTACTGGTAAGGAATTAGAATACAGATTCACTTCAGGATCATTTGACATACATGCCGCACCCTATAATAGCTGTGGAACGGGGCAGTGGACGTCGTATTCAGTCGAGGTCAATGATTCTCCCGAGGCACCTTTAAAAATGGGTGAACCTCGAGGTAGAGATTACGTTTGTGTAGGAGACGAATTTTTCTACGAAGCATTACCGGGGATGGACATTTATGTTTGGAATGTACCTAGTGGTTCTAAGGTTTTAGAGAAAAAAAATAATACCGCAAAGATTAAATGGGGCAATACCTCCGGCGATGTGAGTGTATATGGAGAGTTAGATGGTGAAAGGTCGAATACAGCGACTCTCTACGTGAAAGTAAGTGCTGTTCCTGGAGCCACTTTGAATGACGAAGGGGCTGCCGGTAATGAAGACTATATTAAAGAAGAGGTTGTCCAAGATGAATTTGCTGTTCTGATAGAAGAAGGCGATGACCTTGTTACTGAAGCTGAAATCGCATTAGACGACATAACTTCAGAAAAAACAGATTTTGAGCTACAATCGTCTAATCAATCAACCGTGCTGAGCGCAAAGCTTTCGGATGTAGAGAAGCGGGCATCATCAAACGTACTCCACATGATTATGAATTGGTTGGGTAAGGCCATGTTCTTATTCGTAGCGTGCTTACTTCTTGCTGTAGCATTAAACTTTGTTCTTTTATGGACTTCTACGTACTTTGGGAAACTCTATAATCTTTCCCAAGAAGGCCCAACTTATTTCCGTAGTTCATTAATGAACTATCAAGAACAATATGAAGGATTCCCATATCTGGGAATTTTTATACTCTTAGTTGTGGTAATCATTGGTGCAGCTATAGGCTTTACCGTCATGGATGATTTAGCCAATACTATACGGAATGGTGCATTTCCAACCTTGATAGAGATGATCAACAATTGAGTTTTATCCGGTACTTTTAATTGTAACTAAGGAGCCCGCGGAAACGCGGGCTTTTCTTATACCTCGTGCTCCAACCGGAAATCAGGTAATGATATACCCATTACCTGTTTGAAGGCTGCATACAATGAGGCTCGAGAATTGTAGCCCACTTCTTCTGCTAGGGCATCGATGTTATGATTTAATAAAAAGCCTTGATCCATGATTTGAATCGCGCGGCGTATTCGGATGTATTTTTTAAGATAATTCCAACTGGTGCGTGTGAATGCAAATAATTGGTCCCACTCTTCGTTTGTGAAGGAGGTGCTCTTAATGAAAGCACTTTTGCTCTTGAATTTTTGAAAAAGTTCTATGTTGCTCTCATTTGCAAGTTCCATTATGTAAATGGCCATGGTTTTGTTTGGTAAAAGATCGATGTTAGGATAGGCTGCAATTAGTGATTTATTTTCTACCATTCGATCAATTACCTCTTTTGGTTTTGGGGGCTTCACCATGGTAATGTCCCAAAAAATAATAATGATTGCGCCGACCAGGATGTACCTGAGAATTGCCCCATCATGTATGAAATATCCTTTGCCGTATATGAATTGATGAACGGTATCCCAAATCAAAGGAGAGAAGAATAACATTCCCGTGGGGAGGATAAATTGCTTAGCGTCTGATTTGAATTTTACAAGCCTGCGTATGGTTAAGACGTAGTAAAATGAACTAAAAATAGGATAGGCTAAAAAGATATAAATGTCAGTGAAAGGATAGAATATTTGAGTGTTAATCCAGTCGAGCTGCCGGGCGTATGATATGCTTTGGTAATAATGAACTGGATCCAAAAACCAATGCAGAAAAAGTAGCGTATATCCAATTAGTATGGGTAGGTAGTGTACTATATGCCAATAATCACGTCTTTCTGCAATAGGTAGATAGGATCCGTAAATACCAGGGCCTACTAAATAAAGAAAAGGGACAAATAAAGGATAAAGTACTTTGACGAACATATTGCCAACTAAAATAGGATCGGTTAGAAGGAAAGATGCTACTGTTACACCAAAGAGAAAATAGATGTAAGGGAAATTATATTTCCTAACGCGTATACCTCCAAGAATCATTGAAAGTACGACGAGCGAGACCGCAGTAATAACGTAATCCTGATACATGATTTTGTTCTGATTGTCCCCAAACAACGAATATACCAAATCGTCTCGTAACGTTAATTCCCCTCAGAAAGGAAAATTTATGCCGCTGCAGCAAGATTGGAACGTAGGATAATTTTAATGCCTACTTCGGAATTCGCTAACAGATTCAGTTTCTATTTCGCGGAAAGCTGAATAGAAGCTGGATCGGGAACGGTATCCTATGGCTTCAGAGAGGGCGTCTACATTGTATTTTTCTAGAAAGCCATCGTGAATGAGTTTTTTGGCGATTTGGACACGAACCCATTTTTTGAGACTCGTAAAGTTCAGCTTCTTGCTTAGCATGTAATTCTCCCAGTCGTCCTCAGATATGCCGCTGGATTCATACAAATCTCGTCTATTAAATCCAGGTTTAGTGAAATCTGATTCTAAGAAAATTTGACGTTTCAAATAATTAGAAATGTCAAGGTCCTCAAGCCCATATGTAATTGTTTTAACCTCCTTTAATTGGCGATACTGCAGAATTAAGTCGAAAACAATGGCTGGAATAGTCCCAATCAGGATAAAAATCAAGATACCTTTAAAAGGAAAAAACCAACTATTCTCCAAATACACATAAACATGAGCTAGTGCAAAAACGAACGGACTTGCAAATAGCATTGCAATCCCAGAAAGATTGTTATCTAGATTAAATTCATCCTCGGTCCATTTGTTAAGCCACAAATTTCCTATGAAGTATAGCGCGCCATGAATTGGAAAAAGTAGAATCAAAAGGGCATCAGTAATGATATAAGTACTCGTTGCATCAAGCGAATGAAATGTTAAAAATAGACCTCGGCTATTCTCGAAATTAGTTGGATTAAGGATCATATGAGTGGAGCATAACCCTACTAGAAACAATGCAGGTAAATAATGAACCCAAACCTTATGGGTTTCGAAACGATACCTATTATTGTAAAAAAGATAGCTCGGGCCTATGGTGTATGCGAAAGGAATTCCGAATGGATATATGTGAGTAACATAGAAGGTGTCGAAATTTATTTGAGATAGCATTACTCCGGTCGCCAACACACCCAGTAAAAACAGGATATTGTACATATCTCTCTCATTTTTAAGCGAGAACCAATAGAGCCATATCATCAATCCGAAAATGGCTAAAACTTCGAGATAGTAGCTGTTTGAAAAAGTGTCCATGTTAACAATGTTAAAGAAAAAAATACGATGTTTTTTCATTAATTTGGAATAAATCTTATCAACACCTTGATATTAGTACATCAGCTTTTAGCCATACTGTTTTGGACCGCATTTTGGTCGGTCTTTCGCGCCTCTCATAAGGTAAGTAAGGGTGATGGTTACAATTTGCTTTATATCGGTCATTATTTGAGAGTTATCGTCCCATTATCATTTTTGTTTTTGTTCCTGACATTACGCGAGATATTACCGTTTCAATCCACCAGAATTATGGTTGGGATTAATTTTATATTAGCGAGCCTAATTATCATAGGTCGCTTTCAGTTTGTAAGATTTGTTGTTCTAGGAAAGAAGTTTACGGCCTATCGCTTTAATTTTGAGTATATCCCATTGGCAATTGGAATCTTTGGGTACGTATTCACACAATTCTTACTCTTTCAGCATGAAAATATTTCGAACGGTTTAATTGAACGGGCCGTTCAGGCTTATGAAATGTCTCAAATGATACCAGAGTTAAAATTCATCTATCTTTTATTGATAAATGCGGATTTACTTCTATTGATTCGTCAAATTGAAATCGTCTATGGAATCGAGGGAAAAACAAAGCTCAAGAAGTTGATGAATAGACTTAATGGGTTTTTCTTTATTAGCTTTTTTGCTCGATTTGTTTCTTTTATAGGTGCCGTTATATCTTCTCCTGGTTTGTTTCGTTTAGGAATGCTTTGGACCTTTGTATTCTTAGTCATAATACTGATGGTATTACTTTTCTTCTCGGAAGCCGATTTCCCTGAAGTTACTAAAGCGGCTCAAGAAAATGAGGATGAACAAGATAATTTATGGGAGGTATTACTCAAGTACCTTGATACGACCAAACCGTTCCTCTCAAAGAATCTTCAGATGAAAGATGTTGCATCGCAGTTAGAAGTGAGAGAATCGGAATTAAGAGCTGTGATACAATTAAATTCAGGTCTTAATTTTCCTGAATTAATTAACGCCTATCGTCTTCATCATTTGATAAAAATGGAGTTGCCTGAGAATCAAAAACCGATGACCTCTGAGGCTATGGCGGATGCCTGTGGGTTTAACTCTCGAACGACCTTGTTTCGTACCACGAAGAAATGGTTAAATATGAGTGCTTCACAAATAGTAAGAGGTGAGGTTACCTTTAATCTTGAATCGGCAATTCGAAAAAAGTAGGTAAAGTGAATCGTTCAATTTTCGGAAGAGCGTTATTAACTCGATGAAAAAAAACTTGCGAACAATATAAATCTTTGTTGTAGATAGGACCCCTTGGTAGAGCTCATGGCAGATGGTAACAGCGGTCTCAATAGAGACGCTCTGATGTTGACAAAATGCTTTTTGAATACACGATGAGCGTTGTCAAAATGATGCTTTGTATCCCAAGAAAATTTATCTTAGCGGTCAAACGAAAACCAATGTCCATGTGGCGCAACTTACTCGCTATACTTCTAATCAGTGTGGCAACACCGGTTTCATCGTATGCTCAGAATGCATCATCAGATGCACAAAATTTGGACCAAATCACCAGAGATCAAAACGCTCAGCTCAAGCGATTGCAGTACTTGGAGCAATTAAATGCTTCTATCAGAAGTGATTTATATCAGTTGAAAGATCAATCTGATGACCTTAGCGCGTCTCTCGAGACGGCTCTAGGACGATTGGCGCAGTCTGAAAGTGCAATGAATGCTACGCTCGAGTCTTTCAAAGAAAAATTTGACGATCAAAACAGGACGATAGAGGAAGTACAGGGCTTATTGGAGAAAAGGATGAACCAATTGATGATATATGTAGTCTTCGGTATTGCGCTGGTCGTGGTTATAATCATATTTTCTGTTCGCAGGGCTATGGCTGCTGCTGTTAGAAAGCAGCAAGCCAATTGGAACAGTTTCCAAGAACACCTGTTTAAATCTAAATAACTACCATACAGAATAATGAAAGACAAAGGAAAACTTAGTCCACTTACCTTCCTCTATGGATTTGGTGCCGCTGTGGTACTTGTAGGAGCCATGTTTAAGTTCTTGGGATGGAATTATGCCAATCAAATGTTCGTGGTAGGTTTGAGTATCGAGGCCTTTATATTTTTAATTAGTGCCTTTGAGCGCACTGTAGAGGATAAAGAGTACGATTGGGAGAATGTGTTTCCACAATTGAAAAATGGAGCTGGAAATACCCCGGATATGAAAGGGTATGCACAAGCTATGAGTGAGTTTAGTCAAACCTTAAACACTTTGAACAAAGAAATGTCTGAGATGGGTACCGCTCTGAAAAAAATCCGCTCTGGGTTAGAAAAAGTGGGAGATTTGAGCAATGAGGTTGATGAATTGAGTAAAGAAGTGAATAATTATTGCGGTCACCTCAAAAAGATGAATTCGAAATTCCAGGAATTGAGTAAAAAGTAAGATTCGTGCATGGCTTCAACCATAAAAATACGCAAGTCCAAGAACCTTTCATATAAAAAGCAGGGGTTCTTGTATTTGGTATTTATTCTGTTTTTATTTTTCACTCAGGCTGGAGAGTATGTAGTTCATTACATGCCCCTCGCAAGGGCCCAAAAAGTGCTGAACATATATTTGGAACGCAGGCTTGCTGGACTTAGTTTATCAGATTCTGTTGCTGTTGCATATAGAGATGAGGTTTTAGAGAGAGTGAATTCATTGAAAACCATAGAGAATGAATTCGAAACATACAGGGAACTAAATATTGCGGGTCAAGACCAATTTCGTGAAAGTAGATTCGCTGAACTAAAATTACGTAAGGGAAGATTAGGCGATTTATATTCCGATCTTTGGTCCGAACAGCAAGAGCAAATTCATGGAAAATGGACGCCTGATCTTCTTGAAGATTATGAGAATAGATCCTTTCAACCAACCCAATTTTTCTTTGAAGAAACACCAAATGCTGTGTTGCCCTCATTAGTAGAGCATACGAAAACGGCATTTTTGGTCGAGGCCTTAACTATCTTTAATAAAGAAGCGCTTATTTTTCGAAAATATAACGTGGAGCGTCTCGAAAAAGCCGGATTTTCCAGTTTCTACAAGAAGCAACTTTCGCTGGGAGAAAACTTTGAGATAAAGTTAAAATTTGTGCGGCCTGAAGATTCCATCGTCTCAATACGTATTAACGACAGTCCTCAACGTTTTCTATATGGAGAAGATGCACTAGCGCTGGCATACCGCCCGCCAGTCTGGGGGGATTACTTTGTGGAAATTAACACCGTTTCTGGTAGATATTACACCAGTTTTGAGGTCCTTCGCCCAAGGGTAAAGTTTTTACCTCAGAAAAACATAGTTTCTTTAACACAAGGCATTACCTCTGAGATAAGTATAGACGAGCATGCCTTACCACCTGATGTCGTTTTTGAAAGTGAATCTGCTTATACGTCGTATGATAAAGGAATACTGAGCATAACCCCGCTTGTCTCAGGTTCCTTTGTGCTCAGAGTTATGGTAGATGGCGAGCAGATGGATGAGATATTTTTAAATTCACAACCTCCTGCAAAATTAAAAGTGGAGTTGGCAAATGCACTAGGAGTTCCTTCTGGTATATTTAATGCACACAGACTGCAAAGCGTAAACACAAATTTCCAAGTACTCAGCTATGAGGCTACTTTTTATACAAGAAATGGTAATACGCACACAAGTATTAGTAGCAATTCTCGCCTTATTCGTCCCGAGCTTCAGGAATGGGCCGGCACTTCTGGAACCATTCATTTTAAAAATATAGTTCTACTCGGAATTGACGGTTTAACTCGCTTTGATGGAGCACCATTAATTCTACAGATCAATGAGTAATTGGATTAGAATTAAAAAACCGAAGGTATTGCGTAATATGCTTATCTCGGTGCTGTACCTGTTATTTATCTCCACTTCTGTGATCAACATTCCCATAGAGTGGCTACGGATTAATAAGTATGTGGCTCCATTACTTAGTGAAGCGAACATAGTCAGCATTGACCACAAGGAGTTATTTACAGTGTATCAACTTGTAGAGCAGATTAAGGAAGAGTTCTACACGAAGCTTGGCTATGATGAAACAACAGGTAAGTATCGCGAACCCTATGGCTATTCAATAACCGATAATTTTTTCATTACTAATGAACGTGGAATTTTATTACAAGATGCACTGAAGCAAGTTCATATACATCTAGATGAATTAGGCGAAGAGAAGGCGGAATTGTTTAATTCACTTTTTGAGGCAGATATAGAAAATGGCCTACTTCAAGAGGGCCCCAATTGGATTTCTTGGAAATTCAAGCATGTTCCAGCGGTAATGGCTGAAACCCTTTTGAATGAACTTATATTGCGTGTTAGACTTATAGGCGGGGATCTCGAATTCAATAATAGCCAACCATCGACAGAAGTACCCGGCTTGGTTAAATTCGCTACTAACCTCGATTCTATGGTGCTCGGGGACACATTAACAATAGTTACAGCTAGCCAAGATATTGTTGTAGAAGCGCGTATGCGGCAAGAAGAGAATTGGCAGCGTTTCATTCAGGATTCGCTTAAGCACTATTTCGTTCCTTTATTAACAGGAACTTATGAGCTTCGCTTGGTTTCCGAAAATTCAGAAGAGCAGTTTTCGTTTACAGTTTTGCCAGGGCGCATTAATAGACGAAGAGTCGAAGCTTTCCTTTCTTACTTCGAAGGTCAGCCTGCTATCGTGAGCATAGGGACGATAATTTCTGATGGAAGCGTTTCTTGTTCTTGTGACGAGGAAGCCATATTTCGCAACCAGCAACTTAAATTTACTCCGAACAACACGGGTTGGTGCTCATTCGAAGTGCGTGGTGGGAATAATATCATCCTATTGAAAGATTCTGTTTACGTACATTCAACCCCACAGCCTCTTGTCAAGATTAAGGGCTTACTTGATGATGAGCGTCTGCCGAAAGGCACACAAATGGTCGCTTTAGAAGCTTTTCATCCAGCTCGTAAAAGTACATACGATATCCAACAGATTATATACGAAAAATTAATGGGGTCGGGAGGGGAACAAAAAGCAATCGGGGCGAACATTGAACTGAACGGGTATGAAGGTCCAATATGGATAAAGAACATTAAAACAGCATTCGGTGACCATACCTTTGAAACGGAGGTAAACTTTCTCATAATTATAGAAGCTTAAACAATGACTAAACACGTTTTAACTTCTCTCTTTGTATTCATACTGTTTTCTGCAAACGTAATTGCACAAGAGGTTCGAATTTCTGGTCATCAAACT
>Ga0181601_10005868_pt1 | contig 10195 bp, 9 predicted proteins | sample 041ome_8_FD_133020 | JGI IMG/M metagenome (GOLD analysis project Ga0181601, IMG submission 133020) | Coastal salt marsh microbial communities from the Groves Creek Marsh, Skidaway Island, Georgia - 041407BS metaG (megahit assembly) | ecosystem: Environmental > Aquatic > Marine > Intertidal zone... | reverse complement strand
GGCGGAAACGGTGTTCAGCGGGGTGGCATCGGCGATCTTCATCCTGCCCTTCTTCATCCTGTCCGCCCTTGCCGGCCAGCTGGCCGACATGCGCGACAAGGCCGTGATCATCCGCACGGTGAAGGCGGCAGAAATCGCCATCATGACGGTGGGCGGCATCGGCCTGACGCTGGCATGGCTGGGCATGATGACCGAAATTGTGGCGATCCCGCTGATGATGATCGCGCTGTTTGCGATGGGTGTGCATTCCACCTTCTTCGGCCCCATCAAATACGCGATCCTGCCGCAGCACCTGAAGAGGGAAGAGGTGCTGGCAGGCACCGGCCTTGTCGAAGCAGGCACCTATCTTGCCATCATGGGCGGCACGATCCTGGCTGGCTTTATCGAGGTTGAAGTGGCCGCGGTGCTGGTGGTCGTGATCGCGGTGATCGGATACCTCACCAGCCGCAGCGTGCCCGAGGCACAGCCCTTCATCAACAACCAGCCGATTGACCGCAACATCATCCGTTCCTCCATCGCGCTGGTACGCAACACGCTGCACAACCGCGAGGTGTTCTACGCGATCATGGCGATCAGCTTCTTCTGGACCATCGGCGCGGTGCTGTTCATCCAGTTCCCGCCGCTCGCCAAGAACGTGCTGATGGCAGACAAGCCCGTGGCAAGCCTGTTTCTGGTGGTCTTCTCCATCGGCGTAGCACTGGGATCTGTGGCGATCAACGCGCTGCTCAAGGGCAATGTCTCGGCCCGCTACGCCCCGCTGTCAGTGATCCTGATGGGGATCATGGTGGCGATCTTCTACGTCGTGTGCCGCATATGGGAAATGCAGTTGAGCAGTACGCATCTGCTCGGCGTGGCGGATTTCATTGCTGAACCGCTCGCCCCGCTGGTTCTGGCCGCGCTGCTGCTGATCGCAATCTTCGGCGGCATGTTCGTGGTGCCGCTTTATGCTTTCCTCACCACCAAGGTGGATCCGAGCGAGGCGAGCCGCACGGTCGCCGCGAACAACATTGTCAATTCAGGGGCGATGGTGGGCGGATCGGTGCTGGCGCTGGGCCTCAGCGCGGCAGGTGTCCCGCTGGTGGAGCAATTGCTGCTGAGCGCGGCGATGTGCGGCATTTCCGCATGGCTGGGCTGGCGGCTCTATGTCGCGGAAAGGGAAGTGGCCGCCGAAGCAGAGGCCGCTGCCGCCGAATAGGCTCAGGCGATAAAGGCCGTCACCGCCACGAAGCAGGCGACATAGCTGGTCGCAAACTGCCGTGCATCGTTCACATCAAGGCCGAAATTCAGCCGCCAGGAACGGCGGTTCTCCATCTCGTCAATCGCCATCGCGCCCATCGGCAGCGATGCCCGGAACGGGTGGCGGGCGGATTCGTCGATCAGAACAAGTGCGTCTCATGGGTCTTGGTGTTAACCTGTTGGTAAAGATTCACCATAGGCGTTTTGCGTCATGTCCTCAGTCGGGACAGCTTGCCCGGATACCGGCCTGACGCATTCCCTGAGCCCTGCCCGCCTGTCCAATCAGGCAGCGGGCTTCCCTTTCGCCAGCTTGCAGATGTAGTCCCACTCCTCGGGAGTAATCTCGGCCACGGACAGGCGGCCAAGGCGCACAAGCTCGATCCCCTCAAGCTTGGGATCGGCCTTGATCTCGGCCAGTGAGATCGGCCGCTCCAGCGCGCGCACGGGCTTGATATAGACGGTGGCCCACTTGCCTTCCGGGTCAGTCGGATCGGTCATGCCGTTGCGGCTGATCTCCGCAATGCCGACGATCTCCTTGCCCGTCACGGAGTGGTAGTAGAAAACCTGTTCGCCCACTTCCATGTCGCGCATGTTGTTGCTGGCGCGGTGGTTGCGCACCCCGTCCCACACTGTTTCACCATCCTTAACCAGGTCATCCCAGCTGTATTTCTCGGGTTCGGACTTCATCAGCCAGAAACGCGCCACAAACAGATCCTTCCTCGCCCGCCGTTGGCCTTCGTCATGCCTAGCGAGCCGTTAACCGAAAATTGAACAAGATTTTGCATAAGGCACTGCTCGACTAAGGGGCAAGCCGTTCTGGGGGCAACTGTGGAAGACAGTTCACAACAGGGAAAGAGGAAGCTGGGCAAGGCCGAGCGTGCCGTCGTCGCGCTGGGGATCGCCATTGCAGCGATCATCCTCTTCGTGGGTGCCGGCGGCACCCTCATGCCCCAGATCCTGCGCGCATGGACAGGCAACGGCGAAACGCCGGACATCATGCTGACCAATGCCGTGCTGCTCAACATCGCCCTGCTGATCTGCGGCTGGCGTCGCTATGCCGATTTGCAGGAAGAGGTGAAGGAACGCCGCCGGGCAGAAGAAAATGCCCGCCAGCTGGCCGAAACGGATGCGCTGACAGGCTGCCGTAACCGCCGCAGCGGCACCCCGCGGATAGATGCGCTGATCGCAGGGGCCCGCAGCAGCGGACGCGAAGTTGCGCTATTCATGATCGACCTCGACAATTTCAAGCAGATCAATGACCTGAACGGCCACCAGGCAGGCGACCGTGTGTTGACGGTCGTCGCCCGCAGATTGCGCGATGCCTTGCCCGCTGAAGGCATCGTGGCGCGCATCGGCGGCGATGAATTTGTCTGCGCTTTCACGCATCCTCTCGATGAAACGGAGAAGGTGGACCAGATCGCCATATCGGTGATGAAGGCCCTGTCCGCACCCATCGAATGCAACCGCCTCTATCTCGAGCCCACCGGATCGCTGGGTATCTCCTCCACCTGCCACCAGCTGACGGAGAACGAACAGCCGGACGGCGAAACACTGCTGCACCGCGCTGATATTGCCATGTACCATGCCAAGAAACATGGACGTGACAGCCACTGCTGGTTCGAACCGCAGATGGAAGACGAACTGCGCTTCCGCAATGAGCTGGAAAGCGCCATCCGCCGCGGTGTCGTGCAGGGCGAATTCGTGCCCTTTTACGAACAGCAGATCGACCTTGAGACTGGCGAACTGACCGGCTTCGAAATGCTCGCCCGCTGGAAATCGCCGCGTTACGGCCTCGTCAGCCCCGATGTGTTCATTCCCATCGCCGAGGAAATGGACATGATTTCGGAGCTTTCCGAATGCCTGATCCGCCAGGCGCTGAAAGATGCCAAGGCGTGGGATCCGCGCCTGTCGCTGTGGGTCAACATCTCGCCGCTGCAATTGCGCGATCCGTGGTTCGCCCAGCGCCTGCTGCACCTGCTGATCGAAAGTGGCTTCCCGGCCCAGCGGCTGGAAATAGAGATTACCGAAAGCTGCCTGCACGAGAATATCGGTGCCGTGCGCACCATCGTGTCCAGCCTCAAGAACCAGGGCATCCGCATCAGCCTAGATGATTTCGGCACTGGCTATTCCAGCCTGGCCCAGCTGCGTTCGCTGCCGCTCGACCGACTGAAGATCGATCGCAGTTTCGTGGCGGAAATGTCCCGGGAAGGCGGCTCGACTGACCTCGTCAAGGCGAACATCTCGCTCGGCAAGGGCCTTTCGCTGCCGGTTACTGCCGAAGGGATCGAGGATTCGAACGCACTCGAAGCGCTGCGCGCGCTGGGTGACCTCAAGGGCCAGGGCTATCTTTATGGCCAGCCCGAAGACGCCGAAACCACGATGAAGCGGCTGGAGACGATGAAGCTCCTCTCGCCCGCACCGGTTGAAGAAATGCGCGAAGTGTCATCGTCTCAGGGCGAGGAAGCCCCCTTCCCCGATACGCGCAAGGCCGGCTGAAACCCGCACTGCCAGCGCATCCGGCGTTGCACCGGGGCCTTGTGCGCCCTAACTGGCAGCCATGCGCGTCGATTTCATCAAGATGCACGGACTGGGGAACGATTTCATCGTGCTGGATGCGCGAGCCTCAGCCTTACCCAGTGACCTGACCAAGGCACGCGTTGCCGCCCTTGCTGACAGACGCACAGGCATTGGCTGCGATCAGTTCATCGTCCTTGAACCGGCAGACAGCGCAACCTGCACCATGCGCATCTACAACCAGGATGGCGGCGAGGTGGAAGCCTGCGGCAACGCAACCCGCGCCATCGGCCTGCTGCTGGGTGAACCGGCCACGATCACCACCAGCGGAGGAATGCTGGAGACCACGCCCGTCGATGGCGGGATCAGCGTGGAACTGGAAGCACCGCGCCTCGATTGGGAAGCGATCCCCCTCGCCTATGCGATGGACACGCTGGACATGCCGCTGGGCTGGGGCGAGCTGGAGCGCCCCGTGGCGGTGAATGTCGGCAATCCGCATGCGATCTTCTTCGTACCTGATTGCGACGCGGTGCCAATGGAAAGCCTTGGCCCGGAAATCGAGCACGATCCCGTCTTCCCTGAACGCGTGAACGTGAATGTCGCCACCGTGGTGGACCGCCAGACCATCCACTTGCGCGTGTGGGAACGCGGCGCGGGCCTCACCCGTGCTTGCGGCACCGGTGCCTGCGCCACTGCCATTGGCGCCATGCGCCGCGGGCTGGTGGACAAGGCTGTAACGGTGCACCTGCCCGGCGGCCCCCTGCAAATCGCGCGGAATGAAAGCGGCTCCATCACCATGACCGGCCCGGCCGCCGAGAGTTTCCGCGGATCCTTTGAATGGGACGATTTCGGATGAGCGCCAGCGCCCACAAGGCCAAAGTCGTATCCCTTGGTTGCCGCCTCAATATCGCCGAAAGCGAGCACATCCGGTCCCTTGTCGCGAATGAGAACGTGGTGGTGATCAACAGTTGCGCTGTCACCATGGAAGCGGTGCGGCAGACGCGGCAGGCAATCCGCCGGGCACGCCGCACGCGGCCCGATGCGCGGCTGCTCGTCACCGGATGCGCTGCGGATATCGAGCGCGAACAGCTTGCCGCCATGCCCGAAGTCGATGGCTTGATAGCCAACGAGGCAAAGCTGGATGCCCGCGCGTGGAACGTGCCGGAGCCCGAAAAGACCGCTCCCACAAAGCACACCCGCGCCTTTATCGCGGTGCAGAACGGTTGCGATCACAGCTGCACCTTCTGCGTCATACCGCAAGGGCGTGGACGAAGCCGTTCGCTGACCATTGCCGAGGTGCTCCGCGAAGTGGAGAGCCACCTCGCCGAGGGCGCGCCCGAAGTGGTGCTGACCGGCGTCGATGTCACCAGCTGGGGGCATGACCTGTCAGGAAAGCCGCCGCTGGGCGAACTGGTTAGCGCCGTGCTGGAAACCTTCCCGCAATTGCAGCGACTGCGCATGTCTTCGCTCGACGGGATCGAGATCGATCCGCTACTGTTCGAACTGTTCGCGGGCGAACAGCGCCTGATGCCGCACCTGCATCTCTCGCTCCAGCACGGCCATGACCTGATCCTGAAGCGCATGAAGCGCCGCCACCTGCGCGCCGATGCGGTGGAGCTTGTCGTACGCCTGAAGGATCGCCGGCCAGACCTCGCCATCGGTGCTGACCTGATCGCGGGTTTCCCCACCGAGAATGAGGAGCACCACGAAGCCAATCTCTCGATCATCCGCGAGCTCGGCATCGTGCACGGCCATATCTTCCCTTACTCCCCTCGCCCCGGCACGCCCGCTGCGTTGATGCCACAGGTGGACAAGCCGCTCATCAAACAACGCGCGGCGGAATTGCGCGGCGAAGTGGCGGCGGTGCGCGAGCAATGGCTGCAAAGCCTTGTGGGCAAGCCCCTGTCCGTGCTTACCGAGAGCGATGGCACCGGCTATTCGCAGAACTTCGCCCGCGTGAAGCTTCCCCAAGCCCCGCCTGCAGGAAGCATTCACACCGTAACGCCCACAACCGCCACGAAAGGCATGCTGGCATGAGCGAAAAGAGCTGGAGCGAGCGGCTGTTCGGCGGCTTCCGCAAGACGTCCGAGCGCTTGTCCGACAATCTCACCGGCGTTGTCGGCACCGCCAAGCTGGACGATGCCACGCTGGACGATGTCGAAGATGCGCTGATCACATCGGACCTTGGCCCCAAGGCAGCTGCGCGCATCCGTGCCAAGCTGGCGGAAAAGCGCTTCGGCCTGTCGATTACCGAGCAGGAACTGAAGGAAGCAGTGGCCGAGGAGATCGCAGAAATCCTGCGCCCCGTGGCCAAGCCGCTGGAAATCACCGCCTTCCCGCGCCCGCAGGTTATCCTCGTGATCGGTGTCAACGGATCGGGCAAAACCACCACCATCGCCAAGCTCGCCCACCTGTTCCAGGAAGATGATTACGGCGTGCTGCTGGCCGCAGGCGACACTTTCCGCGCCGCTGCCATCGGACAGCTGAAGGTGTGGGCAGACCGGATCGGCGTGAACATCGTGACCGGCCCCGAAGGCGGCGATCCGGCGAGCATCGTCTATGACGCGGTGAAACGCGCCACCGATACCGGCATCGATGCACTGGTGGTGGATACCGCCGGCCGCTTGCAGAACAAGCGCGAGCTGATGGACGAGCTGGCCAAGATCCGCAAAGTCCTCGGCCGCCTCAACCCCGAAGCGCCGCATGACGTGGTGCTGGTGCTCGATGCCACCAACGGCCAGAACGCGCTTTCCCAGATTGACGTGTTCCGGGAAGTGGCAGGTGTCACCGGCCTGATCATGACCAAGCTTGATGGGACCGCGCGCGGCGGCGTGCTGGTGGCGGCGGCGGAACAATATGGCCTGCCGATCCACGCGATCGGCGTTGGCGAGAAGATCGACGATTTGCGCCCCTTCGATCCGGACCTTGTGGCGCGCGTGATTGCGGGAATTGCCTGATGGCCGATAGCGAATCCACCACCAAGAAACCCAAATCGGGCTGGCTCAACGTGCTGGTGGATTACGGGCCGTTGCTCGTGTTCTTCCTCACTTACAAGTATTTCGCGCCTGAGAAGGACGACAGCGCGGATGACCTCGTCTTCGCCGTGCAGACGACCGAGGCGATCATCAAGAGCACCGGTGCCTTCATCGTGGCTGCCGTAGGCGCGCTCGCCTTCTCGAAGTTCTACCTCGGCAAGGTTTCGCCAATGCTGTGGCTTTCCACGGTGCTGATCGTCGGCTTCGGCGCGCTGACGATCTATTTCCAGGACGAGCATTTCATCCAGTGGAAGCCGACCATCATCTATGTCGGCTTTGGCATCCTGCTGCTGGGCGGATGGGCCAAGGGCAAGCCGCTGCTGAAATATTTGCTGGAAGCCGCTTTCGAGGGGCTGACGGAGGAAGGCTGGCTCAAGCTTTCACGCAACTGGGGCGTGTTCTTCCTCGCCCTCGCCGTGCTCAACACCGTGCTGATCTACACCATCAGCTTTGAAAACTGGCTCGCGGCCAAGCTGTGGCTGTTCCTGCCGCTCACCTTCCTCTTCACCTTCACCCAGCTGCCCATGCTGCTGAAGCACGGCCTCTCGCTGGAAGAGGAAGAGAAAGTGATCCAGAACACGCCGCGTGAGTGAGCGGTTCCGTTTACCGCTACCGGAGAAGATACCGACGGGCTTCACTCCTGCGATGCTTGTCCTGGTCGGGGCAATGCTGGCCTGGGCCTTATTGTCTTCGGGGAAGCAACCCGAGGGCTGCTACGGCGTCGATGCGGAGCACTTCCTTGCCATCGCCGATAACGAAGTGCGGATCGTCAGCAGAGCGGTACCGCCAGAGCAGCAGACCCGCATCCCGATCAAGAAGGCAGACCGCACGAGTGGCTGGGCGCTCACTCTGGGCAAGCGGCTGGTCTTTGATCCCGGCGGCCCTTTCGGGATAATTCGCACGATGGAAGCTTCTGCCTCCGAAGGCACGATGACGCTGGTGATCAACGAACTCTACGGCGAACCGCCATACGCCTTCGTGCGCCAGGACGATGGAGAGATGGTGAAGTTCTCCGAGTTTGCGTGCGATCCTCGCGCGGATGATCCTGAGGCGGCCCGCTAAATCTCGACCTGGCTGCCGAGCTCCACCACACGGTTCGTCGGCAAGCGGAAGAATTCCATCGGCGTTGCCGCATTGCGCATCATCCATGCGAACAGCTTTTCGCGCCAGATCATCATGCCCGGCTTGTCTGCTGACAACAGCGTCTGGCGGCTGAGGAAGAAGCTGGTCTGCATCATCTCGAACTTGCCGCCGCACATGTCGATCTTTTTCAGCGCCTTGGGCACGTCAGTCTCTTCCATGAAGCCGTAATGCAGCACCACGCGGTAGAAGCCCTCGCCAAGATCATGCGTCTCGTATCGCTCGGATTCGTCGACATAGGGCACGTCGCTGATCTGCGCGGTCAGCACCACCACCCGCTCATGCAGCACCTTGTTGTGCTTGATGTTGTGCAGCAGCGCCGATGGCGTTCCGGTGGAGCCGGAATTCATGAAGATCGCCGTGCCGGACACGCGCTTGGTGGAATTGTTGGCGGACTTGGCGAAGATATCGAGCGGCAGACCGATCTCGGTCATGCGGTCGCGCATCAGCTTGCGGCCCTTTGACCATGTCGTGAGCAGCGTGAAGGCAATCGCGCCGATCATCAGCGGGAACCAGCCGCCATCGGCCACCTTGGTCAGGTTCGCCGCGAAATAGGCACCGTCCACGATCAGGAACAGCAGCACCACCGGCACCGCGATCCACATGCGCCACTTCCAAACACCCACAAACAGCACCGCCATCAGCAACGTGTCGAGCGTGACCGCGCCGGTCACCGCGATGCCATATGCGCTGGCGAGGTTGGAGGAATTGCGGAAGGTGAGCACAAGGATGATCACGGCCACCATCAGCGCCCAGTTGATAACCGGGATGTAGATCTGGCCGGAGTGTTCGTCCGACGTATGGCGGATGCCGAGGCGCGGAATGAAGCCCAGCTGGATCGCCTGATGGGTGATGGAGAAGCTGCCCGAAATCACCGCCTGGCTGGCAATGAAGGTGGCTGCAGTCGCCAGCAGCACCAACGGCAGGCGCAGATATTCGGGGGCAAGGAAGAAGAACGGGCTCATGATCGCTTCTTCCGCCGCAGCATCGCCCAGTCCCAGGATCATCGCGCCCTGACCGAAATAGTTGAGCAGCAGGCAGGGCATCACAAAGCCGAACCATGACAGGCGCATCGGTCCGCGGCCGAAATGGCCCATATCGGAATAGAGCGCTTCGGAACCGGTCACCGCCAGCACAACCGAACCAAGCGCCAGGAAGGCGAGGAACTTGTCCGTGATGAAGAACTGCACCGCGTACCGCGGGTTCAGCGCCCAGAGCACTTCCGGGGTGTTGACGATCTGGATCGTCCCCAGCGTGGCGATAACCGCGAAATAGACCAGCATGACCGGCGCAAACAGCGCGCCGACTTTGGCCGTGCCGCGCTTCTGGATGGCGAACAGCGCCACCAGCAGGCCCAGCGCGATAGGGATAACGTAGGGCGCAAGCCCCTCGTCCACAACCATAAGCCCTTCCACCGCCGATAGAACGGAGATGGCCGGCGTGATCATGGAATCGCCATAGAACAGCGCCGTCGCAAACACGCCCAACAGCACTATCAGCCAGCCGTAATTCGTCTTGCCAAGGCGGCGTGAAAGCAGCGCCACCAGCGCAAGGCTGCCGCCCTGCCCGTTGTTATCCGCGCGCATCAGGATCGAGACATACTGGATCGAGACGACCAGCGTCATCGACCAGAAGATCAGGCTGACCACGCCAAGGATATGGAGATCGTCAATCGGCAGCTTGTGCGCACCGCGAAAAGTCTCGCGGAAAGCATACAGCGGGCTGGTACCGATATCGCCGAAGACGATGCCGATTGCACCCGCCGCCAGCTTCAGCTTGGCGCTCTGCGTGTCATTGCCGTTGGTGGCTGCACTCATCGGGATTTACGCCCCTGTTCGCGCCTTCAAGCGCTGGAAGGCGGCGCCAATAGCAGCGGCGGACGGCTTCCGCAACATGCTGCATTGCAACATCACTGTTGCTGATCCGCCGCAGTATCGCTGCCCGCTTCAGCAGGGGGCAAGGCCCCGGACTGCTGCAACATCTGTTCCAGCCGCATCACACGGTCTGCCATGAACAGCGTGGCATCGTCCGGCGTCGTGCCGTCGGAGGGCAAAGGCATTTGGCGCAGCGCCCCGCTCCACAACTGATAGGCTTCCATCATCCGCCCGGTACGGATCAACGAAAGCCCCATGAAATAGGACGGCGCCGGGTTTTCCGGTGCAATCTCGCTCGCCTCGCGGAAGGCATAGACGGAAGCCTGCGTCAGCGTGCCGTCTGCCTGTTCGGTCAGCGCATTGCCCAGCGCCACCCATGCTTCGAAATCCTGCGGG
>Ga0181601_10005866_pt1 | contig 10196 bp, 7 predicted proteins | sample 041ome_8_FD_133020 | JGI IMG/M metagenome (GOLD analysis project Ga0181601, IMG submission 133020) | Coastal salt marsh microbial communities from the Groves Creek Marsh, Skidaway Island, Georgia - 041407BS metaG (megahit assembly) | ecosystem: Environmental > Aquatic > Marine > Intertidal zone... | reverse complement strand
CGACCGGCTGATATGCCCACTGAGCTTCGTCGTCCTGAGCTTCGTCGTCCTGAGCTCCGTCGTCCTGTGCTTCGTCGACCTGAGCTTCGTCGACCTGAGCTTCGTCGTCCTGTGCTTCGTCGTCCTGCACGTCCTCATGCTGTGCGTCACCGTCTTTGGCAGCCGCCCTCGCCAGCCAACTTTCGTTGATAACACAGATGCAGCCAAGGCAGGCTGCCCCCATGACAAACGCCCATACACGATGAGCGATGCTCCAGCGGGCCACGTCGCGATCTGCTCCACCTTCGCCAGCCATCCGCCGCCTCACTTGGAGAAACTGGTCAGCGTCTGCCGGGTGGCCACTGGATACCAGCCGTCAATTTCTGCCGCGAGCTTGGCCACCAGATCTGGGTGCTCTCCGGCCACGTTCTGCTCTTCATGCGGGTCAGCGAGAAGGTCGAATAGCTGAGGCCGCCTCTCTTCACGCGGATGACTCGATGCATACCGATTCACCTCACCATCGTATGTCAGCAGTAGCTTCCATCGGCCATGGATACACCAGCGATAGAGCAGGGATGCCTCTGGATCGTTGATGTCGGCGATGTCGTGGGCAAAACCCTCGCCAAAGAGAGTCTCGCGGGAAATCGCATCTCCCGTCTCTAAGGCGGGCAGCAGGTTCAGTCCTGGGAGATCATCGGGGATCGCAACGCCAGCCGCTGCGAGCATGGTCGGCACGAGATCGATGCTGCTGACAAGCTCTGGTCGGCTGGCGGGCTTCAGTCGGCCTGGCCAGGAGAACATGATCGGCGTCCGCACGCCCCCTTCATAAGGCGTCTGCTTCGACCGCGGCGCGTAGCCGTTCTTGTCAGGGCTCTGTATCCAGCCGTTGTCGGTGACGTAGACAACCAGGGTGTTCTCTCGAATACCACGCTCGTCGAGGTGATCGACAAGAGTCCCGCATGTCTCGTCAAACCATTCACACATCGAGTAGTAGCGGGCAACGGTCAGCGGCAGCCCGAGCGAACGGTAGTGCGCAAGCAGACGCTCTGGTGGGTTGTGCGGCGTGTGTGGCAGAAACGGGGCATACCAGAGAAAGAACGGTTTCTCGTCTTCAACTGCCTGATCAATGAAGTCAGTAACCGGCTGCATCCCTTCGCGGCCGATCTTGAGTCCATCATCTCCATGTCGGCCACCGGGCTGTGGAAAGCCGCGGGTCATGCCAGCGGTAAACCCTCCACGGCGGAAGTTGCCTTCCCACCACTTGCCACTCTGATGCGACACATAGCCCTCTGCAGCCAGCAGCTGTGGCACCGTCTGGCAGGCGTCAATCTTTGCGATCAACGCTGCCCGCTGATCCTTGTATTCCTGTGAATCCGGCTTCGCATACTTTGGCGAGGGGTCATTGCCAGTCACACCATGCTGATGGGCATAACGACCAGTGATCATCGACATCAGCGATGGACGACAGAGCGCCGTCGGCACATACCCTCTCTCAAAGACCACGCTCTGCGATGCCAGCCGGTCGAGATGCGGGGTGCGGATCTGCGGATGCCCCATGAAGCCATAATCCGTCCAGGCCTGATCATCAGAGATGATCATCACGACGTTGGGGTGGTCAGCTGCAGCCGCAGATGCAAGCCACTGACCGGGAGCTAGTAAAGCCCCGGCAAGACCGAAGAGTCCGAGAAGGCAAAGACGAAGCGTGCCGTTGAGCATGAAGATTCTTTCCCGGTGGAGTTTCTGCGGCACCATCCCCAACGTTCCTTTTCGGTACCGTACAACACACCTGAGCATACCCGCCTGTCCGCAGCCGCTCACCTGGCGGCTGCCTTTGCTGCAGTCCTTCGGAGAAAAGAGATGCGCTTCCTTGCGGTCTTCGTGCTGCTTCTCGCCGTTCTCTCACTGTCCACCGCTGTTGCCAGCACCACACAAAAGCCCAACGTGCTGTTCATTGCGGTCGACGATCTCAACGACTGGATCGGCTGTCTTGGCGGACACCCCCAGACCAAAACGCCCCATCTCGACAACCTCGCCAGCAGCAGCCTGCTCTTCACCAATGCCTACACTGCCGCCCCTGCCTGCGGCCCCTCTCGAGCCGCTGTGCTCAGCGGCCATCTGCCGAGTCGTTCGGGGCTCTACGACAACCGGCAGAAGCTTCGCGAGGTGATGCCTGACGCCGAACTCCTGCCTCGCTACTTTTCGAACCATGGCTACTGGTCAGCCGGCTCTGGAAAAATTCTTCACTACGTGATCGACCCGCCGTCATGGGACGACTACTTTCCAGCCAAAGAGAATGACAATCCCTTCCCGCGGACGTTCTATCCCAAGCAGCGTCCAGTCAGCCTGCCGGTCGGTGGACCATGGCAATACGTCGAAACCGACTGGGCGGCCCTCGATGTCAGTGATGAGGAGTTTGGTGGTGACTGGCTGGTAAGCCAATGGATTGGCGAGCAGCTGCAGCGACCGCACACCACACCGTTCTTTCTGGCCTGCGGCATCTATCGTCCGCACGAGCCGTGGTTTGTGCCGAAAAAGTACTTTGAGCCGTTCCCCCTTGAGACCATCCAGCCAGGCCCGGGCTATAAGACTGACGACGTCGACGACCTGCCGGCTGCCGGCAAGCGGATAGCTCGCAATCGTTATTTCGCCCACATCCAAGAGCAACAGCAGTGGAAGCAGGGCATTCAGGGCTACCTCGCGTCGATTTACTTCAGCGATGCGATGGTGGGCCGGGTCCTCGATGCCCTTGAGAAGAGTCCCCATCGAGACAACACGATCGTGGTCCTCTGGAGCGATCACGGCTGGCACCTAGGCGAGAAGGGACACTGGCAGAAGTTCACTCCCTGGCGGGTCTGCGACCGAGTGCCACTGATGATTCGCGTACCAGCAGGCATCGCCACGAGCCTTCCGGAAGGCACGAAGCCTGGCAGTGTCTGCCATCAGACGGTGAGCCTGGTTGATCTCTTCGCCACGCTGACCGATCTCTGCAGCCTACCCCCGAAGCCGGGCATCGATGGACGCAGTCTTACACCGCTTCTGGAGAATCCACAGATCGCCTGGGATCACCCTGCCCTGACGCAGCTCTCCGGTCCGGAGAGCTATGCAATCAGCACCCGCGAGTATCGCTACATCCACTATCGCGGTGGCGATGAAGAGCTCTACAACCTGACCACAGATCCGTATGAGTGGACCAATCTCGCTGATGATCCAACCCAGGCCGCACGCCTGGAGACCTTCCGGCAGCTCGCACCGCAGGCGGTCGCTCCCCGATGAAGCGACATGGGAGTCGTCCAACTCACCCGCACGCACCCACACCCGGCCCCGAACCTGACACCACAGCCTCAGGGCAGCGTCCACGGCGCACGATACGGGTTGTGCTCGAGGAGCGTTTGGGCCTCGTTATCGTCCACAACCCGCTCTGTCACTGCGTCCCATGCCAATGAACGGCCAAGAGCATGTGAGACCACACCGAGGTGTCCCGGCGTGATGGACCGATGCCCCACTTCAGCCGGTGCCACACAGGTCTGCCGCGTCTTCACGCAGTCCAGAAAGTTCCGCACATGCCCGGATGACGGCCCCAGCTCGAAGCTGCCCGCCTGAAAGCCCTCAGCGAGCCAGCGGTCATCAGACGCAGTGAGCTTGCCACGCGTGACATGCACCCAGCCTTCCTCACCGATCCATTTCGTGCCGAGCTGATTGCTGTCGGAGATCGTCGTCGACACACCTCCGGGGTAGGCACAGCGGATGGTGTAGTGATGCGGGGTGTCGTAGACGTCCGTCGCAGCAGGCGTCCAGCCCTCTGCAGTCACCCGGGTTGGGCCGGCGGCATCGAGATCGAGTGACCAGTGGGCGATGTCATTGTGATGGCCAATCCAGTCCATCAGCACGCCTCCGCCAAACGCTGAATGCCCCCGCCACCAGCGATGGTGCCGCGCCCGCATGTAGGGCAGCTTGGCGGAGGGCCCACACCACATGTCGTAGGCCGCAGGATCTGCAGGCTCCAGCACCTCCGTGGGCCCCATCGCCTGTTCGTAGCCAGCAGGAAGCCCTACCTCGATCTGCGTCACGGTTCCCAGCACACGGTTTCGCACGAGTTCCACCGCTCGCCGAAACTCGGGCCAGGACCGCTGCTGGGAACCTGTCTGAAACACCGCATCGTGATCTGCCACCGCCCGCACGACCGCCTGCCCCTCGGCGAAGCGATGCGTGACCGGCTTCTCACAGTAGACATCCTTGCCCGCCCGAATCGCCTCAAGCGTACACATCGCATGCCAGTGATCCGGAGTGGCCACCACAACCGCATCGATGCCGTCATGACCGCAGACATCACGGTAGTCGGCGGTCACAAGGCTGGGCACAGCAGATGACGCCTCACGAATGCGGTCGACCGCCGGCATCCGCCCCAAGGCCTTCCCCTTCCCCCAGTCACGCTCGCGGTAGTGCAGTTCTTCCAGGTCGCAGACAGCCACCACCTGCACATCCGGCTCCGCGAGAAACTCACCGAGCAGATGCATGCCGCGCTCGCCGAGCCCGACAAAACCCACCCGGATCCGGTCATTCGCGGCAACCGCCCGTGACCAGACACGACGAGTGAGTCCGCTGGCAATCACACCAGATGAAGCCTGCAGAAAGCGGCGACGTGAGGCTCGGTTCATGATCTCTCCTGAGTACGTGCGTCGGTGGCGAGCCGCTCACTCATAGATCGGCACAAAGGTGTTGAAGAACCGCTCACCAAACACACCTGGATCGTTAAACCGCTGCCCGACATCGAGGCTATCGATCGCATTCGTCTGCTCCTCGGTGAGCACGAAGTCGAACACCGCAATGTTCTCCGCAAGCCGCTCCGGGCGTGAGGTCTTGGGAATCACCGCCGTGCCACGCTGCACGCCCCACCGCAGCAGCACCTGCGCAGGCGTTCGCTCGATCGCAGCCGCGATCTCGGTGACGATTGGATGTGTCAGCAGACTGTCGGCCTCATTCGCCATTCCCAGTGGCACATACGACGGTGCGCCGAGCGGCGAAAAGGCTGTCACGGCGATTCTCGACTCACGGCAGAACCGCAGCAGCTTCTCCTGCGCGAGCAGAGGGTGCATCTCCACCTGCAGCACTGCTGGTTCAATCCGGGCGGAGGCCTGCAGGTCGCGAAGCTGTGCGGTGCCGACATTGCACACGCCGATCCGCCGTACCAGTCCTGCGTCGACCAGCGTCTCCATCGCTCCCCAGGTGTCAGCCAGTGGCCCGCGAGCCAGCTGCATCGCATGTTGTTGGGCATAGGGTTCGAAGAACCAGCCCGGCGGACAGCGGATCTCAAATGGCACATACGACAGGGCGATCGGGAAATGAATCAGATAACAGTCGAGGTAGTCCAGGCGGAGATCACGCAGGGTGCGTTCGAGGGCGGGACGGACATGCTCAGGGGAGTGGTAGGTGTTCCAGAGTTTGGAGGTCACCCACAGGTCCTCTCGGCTGCAGTGCCCGGCGGCCAAGGCCCGCTCAATGCCTTCACCTGCTTCCGCCTCGTTGCCGTAGTCACACGCGCTGTCGAGATGCCGATAGCCTGCCGCCACTGCTTGCTCAATCAGTCCACCCACCGCAGCAGGATCGATCTTCCAGAGTCCAAGGCCGACCGCAGGCAGTTGCTGCTCAGCATTGCCAAAGGCCGCCGGCACGGGAACAGGGAGAGTGGTGTCAGACATCAGCAGTGAGGCTCCATTGGTGAAAAAAGAGAAATAGGAGGCCGGGCTACTCCGGCAGATCCTGGCCCCGTGTTTCCGGCAGAAGCAGGAGAAACACAAGCCCGATCAGAAACATGCCGCCCAGCCAGGTGATCGCGAGCCTGAGATCGAGCGTGGCCTTCATCCAGGCAGAGAGCCAGATCAGCACCGGCGCCGCTAGGATCCTGCCGGTATTGAAGCAGAAGCCAGAGCCGGTTGCCCGCAGATGGGTGGGAAACAGCGTGGGAAAGTAGACCGCGTAGCCTGCGTGAATCCCCTGTGCGAAGAAGCCGAAGATCGGCAGCAACACCAGCAGGAGTGGATAGCCGCCAACGCTCGATGGCAGCCAGCAGACGAGCGGCGTCATGATCGCGGCCACTACATGCATGATCGCAAACGTGACTCGACAGCCAAGTCGGGCTGCGAGTGGACCGAAGGCGAGCATGCCAGCCCCAGCGCCTGCCGTCTGGATGAAACCAAACGCGATCTTGGCTTTCGTGGAGGCCTCCGGATCACCCGCCCGCTCCAGCAGATCGCGAGCGATGTCTTGGCCGGCTACCACCACGCCCCAGAAGGTGGCCAGCCCCACCATCGCCAACAGCGCGCCAAACACCGCTCGCGGCCGCCAGGTTGGATGCCCGAGAAGCTCTCGGTAACTTCCCAGCTGTTCTGACTTCGCCTGCTTGGCCTGCTGCCATGACTCCGGCTCACGGATCGACATCCGGACCCAGAGCACGAGGATCGCCGGCACCACGCCGAGCAGATAGGCGTAACGCCACTGGCTCCCCACGGCGAGTCCAGCGGCCGCGGCCATCCAGAGGCCCGCCACGCTCGTGGCATGAAAGATCCCGCCTGCACGTTCACGGGCCCGCTTGGGAAACACCTCCGAGACCAGCGCCGCCCCCACAGCCCATTCGCCCCCCACGCCCATGGCCACGAAGAACCGCAGCACACCCACCTGCCAGATCTCTCCCGCAAAGGCCGTGAGCCCGGAGAAGAGTGAGTAGAAGAGGATCGTGAGGGCCATCACCGGGTTGCGACCCCAGCGATCTGCGAGCGAACTAAACACCCAGCCGCCGAGGGTGCCACCGATGAGAAACACGCCGAGAAACCGCTCGCCCCAGAGTTTCACCAGTGGGTCATCGGCAGCCACACCGAGCAGGTCGGGCAGCATGTCGTTGCGGGTGATGTTGTAGATCTGGCCTTCAAAGGCATCGAACACCCAGCCGAGCGAGGCGACCGTGAGCACGAGCCACTGGTAGCGGGTGACACCGGCATACCAGGGGCCGTCGTTGGGCTCTGTGTTCGCGGTCATGCTGAGGCTCCTGTTGTAGGACCGGCGCCAGATTCACCGGAGAGCAGGTCGGCCACCGGCAACGGCCGCCCCTGCCGAATGGATTCTTCTGCCAGAAGACAGAGCCCTGCCGACCAGAGCCCGTCGCGAGCACTGGCCACCGGTGCGGCCCCCTCTTTGACACACCGCACACAGGCGGCGATCTCCTCGCGGAGTTCAAAGACCTCGCCACTCGCCCGCGGCACAGGATCATCTCGCAGCGTCTCCCCATCAAACACTTTGAGGAAGAAGCTCGGCTCTGTGGTGCGGTCGAGGGCTCCGCTCCAGCCAGCCCAGAGAGCGCCCTTGGTGCCGCTGACCTTCACGGTCTGATGATGTTCAAAGGCGGCGAGGGTCTGCGAGACCACTGCATAGGCCCCATCACCGCAGCGAAACATCGCCGAGAAGTTGTCGTAGAGGGCGGGCCGAGCCGGGTCACGCGAGTTGGCGTATGCGACGAGTTCCACCGGATCGCCGCTGTCGCTCAAGTACCAGCGAGCGAGGTCAAAAAAGTGGATTGGCTCTTCGAGCACCCAGCTCCCCACCCGAGTCTGGTCAAACCGCCAGCCGCCAGCCCCCGGGCGATACGGCTTCCGTGAGAGCTCCACGAGCACATACTGTGGCCGGCCGATCGTACCCCGCTCAATGATCCGGCGGATCTCACCCCACTGCGAGGAGAGCCGCAGTTCATGGCCGATCGCCAGCCGGCCACCGGCAGCCTCGGCTGCTGTATGAATCGCCAGGCAGTCCTCGAGGCTGGTCGCCATCGGCTTCTCAAGCAACACAAAGCGGCCCGCTTTGAGAGCGGCTTCGGCCAGCGTGCGGTGGGTGTGGTTGGGGGTCACGATGTCGACCACGTCGCAGTCGGTGGCCGCAATCATCTCCAGCCCATCGGCAAAGATACGGGCGTTGGGATAGGCCTCAGCGGCAGCTGCGCGGGAGGCGTCCGACGGGGCGGTGATCGCCACCAGCTCGGCATCTGGGTTGCCCGTAATCGACGCGGCATGAAACTGTCCCCAGGCACCAAAGCCGGCAAGGGCGAAACGAACGGGTGTGGCCATGGATCATCCTGAGAAACGTGGTGCGGAGCGGTGGTGTCGTTAGGTGCGTGGTGCGGTCGTCAGCGGTGTGACAGGATTGTCAACTCGCCGCGACTGCAGCTGGTTGAGCTTCGCGGTCGGCAGCCGCGGCAAGACATGCTCGGCAAACAGATCGCACTCTTCGAGATGCGGATAGCCGCTGAGGATGAACGCCCGCATGCCCATGTCGATGTAGCGGTTGAGTTTGGCGAGCACCTGATCGGGGTCGCCCACGATCGCACTGCCGCAGCCGCTGCGGGCCAGGCCCACGCCGCTCCAGAGATGATCCTCCAGCCAGAGGTCTCCGGCTGCCTCGCGAAGCGCATCCTGCCGCAGCACGCCGGCGCTCGCCGCATCCTGGCTTCGCCGTTTGATCTCTTCGCCGCGAGTCCGGTCGAGCCGTGAGATCAGCCGATCCGCGGCGGCCTGCGCCTCCGCTTCGGTCTCCCGCACAATCACATGGCTGCGAAAGCCGAAGTCGATCTGTCGGCCATAATCCGCCGCCTTCTGCGACATCGTGCCGATCGTCTCGGCCACGCGGTCTTCAGTTTCCGGCCACATCAAAAACACGTCGCAGTGTTTTGCGCAGAGATCTTGTGCGGCCGGTGAGATGCCGCCGAAGTAGAGCAGCGGGCCACCGTTTTGCTGATAACACTTCGCAGGCTCGGCCGTCGGCAGCGTGAAGTTGTAAAACTCGCCCTCCCAGGCAAACGGCCCGTCAGCAGCCCAGAGTCCCTGCAGGATCTGGATGATCTCGCTCGCCCGCTTGTAGCGAACCTCGTTGGACTCGCTAATCCCCGGCATGTTCGACGAGATGATGTTCAGGCAGAGCCGGCCTTCGAGGGCATGGTCCACGGTGCTGATCGCTCTCGCGAGCATCGGCGGCCAGACCTCTCCCATTCGCAGGGCCACCAGCAGGTTCATCTGCTCCGTCTGCGGACCCACAAGCCCGGCAAAGGCGAGGGCGTCTTGGCCGGCGATCCAGCCCGACGGCAGCAGGATGTTTTGGTAGCCCGCGGCATCGGCCCGCTTCGTGATCTCACCGCAGTGGGCATAGCTCGACCGCAGCCGCCCATCCGGCACACCGAGAAACTCGTAGTCGTCGCTGCATAGCGCCGCAAACCAGGCCACCTCGCAGCATCGCTCGCTCGTCCGAATCGCCGGCGTGGTCATCGCTCCCCCTCGTGAAGCACAGAACCTACCGCGAGGGAATGGTGGGGGGCAAAGACGCCCCTTCAAATCGCCCGTTCAGAAGGCTCGTCTGCCCTGAGTCAACGGCGGCTGCCAGTTGCGGAAGGACGGTTCGCAGCGATATCGTTTTTGCATGAAACACCTCATCTTTCTTCGCTGTGTCCACGCGTGCGTGCTGGCCTGCGTGGCTGTGGCTTTCGTTACAGGCGCCCTCGCGGGCCGTGATGCCTCCGCTGCTGATGCCCGGCTGGAGCCGTTGAAGGATCTCAACGGCTATTTTCCGTTTTCACCGCCTCAGTCGCGGGAGGCCTGGGAGACGCGGGCTGAGCAGGTCCGTCGTCGGGTGCTCGTGGCCGAAGGGCTCTGGCCGCCACCGACCAAGAACCCGCTCAACGCCGTGATCCACGGCACGATCGAGGTGCCCGACCCGATTGCTCCTGGCGGCGGCTACACCGTCTCAAAGGTCTACTTTGAGAGCCTGCCCGGCTTCTTCGTGACCGGCAATCTCTACAAGCCGATGAAGATTGAGGGGCAGGCACCTGGCGTGCTCTTCTCGCACGGCCACCACAAAGACGCCCGGCTGACGATCTTTCCCGAGGCCTCAGTTCGCCGTGAGATCGCCGAGGGGCAGGAGCGGTTTGAGCGGGGAGGCGTGAGCCTCTATCAGTCGATGTGTGTGCAGCTCGCCCGCATGGGATGCGTGGTCTGGCAGTGGGACATGCTTGGCGACTCCGACTCGCAGCAGCTCTCCCGTGAGCTCGTCCACGGCTTCGCCAAGCAGCGGCCGGAGATGAACGATGAGACCCGCTTCGGCCTCTTCAGCCCGCAGGCGGAAAGCCGGCTGATCTCGGTGATGGGCCTGCAGACCTGGAACTCGGTCCGTTCGCTCGACTTCCTGCT
>Ga0181601_10005865_pt1 | contig 10197 bp, 3 predicted proteins | sample 041ome_8_FD_133020 | JGI IMG/M metagenome (GOLD analysis project Ga0181601, IMG submission 133020) | Coastal salt marsh microbial communities from the Groves Creek Marsh, Skidaway Island, Georgia - 041407BS metaG (megahit assembly) | ecosystem: Environmental > Aquatic > Marine > Intertidal zone... | reverse complement strand
TCGACGGCATGATCGCGAGCGCGGGGTTCGCGTCGTACGGCATAAGCTGCACGACTCTGGAGGAGGTGTTTCTGAGCATCGCGCGCGGCGGCGTCGGCGGATCGTCGGCGAATCGATCGCGAAACGCGCGTCTTTCTACGGATCGAAAGGGGCGTCCTTCTACGGATGACTCCGAGTCGCGGCTTGGAGACTTCGGTGGCGAAAACGCCGATGAGCGTTCGTTCGCGGATACGAGCGCCGCGAAGCCTTTGATGGACGACGACCACGACGCCGTCGCGGACGCGGACGAGGGTTTACGTCAAGGGTACGTCAAGGGCCGCGCGTTGCTCGCGCGGCAAGCGCGCGGTTTGCTCTGGAAGCGGTACCTCAACTGGCGGCGGGACGCGTGGTCCGTCCTCATTCAAATCGTCGTGCCGGTGCTGTTCTTCGTCTTAGCTTTGGTGCTCGCCGGGTTGGATTACGCGGAGGACACGAAGTTCGCCCCCATCGACGTGAAGCGCGCGACGTTGTTGGGGAACGGTATCCCGACGGTCATGAGCGCGGACACGGATGACGCCGGCGTCGCCGCCGTCCTCGCGCGCTGGCCCGAGGAGGCGATCCAGACGCGCCCGGCGCACGCGCCTTCGCTCTCTTGCGAGTGTAACTGCCCGCAGGACGCTCAGCCCCCCGTGTTTCTCCCGGCGGAGTGCTGCGCGTACGACTTCGCGAACGCGAACGCCTCCATGTACGCGAGCGCGGGGTTCGACCCTACGGATCTCGCCGGTTACGCCGAGAACGCCGCCGAGTATGGGTCGTTCGCGGGTTCGATCAACTCCATCACCGCCGTGTACGCGTGGTGCCAGGGCTCCGTCGTCCCGTCGTACCCCAAGGGCGCGGCGTGCGCGTCCACCGCCGAGCTCGGCATGGACGTCTCGCCGGCGTGCGCGGCGAACGCGGACGACTCGTTCGAGGCGTACTTGTGGCGGAGCAGCGAGGGCCGCGGCGTGGTGTGCAAGGACCAGAAGACGGTGTTTTGCGACGCGATGCGCGTCGAGTCGTACGACGTCGGCGCGTCCGGTACGTACGCGCACGCGTTGTACGCGCACCAGACGGCGCACCACTCGCTGTGGGCGACGTCGCAATCCGCCAACGCCGCGATTTTACGGCAGCGTTTGAACGACGACGCCGCGGATTTCGCGTCGCGCGTCGAGTGGTTCGAGAAAACCGAGACGTACGAAGACGGCGACATCGTGAGCACACCCAACGACTCGACGTTCATCACGTCGTTGTTCGTCGTGATGGGCGCCGCCGTGCTCACCAGCTCCGTCGTCGTGTTCCCCGTGTACGAACGGAGGAACAACAGCAAACACCTGCAGATGGTCTCCGGCGTGGACAAAGGCGTGTACTGGCTGTGCCACTGGTTCGCGGACCTCGCGCAGATGCTCGGCCCGATGGCGGCGATCATGATCATCTTCGCCGCGTTCGACATCGAGCAGTACCGCGGCGAGCTCGGCGGGGTTTTCGTCCTGCTGCTGTGCTTCGTGTGCTCGTCCATCACGTACACGCACCTGCTCGGGTTTTACTTCGCCAACGAGTTCTACGCCTTCGTCGGGCTGGTCGGCGCGAAGATGTTCCTGGGGCTCGTCGCGACGTCCGCGGGGATGGTCGTGGAGGCCATCAAAGACTTGAACGACGACACGAAAATCGCCAACGACGTGCTCTCCAAGCTCTTGCCGCTCATTATTCCGCACTACTCCTTCGGCAAAGGGTTGTACGACATCGGGCAGAACAAACTCAACGGCGCGCGACTCGCCTTCGACGCGGCGACGTTCACCGTCAAGCCCGTCGGAAGAAAAGAGTGGTGGGACGTCGACGTCGTCGGAGACGATATCGCGTTCCTACTCGGTTTATGCGTGCTGTACGGCGCCGTGGTGCTTCTCGTGGAGGTGTTCGAAGGACGCGTCTCGGAACTCACCGCGACGCTCGGCGCGTTCGACCCGCTCGCGCTCGTCTCGCGCGCCGCCAAAGAACAAACGCGGCGCCGCCGCGAGGAAGAGGACGCGCGCGACGCGGCGGCGGAGGACGAAGACGTCGCCGCCGAGCGCGCGCGCGTCCGGGCCTTCGCGGCGGGCGGCTTCGACCCCGAGCGGAGAGGCGCGGAGATGGCGCGGGACACGCGGGACGGCGTGATTCTGGACTCCATGAGCAAAACCTTCGGTGGCGGCGTCAAGGCGAAGCGCGCGGTGCGCGACTTGTCCGTGGGCATGTCCCGCGGGCAGTGCTTCGGTTTGCTCGGGATCAACGGCGCGGGGAAGACGAGCACGTTCCGCATGATCACCGGCGAGTTCGCGCCGACGCACGGCGACACGAAGGTGCTGAGCACGTTTCCCGGAGGAAAGCGCGAGTACATCAGCGTCAAGGCTGAGTTAAGCCGCGCGAGGCGAGTCATGGGGTACTGTCCCCAGTTCGACGGGCTGCAGCCGAACATGACCGGCCGCGAGCACCTGCGGTTTTACGCGCAGGTGCGCGGCGTTCCGGACGACCGCGTGGACGCGGTGGTCGAGGAGCTCATCGACAAGATGGCGCTTCGCAAGTACTGCGAGAAGCAGGCGGGGACGTACAGCGGCGGCAACAAGCGCAAGCTGTCCGTCGCGATCGCGCTCGTCGGTGAGCCTTCCGTGGTGTTGCTGGACGAGCCGAGCACGGGCATGGACCCCGAGGCGCGGCGGTTCATGTGGGACGTGATCAGCGCCTCCACCAAAGGACGCACCATCATCCTCACGTCGCACTCCATGGAGGAGTGCGAGGCGCTGTGCAATAAAATAGGCATCATGGTGGGCGGGCGGTTCTCGTGCCTCGGGTCGCTGCAGCACCTGAAACACCGGTTCAGCGAGGGGTACTCCGTCGACCTGCGGTTCCAGCCGGGGCGAGGCGGCGCCGTCGCCGACGCCGTCGCGAACGCGAACGTCCCGGGCCTAGAAATCAGCGAGACGCACCCCACGGAGCTCAAGCTCCGCGCCAAGCAGGAAGGAACGCAACTCTGGCGTCTGTTCGAGCTCGTGGAGCGGTTAAGAGGCGCGCCCGCGCCGCCTTTAGCGACGATCGTGCCTTTGACGACAGTCGCCGGAGCTGAGGCGAACGGCGCGCTGACGAACGTCTCGACGAACGTCGTGGGGGGCTCGCTCGTGGACGACTACTCCGTCTCGCAGACCACGCTCGAGCAGGTTTTCGTGCGCTTCGCGTCTAAGCAGAACGAGGAGACGGGCGCCGCGCCCGGCCTCGCCAGGAACCTGAGCCAGGGCCAGATGATGGACGACGCGCCGCCCCCGCGGAAGAAACCGGGGTGCTGCTACCAGGTGTGCTGCTGCGGCTGCTGCTGCCCGTGAGACTTTCAACGAGGAGACTTTCAAGGTACATAAGACGCGTCGCTTGAAGCGACGCGAAACGAACGTGACGGTGCTACGTTACGTGACTCCGCGACCGCTCGCGCGCCCTCGAACCGGGCGAGACGCGACGACCGTCGACGAGCGTTACGTACTTTTATGACAAATAACCACCGACATGACATATATATGCCTTACCCCTTACACGCCTTACGCTCGCGTCTCACGCCACGCCGCGAGTCTTTCGAACGCGTTGCGCGGCGCGCCGTCCACCAGAAACCGCGCCGCGGCGGAGTTGGACGAAGAACTCGTCTCCGCGCCGTGGAGATTGTTTTTTTTTTCGCATCGCGAGACGAAGGCGGCGACGCACGCGTTGGTCGCCTCGGGCGCCTCGTGCGCGGGGCAGTGCCCCACGCCCGGGAGCTCGTAGTACGCCGCGTCCGGGATGGCGCGTTTCAGCCTCTGGCCCCACAGCGGCACGACCCAGGGGTCGTCGCGGCCGTACACCAACGCCGTCGGAATTCGGCGCTCGCGAATGGCTCGCGTCGCGTCGTCAAACGCCAAAGCGCTCTTCGGGGAAAAAACGACTGAACAAAACGCGTCGAGCGCGCACGCGCGACGCGTCGGAGTGAGAATGGCACGCACTAAACCCGCGTCTACGGCGTTTTTGTCGCCGTACACCAAACGCAATAACCCTTTGACGTTCGTTTCCGAACGAAACGCGTCCCAGTAAAAAGAGAACGCGGCGCGGATCCATCGCGGCGCGGGCGAAGCGCCGTCCCACGGCGCGAAGCGACGGTATAAAATTTGCGAAAAACGCGTTTCTTTTTTTTTCGCGGACGCGTCGTCGTCGTTCGGCGCGAACGCCCAGAACGGCGTCGCGTTGAGTAAAAGAAGGCCCTTCACTAACGGCGTGTTTGGCGTGTTTGTTTGTGTTTGTGTTTGGGTCTCCGTCGCCGCGACGACGGCGGCGACGTAGCCGCCGAGCGAGTTCCCCGCGAGGTACGCGCCGCCGTCGTCGGGCCGAACGACGGTGGTCAGAAAGTGCACCACCTGGTCGCGCCACGTGTCCACCGAGTACCGGAACCCCTCCGGCGCGGCACCCGCTTCGTTTACGTACCGCAAACCCTCGTCTGTGTCGTCGCACGGCCACGACGCACCCTGCCCGACGAAATCCAGCGCCCAGACGCACGTGGTCGAGTGTCCATCGGGATCGCCATCATCATCATCATCATCGGCCGGCTCGGCATCGACGAGCGCGCCCAGGTCTGCCAGCTGGCGCTCGTAGTGGAACGTCCCGACGCCGAAGCCGTGCAGGAACACGACGTGCTTCGTCGCGACGGAGGGGTCGCACCCGCCGCGCTCGAAGTGCACTCGGTGCCCGCGCCACGCGTACGCGCCGTCGCGTACGCGCGAGGCGCGAGAGGAGGTAGAGGCGACGCCGGAGCTCGAGCTCGACGTGCCGATACGAGACGAGGCGCGCGCGGAGGCGCGGGCGACGCGCGCGGGCGCCGCGCGACCGGCGGAGGTGCGCCGCGCCGCGGGGGGCGTGGCTCGGGGCGGGGCGTGCGCGGCGCGCGACATCGCGGTCGGTGACATGCGCGCCACGCGCGCGGTCTCGCGATGGCGCCTCGTAGCGTGCCGACGCGCGACTCGAGAAAATCGCTTCGCGGGACGGGCGCAGCCAATCGACGCATCGAGCGGACCGAAGTCTGACGTCTGCGTGAAGAAAAACCTTGTCCGATAAAAACAAGACTGTTTGCCTGTGCGACAGACAAAATTCGACACCTCAGCAGCCTCCGCCAATTCGAACGAACCAGAAATAGACCGGAAAATGACCACCCCCTCGAGTTCGTTAAAAAACGAGCGCGTCGTCGACGCCCCCGTCACAACCGCGAGGGATCGCACGACTGTTCCGTCGCGCCTTCCACGCAAACGCATCATGGGTTGCTGCGGCCCCAAAGAGTACGTCGAGGGAACCTCCGACGCGTTTTCTTTCCCCTCTCACGCGTCGCGCGCTCGATCGCCCGGACAGGCGGTGTCAGCGTCGCCGTCAAAATCGGGCAACAACGGGAATCGCGCCTCGTCGCGACGCGCGCGCCGCGGTGTTCGACGCGATACCTTTTTCGGGTCGCGTCGATCGCGGCGGAACGGGCGGTCGCGTTGAAACCGCTCGGTGTCGCGTCGCGCCGACCGCCGGCGACCCGCGCGCCGACCGCGCCCGACGGGCGAATCGAACTCGCCCGCGCGCGGAGAATCGTTCGACGCGCGCGACCGACTCGGGGGGAATGCATTTATTTCAGTGTCGAACACGGTTCCGCTGATGATGGATCGGCGCGAAAGAAGAGGCGGGTTTTTTTGTTTTTTTAAGGAGTTCTCGCGTTCGACGCGGTCTCAGACCGCGCCGCGCCGACTCCCTCGACGACGCACGTACTGACGGTTCGTTCGCGTCTCAACACGTGTAACCCCCCACACTATTCGTCTCCACAGTGACACGCCTTGGTCGTACGAGAAGATGAACAAGAACCGCAAGTGCACGGATGTCATCTTCCTGCTGGCGTACTTCGCGTTCATGATCGGCATGGCGGTGGTCGGCATCTTGGGCTTCTCCAACGGCGATCCCGCGGCGCTACTTTTCGGCACCGACTACGAGGGCGAGATGTGTTCGGCGGACTACCCCGCGCGGTACTTCCCCAACCCGTACGAGCTGTACACCGCCTCGCAGGCGACGCACACGTACGGGTTCAAGGATGTCAAGTCCATGTGCCTCAAGGAGTGCCCCTCCCCCGTCGGCACCGACGCCGAGCCGCTCAACTGGGTGTGCAACTACCCCGACTCCTCGGACGGCCGCGGGAACGCGGGGATGACCCGCGCGCAGTGGGCCGCCGCGAACTACGACTACTTCGACTCGTTATCCGCCGACATGAAGACGGACTCCATGAACAACAAAGGCCCGTGCTACCCCGTGCTGCTCCACACGGTGAACAACTACGAGACGTGCACGTTTTACGGAGAGCAAGACTCGGACGCGCAGACGGCGCTGAACACGCTGCTCGTCACCAACTTGATCACGCCCACGCTCGAGCACAACCTCGGCACGATCGTCGTGGCGCTGTCTACGTTCGTCGCGGACCAGATCGCGGGCCCCGCGGCGATCATGTCGCGCTACATCGACGACTTCTCGCAGGGTTGGGCGGTGTGCCTCGTGATGGGCTTCATCGCGCCCGTGCTCCTGTCCTTCGTGTGGATGGGCGTGCTGCGGTACTTCACCGGGCTCTTCGCGTACTTGATCATCCTCATGACCAACGTCGGCGCGATCGGCGTGACGCTGTACCTGTACATGAAGGCTGGCGTGATCGGCAGCGACGAGATCACCGCGTATGTCGGCGACGCCGCCGCCGACGCCTCCGCCAACTACGTCGACCCCTCGGAGGATAACCAGGAGACGCTGCTGTACTGCGCGTACTTCTCCACCGTCCTGGCTGCGCTCCTGCTCGTCTTCACCCTGATCATGCTCAAGCGCGTCGCCATCGCCGTCGCGGTCATTAAAGTCGCGACGCAGGCCATCACCGCCGCGCCCTCGGTGATCTTCTTCCCCATCGGCCCCGTGCTCGTGGCGTTCGGTTTCGGCGCCTACTGGCTCGCCGCGGCGGTGTACATGTACAGCTCCGGCGACACGGAGATTCGCGAGTGCGAAATGCTCGACGACCTGCCCCCCAAGAAGTACTGTGCGGACCCCGCGGACCCGTTGAACTGCCATTGCGGCTACGAGAGCGTCATGGACGAGAACCTGCAGTACATGCTCCTGTATCACCTCTTCGGTTTGCTGTGGACCACGCAGTTTTTGCAGGCGATCACCTACCTCACCCTCGCGTCGGTGTTCGCGACGTTTTACTTCGGCGGCGGGTCGTACGGCAACTCGCTCGCGGGTTGGATCAACACCCCCGCGCTGCAGAGCTTCCGCAAGATGACCTGGTTCCACTCCGGCAGCGCCGCGTTCGGGTCGTTCCTGGTGGCGCTCCTGCAGTTCATCCGCATCATCGTCGCGTACATGGTGCACCAGATGAAGAAGGCTGGCAAGGATAACATCTTCATCAAGTACGCGGCGTGCGTCGTGCAGTACTGCCTGTGGTACCTGCAGAAGATCATCGAGTGGATCAACCGCAACACGTACATCATGATCGCCATCGAGGGCAAGAGCTTCTGCTGGTCCGCGTGGGAGGCCATCTCGTTGATCTTCAACAACATCCTCACCGTCGGCGCGGTGAACATCATCGGCGACACCCTGTTGTTCCTCGGGAAGTTCTCCGTCGCGGCGTGCGCGGGGCTGCTCGCGTTTTTCATGCTGGACTCCGAGGCGTACACCACCGGTGAATCGAAGGTTTCCAGCCCCCTGATGATCGTGATCTTCTGCGTTTTGTTCGGGTTCATCATCGCCTCGCTGTTCATGTCCACCGTGGAGATGGCCATCGACACCACGCTGCTGTCGTTTTGCAAAGATTGCAAGATCCACGGCGGGAAACCGAAATTCGCGCCGCCGCTGCTGGAGTCCGTCCTCGGCAAGGCGAAGAGCAAGAACCCGTTCAGGGGCAAAAAAGAGGGCGAGGGCGAGGACTCCGCGTGAGCGCTTTTCTCGTGTGAGCGCTTTTCTCGTGTGTGTGCGCGTCCACGCGTCGGCGGTTTCTTCGGAGCGCCGGCGTTTCGCCGCGACGACGACGTTCGCGTTGTGATTGAATGTTTATGTGTACGCTTGACTGCTTGAACGACTTTCCAGACTTTGCCTTTTCGGGTGGCGATGACGCGAGTACGTATTCATCAACGGGGAAATCGGCGATTCATGACTCGGAAACGGGGCGCGAGATTCCGAATCGCGCTTTTTTGGGTCGGGTTCTATCCTTAAAAAAAGTGATACTACCAATGGGTGTTTAGTCATGATATAATGTATGTAAAGGTTTCGTATGAGTAAATAGTGTTCAAACGCCGCGTTTTCGACACGGCACCCTCGCGCGGCGTGCAGTCTGGAAATCTTCCAAATTCGCGAAAGCACGCCGTCCGCAAAACACGCGATCCCCGTGGCTTGGCCGCCGACGCCTGTGCGTACGCCGCATTTCTCGACGGCACGGGCGTGCGATGGCCGCACGCGCCGCGAAACTCGCCGCGGGCGCCGCGGGCGCCGCCGCGCAGGCCGCACGGGGCTCCGTCCCCATCGCCGGCGCGCACGGCGCCAAGGGCTTCGCCGCGCACGCGCAGGTGGTGAAGCCATCCCTGCCCGGCGCCGCGCCGTCGAGCGCGGCGCCGGCGGCGTGCGTCAGCGCGCCGCTCAGGCCCGGGTGGCAGTACGCGACGACCGCCTGGGGCACGGGCGCGGGCGCGCTGTCCGCGCTGACCGGCTTGGGCGGCGCGGTGGTGTTCGTGCCCGCGTGCTCGCGCCTCGGGATGACGGCGAAGAAGATCATCGGCACGACGGTGGTTGCGGTGACGTGCGCCACGACGGCGGGTTCGTACGCGTACACGCAGAACAACGTGACGGATATTCCCGCGGCGTTCGCCATCGGTGCCGTCGGCGCGTGCGCCACGCCCATCGGCCAACGAATGGCGCGCAACGTCTCGGGCAAGACGCTCCGGCGGTGGTGCGGGGGCGCGCTGCTCGCGTGCGCGCCGACGGCGTTTATGAAAAAGAAAAAAGACGGCGAACACGAGACGGAGACCACGGTGGACGGCGACCACGCGCCAGGAGGCACCGCGGAGGTTCGGCCGGGGGGCGCCGCGGCGCTGGCGCTGGCGGGAAAAGCCGACGAACTCGTCGCGCGGGGGGGGATCCTGGAGTACCTGACGACCAAAAAGGAGGAAAAAACCAACGCGACGAACGTCCCCGTCGTCTCGTCCGGGGCGGAGGGCGGTCCGACGCTCGCGGCGACGCGGCGACGAGGGTGGTTCGGGTTCGGCGCGGGAACGCGCGGAGGCCCCGCGTCTTCCTCCCCGACCGCGCACTCCCCCGCGGAGACGAGAGTTGGGCGCCCGACTCTCGCGCCGGACACAGGCGACACGGACGCGGAGGCGTCAAACGCGAAGGGCCAATCCGGCAGCGCGTGGATCAACTTCGTCGAGCAGTTCCAGGAGCGCGTGGACCGCGCGGGGGGCGTGCCCGAGGCGCTGTGGGCGGAGCGGGAGCACCTGGCGCTCGGCGTCGCGGTCGGCTTGCTGCAGGGCACGGTGGGCGTGGGCGGCGGCGTCCTGGTCACCACCTACATGTCCATCATGTCGGACATGGAGGTGCACCGCATCTGCGCCACCGCGCTGTGCGCGACGCTGGTGACCAACACGGCGGTGTGCGCGCACCACTTCCGAAACGGAAACGTGCGGCTGCGCGTCGCCGCCGTTCTCGGCGCCTCCGCGATGGCGGCGTCGTACGCCACGGCGAAGAACGTCTCACTGTCCGTGCCGGAGCCGGTCATACGCGGGTTCATCGCGGCGGCGCTCGTCGCGTCGGGGGTGAGCATGTTCAGGTGAGAGAAAAAACGCGTCGAAACCAAACCGCGCGTCGACGCGAAAACGCGCCGAACACGTCGCCAGTCGACGACTCGCGCAAGAAAGGTTGATATCAAAACGCGAGAGGTATTTTACTAATACACGCGTCGTTTTTCGTCTCGGTATCGCGTACCCGGCGTACCCTCTCACCCGAACGCGCGATTCACGTACGGTCGTACGAGACGCGCGCCTGCGCAGTCGCGTGCGCCGAATGTAACGGCGACTGCCACACCGCGCGCGCCGCGCGCGCGTGCTTTTCGTCGGCAAAGAAGCCGCCCCGCGTTCTTCTCGAGTTCTTGGCGGCCCG
>Ga0181601_10005864_pt1 | contig 10197 bp, 8 predicted proteins | sample 041ome_8_FD_133020 | JGI IMG/M metagenome (GOLD analysis project Ga0181601, IMG submission 133020) | Coastal salt marsh microbial communities from the Groves Creek Marsh, Skidaway Island, Georgia - 041407BS metaG (megahit assembly) | ecosystem: Environmental > Aquatic > Marine > Intertidal zone... | reverse complement strand
TTGTTCCCCTATAAAAGTAAATGACGGCTTACCTAACCAAGTAAGTCCGCCTTCTTTCAATTGGGTTAAAAATAATCCTAAATGAGGAACATACAACAATGACGACAATACGCCGACAATAATGAGGTAACGCGTGGCAATTTTCTTCTGAACCCATTCACCTAGTAAAAACATACAACCCGTTAAAGCGGCCATGTAATGTGAATACGCCAATAATGCCATTGAAACGGCCATCAGAACGAGCCAAAGTGTGGCGGTATTTTTTTGTTTGAATTGCTTCTCGCTGCTTAAAGCCAATAATCCTAACCAAAAAAGAGCAATAGTGTAAGGCCGAACCCAAATGCTTAAGGATACTGGCCACCAAAGTAAACAAAGCCCAGATGCTACGAAAAAGGCTGATTTACGGCCAAATCTGCTCCAATAAAATCCGTAAAATAAAATTATAGAAAGAAGGCTGGTAAAAGCCCACAAGGATTTTAGTTGGATAGGGTTTAATTTCCAAGTCTGTGAATTCGTCCATAGGAATGTTTGTACCAATGCCGGATGCCCGTCTATGGCAACTCCATTTTCCAAATGAGAATTAAAATCGCTTGCATTTTCAGCCCGGAATAAAGCGCCTAATTCATCTGAATCCCAAGGTCTGTTCTGGATTTGAACAAATCGGACGCCTATTGCTAAAATAAGCAGCAGCAAGAAGGGGATTTGTCGGTACCAAAAAGACTTACGCAAACGGGTATTCATCAGGTTTTTTGTTTGCTTTTTTGGGCTGAAGGAAATAAAATATTGTTCAATATCAATCTGAATCCTGGGCTATTCGGATGTAAATTAAGATCCGTTGGAGGCTCGCCAACATGATGCTGATAATCTTCAGGATCGTGGCCACCATAGAAAGTAAAGGTGCCTTTGCCCATTTCTCCATGGATGTATCGGGCTTCGTTTAATAGCGCATTTTCGCCCATTACCAATACATCACTCTTTATGAGGTCTTTTCGAAAAGCAGTGGTTTGACCCATAAATCCTCGAATAGTTCGGGTATGATTCTGGCACAAAATAGCAGGTATCAAATCCCATTTTGCTGAATAATCAAAAAGGGTAAAAAGATCCGATTCTTCTGTCACGTTTCTTCTTCGTGGATCTACATCGATATCACTGAATTCATACACATACGGACTTCGCTCTAAAGTGAAGTTTTTGAATGCAAAGCATGGTTTGTAATCTAAGTCTTGTTGGGCGTTCGGACTAATACCATCGCCGTCAAACATGCGTTCACAAATATCTGTGTTTTGGGCAGCCAGATCAATATCATATGTATCAGTCGCGCTGCACATGGCAAATAAGAATCCACCGCCCATACAAAAATCTCGTATTTTTAATACGACCGCCTTTTTAAGTTCTCGAGCCGATTTAAAACCGTGTTTTCTCGCCATAGACTCCGTTTCTTTTACCTGCTCTTGATACCATGGCGCAGTAGCAAAGGAGGCCCAAAATTTTCCGTATTGTCCTGTGAAATCTTCATGGTGTAGGTGTAGCCAATCGTATTCAGGTAATTTCCCGTTTAATACTTCATCATCGAAAATGACGGTGTAGGGTATTTCTGCATAAGTCAATACCATCGTTACGGCATCGTCCCAGGGTTGTTTTGTTTTGGGGGAATACACGGCTATTTTGGGTGCATTTAGCAATTTTACCATGTTCATATTGACCGAAGGATCCGCAATTTCCGTTTCGATTTGAGACGCTTGATTTTCCGAAATTACACTAAACGACACACCTCTGGTTTTACATTCTGTTTCCAAGTTGCTTGAATATTCCGACATGAAACTACCTCCTTGATAGTTTAAAAGCCATAAAACTTCCGTTTGTTGTTTTTCTATTAACCAAAAAGCCACTCCATATGCTTTTAAATGATTTTTTTGGTTTTCATCCATGGGAATTAGAATCCGATTTCCCAATAAGCTACCGAAAAAGCTGAGGCTTAAAATTAAAAGTAAGAGGCTAGTTTTTGTCCGAACCATACGAGTAATATACCCAATATTATAGAAGTAAGACCGTATATCACGGCTAAATTGTAATTTTTTTCGTTTAGGTATCGCGTTAGCTCCAGCCCCAAACCTGAGAATGTGGTGAGTCCTCCAAGTAGTCCAGTAATCCAAAATGCTTTTTGGGTTTCATTATCCAATTTTGTCCAAAAATACCCAATAAATAGGCAGCCTATCATATTGACTGTAAATGTACTCCAAGAAAATGAATTGACTTGAAAGGGCAGGAGGCGGTTTAAAATTCCTCTTAGGAAACTTCCCGAAGCACCGCCTAATCCGATCCATACATAAATTGTGTACGACATTTACAGCGAAGTTAAACAAAAATAAAGCATCTCGCGGTCGTGATAGTGTATCTTTGCGGTATGGAGTATCGCATTGTTAAAATCATTCAGGAAGCACCCCAAGTGCGGCGATTTATACTCCAAGCGGAAACGCCTTTCCAACAGTTGTTTTCTCCAGGGCAATTTGTGGTTCTTCAACAGGATTCTGAGGAACAGGGTGTGATCCAACGCAGTTATTCTATTTCGAGTATTGAACCAGATTTGCAGACTATTGAACTATGTATTTCTATAAATACAAAAGGTGTTTTCACTCCATGGTTATTTGAACAGGAGGTTGGTTATTGGATTGTAGGAAGCGAGCCACAAGGAAATTTTATATTTCAACCTACCGGAAATAATATCCCGTATGTATTTATTTGCACGGGAACGGGTGTTGCTCCGTTCAGAAGTATGATAAATGAAGCCCTAAAAATTAAAGGGGCCTCTGTCTATCTCGTTTTTGGAAATCGTTCTTCGGAAGATATTTTATATCACGAGGATTGGAAACAGTTAGCACAGCAGAATGAAAACTTTCACTATCATCCTGTATTAAGTCGGCAAGAGCAGTCCTTTGCTCATAATGGTTATGTTCACCCTGTATATACTAAGATTTTAGAAAAAACAGACGACGCCCAAATTTACGTTTGTGGTTGGAAAGATATGTTAGTGGAAACCCGTAGAAATTTAAAGTCTATGGGATTCAACAGGCGTCAGTACCATTTTGAACAATACGATTGATTTGAAATTTGTTGTAGATAACTGCCAATCAATGAAATAAATATTTTCATTTGCATTTGTGTAGTTTTTGTGCGTATTATTGCAACAACGGACTCGGGATTTCTAGAGTCGGTTAATTTCACAAAACTTATTAGATTGAATTTTATCCCCCATTACACTATAGTATTTGTATGACAAAATCACCTGATTTTGCAAAGATGAGCGTGGCAGAGCTGCGGACTTTAGCGGAGACATTGGCCATTGATGGCGCGAGTAAACTTAAAAAAGCGGATTTGATAAATGCGTTAAACGGATTAGCAAGCGCGGAAACCGAACCCCAAGCAGCTTCAACAGAACTCAGTGCGGAACCGGTTTCTGAAAAAAGCGGTGAAACGAATGCCGAAGAATCCAAACGTAAACGTAAGCGTGTTATCAAAGAGGTGGTTACTACCGCTAAAGATGCTGTTCCTAAAAATACAGAGTCTCTCGAAAATAAAGAAGAGTCAAATTCAACTCCAGGTGAGATGGATTTGAGAAATTCGATGAATGCCGGCTCTGATTCAAATGCACTAACGGCTTCCGAAAGACCTCGTGAAAAGAGAAGTTTTAAAGATCGTCAGCCTGTTTCAAAGCAGCGTAGCGATCGCAATAAGGAAACGGAAGATCAAAGAGCAAGTCGCGCAGAAACCATCAAAGAGGCACGAAGGGAAGATCAATCAAAGGAAGAAAATAATGACACAAATGAAGGTACCCAAAGATCTCAAGAGAAAAGAGAGAATAAGGATGTAAATGAATCTTCCAAACCCATTAGAGAACCCAAGCCAGAGTCGGAGGAAGACAAGCGACGTAGAGAAATGCTTCAAGTTTTAACCGAAATGGAAGGCGTTGTAACTACTCAAGGAGTTCTAGAAACGGTACCTGATGGATATGGTTTTCTGCGTTCTCCAGATTATAACTATCAAGCCTCTCCAGACGATGTTTACGTTCCGGGTTTTATGATCAAACAGAATGGTTTAAAAATCGGGGATACCATCAAAGGGACTATTCGACCTCCAAAAGACAATGAAAAGTACTTTTGCTTGGTTAAAATAGAATCGGTAAATGGAAAGTCACCCGAGGCCGTGCGAGATCGAGTTGCGTTTGAGCATTTAACACCTTTATTTCCCACTGAAAAGTTGAATTTATGTGACGATCCCAAGCAATACTCTAACCGAATAATTGATTTGGTATCTCCTATAGGTAAAGGTCAGCGTGGATTGATTGTAGCACAACCTAAAACGGGAAAAACTTGGTTGTTGCAGGGTATTGCTAATGCAATAGCCAAAAATCATCCAGAAGTTTATATGATGATATTGCTGATTGACGAACGTCCAGAGGAAGTTACAGATATGGCGCGTCACGTAAGAGCAGAAGTGGTGGCCAGTACATTTGATGAGCCCGCAGACAAGCATGTTAAACTAACCAACATGGTCTTAGAAAAGGCTAAAAGATTGGTGGAATGCGGTCATGATGTTGTAATACTCTTAGACTCCATTACCCGTTTGGCAAGAGCATTCAATACCGTTCAGCCAGCGTCAGGGAAAATACTTTCAGGTGGTGTTGATGCTAATGCTTTGCATAAACCTAAGCGCTTCTTTGGAGCTGCTCGAAATATTGAAAACGGAGGTTCACTTACGATAATTGCAACAGCTCTTACCGATACAGGTTCCAAAATGGACGAGGTTATTTTTGAAGAATTCAAAGGAACCGGTAATATGGAATTGCAATTGGATCGGAAATTGTCGAATCGTCGTATATTCCCAGCCATTGACATAACCGCCTCAAGTACACGTCGGGAAGATTTACTTGTTGACAAAGTAACCTTACAACGTATGTGGGTATTGAGAAACTATCTTGCGGATATGAATTCGGAGGAAGCGATGAATACCTTCTTGAAAAACATGCAACATACCCAAGACAATACAGAGTTCTTGGTTTCGATGAATGGATAATAAAAAAATTGCTGTAATTACAGGAGCGAGTAGAGGCATCGGAGAGTCGATTGCTGACGCATTTGCTGCAAAAGGGTTTGATCTGATTTTAACGGCAAGAAATGCCGAATTATTATCAGATGTTTCCAATCGATTAGAATTAAAGTATTCTAATCGAGTATGGAAAATTGCTTCTGATTTGTCAACCGAAAATGGATGCACAGATTTCGTTCGTCAAGTGAAAGAATTAAATCTGGAAATTGATGTGCTCGTTAATAATGCGGGTGTTTTTCTTCCCGGTACACTTATGGACGAACCTGTTGGGCAAATGGAAATGCAAATGCAAACAAATTTCTTCTCGGCCTATTATGTGACGCGAGGTCTATGGTCTAAACTAAAAAAACAAGACCGATCTCATGTTTTCAATATGTGCAGTATCGCAAGTATTTTGGCATATGAAGCAGGTGGTGGATACGCCGTTACGAAACATGCTTTATTAGGGTTTTCAAAAAGTTTACGACGAGAAGGGATCCCATTAGGTATTCGCGTGAGCGCGGTGTTGCCAGGTGCAACCCTTACCGATTCTTGGGCAGGTGTGGATTTGCCTGAATCGAGATTCATGAGGGTAGAGGATGTGGCCAAGTGTATATTAACGGCTTGGGAAATTAATTTAACCACGGTAATGGAAGAAATTATTATTCGACCTATCGAAGGAGATATCTAATTTGTAAAATTTGCAACACAATTAATGAAAATCTTTATAAAGCTTCATCGGTTTTTACCTTAAATCTTAATTGAAGCATTATATTTGAAAAACAAATAAAAACTTAACATTATTGGAATGAAGAAATTACTTTTAACTGGATTGGTGTTGGTGAACGCAATTGCTGCTTTTGCTCAAACACCACAAATTGAGCGAATTCATCCTCAAGACACTAAAATTGGTGGTATGATGCCTACACAGCGCATACACACGAGCCAGGGTGACTTTGTAACCAGCAGAAGAGCCGAAAATTTATCGGGTCAATACAATTTTGTGACTTCTTATGGTGAAACCCAAATGATCGGTGAGGCATCTACATATGTTCGTTGGTTGACAGAAGATACCAATGCACTAACTGTTTATACAGACGGTACTACAGGTCGTGGTTACATACACACCATGGGTTCCGTTTTCGATCCGAAGGATTCTAGTTTTCAAATCACAGGTCAGCCTACATTAACTCGTTTTAATCCTTACACGGTTGATACCATCCGTTGGGTACAATTCTACGTGCGTAACGCTGACTCTATGGAAACCATAAAATTCCGTGACTCTGTAATGCAAGACACGGTTATGGTGGCTCGTTTTGATACCATGAATGTTGAAATCGTAGATACTTTGTATGTGCAATATTTTAACTTCCAAGGTTTAGGATTTGCAGGTATTACTGGCGGTTTGAATCTATTTGGTTATCCAAACCCGACTACTTACAAAGCATCTACTCTTTTAAATACTTCAGCATTGGCAACAGATACCATTTTGTTCCGCACAGGTGATGGTGATTCAGTTGATCGCTTTGCAGGTTCTCTTTACAGTCGTTTAACAGGCGTAATTCCTCCTAATTTCCGTTCATTGAGCACCAATGCAGCGCAAGTGAATGCGAATGTTGTTGGATTTAGTTTGGTGTTTAAAAACATGTTAAAACCTAACTTGAACGATACGTTCATGAATTGGTCAGAACCTACTCATCGTAGTAATATCAACGGATATGGTGTTCGTGCACACTATTGGGAGAACGTAGCCGTTGTGAGTGAAACTCCTTACCGTTATAATAATACTTTCTGGACTCCATCCGTATTAAGAAACGGAGTTAGAACTTCAAATGGTTGGCAGTCTTACTACCCAACAAGCATTTATACAACCTCTACAATGCTAGGTTATTGGATTGATATCACCACAGAAAATGCTTCAACTGAAGCTTTGAAAAATGGTGTTGCAGATTTAAAAGTATTCCCAAATCCAAGCAACCAAGGACAAAATGTTGTGGTTAATTTTGAATTGAATGACAACGCTGCAGTAGCAGTTGAAGTTATGGATATTAACGGTCGTGTTGTGGCATCTCAAAATCACGATTACATGAATCGCGGAATAAACGAAGTGCAAATTTCTACACTAGATTTAGCTCCAGGCATGTATGTAGTTAATGTTAACAGTACTGTGGGTAAGCAAACAGCTAAATTCATTGTTCGTTAATAATCGATATTAAACTTTTTTTAAAGGCCTGCTGAAAAGCAGGCCTTTTTTATAATAAAATATAAGGTCTGAGCTTACCTAAAAAGTGGGATTGCTGCGTTTAATAAAATTAGAATAAATTCGCACATGCGTTTGGTCGTATTTCATGCGTTTATTTTAAGTTGTTCGTGCAGCGTGTTAAACGCACAGTCATTTTCAGCGCTTCAAAATAGCAATTATTCAGGGGTTAATACCATCTACACAAATCCAGCAGCTGTAACATTAATGACGCACAAACGAAGTGCGAATATTGGTGGTTTTGGATTTGAATTTACAAACGACTATTTAAAATTAGATGCCCCATTTTCCTTATGGGATTTAATGAATGGGAGTGTAGATGCCCAGTACAAAGACGAAAATGGGAAATTAAAATGGGATCAAAACTGGGTAGCGACAGATGCTAATAAAAGTCTGATAAATTTAAATTTGAATTCGGAATTCCGTGGTCCGGCATATGTGAATCAATATGGAAGGTTTGTTTGGGGTACTGCAACTCGCACTCGGACACAACTAGATATAAATAATACTTCAGTAGGCCTATGGAAGTTTGCCCGGCAATGGTTAGACTCCCAGCAATTAGCAAGTCCTCTTGAAATAAGTTCGCTGAATATAAATGCTAGAGCGAATAGTTACCAAGAAATTTCTGCAATATTAGGATACAGATTGGTAAATAATAGTTCATTGAAATTGGGCTTTGGCGCTACCTTAAAAGGTATATTAGGACTTGGATCGGTTAATCTTAAAAATACGGCGATGCGTTTTAGAGCGATAGGGATGGATACCATTCAAATGTTGGATGGTTATATGGAAGTCGCTTACACTGACAATAATTTATTGGGTCAAATATTGAGTGGTGTAATTTCGGGCAGCCTTCCCAGTTTAAATAATATTAAAGGATTGGGTTTTGGTATGGATTTAGGAATGAGCATGGAAATTGGATCTGATATGTCAACTGAATTGAATGCTCGAGAGGGATTCAAAGATTATAAGGTGAAGTTTGGTGCGGCTATTTTGGACCTTGGTAGTGTTGGGTATCGCAACCAAAATAAAGGGTATATAATCAATACAACCACAAAGCCCTTTAATCTGGCGTTGAATAATGTGCAATTTATTCAGGCCGCTACAGAAGGTACCAAAGGAATATTGGATTACGCAATTACAAATGCACGAGAACAAGGTACGCTTGAGAGCAATAATGAGATCACGCAGATCGAGTTGCCTTCAACGTTGCAACTGCAGTTAGATGTCCGCGTAATAAAGGGCGTTTATGTAGCCGCACATTGGCAACAAGCCTTATTATTAGGCGATAAATGGGAGTTTACTCAAACAAATACTTTGGCTTTGGTACCGAGATTCGAACATAAATGGTTTGAATTTGCCATGCCGTTAAGACACCAAAGTAATTTCAATCGTTGGAGTTTTGGGGCTCATCTTCGCACTGGGCCTTTGTTTATTGGAAGCGATAACATGGCCAACATTTTCAAAGTGGCTCCCTATTCGGGAATGACTTTTTATATGGGAATTACCACCTTGATTAAATAGTTGTTTTTTTAAAAAAAATCGTCATTTTTTTAAAATGACTTCAGAAAATTTACGATTAGGTTATTTTTGATTTTGTGTCAAATACGACTTTTTACTTTTCTTTAACCATTGCAATATTGGCACTTGTATATGCTTCGTATCTTTTGTTAAAAGGACTCAAGAGCCAACCATTAATGGTTTACTTATCTATGATTTTATTGGCCGTGTCCATTCGGATAATCTTTCAAACCCTATTCAACGTACGATTTTTGCAACCGTTTTTTAAATCGTTTGGGTTTATAGGTTGTTTGCAATTTTTAATAGGCCCATCTGTATTTTTATATCTTCGGAGCATAACCGGCAACGCGGAATTGCCAAGGAGTAAAATTTTACTGCATTTTTTACCGGCCGTTTTGGTATTTATAGATTTAAGTTTAGGATTTATTTTGGATAGTAGTAAAGAATTTGCTTTTGTGGACTTTGATGATTTTCAAAATCACATTCCCGGTATACTCCCAAGGCCCGTGGTTTTTGCCTCATTCGCTATTTTAACGTTATTGTACACCATTAAATGCTTTCAAGTATTCACCAATGCGATTGCACAGGGTAGATTGGTAGGACAACAAGGTAAACTGGTTTTGAATTGGTGCTTGTTTTTTTTCTTGCCACTAGTCGTAATATTTTCATTTTACTTGTTGAATTTCATCCAAGCAAATCCAAGTAATAACTTTCAAATGCATAGTTCAAATTCGCTTCTATTGAAAGTTGTTTTTATTGGAATTATGATTGTTTTTATTGGCACTTCAGAGGGTTTACAATCGGTAAAACCATTGATGAAAGCAAATCAAGAAGAAGATGGTTTCGATGAAATACCAGATGCTGCATTAGCAAAGGAGAATCCCGAAAATGATTTAGGTTGGATTGCCAGTACAAAATCAGACAACTTAAAGGTAGCGCATACCTTGTATAAGGATCAAGCGAATATTGACCAATTAATAGAGAGAATCAATGAATTCGTTTTAAACAACAAACCCTTTAGAAATCCAAACTATGGATTAGAAGATCTCTCTAATGACCTAAAAATACCCCAACATCACCTTCGGTACTTGTTCAAATACCATAATACTTCTGGTTTTGTGGACTTTCGCAATTATAATAGAACTTTGGATATGTTAGATGAGATAAAAGAAAAAGGATTCCAAAATCAAACATTGGAATCCTATTCTTCTAATTTCGGATTTGGCTCTCATAGTGCGATGCTCCGTTCCTTTAAGAAATTTCATGGAGGAACACCTCACGACATCATCTATAAGAACATACTCAGTTAATTATTTAAATGCTTTTTTGATTTT
>Ga0181601_10005862_pt1 | contig 10199 bp, 7 predicted proteins | sample 041ome_8_FD_133020 | JGI IMG/M metagenome (GOLD analysis project Ga0181601, IMG submission 133020) | Coastal salt marsh microbial communities from the Groves Creek Marsh, Skidaway Island, Georgia - 041407BS metaG (megahit assembly) | ecosystem: Environmental > Aquatic > Marine > Intertidal zone... | reverse complement strand
TCGATGAAAACAAGGAATTCGTGGAAAAAATGCCGACGAATTAAATAGCATGACCTCCTTATTACAATTGTTGAGTTTGAAATATTTAGGAAACGTTCAAACAACTCTTGAAGAATCGAAACAGTTACCAAAAACCGTTCAGGACCAAATAGCCCAATTTCCCGAGGAGCTCAATAATTTACGTATTTTAGTAAAAAATAGTTTGGTCGATCCCGTGTATGCAAAATATAGTGCCCCTTTGCGAAAATTATATGAATCATTGCAATCTATACCCGAACCTTCTTCGTCCTCGTAAATTCCCCCATCTTATTATTTTGGAGCAATGACTTTTTCTCATTACAATTATATATTGTCATGAAAACAAAACTTTCGTACGGATTAATAGCAACTATTATTGTTTTAGCAATTATTATATTGGCCGTTACCACCGCTGGCACACCCACTGTAAAAGCATACAATGCCCAATCACGATACGCAAATAACCGTTTAGAGGGATTCAGCACAAAGAGTCAAGGACAAGACCGCGTCCGTTACCAAGCTTACCCTTCCGGAGACAATGTCAATGTGGAAAGTCAACACTTGATCCAAAGTGACGCAGCTTCTTCCACTGCACAACGTGTGAAACAAATGGATGGTCTCTATGGTCCATACAACGATAAAAAAATTACCACCTTTTCCGATGCCAAAGGTTCTTTAGCTGAACAATGCGCCAATACATCCAGCGGTATGTCTAACTCCACTGGATATTTATGTTTAGACCGTAATCAGCTCAACCTTTTGACCACTCGCGGTGGTAACCAAACATGTTCCACTTGTGTTACTTGCTCCAAATCTTGTGGTTGCAAGTAATTCACTTTTTAGTAATAAAGCATTGCGTACAATAAATAATTGATTTTGATCTATCGGGATCAATATCAACAGAATCATGTACCCAATTATGGTTACATTCTCCTTCAAGATAACATTCCATGTCCTTGACCATTTTTTTAAAACGATTATCCCTTTGTTTTTCAGGAACTGTACGCATTGACATCAGTGCATTACTCGTCGCAGTTATTTGTGCATCATTATAATTTTCGTCCATTGTGTGTTGTGTGCTTTTATAAAGAGAACACAATAGAGTATCAATTTTGTAAAAAAATATACATTTATACAAAATTCAAGGCCTATAATTTCTTAAATATACAACGCCAATAAGCTCTGGTTTTGCTCCTCCTCACTTTTGATCAATTTCTTCACATGTTCATAAGACACTTTTATCGGAAACTCAATCTTCAAATCCAAATCCTTTTCAAAGATGTTGTTATCCGGTTTCATCAACCGGAACAAATTCAATTTCGTATGAATAATCTCCAAACAACGTTTCAAATTACGCACGCCTTCCTCTCCCTTCGTAATCACCTTATTACCAATGATTTCCTTAATGGTTTCGTCGGGAATGGCAAGTTCTTCTTCCTTAAAACTCACTTGCTCGCGGATTTTGGGAAGCAAGAAATCGCGCGCAATAATCAACTTTTCTTTGGCATCGTATCCATTTGTCTCAATGCGATACATTCTATCCTTCAAAATAGGATTGATCTTACTCTCGTCATTGTAACTGAATATGAACAAACACTTGCTCAAGTCAAAGTCAATGTCGGCGAAATACTTGTCGTGGAATTGTGTGTTTTGAGAAGTATCCGTCAAGTGAGTCAAAATACCGATGATTTCCTCGCCTCGGGGAGTATCACTGACCTTGTCCAACTCGTCAAAGTAAATCACTGGATTCATGCATTTGCTGTCCATGAGGATTTGCACGATTTTACCCCACAAACTTCCTTCATATGTATAACCATGACCTTCCAGGAAACTGGCGTCTCCCGTACCACCCAATGCAATGAATGTGAATTCGCGTCCTAAGATTTTGCTAATACCCTCCTTAACAAGAGAGGTTTTACCTGTACCCGGAGGACCTCGAATAGCCACTGCACTTCCCAATGCTTGTGGATTGGTGATCCATTGTCCAATAAGCTGCATGATTTGCATCTTTGCATCATTGAGTCCATATACACATTCGTCGAGCGTCTTTTTAGCTTTTTCCATGAAATCGCTGCAAACCTCAATGCCATCTTTGATTGACACGTTTAGATTTTTATTTACTCCAAAGGGAATACGCATAAACGCATCAACCCATGTTTTGAGTTTGTAATATTCGGGGTCTCCTGGTTCCATGGAACGCAACATATTTACCTTTTGCAATACAGTGGCCTTGTATTTGGCTGGAATTTTACTATCCAAAAGGGTCAATCGATACGGTTTCTTGACATCCAAATGCTCGTTGATCTTCTTGAGCTCCTTCATTACACGTTGTTGCTCTTGATTGCTCATTTCCTTCTTGAAATACTCGATTTCACTTTGACGCTTGGCATCACTGTTGATCATTTTATGGTATTTTTTCGCGTTCTTAGTACGCGATTTTTTCACCAATTTACGAATGGATTGGCGACAATCATCGAGTTGCTTTGTCAAGATTTTGCTCTTGGGATTACGCTTTACTTTATCCGACAAGTGCTTTTTGAGCTCAACCAATTCCTTGTATTCTGTTTCCACATCAGGCGTGTCCGTCTCGTCGGAATGTTCGCTCTCATTGTGACGCTTCTTCTTCTTCTTTTGCGCCTTCTCCTTTTTCTTCTTCTTTTTGTCGTCCTTTTCCTTCACATTTTTGGGCATTTCCACTGACTCATAAGCTTCCTTCATAAACGTCTTTTCATCATCACTGTCACAGTCTTCGTTGTCGTCTTCCAATGCCTCTTCGTCGTCTTCGTCATTTCCCAAAAGAGCATGGTTGTTTCCGCCCATAGTCAAGATAATATTGAAATCTTTCGCAGATCCCAATTCGTCTTCGTCATAGTCGGAATCTTCTTCTGAATCGTATTCTTCTTCTTCATATTCGTCCGATTCCTCTTCCTCGGAAGATTCCTCTTGTCGAGCTTTTCTGCGACGATTGCGCACCTCCTTTTTAGGAACACGCTCTTGACGCTTGTGTTTTGGACGCTTTTTCTCCGCCTTTTCATCATTTTTCACCTTTTTATTAATATAGTTTGAAGGAAACAAAGCCGCCAATGTTTTGCGCAATTCCTTATGATCTAAATCAGATGCCTCTTCATCATATTCTTCATCATCTTCTTCTTCCTCCTCTTCTTCTTCGGATTCTTCATATTTTCTTGGTTTTCTGCGATTACGCTTACTTTTGCGTTTTGGAGGTACATATTCAGAATCATCATCTTCTTCTTCATCCTCTTCTTCACTGAGGGTTTCATATTCGTCAGAGTCTTCTTCTCCCAAACTAATCTCCTCTTCCTCACTTTCCGAACTCTCATCATCGCGATTTTTGCGAAGTTTGTTCTTCTTGTTGTGTTTTGGGGATTTTTCGAGCTTGACTACCATGGTTGTTGAATTTTCCAATAAGTATTTAAATGGTTACATCCAAAACTTTATTAATGAACTATCAATTTTGTACAAATATTTAATCGATAAAATACATTATTATTATATATAATGGCAAAAACATGCAAAAGAAGATCAGACAAAAAATGTTCGAGTAAAAGTAAATCAATTAAAAAAAGAGGCGGTTTTTAGGTGACCTATTTGTTGGTTTTCAAAGAATACGTGGTCAAAGATACGAACATTGGTTAGAAGAGCGTTTAGTATTAAGATTTAAGGATGTGGATTTTGTTAATGCTGTACGAAGAAAATTTAAGTTTAACAACACCAATATGATTGGAAAAGGACAATTTACAATAAACATGATGATAAATGATGTATGTGGGCGTCCTGAAGAAGACAGAGATATGATTATTCAAGGGGCAAATCCACCTATCGTTTGCTCTAAAAAAACAAACTAATTGTTTGATATTGTGTTTTGTAATATTTAGGAAATTTTTGATTATCAATATCAATATGTGTTTATAATATAAACACATATGTCTGATAAGGAGGAGAATAAGGGTATAATATTTTCATATCAAGGAGCGTTTGGACCACCAACCTATGGTCATTATAAATCAATGAGTGCTTTTGCAGAAAAACTGAATGAAACATACAACAAAGATCGCTCTATTACTATGTATTTTATGCCAACACCATCTAGTTCATCAAAAAAACATTTAGATCCAACATGGTCTGTACGTATAAAAGTGCTAGAAAAGTTTTGTAAAGATTTAAAATATTCATATCCAGATATTAATTTTTATGTAAGTCGTGTTGAAGAAACTTATAATACGAAGGGTACAATTGATACAATTAAAATATTGAAAAAAAATTTTCCAAACGAAAACATAATTATTGGTATGGGATATGATAATTTATTACAACTTCCTTATTGGAAAGGTATTGATGAATGGGTTGATAATAACGTAACTGATATATACGTAATTAATCGAAATTTAACAACGGAAGAAGAAAAAAACATTGTTACTATAAATAAATATAAAGTAAGCAGTATTGTACCATGGCATATACCAGAAAAGAGAGCAGAAAAAGTATTTGGAATTACTAAACATCTAAACAAAGGTAAGAGTATAAAAGATTTAACATTTAATCCTGACTTAAAATTACCAAAGATCACCCGAATTGATAATAATGATATACCCGATACTAGTTCTTCTATGATACGAAATTTTATATCCAATAGGAATCATTTAGAAGAAAAAATAGCCAAATTAATGTTTGGTCCAAATTGGACGAACAACATAGGGTTAGTAAAAGAAACAATAAATGATTATCAAAGTAAAGACCTTTCTGAAGAAAATTTTCAAAATAAATACGATGAATATTTAGAAAAGTATAACAAAATTATTGATGACATTATAGATAAAAATAGTGTTTCAGGTGGTAAAAAAACAAAAAAACGAAAACATTTGAAAAAAAGAAGAAAAAGTAAAAAACGTGGCGGTATAATTATTAAATTAGGATGTGATAGGAAATATAGAGATTTAAATGATAAAATAATTTGTGAAATAGACAAAGTTATACGAGAACAAGAAATATATGAAACAGATTATGAAAATCAACAAGATGAGATAGAAAAGAAAAGAGAAGAAGATATTGACAATTTTATTATTTATACTATTAAGATTAAACCAGATAATACAACATCTTATATAGAAAAAAATAAAAAATTAGCTTTCTTCTTAGTTAATAAACTAGCAGATTTATCAAATAATAATGGAAACGAAAAATTTGCGGATTATTTTTTAAGAATTGACAAAATCCGAGGTGATCATGATGAAAAATTGAGTAAATTAACACAATTTAATAAAGAGGCATCTGAACTTATAATACAAAAATTAAATGAAAAAAAAAATTTAAATGAAAAAGAAGAATTAAATGAAAAAGAGAAAGAACTAATAAAGAAACTAGAAGAACTAATAGAGAAACTAGAAGAATTAAATGAAAAAGAGAAAGAACTAATAAGGAACTTAATGAAATTATAAATACTCTTTAGGAGAAAATTGATTTCTATTGTTTTAGTGAAACAATATAAAATTTAGACACGTATATTATATTAAAACATGCCGCCTTCTATGAAAAGTGATTACAAGGCACCTTCCAAAATCATTGGTATTCAATTTAGTATGTTATCTCCCGAAGAAATTCGCAAGAATTCCGTCGTGGAAATCACTTCACGTGATACATACAATAACAATAAGCCTTTGATTGGAGGATTGTTTGATCCTCGTATGGGTGTTTTAGAACCTGGTATTATTTGTCCCACAGATGGATTAACCTATATTGATACTCCCGGTTATTTTGGACATATTGAATTAGCACGACCTGTATTTGCTATCCAACATATGAAGGACATTATGAAAATTGCGCGATGTGTTTGTTTCAAATGCAGCAAATTACTCATCAATAAACAAGCACATAAGCATATTTTGAATCGCACACCCGAACAACGTTGGGATTATGTTTCTTCTTTAGCAGCAAAAGTAAAACGTTGTGGTGAAGCAACTATGGATGGTTGTGGCTGTAAGCAACCCGATATTAAATTAGATGGTATGGCCACGGTTATGGCTTTTTGGGAAAATATGGAAACACAAGAAGAAGACAAACAAATTCAAATGAAACTCACCCCCGAGATCATTTTGAAGATTTTCAAGCGCATTTCCGACGACGATGTGTCGTTTATGGGATTTCATCCTCTTTGGTCTCGTCCCAACTGGATGATTATGGAAGTATTGCCCGTTCCTCCACCAGCAGTACGTCCTTCTGTCAAACATGATGCACAACAACGCAGTGAAGATGATTTGACACACATTTACATCAACATTATCAAAACCAACAATATTTTGAAGGAGAAAATGGCCAATCCAGAAACCAATGCCAATGTCACGGATGGTTGGTTTAATTTGTTGCAACACGCTGTGGCAATGATTGTCAATAACAAAATCAAGGGTGTTGCTCCTATGGCACAGCGTTCAGGACGTCCTCTAAACTGCATTATGGGGAGGTTGAACTCGAAAAATGGACGTATTCGTGGTAATCTAATGGGAAAACGTGTGGATTATAGTGCTCGTTCTGTCATTACTGGTGATCCCAATTTGTCTGTACGTGAATTGGGTGTGCCCCTGAAGATTGCCATGAATATTACCAAGCCCATGGTGGTGAATGATCGCAATCGCGATTTCTTGACCAAATTGGTGCAAAATGGTCCCGACGAATACCCCGGTGCTAAAATCATCGAAAGAAAGAACGGCGAGCATATTTCCTTGCGTTATGTGGATCGCGATTCCTTGTATTTGGACAATGGTGATATTGTACATCGCCATATGATGGACGGAGACGCGGTTCTCTTTAACAGACAACCCAGTCTTCACAGAATGTCCATGATGTGTCATATTGTTCGTGTGATGAAAGTGGGCGACACCTTTCGCATGAATGTTGGTGACACAAAACCGTACAATGCTGATTTTGATGGTGATGAAATGAATATGCATATGCCTCAAAATGTATTGGCAGAAACGGAGTTGCGACAATTGGCAGCGATCCCTTACCAAGCCATTAGTCCTGCTTCCAATGCGCCGATCATTGGCATTTATCAAGATTCGCTTTTGGGATCGTATCGATTGACTCGTCCAAACATCAACTTCACGCCCATGCAGGCCATGGACTTGTTGATGATGTTTCCTCGCGTCAATACTGAGGAACTTAGAAACAAGGACAAGATCAGTTCTTTCGAAGTACTTTCGCAAATATTGCCACCAGTGACCATGAATTACACCACGAAGAATTACAAAGAAGGCAAAGACGATTATGCAACATCATCCAATGTCCTCGAAATTCGCAATGGAAAAATGTTCCGCGGTCAATTGGACAAATCGGTGATTGGCTCGACTTCCAAAGGGTTGTTACATCGCATTTGCAATGACTTTGGTAATATGGCTTGTGTGGATTTCAATGATAACTTGCAAAATATTGTTACAGAATATTTGAAAACCAGTGCATACAGTGTGGGAATCAGCGATTTGATTGCCAACAAGGCCACGCAAACACAGATTTTGCAGGTCATTGCCAAGCAAAAAGGTGAAGTTCAAGAACTCATTGACAAGGTGCATTTGGGTATTTTCGAAAACAATACCGCCAAATCCAATAACATGGAATTTGAGACCAATGTCAATAACATTTTGAACAAGGCCACTGAGGAAGCCGGTAAAATTGGTCGTGACAGTTTGGATCCCAACAATCGTTTTGTCATTATTGTCAATTCGGGTTCTAAGGGTTCTCCTCTAAACATATCGCAAATGATTTCGTGTTTGGGGCAAACCAATGTTGAAGGTAAGCGCATTCCTTATGGATTCGACAACCGCACTTTGCCGCATTACCACAAATTCGACGACAGTCCTGGCGCACGTGGATTTATCGAGAACTCTTATATTTCGGGATTGACAGCTCCGGAGCTGTTCTTTCACGCTATGGGTGGTCGTATTGGTCTCATTGATACGGCGGTAAAGACCTCGCAAACGGGGTACATCCAGCGACGATTGATCAAGGGTCTCGAAGACTTGAAAGTGGAATACGACATGACTGTGCGCAACAACAAAGGGAAGATCGTGCAATTCGCATATGGTGACGATAGTTTTGACACCACGCGTGTGGAAAACCAGAGCGTCCCCTTGGTGGGCATGAGCATTGAGGACATTTACATGCACTATGATATTGCAGGTGTCAATGAAAATGACAAGGATTTGCTCTCAATTTATGCTCGCAGCACGATTTCCCGTTTGAAGAAACAGCGCCACGACACGAAGCAAAAGTGTGCGGAATATATTAACAAGATGATCAATTATCGCAACGAAGTAGTGGATAAGGTGTTTAAAGGGAAAAATGAGAACAATGTTTCGATTCCGATTGCCTTTCAAAATACCATTATTAATGTCCAAGGTCAGTTGGGATTGAATGCCAATAGTGCAGTGGATATTACGCCATTGGAGGCCTTTGAATTGGTGGAAGAAAATTTCCGTAAAATGAATTCGATGCAACATGCACCTTTAACCAAACTCTTTGAAATGATGTATTATTATTACTTGTCACCAAAGCAGCTCATTGTGAAGCGTCGTTTCCACCGCAAGGGACTGATCACACTTTTGGAGAAGATTTCCTTAAAACATAAGGCTGCATTGGTGCATCCAGGTGAAATGGTGGGTGTTATTGCGGGTCAATCGATTGGAGAACCGACCACGCAATTGACGTTGAATACCTTTCACTTAGCGGGTGTATCGAGTAAATCGAATGTGACTCGTGGTGTGCCGCGCATTGAGGAGATTTTGCGTTTGACCAAGAATCCGAAGAATCCTTCTTTGACGGTGCATTTGAAGGCGAATGAAGAAGAAGATCAAGACAAGGCCACCACCTATGCCACTATGATGGAACACACGAAATTAGTGGATGTGGTGAAATCCATACAAGTTTGCTTTGATCCTTCTCCAAACACCACGAATTTGGAGGAGGACAGGGAATTGTTGGAGCAATACCAAGTGTTTGAGCAAATGATGGAAAATTGCATGGACGAAGCCGACGCAACAACCGAAGGAAATCAGCAAGAAAAGTCGAAGTGGATTATTCGCATGGAAATGGATCACGAGACTTTGTTGGATAAAAATATTACCATGGATGATATTCATTTTGCGATTAGCAATAGTCAATACGGAAACGACATTAGTTGCGTGTATTCGGATTACAACAGTGAGAAATTGGTGTTCCGCATTCGTGTAAATAGTGCGATTTTCCAGAAGAGCAAGAAGAAGGGCGTGGCCGAGTCATTGGACCAATCCGACGAGATTTACTTGTTGAAGAATTTTCAGGATACACTTTTGCAGAAAATTGTATTGCGTGGTATTTCCAATATTGAAAATGTGACTGCGCGCAAGATTCAGAATTCGGTGAAAAACGTTGAGCAAATGCCCTTTATCAAGAAGGGACATTATGATGTGGCCAAAGACAAAGAAATGAACGTGGAAAAGGAAAATGGTAAGTTTATGAAAAAGGATATTTGGGTTCTGGATACCACCGGTTCGAATTTATTAAGCGTATTGGCATTGGATTATATTGATGCAACGCGATTGTATAGTAACGATATTCGGGAAATGTTTGATGTGTTTGGTATTGAAGCCGCTCGTCAAATGATTTACAATGAAATGGTGGATGTGATGGATTTCAGTGGTGTATATATTAATTACCATCATTTGAGTTTGTTGTGTGATCGTATGACATGCAATCAGAATATGGTTCCCATTTTCCGTTCTGGTTTATTGAATGACAATGTTGGACCAGTGGCAAAGGCGACTTTTGAGGTCCATACAGAAGTCTTCTTGCAAGCTGCTCGTCACGGTGATTTTGATCATATGCGCGGTGTGTCGGCCAATGTTATGTGTGGTCAAACGGGTAATTACGGAACACATTCTTTCCAATTGGCATTGGACATGGAAGAAATGGAACAACTAGATGGATTTGAAGTGGAAGACGAAATAGATGAAGTGGAGAAAGCCTTTGCTATGAACAGTGAAAAGGGAGATTGTACAAAGGGAGATATTACCATTCAAAATAACATATCCAATATTCAAGTACATGGAGATAGTGGAATATGTGATGATGATTATGACGCTGGATTTTAAATTTGAATTCATTTAGCCAAATATTGTAAATAATTATTATTTTCT
>Ga0181601_10005861_pt1 | contig 10200 bp, 18 predicted proteins | sample 041ome_8_FD_133020 | JGI IMG/M metagenome (GOLD analysis project Ga0181601, IMG submission 133020) | Coastal salt marsh microbial communities from the Groves Creek Marsh, Skidaway Island, Georgia - 041407BS metaG (megahit assembly) | ecosystem: Environmental > Aquatic > Marine > Intertidal zone... | reverse complement strand
TGGTGATAGTACGAAGGGATAGTTGTTCTCTCTCGAAAGGATAGTCAACAGACTATTAAGGATATAAGTTAGTGTTTTGTTCTGTGTTTGTTCTTTTTAGAATTGTTCTAAACTAGAACGAAAAGAGAACAGACAGTAGACAAATAGTAGACAAATAGTGTCCAAATAGGGGGAACCAGTTGCTCGGCTATGGGGGTAGCCAAAAAGTCGTTTCGGCGCTGTACGGGCCTAAAATCGGGGTGTAGGATAGGTGTAGGATAGGTGAGCTATCCGTAATTCCCCGCAGTGTATCCAAAGGGATAGCAGCAACTACCCCAAAGGATAGGACTACCCGAAGGGATAGATCGTGTTTATACCAAAGGATATAGCTTTAGTACAAGGGGATAGATAAGCTATACCAAAGGATAGGATAGTGGTGGTAGGTGGTGTCTATAATATAATGAATGATCCGAAGGGATACATAACTTACCCGAAAGCGTCGCAGTTGTCAAAAAGGTATCATATTACCTACCCTTTTGGGTATACTACAATCGTCTATTGTGTTATTTACTTAATAATAACAGCTAGTTACCCCGACGAATGATAGTATTGGTGTAATACTTAGGGATTACCCGACCTATCCGAAGGGGGTGCATGGGCCACGGCGGGTGCCCCTGTACGTATATATGCTCAATGACAGAGATGGGGATTTTTCAAGCCTCACTTTTTGTTACAATTTGTAACATTATGTTACTCATTTTGTGATCACATCGTGTTATTAAGGTATTTTTGTGATCACAAATAAAAAATCAATAAAAATAAAATTATTTTTGCTTACCCCTTGACTCGGGGGCACGAAGTACTATATAATACTTTAAGTATTATACTTAAAGTAACTTCGTGTGACTTAAAGTGCACTTAAAGTATCTAATATTACTTATATTAATATAATTATTAATACTTAAAGTACACTTAAAGTACTTCTTTTTAGACGAATAAAGTTTTTTCTGTCGTCCCATTTAAAGTGTTGACTTCAGATTCCTATAAGGTATAACTATATGCAAAGACAAAATACATATTCCTCTGACAAAGTACTAGAAGAGTTCTATAAAGCACTTGCAAGCAGAGACGAAGGCAGATTACGTAGGGTTCACATACCAAGATCTGATGTATTCTACGTAAGAGAAGCTATTTTTCAAAATACTGGTATTAAATATAGTCTAGATAGAATAGAAAGAGCTATGTATCTAGAGGGAATGCTCAGTGCACACGATGTTTTTGAACCAGAACGAAAAAGAGATTGGGAATAAATGGTGATTAATTTTGATATGGATGGTGATGGTATCATTACCGAAACAGAAATTGCCCGCAAAGAGCGTATGTTAGAGATTGAACTACGTGAAGAAAAGGCAGAGTCTCAAAAAAGAATGGCCTGGGTAGCAATGCTTATGATGATTGGTTTTACAGGTCTATTATTCTCAGAATTAATCTCAGAGGGGCGTGTAGCAGCCCTAGCAGACCTACTCGGATTGTTTTATATTGCTCAAACTGGTGTAGTAGCAGCTTATATGGGTGCTACAGCTTACATGTCTGGCAAACCTGTTGGTAATAAAGTGGCAATGGCTTCAAAAGAAATGGATATGAGATAATGGCTTTCAAACTTTCACAAAGATCCTTAGATAAACTGGATGGGGTACACCCAGACCTAGTTGACGTAGTAAAAAGAGCTATTGAACTTACTGATGTGGACTTTGGAGTAACGTATGGTGTACGTACTTTAGCTGAACAAGAACAACTTGTAGCACAAGGCCGCAGTCAAACCATGAAAAGTAAACACTTAGTCCAGGGTGATGGTTATTCTCATGCTGTAGACCTTGTAGCTTACTTTGGTTCTAACGTTTCTTGGGAATTAAATGTCTATGATAACATCTGCGATGCTATGGCTAAAGCAGCAAAAGAAGTAGGTTGTTCTATTAAGTGGGGTGCTGCTTGGTCTGAAGGTGATATCAGATCCTACCCTGGCACAGCTGAAGATGCTATGAATGCTTACGTTGATCTTCGTAGATCTCAAGGTAAAAGACCCTTTATTGATGCACCACACTTTGAACTAATTGCATGAAATGGTTAGTCTTATCTCTGTTTTTATCTTCCTGTGGTTTGGGCACTTTAGGTTTACTAGGAGGCTCAGGTGGGCCTACAGTAAATAGTAATGCACAGGTAGGTAAAGAGAATAGACAGTCTGTCGTATCCGTAGAGCAGAAAGAAGAAGTTACTGCTGGTAGAGATGTAGTTCAAACAGAGATAGTAAAAGAAGTAGAGACTGGTAGAGTGGAGAATCTAGATATTACTAATACTAACATACCCCCTTGGGTTATATTATTATTAATACTAGGTTGGCTACTACCCACACCAACTGAAATGGTAAGAGGTACTACAGACTTTATTCTTAGGTTATTTGGACGTAAAGATAATCCAAAACATAACAGATTTAAATAAGGAGTAGGGGTTAAGTGAACGTCCCATGTTTCCCCTAATTATTATATGAGCAGAAATTACCGTAAAGAATACGACAATTATCAAGGCACCGAGAAGCAGAAAAAGAATCGTGCTTCTAGAAATGCTGCACGTAAAAAGCTTGCTTCAGGTGGTATAGTTAAAAAAGGTGATGGTAAAGATGTCAATCACCGTAATGGTAATCCCAGAGATAACTCTAGTAGAAATCTGTCAGTAACAACTAAAAGTGCTAATAGATCTTTTCCTAGAAATAGTAAAGCAGGAAAAGCATAATGGCTATACCTGAGCGAGTCAAAAACAAAATGAAAGAAGTTGGCTTACGTGAAGTCAACAAACCTCAGAGACTAAACGACAGTAGTGATAAATCTCACCACGTTATGGCTTCTGAAGATGGTGAGTATAAGTATATCAAGTTTGGTCAGAAAGGTGTAAAAACCAATCAAACTGTAGGACAACGAGAGGCGTTTAAGTCTCGCCACGCAAAGAATATCAAAAAGGGTAAGATGTCTGCAGCATACTGGGCTGATAAAATAAAGTGGTCTCCCTCTGAAACTAAATCCCCTTCTAAGAAGTGGGTGAAAGGTTCATAATGTGGGTAGGGATAATGCTCGTATGTTTTGATCCTATGGCGCTGTCCTGTAAGGTTATAGCAAAACCAGAGCCATTTTATACTGAGGAAGCTTGCTTAGAAGAAGCAAAAGAGATTGCTTCTACAGTAAGACAAAGTGGTGCTTATGCAGTACCATACTGCCACAAAGTTAAAGGGGATAGTGCATAATGCCTGTTCAAAAAGTAAAAGATGGTTATCGTTGGGGTAAGACTGGTAAGGTCTACAAGACTAAAGCTGCTGCTGAAAAACAAGGTAGGGCTATATTTAAATCGGGCTATTATCATGGTGGTTTAGCCTGTGGAGCATCAAATAAACCCACACAAAGTGGAACACCAAAAATGGAAAAAGGAAAATAACTATGGCTAGTAAATACGATAATATGAGCTTTAGCAAAGCTTTTGCAGCTGCACGTAAAGCTGAAGGTTCAGGTAAGACTTTTACTTGGAAGGGTAAAAGTTATACTACGAACTATAAAGAAGAGTCAGGGTCTAAAAAACCTGCTAAAGCTGAACTTACCTCTTCTTCAAAACCAAAGATTCGTCCCGAGTCAAAGTCTGAAATTACAGTTTCTGCACTTCCATCTAATGATCCATCAGTAAAGAAAATTGTAGCTAGAGCAGAAAAAGCTATCAATGCAGCTGAGAAAAGTGGTGAAACAGTTACTAGAGTTAAAAAGATTGTTGAAGATCTTAAGAACGAAAGAAAAGACGATCCTACAACTTTAATAGATAACCTACAAAGATGGTTAGGCAACTGGAAATCCACTGGTGGTATTTCTGGTAGAGCTAAAGGTGATCCTCGTAAAATGAATAAGGGCGGTATGGCTAAGAAAAAATCAGGCTATTCTAAAGGCGGCTCAGTAACTGACATGCGTAAAACAGGGTTGTTTAAATGAAGTTAGAGGGTGATAAAGTAGTAGGACATCGTGGTGATGTTCTTGCTGAAAAGATTCGTGGAGAATGGCATACTAAAGATCCTGCTGTTCTCGAATTTATTAACAGTAATAATAAGCCAGTTAAAAAAGCTCCCGATAAAAAGAAAGCTGAAGTGGTAGAAGAGTTAGCAATGGAACGTGCCCGTGATAAAGACGGTAGTTTTATTGCTGACGATCCTACTACAGAGGTTAATGAAGCTTGGGTAGTTAAAACAATTAAAAAAGCCGTTAAGGGTAAAAAATAATGTCACTAGTAAACCAGGGCAAGGCAGCACGTAAAAGATCTGTATGGGGCCATAACAATGGCACTGCTACAGAGGTTGTGTATACTTGCCCTGCTAACTGTATAGCTGAGGTTACATTTATACACATAGTTAATGGCGGTGGCAGTACAAACTCTGTAGATGTAGAATGGTACGTAGCAGCAGATAATTACACGTCTCACTTTCTGGCAGGTAAAAGTCTAGGTGCAAACGATTACATTACTTTTACAAACATTGACCTAGTACTGCAGCCTGGTGATAAGATACAAAATGTCCCTACTTCTGCTGGTCATATTGACACTATTATTACTGTAACAGAAACCTTTGTCCCAGTAGGGTAATAACAGGGTTGCATTATTGTCTATAGTATAGTATAACTATATGTGTAAAACTAGTTTCCGTAAGCTGCAAGTGCAGCATAATTATGGAGACACAAATGAAAAAATGGTTTATTAAACTAATTGAAGCACGGCAAAAAGAAGTTAATCGTAGAATTGCTATGAACCAACTCTACAGAATGACAGACAGAGAACTGAACGACATGGGTATTGGCCGTGCAGATATCCGAAGAGTCGTTACAGAAGTTTAACACACAGGAACACACACATGACACAATCAAACCCTTATCAGATTCGCACAGATGTTTTATCTATGGCAAAAGAAATGCTAGATAAAGCATATGATACACAGCTAGAAATTGCTAAAACAATGATGGAGCAATCCAAAAGTAATAGTGAACTAGCATTGGAAGCTTGGGAACGTTATATCCCAAAGATGTACACACCAGAAGAGTTGAAGAAGCAAGCGGAGAAACTATACGAGTTCGTTTCTAACAACAAATAAAGTGAGTTCTTTGGGAGGAGACTCATGGACCCAGTTACCATTATTGGGGGTGCCACAGTCGCCTTCAATGCCATTAAAAAAGGCATACAAGTAGGACGTGAGCTACAGGACATGACTGGTCAACTATCTCAGTGGGCCAGTGCCATGTCTGACTTAGGTCAAGTCGAAAAGAAAACAAACAACCCTCCTTGGTGGAAAACCCTGGGAGGGTCTGTAGAAGCAGAAGCACTTGCTGTTTGGAATGCAAAACGTCAAGCAGATGCTATGCGGGAAGAACTACGGCAGCATATTAGTTTTGTCTATGGGCCTGGAGCTTGGGAAGAACTAGTACGTACTGAAGCTAAGATAAGAAAACAGAAAAAGGATCAAGAGTACCGTAAAGCTGAGATAATAGAAGAGATTATAACTTGGATCGCAACAAGTATATTACTTATCTTAGGTATAGGTGCTATTGGTTTTATATTTTATATGGTAGGATAATATGGCTAAAAACTTAACAGAGAAACAACAGAAATTTCTCGACGTGTTGTTTGAGGAAGCTGGTGGTAATCTAGTTAAAGCTAAGAAGCTTGCTGGGTATGCAGATGCTGTCACTTCAAGACAGGTTGCAGAACCTCTTGCAGAAGAGATTGCAGATCTTACTAAAAAGTTTATCTCTTCTTCTGCAACTAAAGCTGCATACTCAATGTTTGAGATTATGAATAATCCAACAGATCTAGGAAACAAAGAAAAAATGGCAGCTGCAAAAGATGTCCTAGATCGCAGTGGTTTTGTAAAGACAGAAAAAGTAGAAGTCTCTGCTACAAACCCATTGTTTATTCTGCCGCAGAAATCGGATGAAGACTAATAAAACTTGGCAATTACCCAAACCAGACTTTATAGATGGTAGTTATGTCTGGAAACCTGTAGTGAGATTAGGTAGTGTTGTACCATTTGGCTATAGACAAGACCCAGATGATTGTGATATACTACTACCAATACCAGAAGAACTAGAGTTATTTGAGTTAGCTAAAAAACATTTAAAAAGGTATAGCTATAGAGAAGTATCTGCTTGGCTAACAACTCAATCTGGTAGATACATCTCACATGTAGGTTTATATAATAGGGTGAAACTTGAGCAACGACGTAAGACACAAGCTGCAACTCAACGCTACCTCGCCAAACGTTACAAAGAAGCCCTTGAAAAGGCAGAAAGGCTCGAAGGTAGACTCCTCGGTCAAAAAGAGTACATCAGTACCAGCGCAACCGAAACCTGAAGAGTTAGACGTAGAGAAAGCAGTAAGAGAAGTAATATTCGAACCTAACCCTGGCCCCCAGACTAGGTTCTTAGCCGCAACTGAACAGGAGGTTCTTTATGGAGGTGCTGCTGGTGGAGGTAAGTCTTATGCAATGGTTGCCGACCCTGTACGTTACTTGGGGAACCCAAATGCGAGAATGCTTCTCGTCCGTCGTAGTACAGAGGAACTTCGTGAGCTTATTTCGGTAAGCAAACAACTTTATCCCAAGGCTATTCCTGGAATTAAATTTATGGAAAGGGATAAAACTTGGGTAGCTCCATCAGGTGCCACATTGTGGATGTCATACCTAGACAGAGAAGATGACGTTATGAGATACCAAGGTCAAGCTTTTAACTGGATTGGCTTTGACGAACTTACACAATGGCCTACACCCTACGCATGGAACTATATGAGATCACGTCTTCGTACCACTAAGGCTTCTGGTCTACCTCTTTACATGAGGGCTACCAGCAACCCAGGTGGACCTGGACATCAGTGGGTAAAAAGAACGTTCATTGATCCTCAAACTCCAGATAGGTCGTTTTATGCTACTGATGAAAACGGAGATGTGATTACTTGGCCGAAAGGCCACAGTCGGGAGGGTGAGCCTCTGTTCAAACGTAAGTTTATACCAGCCACCCTCTTTGACAATCCCTATCTTTCGGATGACGGACTTTATGAAGCTAACTTGTTATCCCTACCTGAGCACCAACGAAGACAGCTGCTTGAAGGTGACTGGGACATTAATGAAGGCGCAGCTTTCCCAGAGTTTAACCGAAACATTCATGTTGTTAACCCTTATGACATCCCAAATAACTGGATTCGTTTTAGGGCTTGTGACTATGGTTATGGTTCCTATACTGGAGTTCTTTGGTTCACAGTAGTTCCAGGATCTGAGCAGTTAGTAGTGTATAGAGAACTATATGTATCTAAAGTTACAGCCACTGACCTAGCCGATATAATATTGGGAATAGAAGCAGAGGCAGGAGAAAAAATACGGTATGGAGTTTTGGACTCTTCTTTGTGGCATAATCGTGGTGATACTGGTCCTTCACTCGCTGAACAAATGATTATGAAAGGCTGCAGATGGAGACCCTCAGATAGATCTAAAGGCTCTCGTGTAGCAGGTAAAAACGAAGTACACAGACGACTGCAAATTGATGAGTTTACAGAAGAACCCAGAATAGTATTTTTTAACAGTTGTGTAAATACAATATCACAAATACCAAGTTTACCTCTAGATAAAAATAATCCTGAAGATGTAGACACACATGCAGAAGATCACTTGTATGATGCTTTACGTTATGGTATTATGACCAGACCAAGAAGTAATTTATTTGATTTTGATCCTTTTGCCCAGCGCACTGGTTTTCAGGCATCAGATCCCACTTTTGGATATTAAGGAAAAAATATGGAAGAAGAATTTGAAGATATGGAAATGGATATGGAACAGGCTTCTGCTATCGAAGACGTAGCAAAAGATGACTATACAGATCCAATCGCAGGTCAAATTGTCCAATTTGTAAAAAATAAGTTTAATAAAGCAGAAACAGCACGTCAAACTGACGAGGAACGCTGGATTAAAGCTTATAGAAACTATAGAGGTACTTATGGGTCTGACATACAATTTACTTCAACAGAAAAGTCACGTATTTTTGTTAAAGTTACGAAAACTAAAACCTTGGCTGCTTACGGCCAAATTGCTGATGTTCTATTTGGTGGTAATAAATTTCCTTTAAGTATTGACCCTACAAAACTTCCAGATGGTGTAGAAGAAACTGTAAACTTTGAAACCAATGAAGAGATACGTAAAGCATCTGGCGATACTAAGCCAGACAAACTACTTCCTGGGGAAACTTATCCAGAGTTTAAAGAACGTCTAGCAGGTCTTGCAGGTAAATTAGAACCTGTACTAGATCAGGTAAAACCTGGACCCAGTGGTAGCCCATCTGCTGTGCAAATGTATCCTGCAGAAGTTGCTGCTAAAAAGATGGAAAAGAAAATTCATGACCAGCTAGAGGAGTCTCACGCAAAGAAACATCTTCGTGCGGCTGCTTTTGAATGTGCATTGTTTGGCACAGGTATTATGAAAGGTCCATTTGCGGTAGATAAAGAGTATCCAAACTGGAATGAGGATGGTGAGTATACGCCACTATTTAAAACAATTCCACAAACTACTTCCGTATCTATCTGGAACTTCTATCCAGACCCAGACGCATCTACAATGGAAGAGGCAGAGTACATAGTTGAGCGGCACAAAATGTCTCGTTCACAAGTACGAGCACTTAAAAAACGTCCTTACTTCCGCCCCAATGCTATTGATAACGCATTAAAGATTGGTGAAAACTACCGCAAAGAGTGGTGGGAACAGGTCATGGAAGATAACTCCGAAGAAGAGGATAAAGCAGAACGCTTTGAAGTCTTAGAGTTTTGGGGTTTTGTTGATAGAGAAATTATTGAAGATCAGGGAGTAGACATTCCCTCAGAACTAAAAAATGCAGATCAGTTGAGTGTAAATATTTGGATTGCAAATAGCCAAGTATTACGTCTAGTAATGAATCCGTTCACACCAGCTTACATCCCTTACTTTGCTGCACCGTATGAAATGAATCCATACAGTATTTTTGGCGTTGGTATTGCTGAGAACATGGATGACACTCAAACACTTATGAATGGCTTTATGCGTATGGCAGTAGATAACGCTGCCCTATCTGGTAATTTACTTATTGAAGTAGACGAGACTAACCTCGTCCCAGGGCAAGACCTCTCCGTGTATCCAGGCAAAGTGTTTAGAAGACAGGGAGGGGCACCTGGTCAAGCTATCTTTGGCACCAAGTTTCCTAACGTATCTAATGAAAACATGCAAATGTTTGATAAGGCAAGAGTGCTGGCAGATGAATCTACAGGCTTTCCTTCGTTTGCCCACGGACAGACTGGGGTTAGCGGTGTTGGTCGTACTGCTTCTGGTATTTCTATGCTTATGTCTGCTGCGAATGGCTCTATTCGTAACGTAGTCAAGAATATCGATGATTACTTACTAGCACCACTAGGCAAAGCTTTCTTTAACTTTAACATGCAGTTTGACTTTGACAAAGAGATCAAAGGTGACTTGGAAGTTAAAGCTCGTGGTACGGAAAGCTTAATGGCTAATGAAGTACGTAGCCAACGCTTAATGCAGTTCTTACAAGTTGTACAAAATCCAGCACTAGCACCATTTGCTCGTATGGATTATATCGTTCGTGAGATTGCTAAGTCTATGGATCTTGATCCAGATAAAGTTGGCAACAACATGGCGGAAGCAGCAGTGCAAGCTGAGATCTTGAAACAGTTCCAAGCAGCTAATCCGCCAGAACCACAACCAGGTGTTCCTGCACCTCAACAGCCAGGAGGTCCACAGGGCGCTCCAGCGGGCGTACAAGTGCAGGATACGCAAGGTAGCGGGGGTGGTACTATAGGAACTGGTACAGCGCCTCAGCCAGGAGAACAGGGCTTCTCAGCTAATACTGGCCCACAACAGGTACAATGAAACTCGTCGTGAATAATACACTTAAACCTTTTGTAAACAATCCAGAACTGTACAATCCGTTTCTGGAAGAGATACTAACCCGAATTGACAAAGTACATAAACGCCTTGAGCAGATTACAGATGTAGAAGAACTGTATCGTGCTCAGGGTGAAATACGTGTGCTTAGATCCTTATTATTACTTAGGGAACATATTAATGGTTGAATCATCACCAAAGCCACAACCTCGACCACTTTTTAACGGTATGAACTACGA
>Ga0181601_10005860_pt1 | contig 10200 bp, 15 predicted proteins | sample 041ome_8_FD_133020 | JGI IMG/M metagenome (GOLD analysis project Ga0181601, IMG submission 133020) | Coastal salt marsh microbial communities from the Groves Creek Marsh, Skidaway Island, Georgia - 041407BS metaG (megahit assembly) | ecosystem: Environmental > Aquatic > Marine > Intertidal zone... | reverse complement strand
GTAATATCAAGCAAATTTATAAAAAATGATGTCCGAAACAATGATGAATTCATCAAAATGTGTATAGAATAAGGCATTTCATATTACTAGTATTTGATAATAATATGAAATATATTGTTTTTTATTGTGTTTTTATTGCATTTATGGTTGTTCTAATGTATTTTCTTCATTTTCTTCATTCACTTCAGGAACAGTTTCCATTTGTATTGTTTGTTTTGAATCTTTATTGACAATAAACATCTTTACTGCCTCCCATATTTTGGCAGATTCGTCAATAGTATATACACCTCGACGCTGCGCTTGATTCAAGAAAAAAACCATTACATTCAAAGCAATGTTTGTATTGTTAACAGGTACATCCATAATATTCATTTCAATTGTTTTTCCTTCCGTGGGTTGTTCGGTTTGCGTTTCCGTGGGTTGTTCTGTGTCAACTGATGATATATCCATAATATATTATGTATATATTTATTCTTTATACTTTTGAAATACAATTTGTTTTTTGTTGTTTTTGTTTACTTGTGAATACTGCATTCTAATGATTTTAGACATCGGTGTCCTTTTTTTGTTTGTTTTCCACATATATATTTGTAAGTACAGTTAGATAAACGCATTTTATTTTTCATCCATGCTTCATGTGCTTCATCGAAATCTATATTTACTTCATATAATGGTTTTGGTGTCTCACACTTTGTATATTGAATACCTTTTTGTTTTTGTTGACGTGTTGTAACTGGCATTTTAGTGTAATAATATTAGATACATATTGATATTTTACTTCATTCGTTTCAATTTTTGAACTGATTCGTCGATATATTTAAACAGAATACTACTAAAAATATCATAAGATAAATTAGCGCTCATTGAATCTTCTTCCAATGTCATCGAACAACCACCTGTTTCCATAATAGATATATCAAATCTGTGTATTTTTTTATTTAACGAATATCGTATAATGTTTTCTGTTTCTATCATATTATTTTCATTTATATGAAGATGAATTGACAAAACATCTGGATCTACTCCATAACCATTTATACATATATCTACTATCTCTTTATAATTCTTATATGTTAATTTACCACATGTATCAGATAAACATATTTCATTATATCCGATACACGCATGATTCGCTACATGCTCCGCTATCACTTTATTTTCTATTTTACCATCAAACGGACAATGGTCTATACAAGATATATACAATTTAACATAATGACTTGATTTTTTCTTAACCATGTGTTTTGTTTTATTTCCAAAATATAATAATTGATTCATTTTCATTAATTCCTCATTCGTTTTATAAAGTGTTTTATTGATATTTTTTAATTGGAAACGATTTGATACAGATGTAATAAATGCCAAATGTGTCATATTATTATATATTGCTTCTTTTAATTTATTATAATTGGGTACTAATACAAAAATATTGGGTTTATATTTATGTCTTCTAATACCAGCAGATAGTTGTAATTCATTTATTGCTGTATTTTCTTCTTGTTCTTGACTTATATAATTATATAATGGTATTACATCTTTCATAATTGGCATATGTTTATGTGATACTAGAGAACCAATTTCTATATTATTTACAAACTTATAACTGCAAATATCATGATACATATCTATTTTTGCTGTTGTTGGAAAATGTTCTGGTAAATATCCTTGTAATCCATCACGCAGTGAGACGTCTGTCAAAATTGGGTTTATAAATTCGTATACCTCTTTATAGTTTTTATTTTTTTTTAAAAAGGATAATAACTTTTTTGTACCAATCATTATACTATATATCTATTTTTCAATAAAAATCAAATAATCAATTTTTCAAATGAAATAAAGACAAACGGATATTTGTAACTATATATGAATAATATAATTGATAATACTATATATGGTATTCGCAGTATTGTAAATCCTTTATTTGTTAATGATGAGATAGATAATGATAACACAAGTGACGCTAGCGCTACTGTAGATAGTGATGCTACTACAGAAAACATGAATAATGTAAATCAAAACGAAACTAACAATGTCATCAACGATCATGAAATTGTAAATGAATATCAAAATACTTTAGAAAAACAATCATCTGGTTTACAATGCGATAAATATTTTATTCGCATGCTATCTATTTTATCATTAGTTTTGATCGCATCTTTGATTTACTTTGTCATTTTTGCATGATTGCAATTATGTGCGTCATCAATAATATTTGAAATCATACGTGAATAGTTAGTCGATGATGTTTCAAAACATATTGGAAAACAACTATGTATACATGCTTGAATAGACGCACATGCAAATTGAAGTGATAATACCGATGAAAACGCAAAATGTTGGCAATAATTCATACCTACATTACGTGGATGCTTACAAAATATACTATCAATAAAATCCATTATATATTCAAATGTTAAAAAAAAGAACACAAAAACTATGTGATTTCAGAAATATAATGATAGTATAGTAGACACGCGGAGGCGTATATATGAAATTACAAGAATATATAGTTGGTGATTACATTATTTATTGCGTTGTCGGTATTTTTGGGTTGTATATAACAGTAAGTTCAATACATTGTTGTTATAATTTAGCTAAAAAATGTCTTATTTGTAACGATAATATAGAATCCATTAATTGTACGACAATTACAGATCAGTGTAATAAATCTTTTGTATATTTTCCTTGGTTTGATCGTGAAACTACTAATAAACGCGTTCATAAAGAACGAATACAAAAATATGTAAATGAGTATCAAATTGATGTAAATGATTCTATAGACGAAAAAGAAGAACTAAATTCACCACACTAATGTGTATACATATCCATGTGTATACACATTACTTTTTACCTATACCATCTATTTTTTTGTTTTTTTGTTTTTCTTTTTATTTTTGCGAGTATGTGATTTTCCGCCAACTTTTTTAGGGCCCAATTTGTTCGCTTTTTCTTTTTTTCTTTTTATTGTTTTTCTTTTTGTTGTTTTTCTTTTTGTTGTTTTTCTTTTTGTTGTTTTTGGACTGGACTTGGGACTTGGACTTGGACTGGAAAGATAAACAGGACTTCTTGACATTACGTTTGGATTTTCCAAATATTCTTCCCACCATTTCCCTTCAGGAATTTGTTGTCCCTGCATTGTACTACTATACTATATATACATACTATTTCATAGGTGTAAGTTTTCTAATATTACTATATTTACTATCCATGATATATTCTAAATCCTCGGCACTCAAATAATTATCCTTTTTCAACATTTCAGCACCATCATATAACAATTCTTTTGAATTACGAATAATAAACTCGGTACAATCATATGCTTGATGTATCATTCCACTCACTTCATCGTCTATTTTTTCTTTATATGTTTCACTCATTGAAGGATATAACACATCCTTTCCCATACCATAATACAAAATCATACGCTTCGCCAATTTCATTGCTTCTTCAAAATCATTTATAGCACCAGTTGTTACAGAAACACCATAAAATACTTCTTCTGCTATACGACCTGCTAGTAAGATCATCAAATGTTCGAACAACGCTTCACGTGTATTTATTGCCATTCTAGATGGTTCAAATACAGTATATGCTGGACTTGACGGCGCAGATAAATTGATTATCACCTTTTTCATTTTTGAATGGTGTTTTGATAGTATACCTATTACAGCATGTCCCATTTCATGTATTGCTATACGATCAATAATATCACTACTGAAAACATGTTCTGTTGGTTGCCATCCTACCATCATTCTATTTGAAATTATTTCAATATCCGAAAACGTAAATTTCGTACGATCATCACGAATCGCCAACAACATGGCTTCGTTTAGTAAATTCTCTATTTGAGAACCTGAAAATCCATCAGTTAAATCTATTAAATCATCTATTTTTACATCTTTTTTACGTGGTTTTCCTTTGATATGAATATTTATTATTTCTCTTCTTGTTTTTTCATCAGGATTAGTAATGTAAATACGTTTATCAATACGTCCAGGTCGCATTAACGCAGAATCTAATAGATCCGCACGATTTGTTGCACCAACGACGAATATACCAGTAGCTTCTTTGAAACCGTCCAATGCTATTAACAATTCATTTAATGTATTATCACGCTCACTTGAACTACCTTCACCATCCCCTGAACGTGATCTACCTAACGCATCTATTTCATCAATAAAAATAATACACGGTTTATTTTCATGTGCCAATTTGAATAATTCACGAATACGAGCAGCTCCTACACCTACATATTTTTCTTGAAATTGAGAACCTGAAACTGGAATAAATGAAACATTTGCTTCTCCAGCTAGCGCTTTTGCTAACAATGTTTTACCATTTCCCGGTGGACCTTCTAATACTAATCCTTTTGGGACACGCACATTGTATTTAGCATACTTGGTATAATTTGTTAATATATCTATACACTGCATAAGCTCTTTCTTTACATTATCATAACCTCCTACATCAGAAAATGAATGGCTCGTATCTTCCAATATTTCAAAATTATCAGATCCTTTACGTTTTCGTTTTATTTTTTGCGGCATATATTGATTATTTCGTGATTGTGGCGGCAATAAATCAAAAATATCATTTGGATTATCAGTCATTTTTCCAGGATTACCGCCATTAATTATTATTTGAAACCCACCTTGAAATGGATTTTCTTCCTCGTCATCTTCGTCTTCATTATTATCTGTATTATTGAATCTTTTTTCTTTGTTATTCATCTTATTCTTCTGTAACAGATCATCAATCGTTTCATTCAAAGATTTCGAGAACATATTATTTCGTTGACCTCGCATTTTATAATATTTATGTTGCTCTAAATTTACCACGACATCATTATGTGTGTTATTTATATTCATATGTTTCAAATATTTTTCATAATAACCACGCGATATTGAATAATCACGATCATTCCGACGATTCATTGTAAATAATTGTTGATTATTACGATAATTATGTTTGAAACTAGATATAAAAATCGATTGTGAAGGTATCAACAAACATATTAATGTTATAATTATCCGCATATACTATTATTATTATTTTATTTTTATGTTTTTTACCTGAAAAAGAAATCTTATAATATTCTATACTGATATGTCCCGTTGTGATTGTGAAAATTGCGAGTGTAAAAAATGTGGTGCAAAACCAGAATCTACTAATGCTGATAAATGGAGATACACTATCTATACAACTATTCTTTTTTTAATCATTGTTAACCCTATGACTTACAAATTAGTTAATGGTATTCTCGGACGTGTTTTTGGTGTCATTGCTGATTCACGCGGATGCCCTTCTATGCTAGGAATAATGATACACGCTATTGTATTTACTTTATTATTGCGTTACATGATGGAATTGGATCTATAAATTCATAAAAATTGAAATATAATCATTTGTATATTATATTTCAACCTAGAATTATTACCAGAATTATTACCAGAATTATTAACAAAGTATCAGAATATGACAACATATAACGGTGACACTATTAGGCGAGGATTTATTCGTGGTGACGGTGAATCACAAGGACGTCGTAATGGAATCGTTCCAGAAAATGTATTACCGAAATATACACCCTATCCCGAACCAAATCCAAATGTTAGAAAAACTGCTTTCTTTTCACAAGGACGTCGTAGTGGCATTCTACATACCACATTTAAAAAAGAAACAAAAAATCATCCTTATTGTCAATATGATTGTTTTTATCCTGCATATCATTGCTGTCAAATATGTAAAGTACAAATATGCAGATTACATACCAAATACAAATATTTCTGTAATGACTGTTATTTTAGTGATGTGTCTAGAGAAGTAATAGATGCGATAATACAAAAAAACGAACATACTACTTGTCATTCTGCTGTAAAACGATTATATAATTATATGGTTGAACGATTGTTTCCCGAAGATGACTAAATATGGAAAAGATAAATATTTACATTGTTATCCCAGCTACATTGGACTGTAAATGATTTTTTTATGTATGGTGCCAAATCAAAACTGTAATTGTATAATAACAAGTATCCACTGAATTCGCGGAAGATTTTTTCATATAGTTTATCATTATCTTCTTTGGAAAATATTACATTACAACAATAGAGAACATCGTAATTGCCAAAATAATGATTATTGTAATCATCCCATTCAAATTCCACCCTTCCATGATCTGTTTCCAATGTCTCATTTAATATTTTCAAACTCGTTTCATAACGTGCTTTGTGTATTTCGATACCCGTACACAACATGTTTGGAAAATTCGCACTCATCTGTGTTACTAGACGTCCACAACCACTACCAATATCTATAAAATGTTTACATTCTTGTATCCCCGAGACGTCTTTGATAATATCTATTATATTTTGTGGATTGACTTCTCCATAAATATACGATTTATTTGTAATATCTAGGTCATTTGGAATTATATAATGCTCTGGTGCAATATCATATTTCACCTTTGGCATATTACAGGTTCCCGATTTTCACTTTTGAATATCTATGTCAATATACATTTAAATTGTAACAATATAAAATTTTAACGCATAAATGTATAATGGTAAAGGTTATTGATTGTTTTACATTCTACAATGAATTAGAGATGTTAGATTTCAAATTACGTGAATTAGAAGATGTTGTTGACTATTTTGTTATTGTAGAAGCAACAACTACCTACTCCGGAAATAATAAACCACTCTATTTTCAGATGAATAAACACCGTTATAATAAGTATATTAATAAAATAATTCATATTGTTGTTGATGACCTTCCAAATAATAATAATGCATGGGACAATGAATTTTACCAACGTACTTGTATTCATCGCGGCATTGAAAAAATTCCAAAATTAGCAGATTCAGATATTATTATTATTGAAGATTGTGATGAAATACCAGATAGTAAACAATTAAATATAATAAAACACATGGATATTCATGAACCATTTTCTCTTGAAATGGATATGTATTATTATAATTTGACTTGTAGAGGGGGTAAATGGTATCATAGCAAAATATTACCTTATAGTATTTATAAAACCATTAATGACCCACAAAAGATACGTTTTATTAATAATTGTCGATATATAAGCCAATGTGGATGGCATTTTTCGTATTTTGGAAATCCCCAATTTATTGTAAACAAACTCAAGAATTTTTCACACCAAGAATACAATAAACCACAATATTTAGATGAGAAAACAATACAACAACAGATTGATAACTGCTCGGATTTATTTTTTCGAACGGAACAACACTGTAGTTTTACAAAAATAGCTGTTGAAGACAATAAATATTTACCGGTTCACCACACAATGTTGTTGTGACGATGAAAATAATTATGATATTGTTATACTATCAACATTATCATGTATACCCAATTCTTGTATAACTGGTATCTCACTGTTATTTTGTTTCATCATATCAACTACACTTTTCTGTATATGTTGATTACATTCTTTTTCCGGAGTTTCAGGGCGCAAATCACTATCATTTGTCTGCGTTTTTTCGTATTTTTTACGACAAGATATTTTATGACGACTTAACGAACGATTATTCGTCGTTTCATACACATTGCATATATCACACTTAAAGGGTTCATCTGAAATAGTTGTCACATTTGAATAAAGAGGTTTCAAATAACTATCCAAACTCGGCAAATTCAGATTATCTAATTGTGAGGTTATAGTCTTATTGAATTGTTTGCACGTATCAAGCAACTTTTGTTTATTAGTTACTAAATTACGAAAATCATCGTTTATAGCATCCAGAATTTCCTTGGGTATGATATTTGTATTTTCATTATCATTTTCAAACAATACTTGTGTTTTTGTATGCAGGCTGTCTACAATATCTACACATGTTTTTATAATTTGGGGTGAATAATCCACGGAATGTACGTATATTGCTATTTGAGAACCAACAAAATCTATTTGAAAATTCTGTTTTGACGTTATACCACTATGATGTGAAAGGAAAATACCATGTTGTTTTTGTTTTTCAATATCGCGTATGAATTTTTGAACTTCTCCGAGGGTTACGTTTTTGTCGTAATTTTTCGTCTCTATCATAATCACGGGTTTATTTGGACGTTTCAAATGGAAATCACAACACGCTGTTTTACCCGTTGTATTCATTACTTCCGCACTCGGATACAATTGTGACAATACTGACTCCAATTTATTTTCTCCGAATTGCCCTTTGTACGAAGAATTGGTATATTTGGATAAAAAATCGGATAAATCGCTCATCAATTTGTCTTTTTGTGAGTCGTTTTTAATATCATTGATGTTCGATACAATATTATTTTCTACTGATGATAGATTCTGTTGGATAGACGTAATAAACTGCATCGTCTTAATATCATATTGGGATATCATTTTTTCAATATTATTATCCGATAATGACTGTGTTATGGTATTATTAATATCCGTCTTAAAATGATATATACGTTCTTGGATATCAGAATAAAAAGTTTGGTTCGTTTTTGGAATTATGTTCTCTATTTGTTGATAACTTGTTTGGATAATCTTGTCGCATTGTTCGAGAACGTATTGTTGTATTGAATGATTATTATTCTGTGAATGTGATATAATAAATTCCTTAATGTCTTGGAACCCACCGGTTCTCGTTTCTTGTAGTTTTAGGACGAATTGTCCTATAACATCATCTTGAATGTTATTTACATTCTGTTTTATATCCGTTATTTCTGAACTCATACTTCTAATACCACGCATTATTTGCGATAACATTGTATTACTCATTGTATCATCCATGTTCTCGACTAATTGTTCTAACAAATCAACCAAAATAATATTCATCACTTCTGGATTGACGTTTGGATTGGATTTATAAAATTCGCATACTTTTGGATCATATATAATTAATGGTTCTGAACTCATATCAATAGATAATTATAATTATTATTTTTTAAACCTTTTTCATTTCTATTACGTATAACGAAAAAATATTATAATATTATATATTATGAGATTTTTTGAAAACCCCTTTAAAACAAAATCCAAGACACAAGATCAGGATGTTAACCCATTACGGATCAAATTCAATCAAAGTATAAACAATATGAGGATTTTAAAGATAAAGGTGAAATAAAGTGTAAACAACTCACATACGAGAATGCGGTTGATTTATTAGAAAATAAAAAAGAATTAATAATATTAGAGAAAAAAAAGGTACTACGTGGGGTAACAGATACATCTTACACTTTATACAATTAGACGAAAAAAATATACAATTAGACAAAAAAAATATACAATTAGACAAAAAAATTATACAATTAGACGGAAAATACTATTATCGTATTATACGTTCATTCAAACAATACTATCTTGATAATTGGAATTGGAAACCCATGGTTAAAAAAGAAGAATTAGAAAATTGTCCGTCACTTGACGATCCCAAAAAAATGACAAAAGTTCCTGTAAAAAGTTATGAATGGGATGGGCAATCTGAACCTCAATATTTCGTGTGGGGACGTAATAAAGATAAAGTACGAGATTATATAAAAGAAAATATCAAAAATTCCGAATATGAGGCCACCCATCATATGGAAAATTTAATAAATTATATGCTGTATAAACCTAAACCTGTAGAACATCGTGGTAATTGGATAAAATACAGCGATGATCTGAGTGTTAATGTCAAAAGCAAAATGATATCCTGGGATGACGAAAATATGTTTATTGTTACCAATCCAAATGATGAATCCGAAAATACAACAACAATAAAATATGACCAAATATATAAATTCGAAGCATTACATAAAGCTTTAGCAAATAACGAAAATTATAAAAAACAATTTGACGAGTATTTCCCTGATAACCCAACAAGTGGTGGAGGAAAAAAAATAAGGAATAAGGTAAGAACGCGTTCTAATCGTATGAAGAGAAAAGATAAAATAACAAGAAAAAATAAGATAACAAGAAAAAGTAAAACAAAAAAGAACCACTAATAACTATTCGTATATGTTTAGAAACAAATACGTATAACGAAAAAATATTATAATATTATAATATTATATATTATGAAATTTTTCAAGACCTTAAAGAATAAAATTTTAAAAAAAAAACCCGAGACACCTCAACTCGAGAGACTTCAAGACACGAATATTCGATTTTGGAATTTTATAGAAACAGATAAACAAATAGTGTGTAAAAAACTCACATACGAGAATGCG
>Ga0181601_10005859_pt1 | contig 10201 bp, 9 predicted proteins | sample 041ome_8_FD_133020 | JGI IMG/M metagenome (GOLD analysis project Ga0181601, IMG submission 133020) | Coastal salt marsh microbial communities from the Groves Creek Marsh, Skidaway Island, Georgia - 041407BS metaG (megahit assembly) | ecosystem: Environmental > Aquatic > Marine > Intertidal zone... | reverse complement strand
TCCCTGAAACGCCAGCTTGATCGTTCGGTCAAACTGAAGCCGCAAAGGCCCCGTTTCCGCTTCACCCGTCGCGTCCGTTGCCAAACTTCCACCCTGCCAAATCTAACTCACTAATACGGAAAGATTATCACGCCTCGCGGCACCGCCAAGCTAAATCTCATATGGGAAATATGGGTCGACAGTTTTTTAAAGGCGAACATCAGGTTGTTCGCTGGCATATTGCGGCGCTCTAAGACCGCAAGATCATAGCGCGCGGCGATATTGGCGACGTCATCTGCATCCTTGTAGCCAATATCTTGGTCCTGCTGGCGCAGGCTGGCGTGAAAACTTGCGTCGCTTTCAGATGCGAATTTGCCCTCGCGGAGGAATGGACCATAGACAAAGAACCGACCGCCCGGCGCTAACAGACGGCTAACGCCCAAGAACACTGCTTCCGCCGCGGTGTCTGATATGAGATGCAGCAGGTTCACCAGGATCACCACATTGATACTTCCGGCAGCCAGGGGCCATTCCGGCTGCTCGACATTCAATGGGATTGCCGGGGCCATATTGCTAGCTCCATTGCGAGCTCTAGCGGCTTCCGCCCATGCGTCAATACTGGCGAGGCGTTCTGGCACGACATCTGTCGGCTGCCATTGCACGTTCGGAAATGCGGCTGCGAACGCAGCACAATGTTGCCCTGTGCCACTGGCGATCTCGACGGCATGACCGGCTTGCGGCATGTAGTCCGTGAGTACCGCCAGTATCGGCTCAAGGTTTCTGGCGGCGGCGGGGGCATTCAGTCTACCGTCAGCCTCTGGCGGGGTTGTCTTGATCGTGCCGGTGTAAATCGGGCGCATTCCGATTACTTGCCCTTGAAGACGGGCGGGCGCTTTTCGGCGAAGGCGCGCATGGCCTCTTTTGAGTCCTCGTATTGTCCAAGTTCGCCGGTCATCCCTTGCTCAAAGCGATAGCCGTCTCGCAGGCTCATCTCCTCAATCGTATTGAGTGAATGCTTGGCGAGCTTCATGGCGATTGGGCTCTTGGATGCGATATCCCGGGCCATATCCATAGCGGCGTCCATAAGGTCTTCCGGGGCTGTAACAGCTTCGATGATGCCAAGGCGATATAACTCAGACGCTGGCACGCGGTAGCCGGTGAACATCATCCGCCGTGTGAGAGAATGCCCGAATAGCCGCATGGCATGTCGCCCGCCGCCAAGCAGGCCAACATTGATTTCTGGAAGCCCGAGCGAACCTTTTTCCGACGCAATCAAGATGTCACAAGACGCAGCCACCGCCAGGCCAGCGCCAAGGGCAGGGCCGTTCAGTGCACAGATGACAGGCTTCTTGCATTCCATAATGCAGTGGAAGCTTTCCCTGGATGTGCGGCTATTTTGCCAGTGGTCACCTGGCTGGGCGACGCGTCCCACCCGGGATTTAATGTCTGCCCCCGCGCAAAACACTTTGCCCTGGCCCGTTAGCACGGCAACGCGCACATCATCCATGTCGCTGATCCGGTCAAAGACCAACATCATTTCCTGCCGGAACTGCGGGCTCATGGCGTTCACTGGCGGATTATCGATTGTGACGCGAGCAATGTGGTCAGCGATTTCGCATTTGATGATGGTCGTTTCCATGGCGCATGCCCCTTGGCGTTTTGGTTAGTTTCGTTACGCTACCGCACCAAAGAGCGGCCCGAAAGTGAGGTTGCTTCAGCAAGAATCATATCAGGTGGGGAAATTTGGCATGGCATATGACTACATTATCGTCGGCGCTGGTTCTGCCGGATGCGTCCTGGCGAACCGCCTTTCCATGAACCCAAACACTAAGGTTCTGCTGCTGGAGGCAGGCGGCGAAGACAAGAGCATGTGGATCACAGTCCCGGTCGGTTTTCAAAAGCTGCTGAACCATCCGAAGTTCAATTGGAACTTTGAGACAGAGGCAGATGAGAACGTGAAGGGCCGCCGAATACCGATTCCCCGTGGCAAAGTGATCGGCGGATCATCCTCGATCAACGGCATGCTCTATGTCCGGGGCAACCCGATTGATTTCAACACCTGGGCGCAGCTTGGTAATCGCGGCTGGGGCTATGATGACGTGCTGGATTATTTCAAAAAGGCGGAGACGTTCGAGCGCGGCGGTGATGATGTCCGCGGCGGCGAAGGCCCGCTCTATGTTTCAGACATGGTTGAACGACATGAAATGGTCGACGCCTTCGTGCAGGCTGGTGTTGAAGTCGGGTATCCCGATAACCCGGACTATAACGGTAAGGATCAAGCCGGGTTTGGTTACTACCAGACCACTATGAAGGATGGTCGACGGTACAGCGCGGCTGCCGCATATCTGCACCCCGTCCGCAGCCGGCCGAACTTGGATGTGCAGTCTAACGCCCGCGCTCACCGGGTCATACTTGAGGGCAAGCGCGCAGTCGGCGTCATCTACGAGCAAGACGGCGCGATGCGTGAAGCGAAGGCGGATGGCGAAGTCATTCTGTCCGCCGGCGCGGTCCAATCCCCGCAATTGCTGGAGCTTTCTGGTGTTGGCTGCCCGGACGTGTTGAGCGCCCAGGGCATTAATGTAGCCCACGACCTGCCCGGCGTCGGCGAAAACTATAGGGACCATTACGCCGCGCGCTTTGCTTGGCGCGTTAATCAGCGCATTACGTTGAACGAGCAGACGCGCGGGCTAGGGCTGGTCAAAGGCGTACTGCAATACGCGTTCAACCGCACAGGCATCCTGACGTGGACCGCCGGTGTTGGCCATGGCTTCGTGAAAAGCCGGCCAGAACTGGATACCCCTGATTGCCAGTTCTTCTTCGCCCATGGCAGCTTCGATGCCATCACCCGGAAGTTCCATAAAGACCCTGGCATGACCATCGGCGTGTACCAGTGCCGGCCAGAGAGCAAAGGCTCCATCCATATCCAATCCGCAAACCCGGAAGCAGCACCAACGATTCGCCAGAACTTCCTGGATGACCCGATTGATCAGGCAGCGATTATTGGCGGGATGCGCGTTGCCCGACAGGTCGGGGAAGCAAGCGCACTCGGTAAATACCGCGAAGAGGAACTCTATCCAGGCATAGCGATGCAATCGGACGAAGAATTGCTCGAATACGCCCGCGCCACTGGCGCCACCACGTATCACGTCATGGGAACGGCCAAGATGGGCACAAAGGATGATCCCATGGCCGTTACGGATGATCGCCTGCGGGTGCGCGGCATTGAAGGACTTCGGGTGATAGACGCATCCGTCATGCCAACCATGCCTTCTGGTAATATCAACGCACCGGTGATCATGGTCGCCGAAAAGGGTGCGGACATGGTGCTGGCGGATGCCCGCGCCTGAGCAAGAACACGATCCACAGCGGGGCTCGACCAAGCGGCGATTACAGGCCACGCTGTCCATGAATCCAGAACCGGCCCACGTGCCGCGCTAACGTAAAAAGGAAGAAATATGCGACCGAATAAAATCAAAGAAATGTGGGCTGCTGGTCAATCTGCATCCCTCGGCTGGCTCTCAATCTCTCATAGCTTCACAGCGGAGATGATGGCGCGCCAAGGCTTCGATGCGCTCTGTGTTGATCTACAGCACGGCATGTCTGAGATGAACGATGTACTGCCAATGTTGCAGGCAATCTCGCAGACAGACACCGTGCCGTTTGTGCGTGTTGCCTGGAATGACCCGGCAGCCATCATGAAAGCACTGGATGTCGGCGCTTATGGCATTATCGTGCCACTGGTGAACAATGCGGAAGAAGCCGCAAAAGCGGTTGCTGCTTGCCGCTATGCCCCTGTCGGCATGCGCTCTTCTGGCCCGATCCGTGCGGCGCATTATGGTGGTGCCAATTACTTCGAGGAAGCGAATGACCAGATCATCGTGATGGCGATGATTGAGACCAAAGAAGGCCTCGAAAACCTGGATGCGATCTGCGCCACGCCAGGTCTCGACGCCGTTTATATTGGTCCGGCTGATCTGTCCTACGCGCTTGGTCTGCCGCCCCAGGCAGACAATCCTAACCCGCTGCACATGGAAACCTGTAACAAAATCCGCGATACCGCGCACAAGCGCGGTATCAAAGCCGTTATGCATTGTGCAGGTGCCGAATTTGCTGCTGGAGCCATCAAGCGCGGGTTTGACATGGTTATGCTGACCTCAGACCTCGCCTGCATGATCGCAGGGGCGAAGGACCAATTGGCTAAGCTCAAAGCCGGTACGTCCTAGGTTGAAATGCGGGGAGGCGGGCCAGATTTGGTCAAGCCTCCCCATACTGCTCTGCCAATACCTATGGATAAAATTGGATTGCCCAAACGGGTCGCTACCCGCTAAATTTGCGGGGAAATTAGATGTTCGGAGAAACGGCCATGCGCTTCACAGAAGCCCAAATTCAGCAATACGAAACTGAGGGATATGTCTTCCCCATTGACGTGCTGGATGCTGATGAACTGGCACGGCACCGGGCGAGCTTGGAGGCCGTTGAAGCCCAAAACGGCGGCAAACTGTTGCCAACGCAGCGCCCGAAATCCCACCTTCTGTTTAAATGGCTGGATGATCTCATCCGCGACCCACGTGTTCTGGACCCGATAGAGCAATTAATCGGGCCGAATATCCTCTGCTGGAATACCATCTTTTGGATTAAAGACGCAGGGTCAGAAAGCTTCGTTTCCTGGCATCAGGATAACCGCTATTGGGGCCTTTCAAGCGATAAAGTCATCACAGCCTGGTTGGCGCTTTCCCCAGCCCAGGTCGAAAATGGCTGTATGCGCGTTATGCCGGGCACCCATAAGGGCGATGTGCTAAACCACGAAGACCGCTATGACGATGACAATATGCTGACCCGCGGCCAAGAAATCACGGAAGGCGTCGATGATGCCCGCGCCGTACATATGCCGCTGCAGCCCGGCCAGATGTCGATCCATAATTACCGCGCCGCCCACGCAAGCGGCCCGAACACCGGCACCGACCGCCGCATTGGCGTCTCCATGCACTTCATGCCGGTAGAGACCGAGCAAGTTGTCGGCGAATGGGATTCAGCAGCTCTCGTACGCGGCCAAGACCCCCACAGAGCCTTCGAGCACACGCCACGGCCCACCCGAGACCTGGACCCCGCCGTATTCGCATTCCACGCCAAAGCCGCGGAAGCCATCAACAACATCCTCTATGAGGGGGCTGCAACGAATACGGCCAAGCTTTGATAGGCCTGTAGGCATAACTACGCCGTCTCTGGCTTTGCTATGCTGTCAGTTGCGGTGCGGGCAATCAGTACTTTCGCGCACCTGCTTCCGAGGCTGCGCGCGGAACCAAAGCCTTAACTAGGTTTTTCATATCTAAGGTGCCAACCGGTGCGCCGTCGCGCATCACGAGATAGGTGTGAGATGTATCGCCGCCAGATGTGCTGATAAGGCTTTCAAGAGTATCATCAAAGTCAACCTCGCCATGGGCATTACTGGGCGCGTTGGTTCCATCCAAGGTCGTCATGATCGATCGCACACGCAGCACACGGGCGCGATTTATATCGCTAACGAAGTCTTCGATATATGTATCGTTAGGATTGAGCAGGATGTGCTGCGGCTCGCCTTGTTGGATGATTTGGCCGTCTTTAAGAATGACCAAGTGGTCAGCCAATTTTAGGGCCTCATCAAGGTCGTGAGTGATGAAGACTATGGTCTTTTGTAGCTCTGTCTGCAGTTCAAGCAACAGGTCCTGCATGTCCGTGCGGATCAAAGGATCGAGTGCGGAGAATGCCTCATCCATTAGCATAATCGGCGCATTTGATGTTAGCGCCCGGGCAATGCCGACGCGCTGTTGCATGCCGCCTGAAAGTTGGTGCGGATAATGTTTGTCGAAGCCCTCTAAGCCCACTCGGCTCAGCCACTTGTGCGCCTCAAGCAGATATTCGCGCTGTGCAACGCCACGTACTTTCAGTGTCGTTCCGGCGTTCTCAGCCACTGTGCGATGGGGCAAGAGCGCAAACTTCTGGAATACCATCGACATCACTTCGCGGCGCATGGTGCGAAGCTGTGCTTCATCATACGCCAGCACGTTGTCCCCATCGACTTCAATCCGACCCTGCGTCGGCTCAATCAACCGGTTCAAGTGCCGGATCAAGGTGGATTTTCCAGACCCCGAAAGGCCCATAATGACGGTGATCTCGCTTTCGCGCATATCCACATTAATATCGCTCAAGCCAAGCACATGGCTGTATTGTTCAAGCAAATCTGCTTTGCTGGCGCCGTTCAGCACATGCTCCAGAGCCGTCTGTGGGTCCGCCCCGAAGACTTTGTAGAGGTCTCGGATCGAAATTTTCACTGAGTTGGTCAACGCGCTGCCTGCCTTAATTTTTCTGTGCAGCATTGATGCGGTTCAACGCAGCCTTCGTGACGCGGTCGAGAATGATCGCGAGTAGAACAATACCGAGACCGGAAACCAGACCAACCCCAAGCTCCAAGTTCCGAATTCCGCGCAGCACCAGCACGCCGAGGCCGGGTGCTGAGACAAGCGATGCGATGACCACCATCGCCAAGCTCATCATGATCGTTTGGTTCACACCGGCCATAATATTGGGCAACGCCAATGGTATTTGTACCCCAAACAGCTTCTGGCGGTCTGTCATGCCGAAGGAATCGGAGGCTTCAATAACCTCTTCATCCACAAGCCTGATGCCCAGATCTGTCAAGCGGATCACGGGAACGATCGCGTAGAGAATGATCGCGATGCCATACAGTTTCGGCTCTGTTACTGAGAACAGAAAGATCAGCGGAATCAAATACACAAAGGCCGGCAGCGTTTGGAGCATATCCAAGACCGGTATAGTGAGCCTTTGCAGCGTATTGCTGCGGGACATGGCGATGCCTATCGGCACGCCCATCAGCACACATAAAAACGCGCAGACAAAGATGATCGCGAGCGTCTGCATTGCATAGTCGTAGTGATCAATCAGAGCCAAAAAGCCCAGGCACGCGACCACAAGTCCAACCATCCGAAACGACCTGGACGCCAGAAAGACAACCAGCATTAGGATGGGAAACATGAGCCACCACGGCGTCACGTCAAATGTATAAAGTGCAAATTCCAATATCCAGCTGAGTGGCTGGGTGATTGGGTCAAGAACAAACTGAAGCGGATTCTTGACCGCCAGAAAAGCGTTTTCGACGCCCTTCGTTAAGTCTCTTGATTGTGCAACGCGTCCGCATGCATCGTTGAGCGCATCCAGCGATGGGAACGGCAGGTCCCAAATTGATGCTTCTTTGGGACCATTCGCCTTGGCGAGCAGATCGGCCATGGAAAGCGGGCCATCGCCCGTTTTACCGGCATCGCACCAAGCGCGCAGGCCAAGATTATCAAATAGAAAATCATAGGTAGCCATGTGATACCCGTTCGTCCATCAATGCGGATAAAAGTATCCGTTAGGCAGCAAGTTTGCGTACCTGTTCGCGAGAATACGCCGGGCAGACACGTAGGCCTGCCCGGCTTTCCCGTTACTTGATGAAGGCGGACAGTTTTGCCCGTGCATCGTCATTCACCCATGCCGACCACACATCAGACTGGGTCGTCAGGAAGTAAACAGCGGCTTCTTCTGCAGACGCGCTGTTCTTCTCCTGCCAAGCCAAGAGGCTGCTGAGCAGGCCAATTTCGAAGCTGACTTTACCCATCAGCGCAGCGACTTCAGGCTCACGTTTGGCAAGTGCGGCGGTCGCAACCGTCAGCACGGGCGCTGGGGGGAAGTCAGAAACGGCAGGCTTCGCGTTCTCTTTTTCCTGATTCCCTTTATGGGCGGCCATGTCGATATTGCCGATAGTGACTTTCGTCATTTTGTACTTACCGAGAACCGCAGTCGGGCCCCAGTAATAGCCGAACCATGGCTCTTTGTTCTCGTATGCCGCAGCGATGGATGTCGCCAGGGTTTCGCCAGAACCGTGATCGAAAATATCGACCGTACCGCGCATATCCAGCGCCTTAATCAGGTTGTCGTTAACAATGCGGCACCCCCAGCCATCGGGGCAGTTATTGAAGCGCCCACCGACCAGCTTTGGATTGGCAAGAATGCCTTTGACGGTGGTCAGTTCAGGGTGCGCTTCGGCGAGATAAGTTGGAATCCACCAGCCTTCAACGCCGCCTGGATCAAACACGTCTGCGAGTCGTGTAACTTTGCCTTCAGCTTCAAGCTTGGCATATACGGCACCTGTGGAGTTCAGCCACAATTCAGTAACGATGTCCGGCTCGCCATTTTCTGCCAGTGAGGCCACAGATGTCGTGGTTGCTGATGGAACTTTCTCTACGGAGCAGCCATAGCCTTGTTCCATCAAAAACTTGGAAACCTCAGTAATAATCTGGGACGATGCCCAGTTCATTTCGGTGATTGATACTTCACCGCAATCGGCATGTGCTGCGCTTGGAAAGCTTAAAGCAATACTCGAAGCAACGCCAACCAATCCAGCAAGAATGCTCTTGCGCATATTTTTCTCCCTGTTGATGCACGCGCCAAAGCTTTTCGGCTACTTACCGACACTAGGCTCGTGTCATTTTATGATGATTTTTCACCTTACGGCGCATCACCGGTTTTTACAAGGTCCGGCCTAGGAATTTGATCAACCAAGGCAAGCTTTTGAACTCGCCGCGGGGTCAATCTCTGCCTGGCCATCATGTTATTATGAGCCTGCTGCAAGTGCTTCGACTGAAGCCCAGAGCGCATCATCAATCGTGACCGGATCTCTGTTCTTGCTGGTCGAGCCTGGTATGCGAACTGGCAGGTCATCAATGATTTCACTCGCCACGCGGTCGACACTTTCGGCAAGCATCCCGGCATGTGCGGTGGGGTCGATCAGAATGTAAAACTGGCCGAGATCATGGGGTGGTCCTTCCGCCGCTTTCAACCCTTTCACATCCAGTGAATTGACGGACCCCGTCAATCCGGCAGCTAGGAATTCAACCAGAAGGCCGAGCGCCCAACCCTTGTATCCTGCGGCACTCGCCAAGGACCCTTGCAGCGCACTTTCTGGATCAGTCGTCGGTTGGCCATCGCCATCAACCGCCCATCCCAATGGGATGTCCTCACCGGCAGCTTTCGCCATTGTAATTTTGCCAAGTGCCACAGCAGATGTTGCGAAATCGGCATGCATCGCGGGCCCGTCCGTCCCTGGCAAAGTGAAAGCGATTGGATTTGTCCCAAGCACCCGCTTCTTGCCGCCCTGGCCGGCCACGATGGCCGAAGCATTCGTGAACCCGATACCGATTAACCCGGCTGCAGCAATCTGTTCAGTGAAGAATCCAAGCGATGTGCACGTGTGAGAATGGGCAATTGACAGTGTTGCTACACCGCAGCTTTTTGCAGCCTCAATGGCTTTCGGCAATCCACGCTCGAATGCCGGCTGCGCAAAGCCGAGCCCCGCATCAACAGTAACAGTGCCTGGGCGTGGTGTCGTGACAAGCGGTTCAACGGTTCCGTTGACCCTGCCAGATGCCAGTTGCACGCAGTAACTCTCCAAATAATAGAGCCCGCAGATCACATTGCCGGTCTGTTCAGCCCGCGCCACGGCCCGCGCCACAGTGCGTGCCTGCCAGGCGCCAGCACCATATGCCACCAGGGCCTCTTTGCTCTTGCGCTCAATGTCCGCGACTGAAACCTGCATTGCACTTCTCTTTCTGATCTGCCCGGTTCACCAATATCTTTGCCTTGTAGTGTCGCCTAGTGCGGCAAAGCAGTCTATGCGCCTGGACCACTTAGGCGAACTGTCCTCCGGTGAGTTTTTGGTTCGCTTATGTTAGCGATTCATCATTGACTAGATCGACGGCCAGTACCTAACCATACCGATCAGACATAATAAGCCATGTCCCAGAATGCGATCACCATGATACGAGAATTTGAGAGGACGTAGGCGGTGGCGCTCGAAAGTTCTGACGATCTCTCGGCGTTTGCTAACGCAAAAGCCTGCCGATCGAATGATAGCGCGGGCGTGTGTCCGCCTTTTCCTGCGGAAAAGGCGTTGGTGGAGCTGAGGGGATTCGAACCCCTGACCTCTGCATTGCGAACGCAGCGCTCTCCCAACTGAGCTACAGCCCCACAATCGTAAGCGGGCATTGGCGCATTGGGGTTCGGAGCCTACGACGATGGGTGCTGATAATGGGGGGCGGGGGGTAAGTCAAGCGGGACGATTTGGCGCCTAGCTATTTGGGCTGAAAGGGCTGGACAAAACTGGGGTGGGGGACGATATTCAGCGGTGAAC
>Ga0181601_10005851_pt1 | contig 10208 bp, 6 predicted proteins | sample 041ome_8_FD_133020 | JGI IMG/M metagenome (GOLD analysis project Ga0181601, IMG submission 133020) | Coastal salt marsh microbial communities from the Groves Creek Marsh, Skidaway Island, Georgia - 041407BS metaG (megahit assembly) | ecosystem: Environmental > Aquatic > Marine > Intertidal zone... | reverse complement strand
GCGTGCCGGAAGAAGGCGCCCCCCGCGCCCCCCCCCCCCCCCCCCCCCGAGCCCAAGGGCCTGGCGAAGCTCTTCGGCAAGAAGAGCGCCGCGGCGCCCCCCCCCGCGAACGTGCGCGACGTGGAGTACGTGTACCAGGAGTCCATGTCCGACGCGTACGCGCGCGTCAAGAAACAGCGCGAGATGACCAAGAAGAAGTTTGAGGCCAAGGAGAAGGGCGGGCTGTCGCTCTTCATGTTCAACGCGCTTTCCGCGGTGAACTTCGAGGAGGACATCGAGGCGGACCGCGGGTTGTTAGCGCAGGCGAAGAGAATGGGCAAGGGGGACAAGATGTCCCGCGAGCAGTACGGCGCTTTACAGAGGAAGGTGGGAGGCACCAAAGGGGGCTTTTTCGGAGAAAACATATTCGCCAAAGGCGAGTACCTCGATAAAGGATACGTCGAAACCGCCGAGGAGCAGCCCGTGGAGGTGGTGGCGAAACCCTTCCTCGCGCTCGTGCTCGTGGGGGTGCTCGCCACGACCGTCTACGTCGTGCAGCAGGTGGGCAGCGCGGGCGCCATCTGAGAAGGTTTCTTTTCTTTAAAAGAGGGTGTTTGAGGTGGTGGTAGAGCGTCTCAGTAGTACTACGTATCAAAGACGATCTTCGTAGACTATCCTCTCGTCGCTCGTTCGCTCACGCCGCCGCGCCGGACGTAGATAAAGACGCTTTCTTCGCGCCCGGGGGCGTCGGCGGCGGATTCGGCGCCAGCGCGGCATCCGCGGGCGGACTCTGCCCGTCAGTAGACACTCCGTTGGCGCCGCCGTAAAACGCCGCCGCCTCGTAGCGCGCGCGCTGCTGCGCCGCGAAATACTGGCGCTGCGCGAAGGCGTACGCCTCCTCCGACGAGGCAAACGCGGCGACGCCCGGTCCCGCGAAACTCGGAGAGCTCTCGTCTACGTCTCGCGCGGCGGCTTGCCCGTATCCATCGCTATACCCGGGTGGAGGCGCGGGGACCCAGCCCCCGCCCGGAGTCATCCACCCGCCCCCCGGCGCCGGGAAGTACGCCGGCGCGCCGAACTCCATCCCCATCCCGGGGATGGAGCCCATCCCTCCCGGGACAAACTCCATCCCGCCGTGGACCGCGATCATCCCCGGATGATGGCCGTACCCGCCGTACGCGTCGACGAAGTACGGCGAAGGTCGCGCGCGCGCATCGCGGTTCACTCCGCCGTTCTTAAACCCGTTGCTTCTCACCCACGAGAGCCTCATCTTGCTCCCCGCGTTACCGACGCGCGCGCCGTTCAACTCGGCGATTGCTTTTTCCGCGCTCGTTCGCTCCGCGAACTGCGCGAAGCCGCACCCCTTCCCGCGCGGGATCTTGACGTACACCAAAGCGCCGATGGGCTCGAAAACCGCCGACAGATCGCTCTCGCGCACGCTCGGGTCGAGCCCGCCCACGAACACCGTCGCGACGTTCGAAAGCGCGGGCGTTTGTGCGGCCGAGACGTCGTTCGTTTTGGAACCCGTGATCATCTCGGCTTCGTCGCGCGAACGATGCGAATTTTCTTTTAAACCGCGCTCCGGGGAGCCGTCGCCCGGCGTCGCGCCGCCGCCCGCGGGGGTGGAGGACCCCGAGCGGGTTCCTTCCATCGAAACGAGCGACGCGACGCTCGCGGGACGCGGTCCGGGGTAAGGAGCTCTTTCGAACGGCTTTTGCGTTTCGGTTAAGCCGGCGCCGCGTTGTTTCCTAGGCACCGCGAGGCTTAAGCGCATCGCGCGAGACCCGCACTTAGCGCCGTGCATCTCGCTCAGCGCGGCGTCGCGCTCGGTCTCGTCGGAAAACCGCACGAAACCGAACCCTTTGCTTCGGCCCGTTCGTGGGTCCGTCACGACGCGCGCGTTGCGCACGCTCTTGTAGCGCACCGCGAACGTTTCCTGCAGCGCGAAGTCGTTCACTTCGGGCGGCAAGTCCCCGACGAAAGCGCTGTGCTCCGTGACCGCCGCGGTTTCTTTAGAAGCCGTCTCGACAGACACGCCGTCGTCGGCGGCGCCGTCGCGTCGGCCTAAATCGTCAGTCTCGCGCTCGTCGTCATTCGTCGTCGCGCGCGCGGATTCTGATAACGAAGACGAACTCGTGTTTCGTGCCGCGCCTCTTACGACGGACTGGGACCCGACCCCGAAGCTCGCCCAGTTCAGGCGGAACCCTCTTCCTCGCGCGCCGGGCATCGGGACGCCGTTCATCGAGCGCAGCGCGCGCTCCGCCGAGACGCGATCGCGAAACTCGACGAATCCATACCCCTCGCTGTACCCGGTGTGCTTGTTGCGGATGATCTTCGCGGACACCACGTTCGGGGCTGCGCGTTTCGAAGGACGTTTTGTTGTCGGGGCGTTTCGTTAGGTCAAGTTGCGTGGAGAAACTCGCGTCGCGCGAGAAGATCGAAGGACCGAGGCTTTTTTTCCGCTCAAAAAGCGAAAAACGCGGACGAGTCAAAACACGAAACGTCGCCTGAAAAACGGCACCGGCGAAAAAAACCGTCGACGTCACGCGCGTGTCGGGGACGTTTCTCGAGTCACAGACGGTGCGTTTCTGCGAACACGACGCGCACGCACCGAAATGCGCGAAACACGACAGCAAGTACGGCTCCGCGACCCAGTAACCCTGTTGTTGGTTCCAAGGGTGGGAAGGGGGGTGAGCGCGGGCGGGGTTTCGCGGCGAGGCGCGACGGCTCGCGACGGCGTTCGAGCCGATCATGATGCGCGCGCGCGCGCGCGTCGAGAGACGCGCGCGTCAAGAATCTGAGCGCGTCGACCCGGCGTGTCGAAGGCATGGAGAAATATCGTCGCGTCGACGTCGCGATTGCGGTCTCGCGTGCGGTGGGGCGGGAGCGATGCGCGGCGCGCGGACGCGTCCGCGGTCGCCGCCGGGGGAGACGCGTCGACGGAATCCTCACCAGGTCCCCGATCCAAAGCGTCCGGACGTCCCCCTCCCCGGTGGTGGCCCCGTTCGCGGACATCCTCGCCGCCGCCTCACAAACGCCCGTCGCGAACGAAGACGCGTCGACGCGTGCGACTTTTATCTCGGTCTCGCCGTGCTTCGGACGATGGCACGAGCGCGTGGGCGCGGACCGAGAAAGCGCGCGCGCCGAAGACGTCGACGCGATCGAGATGGCTCGCTCCCGCGTGCGCGCGCCGAAAATGCGTCGTCCTCGCGCGCCTCTCGAGTGCCCGTCCGCGGGTCGTCCGCGCCGAGAAGGAAGGCAGCGCGCGAAGCTGTTCGACGACGAACCACGAAGGCACCTCTTGACAGCTTCCGAAGGCACCGCACAGGTGGCGACGACCCGTGCGTCGGCGGGTCTGACTGTCTGAGTCGGGAGTTTGAAAACTTTAGATTCGCCGACTCGCGAGTTCCGAGAGTCTTCTTCTCGCGTCGGTGTTAACATCCATCAGTCCGCAGCTCGCGGCGACTCCCAAGGCCGCGCGATGGCGGCGAGCGCGCGACCCGGTCGCCGGCCGGGGGGGGCGTGCGGCGCGACCCGGTGCTTTCTGGTGTCGGCGCTGCTCGCGCTCGCGTGGCTCGCGTGGGGGCGCGACGGCGCTGCGTCCGGCAGCCTCGACTTCGCCGTGTCCGATCGCGCGCACGCGGCGGTGCGGCCGCACCTCCAGAAGGCGGACCTCGCCGGGTTCGTCGCCGCGCACGCGCGGCACGACCCGGTCGGAGCGCTGCGGCACGAGGAGAAGAGCCGAGGGGGCACGAGGAGGCACGGCGCCGGGTTCGGTTCCGGGGAAGAGACGACGTCTCCGTTCCCGAAGGCGTGGGGAGAAGATGTGGTCTCCTCCGACGCCGATCCGAACCCGACGACGGTGTTGGCGCCCGCGAACCCGGAACCGCCGTCGCCCCCCCCCGCGCCGATGAGCGCGCACAGGAACGCCGCGCCCGGGTCGCGGTTCTGGCGCCCGCCGCTTCCGAAAGGCGCAGAGGAGGAGACGCGTGGCGAGTGGTGATCGGTCGCGAAGAGACGACAGATTGTTGAAACGCGCGCGACGGACGACGCCGGCGTCTTTCGAGCGCGATACCGACTCACCGCTTCCCGTTCGGAGCGTCGTCTTATATAGGCCGTGTACTACGAGCTATAGACTAGACTACGTAGACCCTCTCTTCTTCTTCCGTGGACGACAAAAGAAAGCGGCGTGTTCCGCTTAGAAAAACGCGCGGAAGTCTTCCGGAAGGCTTCTTCTTCGCGCGACGCGACGTTCCGACAGACGTTCGTCTCGTCAGTCGACTTGGTTCAAGTCCCTGAACGCGGTGTCGGGCACGTCCCCTTCGTTTGTCACCGCGCCCTTCATCTCGTGCAGCTCGGCGTCCGTCAACTCGCGCGCGCGATCGACGCCGACAAAGTAGTCGTACTCCACGAGCCGATCGGGGCGGTTAAGGTGACGCGACGAAGACGAAGCGGTACCGACGAGCGTCCCGCGCGTCGAGAGACGCGTCGTCTCGAACGACGGGAAAGCGGAAACGGCGACGTCGCGACGGATTCCGTCTCCGTCTCCGTCTCCGTTCGGCTCCGCCGCGGCGACGAGGCGTTCGGGTCGCGCTTCGGACGCGGCGTTCGGATCCCGCGCGACACGACGCACTAAAGGCATGGCGTCCACCAGACGCGACGCGAGCGTCTTTCGGTTCGGGTCTTTTTGTTCGGCGAGCGCCGCGGAGGGTGCGTTATTTTTTTCTTTCGCGTCTCTCGCGTTTTTCTCATCCTCCGCGGCGTCTCTTCGGCTCTCGCGCTCGCTCTCTTCGAGCGTTTGAAGCGTCGGCAGAGCGCCGCACAGACCTTCGCGGTCGGGGTAGGTGAGGAACATCACGACTCCTTCGTGATCGTTTGACGGTCCGTTCGCGATCGCGCCCGGTAGTCTCGCCGATCGGTCCATCTCTTTGATCAGGTTCGTGGCGCGCGGCGCCGTGAGATCGCCGACGCTGATACCGTGGTCGATCTTCGCGTACTCCGCGGCGATGCGCGCCTCGAGCGCCTCCATCTCCTGCGTCTCGCGATGCCTGCGACTCACCTCGAGTTTCCATCCGTGGTGCTTCGAGGAGGAAGTGCTGCTGTACTCCTCGTACTCCACGTCCATCGCCATCGGAAGATCTTCGACGGCTTTTCGCCTCTCGCGTCCGAGGCGCGACGGGAGGACGCGCGGCGGGGACGCTCGGAACGAGCGGGACGCGGCGGGCGGACGGCCGCCGTGGGGAGGAGGAACCGCGGTCGAAAGCGGCGCGACGCCTCGTGCGACGCTCGAACGCGGCTCGAGCACCCGAGTGGGGCGCGGCTCGGAGTGTGCGTCGAGCGGACGCGACGTGCGTTTTCGCCTCGGACAAAGCCGAGCCGAGGGGAGGCAAACAGGCGTTTTTCTGGTTTTGCGTCGTGGCCGGGCGCCGGGCAGATGGACTGATGACCGAAAGCGTCTTCGTTGGACTACATACGACGCGAATCGTCGCGGTGGACTCCTCTTAAAAGTTAGTCTACTTTCAAAGTACCGTACTCATTAGTTAGCGTTTGACACGTCTCCTCACGTCAAGCGCGGCGTTCATCAGAGAGCTTCGCGTTCGCCGCTTCGAGCGCGCGCTCGACGTGCTCGCGAAACCTGTGCGTCTCTTTCGCCGGCGTCAGCGCCTCGATTACTACCGCCGGTTTCTTCTCCGCGGCGGCGAGGAAGGCGTCCAACACGGCGTTCCGCACTGACTCGTTCGGGTCGTCCATGTGCACTGCGAGCGGTTTCAAAAAGTACACACAGTTGGTCTCGTCCCAATCCACCGGACACGCGTTTAAAAAAAACCTCCGAGCGCACCGCGCCGCCGCGACGCGAACGTCGTCGCGGCTGTCGTCCATGCGTTTCAAAATCTCGGGGTAAATAGACCGTCTCTTCTCGTCCCCCAAATCAAACCCCGCCGTGGCTAACACGCCGTCCAACGCGTAACACGCCGCCTTGCGCGTCTCCGCGTAGTAGTCCTCCTCCATCGCCGAGAACACGCCGGGCAAAAGCCCCGAGTGCGTCTTGCGGAGCACCGCGAGAAGCGCGCGCTGTGAGACGAGAAGTTTCTTCGCGCTCGCGTCGGCGCTTGTCTGAGCCGAAAAAAAGAGACTGCGACGCAGCATCGTCCCGAGGCACACGACGGCGGCGTACCTCGCCGCCGCCGCAGTCGCGCCCGCGCGCCATACCAAAGATTCGAGCACGACGGACTCTAAGATGGTAACGGCGCGGGTGTCGACGCCGCCTATGAGCGCGCCGCCGCGGTTTTGGTTTAAAAAAACACCGTCATTGCCCGGCGGAGGCTCCTCGAACGCGGCGTCCATCGTTTGGAGCATCGCGGCTCTTAAACGCGGATCGCGGTTTTGTTCGCCCGCGCTTCTAAACACGGCGAGGCAATCGTCCGCGACGGTCCCGTACGCGAACACGCTTATAGGCGCGTCGAGGAAGAACGCGCAGAACGCGCGTTGCGACGGGTTGGGAGTGTCCCAGACGGAATCGGCTTCGACGCGCGCCGTAAAGAGGGCGTCGTTGGCGTGCGCGAGGTACAAATCGTCCACCCGTTGAAACCCGCGCGCGTTCGCGAGATTCGCCATCGCCGACGCCGACGCGCTTTGTTCGCTCGGCGGGAACGGATTCTGACCGCCGCTCATAGCGCCGCTCGTAGCGCCGACGACGTCGTTTGTGTCGCTCGAGACGTGAGACTCTCCGAGTGTCGACTCCGCCGCGCGCGTCTGCAGCAAGACGCGGAACAGAGACGCCGACGCGGCTTTCGAGTGCTCCGCGCTCGCCGCGCTTTCGTCGCCGTCGCGAAAAAAAAGCGCGCCGCTTCGTCCCGCGACGGCGACGAGATTCGCGGCGGCGCTCAGGCACTGCGTCCTGACCGCGCTGTTTGTGTTTTCTTTTCCTTCGTCGAAGCGATTCAGAACGTTCGGGCTCGCGAGCGCGTCCGCCAGCAAGCGACACGCCGAGGCCGTTAAACGAGCCGGCGGCGTCGCGCGAATCGCCGCCGCCGCGATCACGAGCGACGCGGCGCGTTTGACGTCCGTCGGAGTTCCCGTCGCGTCCCCCGCGACGGCGTCGACTAAAAGCGGGATCCAGCTTCGTTCCGGATCGCGCGCGTAATGGCCCAGCGCCCGCGCGGCGACTAAAACGCGCGCCGCGGTGTCCTTGTCGTCGTCCGTCACGGCGTCGATCAAAGCGTGGATGATCGAAGGCAAAAAAGGAGAGAAATGCGCCTTTTCTCGCGCGTACAAAAGCGTCGTGCCCAGCAAACGCGCGCCCGCGTTTCGTTTAGACGCGGTCCACTCGCGCGTCTCTTTAATCGCCAGCGGGAACAACGATGGTAACACAGACGCGACGAGCGTTCGCGCCGAGTGGCTCGGTCGTTTATCGCCGTCGAACGGGTGCGGGAAAAGAGAAACACCGTCGACGGTCTCGCGTGTCTCTTCGTCGTCGTCCACGACGGTTTCAGTGTGTAAGTCTTCCCCGGACCTTGTGACCTTCTCGGTTTTTGTTCGCCGCGTCTGCCTCGCGAGAGCCGCTTCGTTCGCCGCGCCCGCCTCCTCCACCGACGTCGCCGCCGCGAGGGCGTTGGCGTCCGTCTCGTCCGCCACGCCCGTGAGCAGCATCGGCAGCAGGCAAGGCGCGAGCGGGAGCGCGCATCCCGCGTCATCGCTCGTCGCCGCCGCCTCCGCGTCGCCCGCGACGCGCTCGTCGCCGCCGTCGTTTGGAAACCGCGCGTTTGCGTTTGATTCGACGATCCACTTTGTCAGCGATCGATGCAGCTCGAACCGCACGCCGGGCGTTCGATCCGCGCACATAAACCACAGGCCCGGCGTGACGAGCTCCTCCATCTCTGTGACTGTCAAAAACGGCACGAGGCTCGAAACCGCGCGCAGGCACGACAGGCGCACCTGCGAGTGGCGGTGGCGCGCGTCCGGCAACACCGACGCGCACAACGCGGCTGCGTTTTTGCGCAACGCCACGGAGGTCTCCTCCGCGACGGCGGCGTCGTCGGCGCTTTTTATTTTTTCGGGATCCAACGCGAGTCCTTCCACGAACGCCTGCACGGCTCTGTGCGTGGCTTTCTTGACGTCGTGGAACGCATCGCGGCTGGTTTCGCGCATCACGTCACACAGCTCATCCGCGAAAGATGCCAAGACGTTTGGGTTTTTCGTATTGGCGCAGACGTCGCCGACGAGCGTCGCGCGCGCGAACCGAATCTCCTCGCTCGGCTCATCCGCCGAGCCTCGTCCCATGGCAGAAACGAGCGTCGGGACGAGGCTCGGTAAGATGCGCTCTAACGACCCGGCGCACCGTTCGACGTACCGCGCGAGAAGCGCGACGCTTAGCTCGCGAACCTTCTCCGCCGCGTCCGTCGCGCCGCGCGCCGCGGCGGGTACGACGGTCGGCGCGAGCTCCAACAGCGTCGCGTCGCAGGGGGGGGGCCTCGAGGCGTCGCCGACGAAGAGTCTGGTGGTTGATTCGGAGGTGATTCGGAGTCGGTGCGATTCGTGTTCGATAATCGAGAGACGACGGCGTGGGGTGTCAGCGATTCGGCGCGTTCGTGGACGGGGTGGACACCGCGCGTCGCGTTCGGGGCGTCGCGCGTCGAACGCGTCGAAAAGTCAAACGAAAACGGCGCGATCGCGGTCGATCTGGGATGACGTACCGCTTGGTGAGCGCGTCGAAGGCTCGCCTTCGCGTCGACCGGTCCGCGTCCGAGATGCCGTTCAGGTCGCGCTGTATGCTGGCCAGGAACGCCGCGGCGTCCGAGGCGTCGCCCATCGCGCGCGTCCGCCGGCGCGCGATCCGAAACTACCGGCCCGACGAACGTCCCCGATCGGAAACAACGACCGCCGCGACGACTCGTCGCTTATTAAGGCTTTTCCGCGCGCCGAAGTTTGGAAAAGGGCGAAAAGCGTCGGTGCGTCGGCGCGCGCCCCGTCGGCGGACCCACTTCTCGACGCGCGGGGCACGCGCGGACGGATCGCGGCTCGAGCGAGGCGGGCGCGAATCGGGCCGAGGAGGGAACGGCGTGTTTCGGCGGTGTCTGAGACGCACCCGCCGCGGTCGGCTCCGCGAGATCGTCGACGAACGATGACGTCGGCGGGCGCGACGTCCGGGTCGGACGCGGACGAGGCGGCGGCCGCGGCGATCGACCCCGCGGCCCCTCTGCGCGGCCCCGCGTTCGAGGGCGCGGACGACGCATCTCTGGGCGACGACGAGTGGCTCAAACGCGCGATCGCAGCCGCCGCCGAGGCTGGCCTGGTCGCGGACGCCACCGAGGTGGCTGGGCGGCTCGGGGAGGTGGGACTCGACGAACGCGAACGCGAAAACGACTTCGCTTCCGACTCGGAACCTCTCGACGGTTCGCGGCCTTCCGCGGACGCGGAAGTCCGTCTGGAAGCGCCCGTGGAAAACATCTCCCGCATCCCGAAGGGCTGGCAAAAGTGGGAGGGCGACCGGTGTCTGCTCGTGGACAACTACGACTCGTACACGTACAACCTGTACCACCTCATCGCGACGATCGACGAGACGCCGCCGATTGTCGTGCGCAACGACGAGTATACCTGGGCCGAGTTGGCGGTCTCGGTTAACACTCGACACTTTTCGCGAATCGTCCTCTCCCCAGGACCGGGTAACCCGTACGACGAACGAGACGTCGGCGTGTGTTTGGACATCGTGCGACACGCCTGTAACACGCCCCTCTGGGGCGTCTGCCTCGGCCACCAGCTGTTAGCGGCGGCGCACGGCGTGCAGGTTCGCAGAGCGCGCGCGCCGACGCACGGTCGCGTGACGAACATAACGCACGACGGTACGTGCGATTTGTTTACGAACGTTCCGCGCGTTTTTAAACAGACGCGGTACCACAGCCTGGTCGTCGACGCCGCGTCCCTGACGAAGGACGGCGCGGGTGTTCTGCGCGCGACGGCGTGGACCGAGGCGTGTACACGCGATGATAAAAAAAACGGCGATGAGGACGGCGACGCGGAAACGAAAACGTACGACTCCGACTCCGAAAAAGAGGACGGTTTGTTCGTCAACGAATGGGTCACCGCGGAGGACATCTCTGACGAGCGTGCGGGGGGTGCGGTGATGGCGCTCGAGCACGTCACGCGCCCGCACTTCGGCGTGCAGTTCCACCCGGAGAGCGTGTGTTCGGAGCCGCACGGCGCGCGCATGTACGCGAACTTCAAGACGATCG
>Ga0181601_10005850_pt1 | contig 10209 bp, 9 predicted proteins | sample 041ome_8_FD_133020 | JGI IMG/M metagenome (GOLD analysis project Ga0181601, IMG submission 133020) | Coastal salt marsh microbial communities from the Groves Creek Marsh, Skidaway Island, Georgia - 041407BS metaG (megahit assembly) | ecosystem: Environmental > Aquatic > Marine > Intertidal zone... | reverse complement strand
TACTTATTCTTTAGATATGTTAATTTTTAATATTAGTCAAAAATATCATTAACTAACAATTCGCTACTAATATATTTAAATAATATCAAAAATTATTAATTTATATAATTTTTAATATTGCTGGGTGTTAATTATACAATTAACAGGTTTTGCTTTAATAATCATTTTTAATATTGCTGGGTGTTAATTATACAATTAACAGGTTTTGCTTTAATAATAATTTTTAATATTGCTGGGTGTTAATTATACAATTAACTGGTTTTGCTTTAATAATAATTTTTAATATTGCTGGGTGTTAATTATACAATTAACTTTGTCTTTAAAGACATATAAAGTCTTTAAAAAAAAGAAAATGCTCTTAGGGAGACTCGAACTCCCAATCTTTGGCTCATAAGACCAACGCTTTAACCGATTAAGCTATAAGAGCAGGCGATTATTCACAATATATAATATTGTATAATTCTTATATACTTTTAATATTACTTAAGTTATTTAAGTATTTGAAAAAATATATTATTAATAATAATTAAATTATAATGCCACGTAAAAAAAAAATAGATATGACTACAACAAATATAACAAATGAAAAGAAAAAAAATAAAAATATAATTGAAACAATGAAAATGGAAAATAAAGAAAACGAACATATCATTTTACAACTTCCAATATCACAAACAAATATAAATACAATAACTTGTGAATATGATAATTGCGAACCAATACCTTATGAAAAAGAAGGTTATTTATACTCAGATAATAATGAAATATTAGATAATAATAATCAATATTTATATTCAAATATAACTGAATCTGATAAAATTATACATGATATTCCAAATAATTACAATAAAGAAAATAATTATGAAGAAAATAACGATTCAAATAATAAAAGTTGTTGTTTTTGGTGTATTCATCCCATTGAATATAAAATATATAGTATGCCTATAAATTATGATAATTTTACTAATACTTATATATGTTATGGTTCATTTTGTTCTTTACAATGTGCGAATGCTTACAATTTCTCTATAAATTCTGGCAGTGATAAAGTTTGGGAAGTAAATAGTTTAATACAGATGATGGGAAAATTGTATAATCAGGAAATACCAATACGCCCAGCACCTTCGAGATATCTATTAAATATATTTAATGGAGGTAGTTTAAATATAAATGAATACAGAGAATTACATAAAACTCCCGAAACATCGCATATATTAAATTTACCACCAATGATCAATATATCATCCGTATATGAAGTTATTAATACATCATATATAAAATCTATTAAAAATAATCTTAAAAATAATGATTTAAAAATAAATAATCAGTTAAATAAAAATTGATTATTTTTAATATAATTTTTTTTATGACAAATAAAGTTTTCTTTACTCCTTATAAAGTTTCTACTATTACTTGTAATTCAAATATCGGCACTAATATTGATATTAATTTATCTATATTATTTGATAATATTACACCTGTTGATAATATTAATAATATAATATGGATACAAAATTTAAAAAATAATGACGAATTTAGTAAAGGATTTTATCCAAAAAAAGTTAGAAAATCTAAAAAAAATAAAAAAAAGAAGAATCGTTTTGATAATCAAATAACAATTATATATAAAATAACAAATATATATATGCCTAATATAAAAATATTTAAAAATGGAAATATTCAATTAACAGGTATTAAAAATATAGAGGATACAGAAAAAATATCTAATCACATTATTAACAAAATTAAAGAAATATATAATAATATTGATAAAAATATTTCCAATAACGACAATGAAGATTTTATAAATTCTTTATATTATAAAGATTTTAAAATTAGAATGATAAATACAGATTTTAAATCATATTTAGATGAAAATAATACAGAAAAATTTTATATCAAACGTAGAGAATTACATAACCTATTAATAAGTGATAAATATAAAAATAAAAGCAGTTTTCAACCAGGTATTTATCAGGGTGTTAAACTTGAATATTATTATAATAAAAACAACGATGGTAAATGTATTTGTGAAAACCATTTATATAATAAAAAAAGTATTAATATGGATTGTAAAAAAGTTACAATAGCTATATTTGAAAGTGGAAGTATTTTAATAACAGGGGGTGTCAATTTCGATCAAGTTGAAAAAGCATATAGTTATATCACAAAAGTAATTAAAGATAATTGTAATATAATTTATAAAAAAAAATGGATTTAATTATTTAATAATACACACTGTATTTGACCTTTCACTATTAACAAATTTATATTTTTTTATTGGACTATTATTCCCTGGTCTTATTTCTGTAGGGATATGATTTTTAGCATAAAATTGTTTTGAATAATAATCAATTTTATTATCATAATTTTCAAAATCTAATTTATTTTCATTATAATCATTGTCAATAAAACTATAGTCCATAATATTATTTTTATATAATATCTATTTTTATTTAATATTATTATTTTGATATTTATCATACATATCAAAACCTATTTTTTCAGATGCTTTTTCAAAACTAACATTATTATTTACAATATCATTTCTCATTTTTAACATATAATTTAAAGTATTCATGTCTAAATCTTTTTTTAATATCATATCAAATAAAAACGGATATCTTTCATTAAAAAAAGAATATTTTACCTTTATCTCCTTATCTATTATATCAATTGTTAACTCGTCTTTATTTAAAACATATTTTTCACGTATCTCTGTGATTTTTTCCATCAATTCATCATTTGTATATCCATCTTTAATAAAATCGACGTTATTTTTATCTCTTTTAGTTTTCATACTACTAATTATATTTTATTTTTTTATATATTATCTATTTTATGCCACTCTTCTTTAAATAAATCTGTCGTTATTTTATGTTTATTTCCTTCCCCAAACCATTTTTTTGGATATATTATATTATTATGTCTAGACATATATGCTGAAAACCAAGAAAAAGTACTATTTGCAATTATAATAATATCACAATTTGACATTAATAACATTTGTTCATACTCGGGAATATCATCACTTACTTTTATAAAATCTAAATTTAAACCTTTTAATTTATCTATATATATATCAACTATTTTATTATCACATTTTTGACAGAAATATAATATATCATAATCATGAAACATATTAATACAATTTAATGCTTTAATATAATAATCTAATCGCAAAATATTATGATAATATTGTAATCCAATATAATCACCAAATCTAAAATGTATTGCTATGGTTTTTTTTTTAAAATAATTATTATATTTTTCTTTAATATCTAAACGTTTTATATCTAAATTTAATAATTTATTAATTTCTTCGTAATAATAATCAAAATATTTATAACTTTGATAAAAACCTTTTATATAATTATCACTATCAATATCATCAATAACTACTTCATTATAAAGAAAGTTATCATTTTCTTTATGTGTAATATTATAGTTTTTATCCTTATCGATTATATAGGTTTTATCTTTTAATTCCTTTAAAAAACTATGAAAATATGTTTTTTCTCCATTTATTGTCGATTTATCATCTGCTACACACAGTTTATAATCCCGATTATATTTTAAAGAAAGAGATATACCATTGAATATTTGAAATAACTGATTTCCTAACTGAGAATGTAAAATTATATAAAACATTTAATATAATTTATAGTAATAGTCTTATATATTAAATGAAACATGTATGGATAAATATAGATAAATCTAAGAATAGGTATGATTTTATGAAAAAACAATTTACTTTAAATAATATTGATAATATTAGAATTTCAGCAGTTACTCCAGATAATGTAGAAGATTATATTGTTCATAAAAAACCACTTACGTGTAAATATCCTGGTTGTAATACTTGTGATTTAGAATTTGCGTGCCTAGTAAGTCATTTATTAGCATTACAAGAATGTTTAAAATATGAAGATGAATATTTTGTAATTATGGAAGATGATATTTTAATGCCTTTTGAAATTGATTATAACGGTATAATTAATAGTTTAAACACCGATTTTGATATCATACAATTAATTATTTTATATCATGATACTGTAGATAAATTAAAGGATATTTATTTAACGCAAAAAGTAATGTTTATTAAATGGAGATATTTACTACCATCTGCAGGAATGTATATAATTACAAAAAAAGGTATTAAAAAATTATTAGATATGTATTTAAATAAGGATGGAAAATTTGATTTTAGTAATTATAAAGGACAAATTGTTGCTGATGTAATATTATATGATTCTGTAAACAGTTATTCGACAACATTGCCTTATTGTTATCCTAATACTAAAATGGGAAGCGAAATACACATGGACCATTTAACAGCACATGAAAAATCTGTAAAATCAATAAAAAAAACAATCGAAGAAGTAAAAGAATATCCATTTGTAATAAAAAGATTATCTGTAGATACGTAAAAATAATTTATACACCTTTATCGTCAGTTTTATCTAAAGCATAGTTTTCATCAAAAAAATATACTGCTATTAATTTTTTACGCATTATTCTTAATTCTTTACAAATTTCTAAACTTATTTTATTATCACCTAACCACCTTTTAAAAAGATTATTATAAAAGTCTGGACATTCTTTCATATGTGGATATTTATTTACATCGGAACAAGCCAACATAACAGCTTCTTCAGCAAGACCAATTATATGTGAGAAATGTTTTGTTATACAATCTCTACATCTTTTATTTTTATTTGCCAAATGTTCTTCAAGTAATATAGATTGTTTTATAATTTGATGCATATTATATTTAGGATCACTTACTGGGTCAATTGAATCACATTTACTTTTAGTACACGTTTCTAAACTATCATCATCTTTTTGAGGAATATCTTCTATAAATAATTTTTGAATAAAATCTTTTTCGATTTCTTTATTTTTCAATTTATTTATTTTTTCATTTTCAACATATTTATATATTACTAATGACAAGAAAATAAATACAAATAGAATAATAATTAATAAAAGTTCAAATTCCATAATTATTTATAAGCTCTATATAAATATAACAATATAATAAAAAATTTTAATATCCTATAAATATAGAAATGGCTTTAAAAGGAGGTAAAAAGAAAAATGGAGGTACTGGATGTTCTGGAAGTGTTAATATTGAAGGAACACAATTAGCTGGTGGTAGTAAAAAAGGAGGCAATAATTGCTCGTCTCAACTTATGAGTGGGGGTAAAAAAAAGGGAAAACGTAAATTAAGCGAATATACTAAGTTTGTAAAAAAAAATTATAAACAAGTTGAAAAAGAAAATCCAAAATTAAAAGCAACTGAAATAATATCTTTAGTAGCTAAAAAATGGAGAGAATCAAAAAAATGATTTAAAATTTAAACAATATTATTTTTATAATATCAATATTAATAAAATGACTGATAATAAAGAATTAGCAGATAGAATTAATAATTTAGATTCAATTGTACATTCTGTTATTTTAAATTTTACTAAAAGAGCTGAATTAGGTTTCAAAAAATATAATAAAAATATGGATAGAAAAGATCTAACTCTTATTGAATGGTTAGAACACTCTATTGAAGAAAAAATGGACGATATCATATATATGCAAAAAATTAAATCAGAATTAATTCGTCAAAATATTAATTTACAAAGTAATATTGAAACCTAAATTTGTTAATATTCTTTCAATTGATGAATATTTTTCAACTAATCTATCTATTTTTTCATTTAATAAATTTATTTCTGCTACGTGTGAGTTTGATGTAACTATATCTGTGTGATATTGTGTAATAATATCATAAATATTATCTATATTATTATTAATTATTGTTGTTTCATTTGTCACATATTTAGATAATTTTACATAGTTATCTTCCAAAGTCATTGATGTCATATCATAATCTATATTAGAATACATTAAAATAGAATTATAATCATCGTTATATTTATCTGATAATTCTTTTTCTATATTAATATCAACATTTTTAGTTATTATATTTCCATTTACTACCAAATCATTATTATATATATCATCAATAATATATTTATTTTTACTACCTTGATATATATTATCTAAAGATAGATTATTAATTTTATCTAAAATATTATTATTAATATTAATTATATAATTTGATATATTTTTATTAAAAATAGTTATATTATTATCAAAATCTATTAAATAATTCGACATATTTTTATCAACACCATCTGAAATTCTATTTCTTAAATAATCACTATCGGCAATATTATGATTTGTCAATTCTTCAATATACAAATTACTATACATTGTTTCCATATTATGATCTATATTTACATTAATATCTTTTGTTATTAAATTACCATTTACTATTAAATCACTATTATAAACATCTTTTACAATAAATTTATTTTTATCACCTTGTATTATATTATCAAGTGATATAGTTTTCATCTTATCGTCGATATGTACAGATATCATATTAAACCAATTTGACATATTATTATTTACAATACTATTTATTCTTTCTTCCAAATAAGTATCGTTACCAGATATAGCATTAGATAAACCATTATTATATATATTATCATAATATTTTTGTAAATCTTCTTCAATATTAATATCTATATTTTTTGTTGTTACATTACCATTTATAACTAAATTTTCATTAAATATATTACTTATTATATACTTGTTTATTGACCCTTGTTGTATATCGTCTAAGCTTAAATCATTTATTTTATCATTAAATATTTTATTTATTCTATCCATATAATCATTCATACCATCGTCTATAATATTATTAATTCTATTTACTAAATTATCATTATTACCTATAGTGGGTTCTTCTATTATTATATTTCTTAATATATTTGAAATATTAGCATATGTATCGTGATGATCACTAAATGGATTTACAAATAAGTTACTATAATATAAATCGGTATAGTAATCCGTATCTAATTCTAAAATATTTATACTTTTAGCACTTATATTACCTAAGACTACTAAGTCATCATTATATATATTATTTACTATATATTTATTACTTGTTCCTTGTCCTATTGAATCCATATTATGTATTCCCATTACGTGTTTTATTTCCTGTACATTTTGTAATATTTCTGTTAATTGTACGTTAGATAATAATAAATTAGAATAAGCATAAAAGTTATACATTCTTTCTTCCGTATAATACATATTAGAACCTTCTTTCAGATGACTTGTAGTTTTATCATTTAAATTAATATTATTTATATTACTTCCATTACCTATTATATTATCTGCCTTAATCGTACCATTTATATCAATATTATATTCTATATTTTCTTTATTACCAATAAAACCTTTGCTTGTGATTTTCAATATATCACTATAATTATTTTGTATCTTTAATATATTACCATCTCCTATTTGTTGTATATTTATAGAATCATTTATACCATAATTAATTATATTAATACAATCAGAATTATATATAGATGAATTTATAATTGTAGCATTATTATTCAATATTGTATTTTTACTATTTAAAGTTCCAGTTACATTCAAATTATCATCATATGTATTATTTACGATATATTTATTATTTTCTCCATTTTTAACAAAATCTAAATCAATTGTATCTATTGATAATTTAACTAAATTAGATAAATTTAAATTACTATTTAAAATATCATTTATATTTGTTTCTAATATTACTATTTTATTATTATTACTTGTAACTGATATATCTAATCTATTCGTAGTTTCTATTAATTTTATTACATCTTCATTTGATGATACATCTTTTACAAAATCTAGATTGTTTATTTTATCTATTAGATAATTTGATGTTGTTATTATCTTGGTATTTAACTGTTGAGCTAATAAATCATCAACATTGCCTACTAAATCAAAATTATTAATATAATATATTAAATTATTTGATGTTTCATTAATTCTATCTGTTAATAAATTAGACATACTGGCATCAACATTTTTGAATAAATCAAAATTATTTACATAATTTATTAAATTATTTGAAGTATTTATTATATTACTATTTAATATATTAGATACATTATCGTTTATATTTACAACAAAATTATGATTATTTATATAATAAATTAAATCATTTGATGTATTACTTATATTATCATTTAAATTTGATGATATTTCATATAAATTTATTATATTATCTCTATTATTATTAATACTATCTAAATTATCTATATAATAAATTAAATTATTACTTGAAGTAATTAAAGAATTACTTAATATATCTATTTTATTATATATTGTAATAATATCATTTGAATTATTAATTATTTTATCAAAATCATTTATATAACTTATTAAATTATTACTTGTTATAACAAATTGTTCTTCAAATTTATTAGAAGAAATTAATAAATAATCTACTAAATTACTTGTAACATTTATTTTATCAAAATTATTAACATAATCTATAAGATTATTTGAATTTGTTCTTATTAAAGTATTTAATCTACTTGTTTCATTATTTAAATTTACAACACCATTGCTTGAATATACTATTTTATGGAAATCTTCAATATATTCTTTTACTTCATCTGCTGATTTTTGTATTCTCGAATCCATATCATTTAATATTGTTATATCAATATTTCCAACAATATCAATATTATTAACATACATTAATAAATCATTAGATGTAGATAAGATTTTTTGATGTAAATCATCATATACTTCATCGTCAATATTAATAACAAAATCATAATTATTAACATAATCTATCAAATTATTAGATGAATTTGTTATTAACTCATTTAATAAATTAGACCTATTATATAAATCAATAATATTATTTGAATTTTCAATTATGATATTATGATTATCAATATAATTAATTAAATTATTTGATGCTGTTTGAATATTTATTTCTGTTAAATTAGAACGTACATAAATATCTTCTATATCTAAATTTAATTTATCTTCTAAAATATTAACATAATGTATTAAATTATTCGAAGTTGTTTCTATGTTATTTTGAAGTAAATTAGAACGGTTATATATATCCTCTATATCTAAATTAATATTACTATACACAGTATCAATATTAATAGCAAGATTATTTGAAGTTATATCTATTTTTTCATTTAATATATTTGATACATGATTATCTATATGAACAATTAAATCATAATTATTAATATAATCTAATAAATAATTACATGTATATGTTATTCTATCTGTTAATTGTTGATCGGCGTCATATAATCTTACAATATTACTATCATTTTCTATATTAATTTCTAAATTAGAATAATTTATATAATTCATTATTTTTTGTGAAGATTCATCAATTTGTTCAACTAAATTACTATATACATGATCATCAATATTCAAAATTAAATTATAATTATTAATATAACTAATTAAATTATTTGATGTTTTTGTAATATCTTCTATTAAATCTGTATTGATTGTTTTGATTTCATTAATATTTTTGTTACTTGTTTCTATAATATAATTATTTAAATCAAAAATATTAGATAAAATATTATTTGATGTTATTTTTATTTCATTATTTAATAATGATATATCATCTTCTATTGTTATAATATTTAATTTTAAATTATTATTTGAACTTATCAATTTGTTGTCAATATCATATATTATATCTATAATTTCATTTGAAACATTATTAATATTTTCTATTAAACTATTTGAAACATTACCGCTAATTTCAAAATTATTTATATATTCTAATAAATAATTTGATACGTTAGTTATTTTATCTGTTAATTGTTGATCAGCATCATATAGTCTAACTATGTTACTGTCATTATTAGTATTATATTCATGATTATTAACATAATCTATTATATTATTTGATAATTGATATATTACAGCATCATCTAAATGAACTATTAAATCTAAATTATTAACATAATTTATTAAATCGTTAGAAGTCAATAATATATTACTAAATACAATATTTGATAGTCCAAAAATATCACTTACTAAATTATTTGAATAATTTATGATATCATCTATAAGTAAATTAGATGTTCTATTTATATAATCAATAAGATTATTTGAAGTCGATGCTATCTTGCTATTATTACTATTGATATCGCTAATTCTAATATTACTAATATTTTTAATAATTTCATCATATACATTAGAAGTTCTTATTATTTCATTTAACAAAAAATTTGAACCTTCATTTAGTCGTAAAATATTTTCATCATTTGTTATATCTGTTATTATATTTAAATT
>Ga0181601_10005846_pt1 | contig 10214 bp, 8 predicted proteins | sample 041ome_8_FD_133020 | JGI IMG/M metagenome (GOLD analysis project Ga0181601, IMG submission 133020) | Coastal salt marsh microbial communities from the Groves Creek Marsh, Skidaway Island, Georgia - 041407BS metaG (megahit assembly) | ecosystem: Environmental > Aquatic > Marine > Intertidal zone... | reverse complement strand
GAGGCTAGAGCAAATTGGGCATCTGCATCACCAAGATATGCTTTCTGCTGTAATTTAACAAGATCCAAAGGAAGCTGAGATTCAGCAATTAAATATGGATGTAAATTATTCATAAATGCTCCTCAATTAAGTTTATTGATAACAAATATAAACTCTTATAAAAAAGAATCAATATATTTTTTTAAACAAAAAATTAATATTATTTTTTTTATTAAAAAACAATAATTTATAAGTATATTATTTAAAAAATACCTTATAGTTATTTTTTAACTAATTATTAAAAATATATATACATGTATAAAATAACTATAATGTGATTTAAAGTTAAATAATTTAAAAGAATTAATGGCTCCAAAAACATCTGAATATCTTGCTAGAGTAAGGGAAAAGACTGGTTTATCTGATTATGCCATTTCTAAGAAATATAGTATTAATCAGTCAAATTTGAGTAAATATAGCTCAGGTAGGGCCGCCTTATCGGAAACACATGCTTGGTTATTTGCTGATTTATTAGGTATTAACCCAGCTGAAGTAGTTGCCTATACCAAAATTGAGCAAGCAAAAATTACAAAGAATAAAGAGAAGCTCAAATTTTGGGAAAATCAGCTTTTTAAGATCAGTAATGATCAATCACCAATCAAAATAAAAATTGCCCAAATAAACCCCACTGTTGGCGATTTGAAAAATAATAGTCTTCAGATTATTTCTCTAAGTCTTGATGCAGCTAATGAAGGATATGACTTAATAATATTCCCCGAACTTGCTTTAACTGGATACCCGCCTGAAGATCTTCTCCTTCGTTCAGAATTTCATTCTGAAATTAATTCTTGCATACAAGAAATTTCTGACAAGGTTGGATTTACAATAAATCTTATATTTGGAGCTCCAGAATACTCGAACAATCTTATTTATAATTCTGCCTATCTTTTACAAGATGGTATTTATAAAACGTACCGAAAACAAATATTGCCTAATAATGGGGTATTTGATGAAAAACGATATTTCTCGAGTGGTGATAGCTCCTTTCTTTTTGACTGCAAAGGTCACAGATATTCAATTTTAATTTGTGAGGACATATGGCATGACAATATGTTGGATCAAGTTGCCAGTCTTGGTGCTCAGAATGTTATTGTTTTAAATGCCTCTCCGTATCATCTTGGAAAACACCAAGAAAGAATTAATGTTTTAAGAAATAGCGTTTTAAGAAACAATATTAATCTTATTTATGTCAACCTGGTTGGTGGTCAAGATGAACTTGTTTTCGATGGTGGATCTTTCGTGATGAATAATAAGGGTGAATTAACACTTCAAATGTCTTTCTTTGAAGAATCTATTCAAGATTTTTCTTCTCATGATTCTGCTCCAAATAATATTGAGATAGAAAATGTCTACAAAGCTTTAGTTTTATCTATTAAGGACTATGTGAATAAAAATGGGGTTTTTGATGGAGCCATATTAGGCTTATCTGGAGGTATTGACTCTGCTCTCACACTTGTATTAGCTGCAGATGCTCTTGGTAATGAAAATATTACAGCAGTTATGATGCCATTTACCTATACTTCATCCGAGTCTATCAGGGACGCACGAGAACAAGTCAATCTAATGGATATTAATTATCAGGAGATTGAAATTAACCCAATCTATGATCAGATGATTCACCAACTAAATCCATTGTTCAATAACTTACCTCAAGATACTACTGAAGAAAATATTCAATCAAGAATCAGAGGCAATCTTTTAATGGCAACATCTAATAAGCTGGGTAAGATTTTACTTGCTACCGGTAACAAATCTGAAATGGCTGTTGGCTATGCAACTTTATATGGAGATATGTGTGGTGGTTATGCTCCGCTAAAAGATATTCCTAAAACAATGGTTTATGAGCTTGCAAAATATAGAAATTCTAATGGTCATGTCATCCCACAGAATGTTATTGATAGAGCACCCTCTGCTGAATTAAGCCCTGATCAAATCGATGAAGATTCTCTACCACCCTACTCAATTCTTGATCAAATTTTAGAAAGATTTATTGAGTTAAGACAATCATCACAGGAAATAGTTGAATTGGGTTTTGATAGAGAAACAGTTAAAAGGATTACAAAACTAGTTTTAAAAAATGAATTTAAGAGAAGACAATCTGCCCCTGGCCCGAAAATCAGTAAAAATGCTTTTGGTAAAGAAAGAAGATATCCAATAACCTCAGGCTTTTACTCCTCTTAATTTAATACTCTCAGCAACCCCTCAGCTTTATGTACTGTCTCTTCTAATTCCTTTTCTGGATTAGAATCGCTAACAATTCCAGCCCCAGTTCTAAACTCTAGCCTTCCTCCAATCTTAGTAAAGGTTCTAATGAGAATATTGAAATCCATATTGCCATTATTGCTCACATAACCAAGTGAACCGGTATAGACCCCTCTTGGCATTTTCTCCAATTCTGCAATGATTTCCATACACCTAATTTTGGGACAACCAGTAATAGTTCCGCCTGGGAATAAGGCCTTGACAATATGCTCAAAGCTTATTTCATCTCTAAGTTTACCGCTTACATTGGATACAATATGATGAACATATGGATAGGTTTCTAAAGTCATAAACTCATCAACCTTTATTGACCCATATTCACAAATTCTTCCCAAATCATTTCTTTCAAGATCAACAAGCATAAGATGCTCTGCTTTTTCTTTCGGGTGTGAGATAAGATTTTCTTTCATTGTTTGATCTTGATTGCCCTCTCCTCTTGGGTGCGTTCCAGCAATTGGGCGCGTGCTGATTGTTTGCATTGCACCATCAACAGCAAAAAGTCTTTCTGGAGAGGAGGAAATAATATCAAATTCATTAAAGTGCACAAATGCAGAAAATGGTGCTGGATTAATGTTTTTTAGCCTCTCATATAGTTCTGAACTAGAAAAATTATCAGCAATTTCAACACTCCAATTTCTGGATAAATTAACTTGGAATACATCTCCAGCTCTAATGTATTCTTTGCAACTATTTACCCCTTCTATATATTTCTTTCCGTCCTCAGTCATTAGCTTATTGAAACTATTTTGCTTCTGACTCAGTTTCTTGATATTGCGAATATCTTCTTTAATCTGATTAAGTCTATCTGGATTACTGCTTTCATCAAAAATAATGGTTTGATTTTTTTGATGATCAAAAATAACACAAGCGGGTATTTTGGTTGCTATAGCTACAGGAATAATTGGATCTTTAAGTTGACTTGATAGAACAGGCTCAATTTGTTTTATAAGCTCATAACCAAGAAACACAAACCATCCGCCTGTAAAAGGCAAGTTGGTGATTTTGTCTTTGGCAGTGGGGGTTGAGAAAATATCTAGAAATTTAGTTTCATCATTAAATTTGCTTATGATTTTTTCTTGAGGAAATGCAAAGAGTATTGAATAACGGTTGTCATCATTAGAATTAACACTCTCTATAAGAAAGGGATATTTGTCAATATTAGTGTTTTGAAGTTCCGAAAGTTTAAAGCTACTGACTTCTTCAAAGTATGGTCTATGTGACATTTAATTAGAATGAGTCAGCTTTTGATTCTTAAGAAGATTTAACTCATCCAAAAGCTCTTTAGCATTTTCAATTCTATTGTTATTTGGAAAATTATCTATCAATCGAGTTATTAATAATATTGAATTATCAAAATCCTTATTGTTTTTGTAATTCTTAGCCAGATCAAACAATAGGTTAGGATACTTATAATGCAGCCTTAATTTTTCCTCATTTGCAACGAATAAAATCTCTGCATTGGTAAAATCACCTTTTGCCATATAGCTTTTGATTAGCCAGTATCTAGAATCATTTAAATGCTCCCCAGTTGGGTAAAGTTCAAGATAACTTGAAAATGAGTCAATTGATTTCTCAAATTGCTGAGTAAGAAGATATGATCTGCCTTTTTTATAAAGTTTTAGAGCGCCTTCATTTGAAACTTTCAGAGATTGATTTGGCAATACATTATTGATATTTTGAGGACCTTTAATTGCCTGGAATTTTATAATTTCAGATAACTCATCAAGTTTTTTGATGGTTAACTGTTGTTGGGCTTCAATTTCTTCTATTTTCCCTAATAATTCTCTATTTCTTGTTTTAAGCCCCTTAATTTGTTTGTTGAGATTAAGAATAACTTTCTCAGTATCAAGAGCATAGGCAGCAAATGGATTGGCCACTCCAGTAAGAAAAAAGACTAAGAATAATAATTTTCTCATTTACCTATTCATAAATAAAATCAACCCTACGATTTTTCTTCCAACCCTCCTCATTATGCTCATTGGAAATAGGCTTTTCCTCTCCGTAACTTATTACCTGAATTCTTGATATTAAGCCATATAAAGCTAGAACATCTTTAACTGCAAGAGCTCTATTTTCGCCCAAGGCGAGATTATACTCTCTTGTGCCCCTCTCATCTGCATGCCCTTCCAGCCTCAAATTAAGCTGCGGGTAGTCTTTCATCAGATTGGCATGCTTAATTATCTCGTTGGTAGCTGCTTCGCTAATCTCATAACCATCAAATGAGAAATATAGAGTGAACTTCATCCCCTCATTCTTGAGTTTTTTGACTGCTATTGCCTCTGGGCTATTTGGATTAGTTACTCTTATGTCGGTTGGTGAAATTTCTTCTCCAACTATTCTGCCAATTTGAGATTGAACGATCGCCTCTGAAGTGTTGCTAGCTTCATTGCTAACAATTTGATTTCTTGGCTCAACCTTTTCAACAATGTTGGCTTCTCCGCCTATGCATCCTGATAAGAAAAACGCAGTAAAAAGAATTGTTAAAAATAAACTTGGTTTTCTCATACTATAACCTCCTATTTAATATTCCTAATGAAATCTTACATTGAACTGATTTATTGTGAATAGTTAGACCAGCTTGGCTCTCTAACCTCTCCATTGACAGATGACAACTCAAATGTTTGTCTTCCAATAATAGATACCACCGACAATATTCCACGATTTTTTTTATTTGTTGAATATATTATCATATCACCACTCGGAGCAAAGAAAGGAGACTCATCTAATTCATTTTCAGTCAATATTGTTAGGTCTCTTGTTTCTATGTCGAGAATTCCGACCCTATAGTCTTTTCCTAGTCTATGGACTAAGGCAAGTGATTTACCATCTGGGGAGAAAACTGCTTTTGAATTATAATTTCCTTCATAGGTAGCTCTTGAAATTTTTTTAGACTCTAGGTCCATAATATAAACTTGAACCTGGCCAGATCTATTTGATGTAAAAACCATTTTTTTACCATCAGAGGAAAAACTAGCTTCGGTATCAATAGAGGGATTTTTGGTAATTCTTTCAAGAGATTTCTTTTCCATATCATAGAAGTAGATATCTTTATTTCCATCTTTTGAGAGAGTTATTGCCAACTTATTGCCATCCGGATGCCAACTTGGAGAAGAGGCAATCCCATCAAAATAAGGCAACTTAAGTGTTTTTCTTCTTACAAATGGGTACTGCACAAATACCTCTGATCTGAGATTGCGGAATGAGACATATGCAATTTTATTCTGATCAGGGGACCACATGGGAGAAAGAATTGGATCAGTAGAGGTTATGATAGTTTTAGGATTTTGCGCATCTGAATCTGATATTTCTAGTCGATACTCTTTCTTGCCTTGACTATTATTTGAGACAGTTACATAAGCCAATCTAGTATCAAATGACCCTTTAATTCCTATAATAGATTCATATATTTGATCCGATAAAAAGTGTGCAGTCCTCCTGATACCAGAGTCATGAACAGCATACTTCTTATTCATAATAGTTTTTTCAGAATAGGGATCAATAAGTTTCAACTGAATATCAAATATTTTTTCAGACTTTTTCTCAAGACTTGCCATCACTAAAGCTTCAAACTTCTCAGAACGAAGTTGAGAAAAATTTATAACATTCTTGTCAAATGAGGGGTCAACTTTAGCACTGAAGTGCCCAGTTCTATTGAGATTATTTGTAATAATTTTTTCAATTAGGTCACCCCCCTGGACAGATCCAATAATTTGAAATGGAAGGATTTTTACAGGTAGAGCATTATCTTCATTTTTTATAACACTAACCTCTAGTACACCCCAAGAAAAATTTGAAAAAAGAAGAATAAGAAGAGTTAGACGAGAGAGGATCATTCTCTCTCTTCAATCCAGTTCATTTGAATAGCCTCGAGTATTTTTTCACCAGTCCGCTCTGGATCATCATCAAAGTCTTGAAGATTAACAACTAGATTTCTTAAATCAACAAAGTTGATTGATCTTGGATCAATATCTGGATGATTTTCATCCAATTCTATGGCTATATCTAATGTATCAGTCCATTTCATAAAGGTAAAAGAATTATCATTAAAAATATTTATTTTAAATATATAAATTCAGATGTTAGCTAAATTTGCGTTCCACACTCTCTACACTTTCTAGTTTCAACAGTTGTTCCTCTACTGACAATAAAATTTCACTATTAGGCACTGAAATATGGAAATTTAAAGCCTTGATGTAGTTATCTTTCTCATCAATATTTAAACTTTCTATATTTAGCCCAAGTTTTGATAAAGTATTTGCAATAGAGGCCAAGGCTCCTCTTTTATTAGCCACATTCACACAAATTGGAACTTGAAATAATTCATCTTTATCAGGCGTCCAATTGACATCTAAATATTGCTCATTTTTTCCTTTCGATTTAATAAAATTCGAACAAGTTTTTCTGTGCAAGACAAAGCCTTTTGTTGCAGTGAGTACCCCTACAACATCATCTCCAGGAATTGGAAAACAACAATGAGCAAAACTTATATTTTTTCCGGAGGTTTTACTGATATTAATACTTTTGATAGCAATATCAGAATTCATATTATTGCTTAGTTTGTTTATAACCACTGATACCAATACTTCAGACAGGCCTATTTTCATAAAAAGCTCATCTTCGTTGACACAACTTAATTCTCTTAAAGACTTATCAAATAAATCTTTATCTATTTTGTCAATATCAATGTTTTGATAAGCAAGGGAATTTCTTAGCAAGTATCGACCCAACTGAATCAACTCCTCTCCAGAATCAATCTTTAACTGATTCTTTATTGAATTTCTAGCTCTGGGCGTAGTGACGAAATTTAACCAGCTAGTTTTTGGTTTAGAATTATCATGAGTTATGATTTCGATTGTTTGACCAGATTTAAGCTCAGTGCTTAAGTCCGCATTTTTTTTATCAATAATTACTCCAACAGCTTTGGAACCAATTTTAGTATGCACAGCATATGCAAAATCTAATGCAGTAGAGTGGAATGGCAATTGGATAATGTCACCATCTGGTGTAAAAACAAAGACTTCAGAGGGATATAAATCATTCTTAGTCTCCTCGATAAAATCAACTGAAGTCCCTGAAGCCTCCTGAATATCGAGTAATGAGCCAAGCCAATTAGACGGTGTAATTTTTTGTTCTTTGTTTGAATTTTTATAATGCCAGTGAGCAGCGATACCATATTCAGAAATGAAATGCATATCCTTAGACCTTATTTGAATTTCTATAAACATTTTCCTAGGTCCAAACAAAACCGTATGTAATGACTGATAGCCATTCGCTTTTGGTAGCGCAATATAATCTTTAAATTTTCCAGGTAATGGTTTGTATAAATTATGAATTATCCCAAGCGTTCTGTAACACTCTGTCACATCTTTAACTATTACCCTGAATGCAAATACATCAAACACCTCTGATAGCTTGAGATGCTTGTATTTCATTTTTCTATAGAGGCTATAAGGCTCTTTTTGTCTTCCTTCTACCAATGCTCCACTCACAACTTCATCGCTCAGCCTCTGAATAATTTCAGACTGCACATGAGAAATATTTTTTTTGAAATTACCAAACTGCTTCTTTAAGTGTTGTTTAATTACCTTGTTCCTGTATGGATTAAGCGTTTCAAAGGCAATATTTTCTAATTCAATCTTAATACTATTTAGTCCAAGTCTTCGAGCTATGGGAGCATGAATATCGATTGTTTCTTGAGAAATTTCAATTTGTTTCTCTCTTGACATAGAGGAAATAGTTCTCATATTATGAAGTCTATCTGCCAATTTAATGATAATCACTCTCATATCATTAGACATAGCTAGAAGAAGCTTTCTAAAGTTTTGTGCCTGCTGATCTTTTTTAGATTTAAACTTAAGGTCTGTTAGCTTTGAGACTCCTTCGACAATAAAAGCAACATCTTGTCCAAAATCCTTTTGAATCTCTTCATAAGTTATTTCCGTATCCTCAATACAATCATGAAGGAGTGCTGCTATTATTGAATCTCTATCAAAGCCAAGATCAGCCAAAATCATTGCAACATTAATTGGATGAAAAACATAAGCTTCGCCAGACTTTCTATACTGACCATCATGAGCACTAGCTGCAACCATATAAGCTTTGTATACATCAGCGACATCATCTTTTGACAGATACTTGTCTAATACCTTGCATAGATCACTTATTAGTACTCTGTTTTTTATAATACTCATTAATTAAATAGAACGCTTTATGCAATTATAAACCAGCTAAATCAGTATAATTCATTGGATTATTTGATTCAAAATATGTCCTAAAAAAATGAAAATTTCTTCTATCTTTTTCTTAATTTTTCTTACCTTGCCATTAACTGGATGTTTTAGCGATGTATCCGACAATATTGTAAAATACTTTACTGAAGAACCTAAAAGAGAACTCATAACAAAAGGTTTGTCACCAAAAGCATTTTTTGAGGAAGCAAAAAAACAAATTTCCGAAGGTTCTACTGAAGAAGGGATTAAGTTACTAGAAGAAATTCAGGCCGCATATCCATCTTCAAAATATGCTTTACAAGCAAAAATAGAAATAATCTATTCTCACTATAAAAAAGAGAATTATGATCTTGCTATTGATAAGGCTAATGATTACATAAAGATACTCCCTAATCACTTTTCTACTCCATATGCATATTATTTGAGAGGAATATCAGCAGAGGATAAATCAAGATCTATATTAGATGACTTTCTTACAGATAATGCTCAAAGGGACGTTTCATCTGCCATAGATGCATTTAATTACTATCTTGATTTAATTAAAAAATTTCCAAATTCTGAGTATTCTGAGGAAGCTAAATCTAGATTGATAGTGATAAGAAACATTATTGCTAGACATGAATTATTTGTTGCAATTTTTTATTCAAAGAAAAAAGCCTATTTGGCTTCTATAAACCGTTGTAATTACATAATAGAAAGATATCCCAACACACCTTCAGTTCCAGCTGCGCTGCATCTTCTTGCTTACAATTATGACAAAATCAATGCTCCTATTCTAGCTAAAGATACAAGGAGAGTTCTTGATGCAAGTTACCCAAAATATTTTCCTCACTACACGCTTGAAGATTGATGCACAAAACTGAGCGAATTTTCGCTTTAAAGATTTCAACAATTATTGCCACTAGAATGTTGGCTCTTTTTTTGATTTTTCCAGTTTTTTCAGTTTATGCTGAAAAGTACATAGATCAAACTCCATATTTAATTGGATTGGCTATTGGTATCTATGGGCTTACTCAAGCAATTTTCCAGATACCTTTTGGGTATATGTCTGATCAAGTAGGGAGAAAACCATTAATTTATTTAGGAATTTTATTATTTCTTCTTGGTAGTATTATTGCTGCTTTGTCTGAGAATATATTCACAGTTATTATCGGTAGAGCGCTTCAGGGCGGAGGGGCGATTTCTGCAGTACTGATGTCCTTTTTAGCAGATTATGTTAGGCCTGAACAAAGATCAAAAGCCAATGCATTTGTTGGCGCACAAATTGGTTTAGCCTTCATGCTATCCTTGATACTTGGACCAGTCATTGCATCAACTTATGGAATTTCTGGTTTATTCTGGTTTATTGGTGGCTTGTCAATACTTGCACTCATAATTGCCTCTCAATTGCCCCAAGTTTCAACAAAAGCTCAGTATAGTCTGACTTTTTCAAACTTTAAACAAATACTAACCCCAACGCTTATTAGACTGGATTTAAGCGTATTTGTAATCCATCTAATTTTAACTTGTTCTTTTATAGTCCTACCCCTTCTACTGGTGGAAAATAATATCTTCGACAAGTCATTGCATGGAAACTGGAAAATGTATTTACCAGTAATGATTCTCTCATTTATTGGAATGCTGCCTTTAATCATTTCTGCTGAAAAATTTAAGAAGCATAAACCCATACTTCTACTAACTATT